>Ga0157378_10005084_pt1 | contig 11557 bp, 11 predicted proteins | sample M65metaG_FD_115309 | JGI IMG/M metagenome (GOLD analysis project Ga0157378, IMG submission 115309) | Miscanthus rhizosphere microbial communities from Kellogg Biological Station, Michigan, USA - M6-5 metaG | ecosystem: Host-associated > Plants > Roots > Rhizosphere > Soil | place: USA: Michigan...
CGACTACCACTGGCCGATCGTCCTGGCCGGCTTTCGCAGCATCAACGTCAACGCCACCGATCCCAACGCCGCCACGCCCGACGACTTCGGCGGGAAAGTCAATATCCCCGGCGACTGGCACGAGACCATGAGCACGCACTGGTTCCATGACCACATGTTCAGCTTCACCTCGCAGAACGTGTACAAGGGCATGGCCGGGATGTTCAACATCTACAGCGCCAAGGACCGCGGCAACGAAGCGATCAACGACGGCGTCAACCTCCGGCTCCCCAGCGGCACGGCCAAGTCGTGGGCCAATCTCGACTACGACGTGAACCTGATGCTGGCGGACAAGGCTTGGGATGCGAACGGCCAGCTGGCCTTCAACAAGTTCGAGTTCGACGGCTTCATCGGCGACCGCATGACCGTCAACCTGGTCGACAACCCCTACTTCGATGTCGAAGCGCGCAAGTACCGCTTCCGCATCCTCAACGCCGCCGTCTCCCGCTTCTTCAAGATCGCGCTGAGCGATGGCTCGTTGATGATTCAGATTGCCAACGACGGCAACCTGCTGCCGCACCCGGTGCCGCTCACGGAGCTCGACGAGATCGGGATCGCCGAACGGTACGACATCGTCATCGACTTCTCGCGCTACCCGGTCGGCTCGAAAGTCTGGTTCGTCAACCTGGCCAAGCAGACCAACGGCAAGAAGCCGGACGAGGATCTATCCCTTCAGGAGGCGCTGGCCGGCGACAACAACGATCCGGTGGTGGGCAAGTTCCTGGAGTTTCGCATCGTGCGCCTGCCGGCCAATCCCGACGTCAGCCAGGTTCCCGATCCGCTGATCCCCAATCCCACGCTCCCCGCGGTGACGCGGTCGCGCACGTTCGAATGGGCGCGCGGCGCCACGCAGACCACCACCGGCAGCACCTCGTTTACCGGCCCGTGGGGCGTCAAGACCGACAACCAGGGAGACGTGCTCGACGCCGACTATGGCCGCATCACCGCCGCGCCGAATGCCGGCGTCACCGAGCAGTGGACGCTCAAGAACGGCGGCGGCGGATGGGATCACCCCATCCACATCCATTTCGAGGAAGGCCAGATCACCGCCCGCAACGGCAGCGCCAACAACGTGCCGGCGTGGGAGAAGGGCCGCAAGGACGTCTACCGTCTGCGCCCGGGCGGCACCGTGACCATCAAGATGCAGTTCCGCGACTGGGGCGGGATGTTCATGGAGCACTGCCACAACACGGTGCACGAAGACAACGCCATGCTTCTGCGATGGGAGATCGACAACGGGGGCTCGCCGTTCCTGCGGCCGCTGCCGACCCCGATCGCCACGCCGCAGGGCGTCACGTTCCTTCCGCCGGACGACATTCTTCCGACCGCGTTCTGAGGAGAATCCGATGAAGATCAATATCAAAGTCCTCACACTCACGCTCTCGTCGCTGCTGTTCGTTGCCGCGGTCAACGCCCAGACACCCGGCGCCGCGGTCTCTCCGGTCTCCGTCTCTTCCACCGTCGCCGTTCAGATCTCCGGCAGCGCCGCCGAACAGAAGACCGGTCTTGCGGAGCCGATCACCTTCTCCGGCCCGCTGGTAGTCACCTCCGTCGTCTCCACCGATCCTGCCCTCGGGCCGGGCGCGGTGGTCTCGATCGACGGCCACGGCATCAAAGGCACCGGCGGCAAGAGCGGAAAGGTCTACGTCGTCGAGTGCGAGGCCAATCTCACCCGCCGCTTTGCCGCGACTGATTCCATCAAGATGACCTTCCCCTTCTTCGAAGACGCGCAGGGCTCCTACATGAGCGCGAAAACCGGCTTGCTCACGCTGACCCTGACCTACAACCTCAAGACCATGAAGCTCACCAACGTCACCGCCAGCGTCGGCACTCTCTGATGCAATTGCCTCGTGTCGGTCTTGCGGCGCTGCTGGCCGTGGCGGCGATCATGATCGCGCCGCCGCCGTCGATCGCCGCCGCGATCGGCGGTCCCGGCTACTTTTCCAACGTCCCCCTGACCACGCAAGACGGCAAAGTCGTCCGCTTCTACGACGACCTGCTCAAGGGCAAGTCGGTGGTCATCAATCTCATTTACACCCGCTGCAGCGGCAGCTGCCCGCTCGAGACCGCGAGGCTCTCGCAGGTGCAGCACCTCCTCGGCGATCGCGTCGGCAAGGACATCTTCTTCTACTCGATCAGCATCGATCCGGCGAACGACACACCGAAAGCGCTGAAGGCTTACGCCGCGAAATTCAACGTCCAGCCGGGCTGGCTCTTTCTCACCGGGAAGAAGGCCGACATCAAATTGATCGGCAAGCAGCTCGGTCTCACCTCGCTGACCGACGCCGCAAGCCTCGACGGTCACCAGCCCGCGCTCATGATCGGGAAAGAGGCCACCGGCGAGTGGATGCAGAATTCGGCGGTCGACAATCCGCGCTTCCTGGCCACCACCATCCTCCACTTCTTCGACGGCTACGGCGCCAAGCCGCTGCCGAGCTACGCCGACATGGGGCCGCTTCCGAAAGTCAGCAAGGGCGAGTACCTCTTCAAGACCCGCTGCGCCGCCTGTCACACGATCGGGAAGGGAGACCGCGTCGGTCCCGATCTCGTGAATGTGACCCGGCTGCGCGACCGCGCCTGGCTGGCCCGCTACGTGGCCGCGCCCGATCAGGTTCTCGCCGCCGGCGATCCCATCGCCAGGAAGCTGTTCGTCAAATACAAGAGCGTGCGCATGCCCAACCTCGGCCTGAGTACCGAAGAAGTCGACGCGCTGCTGCCGTACATGGCCGAGTTGAGCCGCGCGGCAAAGGGCTCCGCAAAGTAGCCATGAGAATCGCGCCGCTGGTTGGAATTGCGCTGGTGATGTCTGCAATATCCTGCACACACTCCCAACCTCCGGCGCCAACTCCCGTGACACAGCAGAAGGTCGATCCGATCACTGCCAAGACGTGGATCTCCCTCGGCAATCGATACTTCGATTCCCGCCAGCGCCAGAAGGCCATTGAGGCCTACGCCAAGGCTCTCCAGCTGGAACCGAATAATCCCGACGTCCTCACCGACCAGGGCGTCATGTACCGCGAGCTCGGCGCCCTCGACAAAGCCATGGCCAATTTCCAGAAGGCCAGCGCGATCGATCCCCGGCACCTCGCCAGCCTCCTCGACCTCGGCATCCTCTACGCGCAGGACCTGAAAGACCAGGACAAGGCCATCAAGACCTGGACCCACCTCATCCAGATCGCCCCCACCAGCATCCAGGCCGCCCGGGCGCAGGCCTATATCGACCAGCTCCGGAAGCAGCAGCCGGAAGTCAACTGAGCGTCCGTCTTCGCAAATCGTGGCGAATGGGATATTGATGTGCGGTTGCTTGGTTACTGAGCAACCACATAACAAGGAGCCGAATACTTGAAACGTCTGGCACTCCTCGCCCTCCTCGCCACCACCGCCTTCGCCCAGCAACAGAACGACGCCGACTACACCAGGCAGATCAAGCAGTTCACGACCGGGCCGCAGTTCATCACCGAGATGGTCGATCACCTGCCTGCCTCGGCGACCGTTCCGACGCCGCTGAAGTTCTTCGGCTACGTCGCCGGCGCGGACGGACATCTGACCTACTCGCAGGACGTGAATCGCTATATGCGCGCGCTGGAAGCCGCGTCGCCGAGGGTCAAGGTGTTCTCGATTGGAAAGAGTGAGGAAGGGCGCGAGATGATCGCCGTGGCCATCGCCGGCAACGACACCATCGCCAATCTCGACCACTACCGCGACATCACCAAACGCCTCGCCGATCCGCGCAAGCTGACCGATGACGACGCCGCGAAGCTGATCGACAGCGGCAAGCCGGTCTACTACATCACCGGCTCCATCCACTCCCCCGAGACCGGCAGCCCGGAGATGCTGATGGAGCTGGCCTACCGGCTGGCCGTCGAGGATTCGCCGCTGATCCGCAAGATCCGCGACAACGTCATCGTCGTCATCACGCCGGTGGTCGAGGTCGACGGACGCGATCGCCAGCTCGATCTGGCCCGCTGGCGCGAAGCCAATCCGAATCGCCCCGTGCCGCCGCTGGTCTATTGGGGCCACTACGTTGCCCACGACAACAATCGCGACAACCTCGGCCTGGCGCTGGCGCTCAGCCGCAACGTGCTGCGCGCGTTTTTCGACTTTCATCCGCAGGTCACCCACGACCTGCACGAATCGGTGCCGTTCATGTACATCTCCACTGGCACCGGTCCGTACAACCCGTCGATCGATCCGCTCGTCGTCGATGAGTGGCAGCGCATGGCCTGGCACGAGGTGCAGGAGCTGACCAAGCGCGGCCTTCCCGGCGTCTGGACCTACGGTTTCTACGACGGCTGGGCACCGAACTACATGATGTGGGCCGGCCAGGGACACAACGCCGTCGGCCGCTTTTACGAGACCTTCGGCAATCGCTTCCCCATCACCGCCGATCGCGTCGTGCGCGGCCAGAGCGATCGGCAATGGTTCCGCCCCAACCCGCCGACGCCGACCGTGAAATGGTCGCTGCGCAACAACGTCAACTACCAGCAGAGCGGAATCCTGCTCGCCCTCTCCGATTTCGCCGACCGTCGCCAGCACTTCCTCGAACAGTTCTATCTCCTCGGCAAACGTTCCATCGCCAAGGCCGCGAATGAAGGCCCGTCCGCCTGGGTCTTCGATGGCGCGCAGAAGCGGCAGGGACAACTCGTCGATCTGATGAACCTTCTCCGCACGCAGGGCGTCGAAGTGCAGGTCGCCGACGCGCCGTTCAGCCTCAATCCCGAGTGGCCGCCGGCACCGCCTGTCGATCCCAAAGCGAAGCCGGACGACAAGCCGAAAAAAGACCCGACGATCAACTTCGCCAAGGGCACCTTCATCGTGCGCATGGACCAGCCTTACTCCCGCATCGCCGACGCCATGCTCGACGTCCAGTATGTCCGCAGCGACGAGAAGGTCTACGACGACACCGGCTGGACGCTTGGCTATCTGAAGAATGTCGAGTTCAAACGCGTAGCCAATCCCGCGGTGCTGAAGGTGGCCATGCACGAATGGACCGGCGCGGCGGACGAGCCGCCATCGACCATGATCGAGAACAACGCCGACACCAGCGTCGCCCGCGCGATCTGGGCTGACAAAAACGCGCATTGGGTCGTCGCCGACGAGCCCTTCACGTCCGGCACGAAGAAGTACACCGTTGGCACTATCGTCGCGGCATCCGCGGCGCCGGCGTCGAAGACCCACGAGCTTCACCTCCCGCGCGTGGCCATCCTCCACACCTGGCTGCGCACGCAGGACGAGGGCTGGTTCCGCCTCGGCCTGGAATCGCTCGGCATCCCCTACAGCTACATTTCCACGCAGGACGTGTCCAAAGCCGCGAATCTCCGCGACAAGTTCGACGTCATCCTCTTCGCCCCCACCGGCGGCGGCAATTCATCCACCGAGATCGTGAACGGTCTCCCGCCCGGCCCGCCGCTTCCGTGGCACAAGACCGAGCTCACGCCGAACCTCGGTGGCATCGATGAGACCGACGACATGCGCCCCGGCCTCGGCCTGACCGGCGTCGACGCGCTGCGTCGTTTCGTCGAAGACGGCGGCCTGCTCATCACCGCGCGCGACACCTCGACCTGGGCGGTGCAGTACGGCCTGGCGCGCTGGGTGCGCGTTCTCGAGCCGCAGAAGCTGCGCGCGCCCGGCACGATCCTCCTCGCCAGCATCACCGACAAGAAGAGCCCCATCGCCGCCGGCTACGACGACACGCTGCCGATCTACTACGCCAACTCCCCGGTCTTCCAGGTCGGTCTGACCCCGCCTCCTCCGCCCGAGTCGCGACCGAGCGGCCGCGGAGGGAAGAACGATCCCGATGTGCCGCAGGGCCGGACCTTCGTTCCGCTGCCCGAGCGGCCGAAAGCGGCGCCGGGCGAGGAAGGATTCCAGCCCGCCGAGGATGCGCCGTGGAATTCGGACTACGCCATGCCGCTGGCCGAGGATCGCCCGCGCGTGATCGTCTCGTTCGCCAAGGAAGCCGGCCAGCTGCTGCTCTCCGGCATGCTCGATGGCGGCGACGAGATCGCCGGCAAGCCGGTGGTGATCGACTCCCCGCGCGGCAAAGGGCACATCCTCCTCTTCGCCAACAACCCGATGTGGCGCCAGAACACGCAGGGCAGCTACTCCCTGGTGACGAACGCCATCATGAATTGGGACCACCTGCGTTGAGCTGGGACCCGAACCAGTACGAGCGATTCAAAGACGAGCGCGCGCAGCCGTTCCGCGATCTCGCCGCGCTCGTCGAGCCTCGCCCGCGCATGCGCATCGCCGACCTCGGATGCGGCACCGGCGAGCTGACGCGCGAGCTTCACGATCAGCTCGCCGCCGAGGAGACCCTCGGCATCGACAACTCGGATGCGATGCTGAGCAAAGCGAAACCATCGGGCACGCTCCGCTTCGAGCTCGGCGACATTGCCGCCTTCGCGTCCGACCAACCCTTCGATCTGATCTTCTCCAACGCCGCACTTCACTGGGTTCCCGATCACGAGGCGCTTTTCGCCAGATTGGTCTCGCTCATCGCGCCGAACGGCCAGCTGGCGATTCAGATGCCGGCGAACCACGATCATCCGTCTCACCGCATCGCCGCCGAGCTCGCGCCGTCGTTCGGCATCACACCAACCCTCAACGTCCTCCCTCCCGAGCGCTACGCATCTCTCCTCCATCGCCTCGGGTTCAAACGACAACATGTCCGCCTCCAAGTCTACGGACACGCCCTTCCCTCAACCGCCGATGTCGTCGAATGGACGAAAGGCTCGACGCTCACGCCTTATCGCGACGCATTGCCACAAGCTCGCTACGAAGAGTTCCTGGCCGAGTACACCAAGCGCGTAATCGAAGCCCTCCGCGATGAGCGGCCGTATTTCTACACATTCAAGAGAGTGTTGATGTGGGGCGCGTTGCGCCGTAGCGCGTAACGAGGGCGAAAGTGGGCCTAGTGAATAGGCCACTAAGAGCCGCCAGCGTTAGCTAGCGGCTGCATACCCCGGTATGCCAAATTTCTGCTTTAGCTTGATTGCTGTGGTTCGGAGACGTTCGCGAGCAGCTAGCGCCGAGCGCTCCAAGACATTAGCAACCTCGTCGTTCGCTATCATTGCTGTCCTAAAACGGCCGAGCTGCTCATTCAGAAGAGATGTAATATTTTCTCGTGCACTTCGAATGTTCAGTTCTTGATTTGTAAATTTAGCCCCGAGGGCCTCAGCCCATTGGGCCAATATGTCTACCGAGGACACTTTCGCTAAATCAGCCGCGGTTTCATCGTCACTCGCCGAGAGATACAGCGCGTTCTCTGAGGCCATATGCCGGCCGTCGGTCCCCATCAGAAATGTAGTGTTACCGGGCAAGAACTGCGGCGCGCGAAGTGCACCGTCAGTGAAAGCCTGGGCGATGGATTCCATTATCACGAGATATCCACGCATCTCTTCACCACCCTGAAAGTAGTCCGCGCCGATGCCGAGGGTGAGCGTGGCTAGATGTAATTGCGGGTATGTAACTTCAGCCAGCGAGCTCATGCGAGGGAGTCGGAGTTCGCGTCGCTGGTATGAATCCAGTATCCCGGCAAACGACTCGTCATAGAGTTCTTTGCACCAGCAATGTTCCATCGCTGTGGAAGTGAAGAATGTTAGCTCATGAACCTCCGGTAACATGGACGTCAACACAATGTGATTTCGCGTCGTGTCGATACCGGTAGCGATGCATTCTCTTACGACTTGGAGAGTACGGCCAGCAAGCTCAGACCGGCCAGCCGGATAGAGCAGCGCAGCAATCAAGTCGTCTATGACGATAAAAAGCTCATTGCCACCTTGTAGACGCGGCCAGTCAGCCATCGTGCTGACAAAGTGTCCCAGATGGCGAGGGCCGGTCATCGGATTGTGAGGGCTTAATACGATCGGTTTCATCATTGCTCCTTAATGCAAGGCACATCGCCGTTCACTATAATGGTCTCATCGACCATGCGGATGACGCGCAGTCGGGCGATTGTAATCTCCATGGGGACGTCGAAGAGTGCGCGCGGCCGCTGAAAGGCGCCAGCCGGCTGTAGCATTTGCCAATTCTGCCCCTGCGTAGCCAACGTTAAGCGCCGAGCATCATCTGTATTGTTCAAGTCAGTTTTCATACACTTCCTCCTTCCTTTTGAAGATTTCGAATGTCAACTACATCACCGAAGTACGCGTTCGGTTGACGAACGCTTCGCAGAGCGTTCAAAAGCGGAGCAGAGTGCCAAACCTGCAAAGGATCCGAGCGTGGCACATGGCCAACATATACGTCATCTCCGTACACTTCCTTCAGATGGACCGAGGTATAGCATCGGCCGAAGGGATCGATCCGAAGGAGGCGATCCGGACTGCGAACGAGCCAGGGTTGTCCAGCCCATAGCGTGTGCCGCAGGTCCGCCGGCGTGCGATCCGTAAGCGTCCGCCAGGCGGGATCTCCCGGCCTGACCAGGCCGTCACTAACGGCGGCTGCAAATTGCTCGTATGCCGTTGTCAAGTCATCATCGTCGGGAATAGAATCGCTAAGCAAGCGACCACGCCCGGCTGCGTAAAGTGGTGATACGCAGTACGCCACATCGAATCGTGCCAAGAGTTGCGCTGTGGCGTAGATCACGGGCGCGTTATGCTTAGTGAGAACGGTACCAACGATGACCGGGATCCCATTGCGGCGCAGGCGCTCGATTCCGGTGAGCACGCGTCGAAAATTTCCGTGCCCCCGAAACTCGTCCGCCACCTCGGCGGTTGGACCGTCCAGCGTGGTTTGGAGAGCGGTTAAGTTACGCAGCGCCGACAGTCTATTGATATGCGAGTCTGTTAGTATAGTGAGATCCGAAGCTATGGCGATCGCAAATCCTAGTTTGTCTGCATCAGACAAGATATCTAATGTGTCTTCGCGGGTGAGTGGATCGCCCCCTGTGAATCGAATGTAACAAACACCAATTTGATCAAGCCGACGCAGAATCTGCGAGTATGTAGAAGTGTCGAGTTGGCCGGCTACTTCGACAGTAGGACTTGAGTCGTAGGAGCAATATCCGCATCGGCGCATGCATCTTAGGGTCAGCTCAAGTTCGACGCCAAGTGGCGACCATAAACGGTCTTCTGGAAACTCGGAAATGTCGGTGAAGAACATTCGAGAGTTAGTGTGATTTGCGTCCGCGAATGGAGCGATGACTCCAGATGCGATCAGTTCTTCTATGAACGGGGTCGCGAAGCTGGGTTCTGACAGAATGTGTTGGATCGCCTGACTCGCATCCGCCACTCGAATGGGAAGGCGAAACGCTTCTAAGGTGTAGGCAGCCGCATGATTAAAGAAACGCGTTGTTTTGGAAAGGGAGTCATAAAGGATGCCTCCGAAATACTCGCGCCGGTACTTCAACCCATCAGCGAGTACGTATCGCTTGGCCTCGATACCGGCGCTAGGAGCACTAAAAGAAGTGGTGGAAGTTCGTGTAGCGGAGTTCTCCATGTAGAGGGAGTGTGAGCCGCACGTATATCCCTACCGCCAAAAATGGAACCGGCCATTCTTGGGCGTTTTGGAAGCTCGATCACTCTCGATACGCCCGTAAGGCTCAGGCTGGCATCCATATAGATGTTCGATCATCCATCTAGACAAACTGGCAGAAGATTCGCGGATCGGGTACTCATTGTTGTCGAGCCGCCGCCAAGTAGACCGAGCCGCTACGGTTTTCATCGTCGGCGGTGCTATTCCTCCGCCAGAATCGTATGCATCGCCACTCCCACTGTCGCTGATGCCAGGAGCGCAATCGCGAACAACACGCCGAGGGATAGGGATGTCGTCTCCGCGCCGGCGGCGCCGAGGATCATGTGGCCGGGGGAGAAGTGATTGATCCAGAGTTGGAGGGCGGCGGATTTCCAGGTCAGGATCGCGGCCCATCCCGCGGCGATGATCAGGTAGGCAGCGATCTGCAGGCGCGTAATCGGCAATCCGGCGCGCTGCACATTGGCGCTCGTCCGCAGCAGTTTCGCCTTCAGCCAGAGCACGGCGGGATCGGGGAGGATGTGCTGGCGCTCGTCGAGTCCGGAGAATCTGCTCATCCACGGCACCACCTCGGCGGCGGCAGCGCAGTCTTCGCAATTCGCCACGTGTGCGCGGAGCGACTCCGTCCACTGGTCATTCGCGACGGCGTCGAGGACATTCGGCTCGAACGGGCATTCGGTCGTCATCGCGTCACCTCCGGGGCCAGTCCTTTCTTCGTCAGCATCTCGCCGAGGCGCTTACGGGCGCGGAACAGCATCACCTTCACGCTTTTTGCCTTCACGCCAATCGCTTCGGCGATCTCCTCGTGCGAGTTTCCTTCCACGTGCGCCAGCCACAACAGCGCGCGCTCCTGCGGCTTCAGATCGGCGAACACGCGGGACATATCGTGTCGCAGATCGCCGCGATCCGGCCTTGCCTCCGCCGGCATCCACTCGTAGGCGCGCGTCCGATCCCGTTTCGTTTCGCGGAAATGATCGAAGACCAGATTCGTGGCCGTCTTGTAGACATAGCGGCGGAGATGATCCTCATCCGCGATCGACGGATTGCTGCGCAGAAAGCGGAAGAACGTCTTCTGCAGCAGATCGTCGGCCATCGCGGCGTCGCCGGTCATCCGGTAGATGTACGACCAGATCCCTCCGGCCGTCTTCCGGTAGAACGCTTCGAATGCCGCTTCGTCCATCGGTCTCTCGGGCCGCCGCGGCGCCGCCGTTTTCACGGCGGCTCCGAACGGCGACGCGATCAGGGTACCTTCCAATTGCACGATCGCCTCACGCCTGCGTTTCCGTCGACTCGCGTCTGGTGTTTGCATGGCCCAAAATCTCGCGCGACGTCGGAGTGTCATCGCCGATCAGCCCGAACCTCTGCGACATCTTCAGAGAGACCAGCGTGGAGAGGAAGAAGGCCACGCCCAGGCCAAGCAGAATGAAACCCGGATACATGAAACCGACGTTGCTGTCGGCGATCCAGATTGCGATGAAGGCCACGCCGAGCAGCGTGAGCACCAGACCGCGGGAGACGCCGCCGACGATGCGGTCGCGCGCCATGAGCTTCGGCATCTTGTCGATGCCGGTCAGGAACTGCTTGCCGGTGTCGGAGTTGAGAAAGTCGACAAACTCCGGTGCATTGCTGAACTTGTCGATGAGGCGCGCCTGCACCTCGGCTTGAAGCGTGGCCTTGCGGTTCTTCGCGTGAACGCCCAGCCAGACGATGAATGCAATCATGGCAAAGCTGCCCAGCGAGACGAATACGATCATGACAAATACGCCGTTTTCCATTGATGCCTCCAAGTGCAAAGTCGGAGCTAATACGGCCAGAGGCGTTGATTGGTTAACGCGACCGCATAGAATCTCCGGCCATGAAAGTCACCGTCACCGTCGAGCTCAAGCCGTCCGTTCTCGATCCGCAGGGAAAGGCCATTCAGCACTCGCTCAGCACGCTTGGATTCGAAGGGGTGGAAGATGTGCGCGCCGGCAAGCTGTTTCGCATCACGCTTGCGGATACCGGCCAGCCTCGGGACGAGATCGAGCGTCAGCTCCGGCAGATGTGC
>Ga0157378_10005089_pt1 | contig 11554 bp, 16 predicted proteins | sample M65metaG_FD_115309 | JGI IMG/M metagenome (GOLD analysis project Ga0157378, IMG submission 115309) | Miscanthus rhizosphere microbial communities from Kellogg Biological Station, Michigan, USA - M6-5 metaG | ecosystem: Host-associated > Plants > Roots > Rhizosphere > Soil | place: USA: Michigan...
CGATCCGCCGACGGTTTGAGACCTTTTGGCGGCGCCTCAATTGTGAACCGTCCCGCCTGCCTGGACGGCGAAGTTGATGATCGCGGCCAACGCCCCGACGGCGAACGCGCCCCCGATGCAGACGCCGAACTTCTTTTTGCCCGACTGCGCCGCGCCTACGTTGTTGCCGTGACTGCCGAGGCCCCATTGAGCGAGGCCGATGAGCGCTCCGCCGAGGAGCGCGAGCAAGACGAAGGCTGCAAGTCCATTGACGAGTTTTTCGCCGGTCGGCACTCCAGGCAGAGCCTTGGAGTCGGGATGAAGACGTACAGCGTCAGCGGCGAGGCTGAGCTTGACGAGAATCGCGAAGGCCACGGTTGACTCCTTTGGGTTGGAGTGGTTCGTGGCTTAAGGGCCACCGCCGAGGCCCGACTGCACGGTGTCAATTTCAGGCGATTGTGCAAGCGAAGTTGATTCAAAAGGGCGAAGCGCCGCTCCGCCTTGCGCTGGCCCAGCGCACTATCTACGGTGCTCTAAGCACCCATCGCTCTTCAGGGAAAGGACGAGATGGAACTCGATCTCACGGGACTGCACCCCGACGAAGTAGAAGATTTCATGCTGATCGCCGACCGGATCCAGCGCGATTCAGATGCCCGTCGGGCACAGAGCGGCGATCCCGGCACTCCCTTTCTCATCGGGTTCGACCCGATCGCCGGTCGGGTCGTGTGCAAGGGCGCCGACCCGCCCCCGAACAGGGATTCCGACCTCTAGCTGGCTGACCGCGAAAGCCGGCCCTCAACGTCTCCCTTGTAGTGAAAAGGTCAGCCGGAACCCGGTCTTCTCTTAAGGCGGGCATCAATCGACCGCCTTAGCTCGCGCCAATCGGCGATCAGTCCTGCGATGAACGACAGGTAGACGACGACACCGACAAGCATCCCCAACACAATCAGGACGACCTTGCTGACTTCCCACCAGTTGACACCGCCCATTAGGCCGGCCAGCTTGGCGGCAACGAACAGCATCACGGCTGCTACCAACGTCCCGCACGCCTGCGCAGTCACTTCCCGGGCGAACTCGCGTCGCTTCACCCTTTGAGCCTCGCTGACTGGGTCATTGGCCGCTATTTGAAGGCGCCGAACTGCTGCTGAGCGCTTGCTTCTTCCTGGGCGCTCGGCGGGGGGCTCGGCGCGCTGGTTACCGTCACCGATCCGGCTTCGGACGCTTCGCCGCTGCCAGAGGAAGTGGCCGTTGAGGAAGACGATTCGTTCGATTCGGCTCCGGCCCTCGCGATCCCGCTGGTCTGCGCCTTGACCCGCGAGGCTTCGGCCTGAGGAGAGCTGCCGGTGGCCAACTTGGTCCCGGTGCCCGAGCGCTTCGGGGATCTCGTCGCTGAGGTGGCCGAGGAAGTCGAGCTGGAGCTTTGCGCGAAGGCTGGTCCTGCCGGGCCCTCAGCCAATGCGCCCGTCCCGAGGGGGCTGTCCAGGTTCGCCGGGGGCTGGCGGTGGTTGGCGCTGTGGCGAGCGGAGTCCGAGATGCCGATGCCCGGACCGACCACGGCGCCAGCACCGACGATGCAGGCCACCGCCACCGTCGCGCAGGTTCCGAGTGCGCGCCCGCCGCCGCTGGAGGCGATCAGGCCGAGCTGCTCACCGCCGCCGCCCCCGCCGCCGGGTGCCAGGCGGCGAGCAAGTTCATGGGCCTTTCCCCAGAACCCCGATGCACCGTCAGAGGCTTTATCGAGAAGTGCCTCGAAGCCCCCGGGCAGGCTGTGTGGGTTTGCTCCCGCGCATGAGAGCCAGGCGCCCATACCGATGTCGATCACGAGTTCGTCACTCGATTTCACCGCGAGGAAACGCTTTAGGTGCTCCATCGCCTTCTCGTAGTGGTGCTGCACCTTGCTCGGGGTCCAATCGAGGTGCTTTGCCGCTTCGCGCCAGCTCATGTCCTCGAAGAAGACGAGCGCCACCACCTTGCGCTGATTCTCGTTCAACTTCGAGATCGCCCCGTGAACCTTTCGGACCCGGTCCTCTGCCAGGGCCAACTCGTCGGGGGAGAGCTCGGCGTCGACTATCTCAGCCGCCTTATCGGTCGAGACCAAGCCCGGGGTGCGCTCTTCGCTGCGGAGAAGATTCTGGGTGTGCTGCCAGGCGCAGTGGACCGTGAAGCCGACGGGGTCGGCCACCTCGATGCCACGATTGAGTGCCCGGGCGAAGTCGCCGTGGGCCTTGGCGAGCAGTTCGTCGGAGTTGTTGATGATGAATCCGGAGGAGAAGCGGAGCCTCACGAGTTTGCCCCTAAAAGCTCTGCGGGCCATGTCCATCTCGCGTTTGCTGAGCGCGCTTCGTTGGGCTTTTTTGTAGTACATCGCCCCTCCTTCTCCTTAGAAGCCTAGCGCGCCAGGTGCGGCGCGCTGATGCGATTTTCGGCGGCGCGAAAGCGCTCATCCCAACCTCTCTGCCACCGGAGATGGCCATTTGCACTGGGTCAATTGACACCGTGCAAATCGCCCTCGCCGGCGGCATACCGGGTGCAGATGGAGACTCCCGCTCGACGCCACGCACTCGCCCAATCCCCTCGCGGGTGTGCGCCTCGAGTGAGGTACGCGCTCCCTCCCTTGGCGCTGATCGCGCTGGGGGCGCTCCTCTGTCTGTATGGATGCGGCTCCTCTCCCTTCCGGGAGCCGTCGTCCCTCCCGCTGGTCGCGGACGGGCGGGCTGTGCCACTGCCCCCGGCGCAGCTCGCCCGCGCGGCCACCGTCGCGGAGAGGTTCGCCTCGGCCTATGCGCGCAGCATCTACCGAGCCCGGAGGCCGAGGCTCCCGGGGGCAAGCCGGGCGGTTGAACTCGATCTAGCCGCTGCGGCCACCCGGGTTCCGCTCGACCGGCTCGGCCTGCGGCCCCATGCCGGTGAGATCGCACTTGAGGCGATCGCGGCCAGGCGGGTCGAAGCGACCGTGCAGGTCCGCGATGGTACCTCTCCTCCCTTCGCGGTCGCCTTCGCGATGCGGCTCCTTCGCGGGGCCTGGGTCGTCGTCTCCGTCTCCTCCCCGGAGTAGATCGTGGGCGAGCAGTCGAGTCCAGGCCCGGCTCCACTTCTCATCCTGGCGAGTCCGCTCCTTGCCCTACTCGCCCTCATCGGGCTCGTTATCTCGATCGCCCTGCTGGGAGGCTCTTCGTCGGCCAGCTGCGGTGGGGGGCCGGCCACGGTCGGCGCGCTGGACTCCCAGGTCCCCCCGAAGCTCGTTCCGATCTATCAGCGGGCGGCAGCGGAGTACAAGCTCGGAGCTCGCGGCCCCGCGGTTCTCGCGGCGATCAACTTCGTCGAGACCAGCTTCGGCACCAACATGGCGACTTCGAGCGCCGGAGCCAACGGCTGGATGGCGTTCATGCCTGAAACCTGGGCGGAGTGGGGGGTCGACGGCGATCGCGATGGCGACAAGGACCCCTATAGCGCCCCGGACGCAATCTTCAGCGCGGCCAACTACCTCCACGACTCGGGCGCCCCCGGCGACTGGTGGGAAGCGATCTTCGCCTACAACCACGCCGGCTGGTACGTCGAAAAAGTCCTCCGGTACGAAAAGGAGTTCTCTGCCGCCGACGGCCATGAAGTCCGAGTCGGCGCGAGCGAATCCTGTTCGGCGACGTCGGCACCGAACGACGCGGTCGCGGCGATGGTCGCCGAGGCCGACCGTCTCAGTCAGATCCGGCCCCACACGGACTATGTTTATGGCGGCTCGCACGGGATCTCGCCGACCCCACCCAACGGACCCTTCGACTGCAGCTCCGCGGTCTCCCACCTCCTCCAGGTGGCCGGCTTTGACAACCCGACGATGGACACCATTGCCCTGCTGGACTGGGCCGATCGGGGGCCGGGGCAGTGGGTCACCATTTTCGACAAGCCCTTCGGAGGGGACGCCCATACCTTCTTTCGTTTCGACCCGGCGGTAACGCCGCCTAGGGAGCGCTACTGGGGGACGTCGGGCATGTGGTTCTCGGGTCATGGCCCCGGTTGGATTCCAGAGAGCACCTTCTCGGCGAGCTACCTAAGCGGGTTCGTTGAACTACATCCGGCGGGGCTCTAGGCGGTGAGCCTCGATGCCCGCATCTGAAATCCCTCCGCTCATTATCCGCGCCCGCAGGGCGGCGGGTGCCTACACGCCGAGAGCTCCCTGGCCACAACTTGATCCCGAGCGTCCGAGAGGGCGGGCGCGGGGTTTTCGCTCCGAGATTTCAGATGCCCGACTCGATCAACAAGAACCCAAGGATGGCCGCGCATGGCGACGCGCGTCCTGCTGACTCGCAAGGAAGCCGCGGAAGCGCTGGGGATGAGCCTCAGTCATTTCCAGCGCCATGTGCAGCCGTTCATCCCCTGCGTCTACTCGGGGCAACTGCGGTTGTACCGGCCGACAGACCTCGAGAAATGGGCCGAGGAGAAGGCACTGAGCTCTCGCAAAGACAGCCGCAATACGCGAGAGCCGAGGCGAAAGTCCACGAAGCCGTACGCTGGAATTAGGAGCTGAATCCGTGTCAGCCAGCGACAAACCGAAGCGCAAATACGTCGATACCAAAACCCGATACGAAGGGGTCTTCGCGCGCCATTCGCTCAACTGCAACCTGGCGGTTGGGATGAAGCGCTGCAACTGCGAGCCGACCTTCCACGGCACTGTCTGGGACAGCGAAATCGGTCGCAATCGCCGTACCGGGATGGTCGATGACATTCAGGAGGCCCGAAACCGCCGGACCGACCTGTTGGCTGAGGTCAGGTCGCGTAGGGGACGCCGCGGCTCACGCCGACCTCCCCTCACCGTCGAGTCGGCGGCCAACGGCGGCTACCAGCGGGTCCGACTGAAAGACCTGCATCCGCAGTTCATTGAGGCGTGCGAGGAGGGAATTGCTCTCAATAAACATGGTCGCGCATTCACGAAAAAGGCGCGAACGGACCTCGAATCGTCACTTCGGCACTTGCCCGACTGGCTGCGCTGCATGTACGTCGATGAGATCGGTGACCACCATTTCCAACGGGCCGTTGACGAGTTCCGAGCTGGCGACAAACCCCTCTCCAGCTCGAGAATCAAGAACAGGATCAATGCTGTCCGATCGCTCTCACGGTGGGCCGTCAAGCGACGGAAAATCCCCACCCCCCTTGCTGTCGAGGTAGAAATGCCGGCGATTACAAGGGTGCCACGGAAGCGTCCTCCCGCGACCCCGGGAGAGTTCCTCAACCTGCTCGACCAACTGGAGCCCGAGGATGCTCTGCCTTGGGCGCTTGCCGCCTACGCCACCGCCCGATCCCAGGAGATCGAACACTTGGATTGGCCGGAGGTCGACTTCGACAACGACGTCCTTCTGCTCGCCGAGGACGACGAGGCAAAGAAGTCGGAAGCTGCCCGACGGATTGTCCCGATGGTTCGTCAGCTGCGGGATCGTCTCTACGCCGAGTGGCTCCGGCAGGGCAACCCGAAGACCGGTCGCGTTTGTCCGCCTCGCCGTGCTGACAACAAGTCCGGCCGCCTCTCCCTGAACGCGCTGCAGAAGCGACGGTTCCCAGTCTGGGAAGACCTTGACTTGGAACCGATTGGCCTGCAGGACTCCCGGCATACCGCCGCCACCTGGCTCGATCATGCTGGCGTGAGCCCCAAGGTCGCCTCTGTTTTCATGGGTCACAAAGCACCCAAGCGCCAGCCCGACGCCGCCCCGATCACCTTGGGCCGCTATACCCATGTCCTCCCTGGCGAGCTTCAACGCGCCCGGGATCAGTTCCAACGCTTCCTCGACGCTAGGGAGCACGAGGAAGCCGGCAAATCCTTCGCCGTCGACTCTGCTGCATAGTTCTCGGCGGTGCAGAGGCGACCGGCTTTCGGGGCGCCGGGTCTGTGGCCTGCCGTCACCGCGCGAAATACGACGCGGCCTTCCATTTAGCATTCCATTCTCTCTGCCTGACTTAGACCCGGCGGCCCAAAACGGCTTGGATACGGGCCTGCGGCGCCTGAAGGTTGGCCGCAGATCGGCGAGAGCGTCGGTCTACGAAACCGAAGGTCACAGGTTCAAATCCTGTCGGGCGCGTTCCTCGCTGTTCCGGGGGATGCCGAGTGTTTCCCGGTGCAGAGGGAGCTCGTCGGCTTCGTCCTGTTTCTCCGTTCCGCTGGTCTCCAAGCGGTTCCGCATGGTTCCGGGACATGCAGGCAAAGCTCGGCGGCCCGACCTTCTTCACCGAGCGCAGTCTCGCTGCCTATCTCGCCGTCAGCGACCGCACCGTCCGCAACTGGATCAGGAGCGGCGAGCTACCCAGCTACAAGCTCGGAGCGGCCCGCCGGATCGACCCGGCAGATGTCGAGGATTTCCTAGCTCGCCACAGAGACGAGGCCTCGTGAGGAGGGAGACGCCAGTCAAGCGCCGCAACCCTTCCGGGGAGATCGTGTGGATGGCCCGCTACACGGGCCGGGACGGTCGCCGCCACATCGCGAAGCCGAGTTGGAACCGTGGCAAGGGGACCTTCAGGCGGAAAGGCGAAGCGCAGAAGGCAATTGATGAGGCATACGGCCTCTCGGATCGGCCGGACACCCTAGGCGACTACTTCACCACCTGGACCGAGCGGCACCCGCGATCCGAGCGGACCAACGCCACCAACGAGCATCGCATCAGCCGGGTCACGGGAGTTGCGGTCGAGGGCATCGCCCTGAAGGACTGGCCGATGCGCGAGCTGCGCCGCCGCCATACGCTCGCCCTGATCGACCACATGCTCAGGGTTGAAGGCCGAGTCACCACCGGAGCGGTCGGGATCATCCGCTCGCTCTCGGCAAAAGATTCTCGAGGGACGAAGACCGACCACGGCGAGCTAGATGCTGGCCGAGTCGTCCCCATCCCCGCAACCCTCGCCTGGATGCTGGAAGCGCAACTCCAAGTCAGCGACGAAAGTGAGCTGCTCTTCACGACTCCAACCGGCCGCATGTGGCGCGAGCGGAACTTCTACCGCGACCTCTGGCGCCCCACCCAGGAAGCCTCCGGTCTAGACATCCGCCCCCACGAGTGCCGGCATAGCTACGTCACGCACCTACGGGCTCCAGGCGTCAACGATGCCGACCTGGCGGAGATCGCAGGGCATCGGGTCGAGACGATGCTGGCGCGATACACGCATTCGGTCGGAAAGAGCTTTGAAGATGTGCGGAAGGCAATCATTTAGGTCGAGACTTCAACTCTGTACCAAAACTAGACTGGCCGGATGACGCAAGATCCAGTCCTCCGCGCGATCTTCGAGATCGTCGAGCGATCCTTTCCAACCCTCTTTTCCGGAGTTCCAAGAGAGCACAGGTTCGGACTTCCTTCCGGACTTCGAACCGACGTAAGTCCGTCAATGAGTCCCTCTGACGAAGAGGCAGTGAGAAGTGCCCTGGCTCAAGATCCGCTCCTGAAGCAATTCAGCGGTACCGATGGTCACGGGCCGTTTCTCATGACGAGCCTTGCCGGTGGTTGGAGGGTGGAGCCCAATCAACTCGTGCCGACCCTTATCGGTTCGGCTGGGCGCGAGCTACTCGGTCGGGCACTCCCCATGGATGATCTATCGGTCTTCTTGGACGTGGTCGAACAGCATCTCGTCTCATTTCGCGCATTGCTTGAAGGCCAGATCGTTGATGTTCTCGCAGTGACTCCATTTGAAGGTTTTGCTCTGGAAGATGGAGTTCGAGTTCGCGTTCCTTGGGGGACGTTGCGGCCTGCGATGCCATATGAGAAGAACAACCAGCCCTTCGGGCGGGTGGAAACCTCTGTGGTTATGGAGTCCTGGCTCCCGTTCCAGATGAAAGCGGACGAATCTGCCGATGCGCGAGTTGGGGACGCGACCGCTCTCAGAGACCTCGAAGCCGGCTCCACTCGATTGGTCCTCGCGCTCTTGCTGGCGCATTACACAGGACCGGGTTCCCCGATCGCTGACGAGAAGTGGCGAACCATCATCGTGCCCGGCCAACGTGGCAGCTCATTTTCGGGAAGGGGCCTCTTCACGCGAGCGATGCCGCGCGCTGAGCCTCCAATCTTGAGCGACCATGAAGTCCGTGAGCTCGAAAGTTGGGCCCTGCGCGTCGAGGAGGCTTACGATCCATCCATTCGAATCGCGGCGCGGAGACTTATCACGGCGATTCATGAGCGGATGAGCCCTGAGGATGTCCTGATTGACTCGGTCATGGTCTGGGAGAATCTGTTTGGTCATGGTGAGAGCAGTGAGACGAAGTTTCGGGTTACGTCGGCGATCGCCCTCCTGTTGGAGCAGGACTCAATGCAACGAGAGATCATGCGCCGCGAGCTCGGGAAGATCTACGACGCTAGGAGCAAGGTCGTTCATGGCGGGGAGGTCACAAAGAAACAGGGCCTTCAAACGATGCAAGCAAGGGCGGTAGAAGTTGCGCGACAGTGCTTGCGTGAGTTGTTTTTGAAGAAACCCGCTCTACTGCGCGAGCGAGACCGGGGAATACGGCTGATCATGGGTACGAAGGAACCTCAAGGGGGCTGAATTCGGCGTGCAAGCTCTCGATGCAACCGAGGCGCAGCGCCTCAGCCGACTCCGTGTCCTCCGAGCTGAGGCAGGCCGGAGGGCAGGGGATGAATCGGAGCTAGGGCTACACCTCGCGGTCCTCGCAATTGATGGGATAGGAGAGCTCGCGGTTGGCCTCTGTATTCAACACTTGGGGTTAAGCGTTAAGGGGGCTGCTGGCGTTCCGGCGCGGCTTGAGCGTCTCCTGGAGCATCTCCAGATATCTCCGCCTGGCGCGCAGGGCTTTCGCGAGCTACACAGGATGCGCAATCTTGTCCAACATGCGGGCGTGCTGCCGGCGCCGGAGCAGGTGCCGCGCTGGTTGGCCGAGACGGAGCAGCTAACGGACGCTCTCGTTGATGCGACCTTTGGTGTAGATCTCAGAACCGTAGGCTCTGCGGCAGGCGTCCGCGATTCAGACCTCCGAGAGCTTTTGGAAGACGCAGAGTCGGCATTTGAGAAGGGAGATAGCCAAGGCTCATTCGACCAATCGTGGAGAGTGCTTGAACTCGCACGACGCAAGCTGCGCCAGGCAACGGACCTGCATCTGTCGCCAGCCTTTTCCAGTGGACCCCAAGCGTTAGCCAAGATCGATCACCGGCTCGGGGAGTTCGGGAAGGAGATCAAGACCCTCGCAGATCAGGTCGAGATCGCCACGTTCACGTCAGAGCCAGGGGAGTGGCTCTGGATGAGACAGCGAAAAAGCGAGCAGTTTCGCGGGCTTCCGCCTTCCGTCGCGGATGCGGGGCGAGCGTTCGTGTTCGCATTGTCTTGTGTGTTGGAGTTTGAGTCGTACATCTCTCGGCATGGCGTTGATCGCTGGGAGCGTTGGAGAGCTGAACAGCGCGCACCAACGACCGGTATCCCGGGAGGCCCTCATATTCGGAGTGTTGAGATTGGAGATCGGCCGGGTGCTCCTGGAGGGGATGTCGAGCGGCTTCGTCAGTGGATCTTCCAGCTAACCGACGTTCCCGAGACCCAGCCGTCCTTCGATTGGGCGGTCTTCGCCACCCTTGATGATTTCGAGGGCTCGCTAATAACCGGTGCGCACCTAGACGGGGTAGGGCGCTTGTCAATTAGCTGCCCCGACGAATGTGACGAGGAGACCGTTCTCTCTGCGACCAAGGAGTTATTGGCTGCGGCAAAGCAAAAACTCTCAACCCGAGTAGCTGAGGATGTCGTGGACGAAGAAGTCGAGAGAGCCATCCTCGATCGCTTCCAAGAAGGCCTGGCTGCGGCAGGTTGCCCGGTCAAAGAGCTCCGGATTCAGCTTCCACGCTCAGAGCACCGCGTCACGCTAAGTAGTGCGCGGGTCTTTATTGAGTTCGGCGGCATTCCCGAGGGCGTGCCTTCCTGGCTCCCCGTTGGGTTCAAGGAGTCCTTCGACCGTCATTTTCCCGAGTACGGTCCAAGTGCAAACGACTCCTTCCAAACGATGTGGGCCGATGTCGCGGTGCCCGCCTTCTGGGACCCGCGGCGCGTGGGAGGCTGGGCACTTGATGCCATTGCATTCGACCGCGAAAAGCGAAGAGGCGAGCAGGAGCAGAAAGAGTCCAAACAGGCTGCTGCCGCACGGGCAGTCGCCAGAATGGAAGGACTGATTGACGCTGATGGGGAGGCCTGATCGAGGCTTGAGGTGGCCCTCGCGCTGCCGCCGAAGGTCGACGATCCCTCCAAAGCAAGCTAAGAATTCGGTGGTTCAGGTAGGACTCGGAAAGGAATTGCGGTTGCGGCTGCAAATGGGTTGCATCGCGGGGGGCGACTACGATGGCGGCTATGGCTATGACCGACGAGGCTCTGATCGAGGAGGCTGGGCGGCGGCTTAGTGCGGCTGCTCCGGATGCCGATGTCATTCTCTTCGGCTCGCGGGCCAGAGGCGAGTCTCGTCCGGATAGCGATCTGGACCTGCTCGTCATCGAGCCTGAGTTCAGCCGGCGTGGTGACGAGTACGGGCGGCTCCGCAAGGAGCTTCGGGGCCTCGATGTGGCGATTGACCTCGTGATCTATCGCAAGCACGAGGCTGAGAAATGGGGCAAGGTGCCTGGCAGCTTCCTTCATCGGGCTCTCGGGGAAGGCCGTGTCCTCGCCGGAGCCTGATCTCTCCGAGACTTCCCGAATCCTTCTCAGGAAGGCGGAAGAAGATGCGATTGCCGTCCGCGAGTTCGCGGGCAATCCGGAGATCGGCGACAGCATCATCGGCTTCCACGCCCAGCAGGCGGTCGAGAAGTGGCTGAAGGCCGTCACCGCGGCGAGCGGTGTCCGCCACAGCACCATTCACGACATCGACCGCTTGATCGAAATCGTCGAGGCGACCGGCATCGAGGTGCCGCTCGACCGAGACCGGCTGGCGGTGCTGACCCAGTACGCGGTTCCGTTTCGCTACGACGAACTGCTCGATGCGGAGTCGCTTGAGCGCGAGGTTCTAGTCGCCCTGGTTGACGAAGTGGCGGCGTGGGTTGCCGACCAGATTGGTTCGGGCGCGTAGTCCAGGTCGCATCCGGGTCGCATCGCAGCCGCGATGCCGCATCGTTAAGCCAAGCTCTCCCGTCCTACGAAACCGAATGTCACAGGTTCAAATCCTGTCGGGCGCGTTCGCTCCAGCCCGCCGCTGATCGTGTGAAGATTTGGGCCACAGTGACCAACTTCGTCTTCGGCATGCTTATCGGTCTTTTTATCGTCGTCGCGCTTGTGGTTGCCGGACTCGTCGTCCTGGACGACCTTCTCAGCGAGGCGGGTGTCCTGATCCCGCCGCTCGCATAGAGCTGAGCGGTACGCGTTGCGACTTCGGTCGCATCAGCCTCACAATCGCCGCTCCCCTGCCGGGCTACGAACCCGAAGGTCACAGGTTCAAATCCTGTGGGGCGCGTTCCGTTGTGCTTCGGGACCTAGCCCAGCGGTTCGGCCAGGCCCACGATGATGCCCTCGGGGCCGCGGAGGAAGCAGAGGCGATAGATGTCCTCGTACTGGGCGATCTTGTCGACCAGCTCGGCGCCGTGGGTTTGCAGGCGGGCGACGACGTCGTCGATGTCGTCGACGGTGAACATGATGCGGCGTA
>Ga0157378_10005090_pt1 | contig 11552 bp, 10 predicted proteins | sample M65metaG_FD_115309 | JGI IMG/M metagenome (GOLD analysis project Ga0157378, IMG submission 115309) | Miscanthus rhizosphere microbial communities from Kellogg Biological Station, Michigan, USA - M6-5 metaG | ecosystem: Host-associated > Plants > Roots > Rhizosphere > Soil | place: USA: Michigan...
AAAAGCCGGCGACGGCGGCAACGGCTGTCTTGCGTTTCGACGCGAGAAGTTCGTGCCCCGTGGCGGTCCCAGCGGAGGCGACGGTGGCAATGGCGGCGACGTGATCCTGGTCGCCAGCCAGCACTACAACACGCTGCTGCATTTCCGCTTTAACCCCGAGCATAAAGCCGAGCGCGGACGTCATGGCGAAGGCAGTAACCGCAAAGGCCGCGAGGGCGCATCGATCGATGTCGCCACGCCCGTCGGAACCGTAGTGTACGACTGGAAAACCGGCGAGGTGCTGCACGATTTCACCCAACCCGGCGATCGATTTGTGATCGCTCGCGGCGGACGCGGCGGACGCGGCAATGCCCGCTTCGCTACCTCCACGCATCAGGCGCCCACCGAACACGAGGATGGAAAGCCCGGCGAAGAGCGCAAGCTGCGGCTGGAGCTCAAGCTGCTGGCCGACGTCGGGCTGGTGGGTTTCCCCAACGCCGGCAAGTCCACACTGATTTCACGGATCTCTGCGGCTCGTCCGAAGATTGCCGACTATCCGTTCACCACGCTCGAGCCGCACCTGGGCGTGGTCACCACGGACGACAATAATCACCGGACGTTCGTGGTGGCCGATATCCCTGGTCTGATCGAAGGGGCGCATACCGGCCACGGCCTGGGGATCCAGTTCCTGCGGCACGTGGAGCGGACCCGTCTGCTGGCCCACCTGGTGGATGTATCTGAGGCCACCGGGCGCGATCCGGTGCATGATTTCGAAATCGTGCTCGCGGAGCTGGCCAGCTTCTCCGAAGATCTGGCGCGCAAACCCATGATCGTGGTGGCGACTAAGCTGGACGCCGCGCAGGATCCCCAGCGCGTCGCGTCGCTCGAAGCTCTGGCGCGCGAGCGCGGTCTGCCCTTCTTCAAGATTTCGAGCGCTACCGGCGAAGGTCTCAGTGCGCTGAAGCGAGCCATGGCGGAATCCGTGCTTGCGCCTGTTCCCGCCCCGGAACCACATCCGGCCGTGTGATATCGTTCTACGGATGAACCTCGCGTCTTACGAACCATACCTCCGCTCTCTGCTCCGGATCGTCGTTGGATTTACGTTTTCGCTCCACGGCTGGCAGAAATTCTTCGGGGCGTTCGGTGGCCTCGGTGGCCAGAAGGCGGAACTGGCCTCTTTGATGGGAGTGGCCGGAGTGCTCGAAACCTTCGGCGGAGCGCTCATCATTTTGGGGCTTTTTACGCGGCCCACGGCGTTTATCCTGTGCGGCCAGATGGCCGTGGCGTATTTCAGGGTCCACATCCACATCAATTTCTGGCCTTTGCTGAACCAGGGCGAGATCACCGTCCTCTATTGCTTTACTTATCTGTGGCTGACCGCCGCGGGCGCGGGTCCTATCAGTCTCGACCGCGCATTCGGCTGGAAGCACTGAAGCTTGACAATCCCTGCGCCGAAGGATCATCATCCTTGGTGGGCCTTGGTAACCAAAGGCACGCAAAACACAGTCTCTTCTTATGTTAGATTTGATGCGGGAGGTGTCCTGATGACGATGAAATTTTCCTTGGTTGCCGTGGGTGCGCTGCTTCTCGCCGCCGTGCCGATTCTGGCCCATCATTCATTCTCGGCCGAGTACGACCAGTCCAAGCCATTGACGCTAAAAGGCAAGTTCACCAAGCTGGATTGGGTGAATCCCCACTCCTGGGTGCACTTTGACGTGGTCGGCGCGGATGGGAAAGTGACCAACTGGGCCGCCGAAACGCCTCCTCCCAACGGTTTGTATCGCAACGGCTGGCGCAAGGACATGTTCAAAGAAGGCGAAGAGATCGAGGTCCGCGGCGTAGCCGCCAAGGATGGCACGCCCCATATGTGGTCCAACGGAGTCACAATTGTGGCCACTGGAGTACAGTTCACCATGGGATCGCGGCCGCCGAATGAAGGCCCGTCGGACTCCAAGAGTAAGTAGTTTAGATTCTAGCGGTTAGACCAGTTTAACTGAATGCAGACGCGCCCCTCACAGGGCGCGTCGTTTTACGTCCATACGCACGCTTTTAGGAGCCCAACGCTAACATGAAAACGTCGTTCTCTGGTGTGTTCTCAGGTAAATCGTACGCCGGATTGCTGGCAGCCGCAGGCATTGCTGCCGCAGCCCTGTGGTTCGCGCCCATGCCCGTTTCGGGCCAGGCCCCGGCAGGGAAAGGCGGAGGCAAGGGTGGCGCTAAGGGCTACACGGCTCCCCGAGCCGGCGACGGCAAAGCCGACATCCAGGGGATCTGGCAAGCGTGGAATACCGCCCGATATAACCTGGAGGCGCACAACGCCGCCACAGGAATCCATGCGGGCAAGAGCTTCGTGGTGGATCCGGCGGATGGGATGATTCCCTACACTCCGGCGGCCCGCAAGAAGCAGCAGGAGAACTTCGAAAAGCGCGAACAGCTGGACAGCATGGGCAAGTGCTACATGACCGGCGTCCCGCGTTTCACTTACATCCCCTTCCCCTTCCAGATTTTCCAGACTTCCAAGTACATCCAGTTCATTTCCGAATTCGCCCACATGGTCCGCACCATCTACATGGAGAAGCAGACGCACTTCGGCGATCTGGAATTCTGGAACGGCGATTCGCGCGGCCACTGGGACGGAGACACGCTGGTTGTGGACGTCGCGGACTTCAACGATCAAACCTGGTTCGACGCGTCCGGCAATCATCACAGCAGCGCGCTGAAGGTGGTGGAGCGCTACACGCGCACCGGCCAGGATGTGATGCAGTACGAGGCCACCATGACCGATCCGCAGACTTTCACCAGGCCGTGGACGATTCGCATGGATCTGCATCGCAACACGGATCAGTATCCGACGCTGCTCGAATACGAGTGCCACTCTTACTTTGAGGACGACGCCATCCGGCTGGGCAGCCGCTAAGGAGACGCGCATGAAGAAGACCAACCGATTTCCTCGGCCAGTAAAGAGTTCAGTAACCAGTTCGCTGATGGCTCTGGCTGCAGCGGCGGCCGTGGCAGCGGTCTTCGTGATCGCACCGGTTACCGGTCAGGATGCTCCCGCTCCGGCGCCCGGAGGCAAGGGCGGCGGCGGATTTGGTGGAAAAGGCGGCGGCAAGCAGGCTGTTCCTGCCGGTCCGGTTCCGCGCACCGCCGATGGAAAGCCGGATATGTCGGGATTCTGGAATGGTGTGCAACCCGGCGGCGTGACCAGCATCGAGCCGGCGCAGGCCAAAGGCGGAGGCAAGGGCAAAGGCGGACCTCCTGGAGGCGGCGCTCCCGGAGCAGGACCCGGAGGACCGGGTGGCGGTGCACCTGGCGGGCCGGCTGTTGCCGGCGGACCTGGCGGTGGTCCGGGCGCAGGGAAAGGCCCCGGTGGCCCCGGTGGAGCACCTGGCGGTGGACGCGCGAACTCGATCGTCGATCCCGCGGATGGCAAGGTTCCCTACACTGCGGCGGCTCGCGCGAAATCCGACGACCTGATCGCCAACGGCATGTATCATGAGCCGGAGCTGCATTGCTTCATGTCAGGCGTGCCGCACAACATGTGGGTTCAATTCGGCCAGCAGACGCTTCAGACCAAGGACTACATTGTTTTCAACTGGGAGTTCATGCACAGCCGCCGGATCATTCCACTCGACAATCGTCCGCATCAGATTACTTCTCCCGCGGTCAAGCTGTTCCAGGGCGAATCGGTCGGCCATTGGGAAGGCGACACGCTGGTGGTAGACACCACCAACCAGAACGATAAAACCTGGTTCGATACGTCGGGGCACTACAAGCCCGAAGACGTGCACGTGGTGGAGCGCTTCACCATGACCGACTCGAACACCATCGAATACGAAGCCAACGTCACGTCCGCCGAGTTCACGCAACCCATGATCGTGAAGGGCCGCCAGGCGCGCGCCCAGGCCAACGATCCGAATTACGAGCAGATGGAGTTCGCCTGCATCGAAGGCAATGAGGACGTGAAGCATTACACCGAAGACAAGGGCGGCAAGGCTAAGAACGTCGGCGCCCGGACGCAGTAGGAAGAAGAATACAGAAGTCAGAATACAGGAGTCAGGAGTTGAGCCCGCAAAGGGTGCCGTCGCGACCTGATTTCCGATTAAGTCAATACTGCGGCGGCACTCCGTTTGCGGGCTCAAATAAAATAGAAGTCAGGAGTCAGAATGAAAACCTGGCTGTGCATATTCGCCACGGGCGCGCTGGCCTTCGGCCAGGCAGCGTATAAAGCGCCCAGAACTTCCGAAGGGAAGCCGGATCTTTCGGGAATCTGGTTTACGCAGGCCTTCGCGGCCGCCTGGGATATCGAAGAACATCCCACCGTTCCCAACGTGGTCGGCGGGCCGAGTATCATTATCGATCCTCCGGACAAAAAGATTCCCTACCAGGCGTGGGCTCCCGCCAAACGCAAAGACCTGATCGAGAATCACGCGTTCGATGACCCGCAGGCCCACTGTTACCCGTCGGGGATACCGCGCGTGGCGTATGCACCCTTCGGGTTCGAAATTACCCAGAGCACCGGACTCGTGGTGATGATGCCGGAGAACTTCCACATGTACCGCATCATCCCGACCAACGATAATAGTCCCCGGCTGCCCGCCAGCATGAAGCTGTTCAACGGCGAATCGCGCGGACATTGGGAAGGCGAGACGCTGGTGGTGGACGTTACGAATCAAAACGGCCGGACGTGGCTGGACATGGCCGCCAACTTCACCACCGATACTCTGCACGTGGTGGAACGCTTCACGCGCATCGCCGACGGGACTCTGCACTACGAAGCGACGCTGGATGATCCCGCGCTCTACACGCGCCCGTGGACCATGGCCTTCAACATCCGGCGCGAAACCAAGCCAGGCTACGAGATGCTGGAATTCGCCTGCTGGGAAGGCGAGCGCGACCTGGTGCATTACACCAAAGAAGATGGCGGCCCCCAGGGAGGGAAAAAGTAATGAATCGACGATCGTTTCTGCAGTACGGAACTGCTGCCAGTCTGTTCACGGGTACTCTGGCAAAATCGTTTGGCGCGGAGCCAAAATCGGGCGCCACGGTGGATACGTCGGCCGGCAAAATCCGCGGGTTGATGATCGACAAGGTGAACGCCTTCAAGGGCATTCCCTACGGGGCTCCTACCACCGGCTCCCGCCGGTTCTTGCCACCGGTCAAGCCCGAGTCCTGGACCGGCATCAAGGACACCATCGAGTGGGGACCCGAAGCTCCTCAGGTCAGCCCGCATACCGAGATTCCTGAAGTGCGGGCGACTATCCCCGCTACCGGCATGAGCGAGGATTGCCTCCGTCTGAATGTCTGGTCGAACGGCTTAGGCCGGAACGACAAGCGTCCGGTGATGGTCTGGCTGCATGGCGGCGGATTCACCAGCGGCAACGGCAGCTATACGATTTACGACGGCGCGAACCTGGCACGCAAACGCGACGTGGTCAGCGTCACCATCAACCACCGGCTGAATTCGTTCGGATTTCTGAACCTATCCGGGATTGGCGGGGCGAAATACGAGCACGCCTCCAACGTCGGAATGCTGGACGCGATCGCCGCGCTCGAGTGGGTGCACGATAACATCGCGAACTTCGGCGGCGACCCCAACAACGTCACGATTTTCGGGCAATCCGGCGGCGCGGGGAAGGTCAGCACGCTGCTGGCGATGCCTGGGGCGAAAGGACTGTTCCACAGGGCCATTATCCAAAGCGGGTCGAATTTGAAGGGTGTTTCTAAAGAAGACGCGACGAAATCGGCCCAGGCGCTCATGGCCAAGCTCAATGTGAAGACCGCGGACGATCTGCAGAAGGTTCCCATGGATCAGTTGATCGCGGCGACCAACTCGACGCAGGGCCTGCGGCTGGCGCCGGTGGTCGATGGCTGGAGCTTACTTCGCGATCCGTTTTCTCCGGATGCTCCGCCAATGTCGGCCGATGTTCCGGTGCTGTTGGGAACGGTCGAGACCGAAGTGACGTTCTTTCCCAACACGCAGATGGATCCGATCGATGACGCCGCATTGCTCACGCGAGTGAAGTCGGCGGCGCGCGCCGATGACGCCCAGGCCAAACACCTCATCGATCTCTACAAGAAGGGCCGCCCGGGTGTTTCCAACATCGACGTGGCGCTGATTCTGGAATCGGACACGCGCTTTCGCCCCGCCGTGGTCACCGAAGCCGAGCTGAAGTCCGCTCAGATGGCTCCGGTGTATATGTATTACTTCACATGGCGCTCGCCGGTGCGCGACGGGAAGCTGAAGACATTCCACACGCTCGAGATTCCGTTTGTCACCGACAACGTGGACAACGGCACGTCGATGACGGGGACCGGGCAGGATCGTTATGCGCTGCAAGATAAGATGAGCGCGGCATGGGCGAATTTCGCGCGCACCGGGAATCCCAACCACAAGGGTCTGCCGAATTGGCCGAAGTTCAATGCGACGCAGCGCGCCACCATGATCTTCAACAATGAATGCAAGGTGGTCAACGATCCGAACGGCGAGGAGCGCAAGGCTCTCGCCGCTCTTCGGGGCACGAAAGCGTAAACACAGATAGAATCAACTCATCATGCCCCTGGCTGCGGGAACCAAGCTGGGACCCTATGAGATCGTTGCTCCGCTCGGCGCCGGCGGCATGGGCGAGGTGTATCGGGCGCGCGACACGCGGCTCGGTCGGGACGTGGCCGTCAAGGTGTTGCAGGAATCGCTCGCCCGCGGCTCCGCCGCATGGGAACGCTTCGAACGAGAGGCGCGCGCGGCCTCCGCGCTCAACCATCCCAACATTTGCGCGGTGTATGACGTCGGTGAAACCGAGGGCCTTCCCTACCTGGTGATGGAACTGCTGGAGGGCCAGACCCTGCGCGATTACGCAGGCAAGCAGCCCGTCGAGCCGGGAGTGGTGATCGCGCTGGGTACACAGATCGCCGACGCGCTGGAGGCAGCGCACGCCAAGGGCGTCATCCATCGGGACATCAAGGCGGGCAACATCATGGTGACCGGCCGGCGTCACGTGAAGGTGCTGGATTTCGGCCTGGCCAAGTACGCGGCGGCTGCGGCGGAGGGGGACGACACGCGCACGATGCAATCGCTGACGGCAGCGGGCACGGTACTGGGGACGCCGCATTACATGGCGCCCGAAATCCTGCAAGGCAAACCTGCCGACGCGCGCAGCGATCTCTGGGCGCTGGGCGTGGTGCTCCACGAGCTGCTGACCGGAGCCTTGCCGTTCCAGGGCTCGACGGCATTCGAAATCAGCTCGGCAATTCTGCGCGAGGCGCCGCCGTCACTTCCGGCAAGCGTACCCTCCGGATTGCGGGCGATTGTCGGACGCTGCCTGGCTAAGCGGCCGGAAGAGCGGTATCAGAACGCCGGTGAAGTGCGCGCGGCGCTGGAGACACTGCAAACGGCACCTGTTTCGGTGACGGCCGCTGTCGGCAGGAAGAACTGGATGTGGGCCGCGGTTGCCTTGGCATTGCTGGCCGTGGCGGGAATCTATGTTTGGCAGCAGAGGCAGCCGCGGACAGCGGCGCGCAGGCTTAGCACAGGCGGGAAGCCCTCGGCCGTCCGCGAAGCCAATGAGGCCTTCGAGCTAGCGATGACTCAAATCGTCGCCAGCCCGCGAATCCAGGAGTTGCTCGGGCGTGCCGTCACCCTAGACCCCCGCTTTGCCGCGGCGCACCTGTGGCTGGGGATCAGCTACCAGACTGAGATTCTGGCTGGCGAATCGAATGATAGAAGCCTGCTCTACAAGGCCGACGAGGAGTATCGGCGCGCCGCTCAGGAAGATTCGTCGCTGGCCGGCGTTCACGCAGAACTGGCGGGTGTTGCTTTTATGCTGGGCGACAAGCAGCGCGCGTTGGCCGAAGTGAATCAAGCCTTGGCCCAGGATCCGCTCTCCAGGGAGGGGCGCGACTGGCGACTGAATCTGCTCTACATGGCGGGGGAAAACGATGCCGCCAAAGATCTCGCGCTAAGCATGCTGGACCGTGATCCTCTGTTCGCACCTGCCCGGATTGTACTCAGCCTGATCCTGGTGACGGAAGGAGACATCGCGGACGCGCTTCGCGAGGCGCGGACGCTTGTCGATCAGTCGCCCAACGGTTCAGGCGCCTTGCACAGCCTGAGCTCCGCGTACATGGCTATTGGCGAGCTGGACAAGGCGCGAAAACTTTTGGAGGAGAAACGGGCGTTGCTGGGCAAGAACTACATCTGGAATCTGACGTGGGCTCAGTTGCTCGCTCGGGAGAACAAACCAGAAGAAGCGCTGCGCGCGATGGACCAGGAGACGCTGAAGTGGGCGGATGTTAATTTTGTCCAGACGCTACACGTTGCGGAGTTTTACGCGGTATTGGGGGACATTCCCAAGTCCATCGACTGGCTCGGCCGCGCTGTCCGTAATGGCGATGAACGCATCGAATGGTTCCGGAAAAACCCGCTGCTGGCGAGTATCCGCAATGATCCGGGCTTTCAGCGGATCATCGACTCCATAGAGGCGCGCCGGAAACAGCAGCGTTAACGAGTCGCCTCACCCGCGGGTGTAGCGGTTAGCTTTCGGCCGTCCGGAAACTCTACCGTAAAACACTTTTGCGTGAACGCGGCCGGATCTTTGGCGGGCGCACCCGTGCAACTGATCACATCACCAGGTTTCAAACTTTCCTTGGTCCAACCGTAGCGGCGCAACAGATTCAAAGCTTCAATTTCCAAACGCCAGTGTTTGCCGTCCGCATCGAGTTCGATATAGGAATGCGGATTGGTCCAGTAGAATTTCGTCACCACGCCGCGGACGGTTGACGATCGGGCCATATCGAATTGCGCGGTGGAGTGATGCGCCAGCATCGGCGCGGCGCACGCGATCAAAACAGTAAGGCGCTTCACGGTTTCATTCTATCGGGAGCCGGATCATAGTCTGCTTATGAAACAGGCAGCCGGCTTGCCCGATGATGATCAGCGACATCCATCCGCAGGGCGCGCCGCCGTGTCCGGTGACCAGGCCGAGCTCGCGCACGTTCGCGGGGACGGTAAAGCTGCGCGTCGCGGCGACGGATTCTCCGGGCTGCAAAACAACATCCAGAGGGACGTCCGCGGGCGCCGGATCGTAGTGTTTGTCGTTCTCATCGCGCAGATAGATCCAGGCGCCGCTGGCGCGCTGCGTGACGCGTTTGGCTTCACTGGAAATCAACAGGGCTACCGTGTAATTCACGTTGGTGCGTTGGGTGTTTTTTACGGTGAGACACCAGTCGTCGAAGCACCACGGATCGCCGATCTGAAGAATGCGCTGGGGTGCGGCATAGGCCACCGCCACGGAAGTCCCTAAGTACAGTGCGGCGCCGATCAGCCACAGGCGCAGAATCGAAAAGGCGCGGGGCATATTGCCTCGGACGGCCGCGAAGGCTCCAGCGATGAGCGTGACCAGGGATACAGCGAATGCCGCCAGAAAGACCAGGTTGAAAAGCGCCATCTAGTCCGAGGCGCAGCGGAAGCCGAGGTTGTAATCGGTATCGGTGGTTTCGAAACGCCTGCGATACGAGGCTCGGACTAACTCTGGGTCGTCCCACCAACCGCCGCCGCGCAGCTCTTTGTACTCGGCGATGGAAGGGCCGGTCGGGTTGATGTTCTCCTGGTTCAACTGGACCCAATAGTAGGTGTAAGTCCACTCCACGACGTTCCCCAGCATGTCGTAGAGGCCAAAGGCGTTCGGTTTCTTGGTGCCGACCGGGTGAGTAGTGAAATTGCTGTTGTTCCAATACCAGGCGATCTCGTCCAGATTGCCGTAGCGAGCGCCGGTGGTTCCGGCTCGAGCGGCATATTCCCACTCGGCTGCACTGGGCAGGCGGCCGCCGATTTCGGAGCAGTACTTGTCCGCCTCATTCCAGCTGATCATCTCCACCGGGTGATCGTCTCCCACGAAGATGCTGGGGTTATATCCCATGATCTTTTCGAAAGCGGCTTGGGTGACTTCGGTCTGGCTCAGCCAGAACCCCTTGGTGAGGGTCGTTTTGCGGGGCGGATATTCGTCCTCAAAGCACTCGTTGTCGCCGGGGGAGCATCCGGTGGTGAGGTTGCCAGGAGGGATCCATAGGTAACGCAGGCCGTCTTCGGGATTGATCTTGGAGTCGCCCAGCTTGGGGGCGGAAGAGATTTTCTCGCTCAAGGCGACGGGTTTTTGGAACGCCAAAAGGGTGGATTGCGCGGCCAGGGCGAACACCACGGTTGCCAGCACTACTCGCACAAAATCATGCTCCTCAAGTTGCACTTTACCATAGGGGTCGGTTTGAGGATAATCCCCAAAAGGCGGTAGGTTGCATCGTCCGGGCGGGCGCAACTATACTGAATTGGTTGCCGTTACCTTCCTGGGCGGCCCCCGATAGTTCACGTTCACTGAGGAGAGTTCCATGAAGATCATCCGTTCCCGAACTGGCGCGATGTTGTTGTGTGCAGGCGCCCTCGGTTTGATCGCGCTGTCTGTTTCCATTCCAACCAACGCCCAGCAGGCCAAGCAGGCGAAGGCCGGGGCATCGCGCTATGTGAGCCCTCCCGGATACATCACCGGCGTGGTCCAAGGCGAAAAGGGTCCGGAAGCCGGCGTGTGGGTGATCGCGGAGACTAAGGATCTGCAGACGGGCTTCATCAAGACCGTCGTCACTAACGATCAGGGCCGGTTCATGCTGCCGGAGCTGCCGGGCGCAAATTACAAGGTCTGGGTGCGCGGCTACGGACTGGTGGATTCGACGCCGGTCGATGCGAAGCCTTCGGCCAATGCGCTTACGTTGAAGGTCACATCTGCCAAGACTCCGGCGGAAGCGGCCAAGGTTTATCCGGGCGATTACTGGCTATCGATGCTGGCTCCTCCGCCTCCGAGTGCCTTTCCGCAGACCGCTCAGGCGGCCGCGCGGATGGTGGATCAGGATCACTGGATCGATCAGTTGAAGAAGGGTTGCAACTTCTGCCATCAGCTTGGCAATCCGCTGACGCGCGACGTGCAGCACGTGTTCGCGGCTAAGCCCGACCTGGTGAAGACGCATTTGGACGCCTGGGAATGGCGTCTGGGCGTCGGCGTACGCGGAACCAACATGTACGGCACCATGAACGGAATGGGCAAGGATATTACTCTGAAGGCCCTGGCGGACTGGACCGAATCGATTGAAAAGGGCGCTCTTCCGCCGGTGCCTCCGCGTCCTTCCGGAAACGAGCGCAATATCGTCTCCACGCAGTGGGATGTAGGCGACGATCATTCCTTCATGCACGATGAGATCTCGACCGACAAGAACCATCCGAATATCAACGGCGGCGGTCCGGTCTACGCCGTGAACGCCGGACATGGAGCCCTGGTCGTTTTGGACCAGGCTGACAACAACCAGTATTCGATGGACATTCCGACGCGCGATACCAAGGACAAGGTTCCTTCGCGGTTCCCGGCGCCGAATCGCCCGTCGTTCTTCTGGGGCAACGAGCACCTGTGGTCGAATCCCCCGTACAATCCGGCTGATCCGCACAATCCGATGATGGACAGCAAGGGGCGGGTTTGGATTACCTCGAAGATTCGTGGCAACCAGGAGCCTGCCTGGTGCAGCGATCCGAGCAACAAGTA
>Ga0157378_10005091_pt1 | contig 11552 bp, 7 predicted proteins | sample M65metaG_FD_115309 | JGI IMG/M metagenome (GOLD analysis project Ga0157378, IMG submission 115309) | Miscanthus rhizosphere microbial communities from Kellogg Biological Station, Michigan, USA - M6-5 metaG | ecosystem: Host-associated > Plants > Roots > Rhizosphere > Soil | place: USA: Michigan...
ATGTCATTCATCTGTTAGGGTCGCGCACCTATGAACCCAGACCCGACGCAGTTCGAGGAGCCCATTCTGCAGCTCCGGCGCCGGATCGAGGAAACCGTCGCGGCTGAAGGGGATCCCGATCAGGTCGCGGCGTTGCAGGCCGAGCTTACCAAAGTCGCCGACGAAATCTTCGCCAACCTCACGCCGTGGCAGAAAACCCTCGTGGCCCGGCACCCGCAGCGGCCCTACACCCTCGACTTCATCGGCTATCTCTTCGAAGAGTGGACGGAGATCCACGGCGACCGCAAGTTCTCCGACGACCCCGCCATCGTTGCCGGATTTGCCCGTTTTCGCGGCACGCCGTGCGCGATCGTCGGCCACCAGAAGGGGCGCAACACCAAGGAAAAGATCTACCGCAACTTCGGCCAGCCGCGCCCCGAGGGGTTCCGCAAAGCGCTGCGCGTAATGAAGCTGGCGGAGAAGTTCAACCTGCCGATCTTCACCTTCATCGATACGCAGGGCGCCTACCCCGGCCTCGGCGCGGAAGAGCGGGGCCAGGCGGAGGCCATCGCCGTCAATCTGCGGGAGATGTCGGCGCTCACAGTGCCGGTCATCGTCATCGTCATCGGCGAAGGCGGCAGCGGCGGCGCGCTGGCGCTGGGAGTCGGCGATCGCGTCTACATGCTCGAGCACGCGGTCTATTCGGTGATCTCACCCGAGGGATGCGCGGCCATACTCTGGAAAAACCCGTCGGCGGCCGCCGAGGCGGCTGCGGCGATGCGCATCACCGCCTCGGACCTGAAACGGCTGGCCATCATCGACGAGATCGTCCCCGAGCCCAACGGCGGCGCACACGCCGACCCCGGCAAAGCGGCCGAGTTGCTGGCGCCGTATCTCGAGAAGGCGCTGAAGGAGCTGCAGAAACTGAAGCCGGCCGCGCTTCCGGAGGAGCGGTACAAGAAGTTCCGGAAGATGGGGATGTTCGAGAAGGGCTAACCGCCGCACACACTTGCTATACTGCCGTACGTCTCCCAACAATTCATTTGGAGGTGACTCGTGCGGATTCCACGGCTCGTCGTCCTTCTCCTCGCTCTCGCCAACGTCGCGCAGGCGGCTGATCCGGCAATCGTCGGGAAATGGTCGCCAGTCAAGCGCTGGCCGTTCGTCGCCACCCACGCCGCCTTGCTGCCGAACGGAAAGATCGTGGCCTGGGCGCGCAAGGATGGAGTAACGAAGCTGGAGACCTGGATCGGCAATCCGGTCACCGGCGTCTTCTCCTCGGTGCTCAATCCGTACGTCCAGCCGTTCTGCGGCGGCCAGACTTTTCTGCCGGATGGCACGCTGCTCACCGCCGGTGGTCACGACAAATGGGACGGATGGGGCGCCATCCAGTCGACGCTGTTCGACTACCACACGAACAAATGGACGAAGAGCGCCGACATGAACGCCGGCCGCTGGTACCCAACCACCTCGCCGCTGCCGAACGGCGATGTGGTGGTCGTTTCCGGACGGATGCCGCCGGCACAAACGCCCGATGGCGCGAACGGCATCAACCCGCTGCCGCAGGTCTGGTCCGGCGGCCACTGGCGCGATCTGACCGGCGCGATGAACGAGAACCTGCCGCTTTATCCGCGGATCGTTCTCGCTCCCGACGGCCGCATCTTCATGGCCGGACCGATGGCCGATTCGGCGTGGCTCGAAACCAGCGGGGCGGGTAAGTGGGTGCCCGGCCCGGCCAGCTCCGTCGCCAATCGCGACTACGGATCCGTAGTCATCTACGAGCCTGGAAAAATTCTGACCGTCGGCGGCGGCAGGCCTCCGGTCAAGAGCGCCGAAGTCATCGATCTGAATGATGAGAAACCGATGTGGAAGGCGACCGGTTCGATGTCCGTCGCCCGGCGGCAGATGAACGCCACCATCCTCGCCGATGGCACCGTGCTCGCCGTCGGTGGCTCGTACGGACCGGGTTTCAGCGATGACGACAAGCCGGTTTACATCGCCGAGTTGTGGAATCCGGCGACCGGGACGTGGACCACGATGGCGAAGGCATCCGTGATCCGGACCTATCACTCGGTCTCGCTGCTCCTGCCCGATGCCCGCGTGCTCAGCGCCGGCGGCGGTCTCCCGCCGTGGGGCATGCATCCGCCGAAAGTCCTGCCGGGCGCACCGCCGGGAACGAGCTACGATCCTCCCGGCCGCTACCACAACAGCGCGCAGATCTACTCGCCGCCGTATCTGTTCAAGGGTCCGCGTCCGACCATCCGCCGTGCGCCGACGAAGGTGTCGTACGGCGAGACCTTCACAGTGGAGACGGGCGACGCCACTCGAATCGCTACGGTGACTTGGATCCGTCCCGGCGCAGTAACGCACGCGTTCGATATGAGCCAGCGTTTCATGCGCCTCAAATTCACAGCGCACGGCCACACGCTGAAAGTGACCGCACCCGATCGCGATTCGATCTCGCCGCCCGGCCCGTACATGCTGTTCATCCTGAACCGCAAAGGCGTCCCCTCGGTGGCGAAGATGGTCTTCATCAAGTGATGCGCTGGCGTTCCCTCACCATCGCGGCGCTACTCTGCGCCGCGATCGCCTCGGCGAAGGAGATCCCCGACGTCAACGTCGTCGATCAAACCGGCCGCCCGCTGCATTTCTATCGCGACCTGATTTCGCAGAAGGTGGTGGTGCTGGCGTTCTTCTTCACCCGATGCCAGGACGCCTGCCCGACGGTGGCCCGCACGCTCATCCATCTCCAAGCCGCCCTCGGCGACCGCCTCGGGCGCGATGTGTCGTTCGTCTCTGTCTCGATCGACCCCAAACACGACACCCCCGAGGCTCTCGCCGCCTGGGCAAACCACTACGGAGTCAAGCCCGGATGGACCCTCGTCACCGGCCGCCCCGACGAGATGAACCGCCTCATCCGCTCCTTCACCGGCGACAACGCCCGCACCGGCCTCCACTCGATCATCCTCTACCTCGGCAACGACCGGACAGGGGAGTGGATCAGCGACACGGGCAATGCGCCGACGGCGCATTACCTGGAGTTGCTTGAGCGGTTGTGCGAACGTGGCTGCGGGACACCTACAAGCCATTGATGAAGAATCCCGCCCACCACAACGGCGCCGCGAATGGACACTCGTCGTCGCCGAGGTCGTTGAGACCTTCGCGCTCCAAGGTATCGGCAATGAGCGTCTCGGTTGCGGGATGGGAAACGCGCTTCGCATACGCGCGAATGTCCGCACTGGTCGTAGTGCGCAGCTGATCCTGTGCTGTCCGCAGCGCCTCGCCCGGCGACATTTTTTGGGCGAGGTGAGCGGCATAGAACGCCTCCATCAAGATCGCCGTCGCCATGTCGGAGACCGGCCACAGGCTCGCGAGCACGCATGGAACACCGGCAAGCATGAACATCGCGGGAAGACCGAGCGCTTCGTCGGGATCGGCCGAGGTTACGTCGGTGATTCCGCTCTGACAGGTAGAGAGCGTTGCCATGCGCAGCTGCGAGACGTCGATTCGCCGGGTCCACAATTCCTCGATTCGCAGGCGCTCCTCCTCCGCGAGAAGCAGTCCCGACTCTTCGGGATTCTCGAACTCGAACACGCCATGTCCGATCCAGTGCAGATAGCCGCGGTCGCGAATGCCGCTGGTGATGTCCCCGATCGTGACGTCCGCGCTCAGAGTTCGATGATTATCGAAGTACTGGCTGACTCGCTCCCCTTCGACGGAGGCGAAGACCAGCTGCGGATCGTCCTGAGGATTGACGACCGCGAGGAGACTGTGAGGCCGTGTCGCTTGCGCACGGCGATGGCTTTCGACGAGCAGCGCTAGTGAGGACGCATAGGTGATGGTGTATCGATCCCGAAGGTGAGCTCCGGCGTGAATTCGGGCCAGATCCAGCGGCAGCAGACCGAGTAGGCCGGGCGGGATGATGATCAACCGTCGTGCTTGATCGCCGAGCACATCGAGGAGCGGATCAAAAAGGGATTTGCCGATCTCGGAGATGGTGTTGTCGATCGCGGTATCAATGTTGGACGGGCCCGACTGCTGAGCCACGAGAAACGTTGCGGCGAGCTCGGCGGCACGACGTAGCCCGAACTCAGGCAAATTCACGCTGCGCGGTTCTTGCTCGTGTTGCTGAATGATGGCGACCGTACCCTGACGCGCTATGACGAACGAGAGCAGCGCTGCATTGTGCGCCGCCAGCACGGCATCGATGTCGGCATTGGATGGCGGATCGAGGAGCCGCTGGATGAACGGAGCGAGCTCGGAATTCCCTTCGATCGCCTGGTACGCCTTCTCCCGCTTCTTGAGATGTTTCTCGCTCCATGCTGCCGGATCGTCGAGCATTCCTTCGAGATCGAGGTCTTTCAGATCGCCGAGCGACTGTAAATACTCGGTCATGGTCTCGTATGTACTCCAGGCCTCGTCGGAGACTCCGCCGGTCCGCGTCAGGCGGAGCGGGAGCGCGTCGCGAAAGCGGCGTCCACGGCCGCGCTCGAGCAGCGCAAGCGCTTCCTGCAGATCACCTTCCTGCGCCGCACAATACGCGGCCAGACGATAGGCCGGATTCAGCGACCGGATCTGCTGATCACGGCCCCGTGTAAACAGGTCCTCCGCATATTGCTTCTCCACGATGTCGATTTCTTTGCGCACTGGCTCGCGCGCTTCGCTCCAGCGCCCGTGATCGGCGAGGAAATTCGCGAGTTGGCTGAGGACCTTGGGATGGAGGCCGAACAAGCTCGGTGTCTGGGCAAGGAATCGTTCGGCGCATTGCAACGCCGCGAGTGTCTCATCGAAGGATTTCTTAGTGCTCATCAGGGCGCGTGCGTAGTCATAGAGATACGCACCATGTCCCTGCGGTGATTCGCGATCGGACGTCAGATCGATCGCGATCTTCAATGCGCGGAGCGCTTCGTCGCCCGCCTTCGCGTTTCCCTGGCGGAAGAATTCGAGCTTTACCGATGCGATGAGCGATTGCACGCGCGCATGACGCAGCGGGAAGTCGGTGGTGTAAACCTCCAGCGCGCTCTCCAGATGTTCAAGCGCCTTGTGCAGGAGCTCCGGTGAGGCGTCGCGAATGCCATTTGCCAGTTGCGAGCCGGCGACGTAATGCAGATACCCGCGGGCGAATGGCGACTCACCGGCGTCGATCTCCTCGGCGAGGCCCATGGCGATCGCAGCCGCGGCATCGGGATTTCTTCCGTGCAGGAGTCCGAGAGCGATCACCGTTAATCGATATCGATTGCCGGCCAACGGCCACGAAGGAGGAGTGGTGATCCAATCGAGACATTCCCCTTGTGCATTCCATCGTGCGTGGTACTCGGCGGCTTCGGGATCGTCGAGCAGGTACTTCAGCACCTCCCCCGGCGATTTGTCCTCGCTGTGAAAGAGCAGTACGGATTCCGGCGGTTCTCCCGGCATCATCCCCATGTGCCAACGTTCCTGCAGCGCTGCCGCCACGCCGATGTCTCTGCAGCGCGCCAGGCGCGCGCCGAGGACGCCGATTTTGACGATGAATTGTTCCGATGGACTCTGAAGCGCAGAAAATCTGAGGAACTTGTCGAACCTCAGATCGAGGAATCCGGGATGCTCGGCGAGCAACTCCGCCATCGACTCATCCCACTCCGTGTTGAGGAGTTGGATGAGCCAGTCGTCCGATGGAATGAGCTCGAGCTCCGGTAATTTCAGCCCCTCGTACGGGATGACCGCTGCGACGCCTCTTTTGCGGCAGTCCTCCAGGACTTGCAGATAGACCTTTGCATTGTGTCGAAAGGCCTGATCGCTCGAGCGCTTTGCAAGGGCCTGGAGCGCTCGCGCGCTTTTGTACGTGAGAAGGGATGGATGCTCCTCGATGACCCACCGCATCTCGAGCGGACTGTGCGCGCCGGTGAGCGCATGCACGCCGCGTGCTGCCCGCTCGATCTCCTCGTCGCGCTGTTTCAGCGCATGCTCTATTCCGCTCTCGTGCGCCCACCGAACGAGGGTGATGTTGGTCGCTGCCAGCTCCTGCGCCGCTCCGCCTTCCATGAAGGCGCATTCCGCGACGATCGCCTCCTCGACCTCGGCGGCTGGAAATGCGAGCAACGTCTGGAGAAGGCGCGGAAGCTCGTCGGTCTCGGCGATGACGAGCTTTCCCGCAAGCCGCCGCACCGCGTTCGGTCCTGAGGCCGGCGTCCCCGCAAGCCAATCGCGAAATGCAGAAAACACTCCCATATCGTTGTGAACCTCCGTTTAGGGAGCGGTAGTGAGCAACGCGTCGTGCATTCCTTCGGGAACCTCGATCACGATGCTGCCTTCGCCGCCCGCGCGGGCCACTCCCTCGTTGACGATCGGAATGAGGCATTTTTTCGCGCGTTGCTCGTCGGCTGGGGGAGGAATCGGCGCTTTCGACATGCTGGAGGAGAGTCGCAGAAGGAGAGAATCCCTACCCGACCTTCACCATTCATTCACCGCCTCCCGGTTTTCCTCCCTCGCCACCCCGCATCGAATGCTGCAGTCAGGCGAGGAGGTTTTCTATGAGGCTCAAAGCCGGTGTTGCTTTTCTCACGCTCCTTCTGGTCACGCCCGCGTTTGCGGCGCAGCACGCGGCGCTTCCGACGCTTTCTGCTCCGGAAGGAGACGATGGGTCGGTGGTGCTGACGCTGGAGTCGCTCTCGGTGCATGTTCTCCTCCGAGGTCATCTCGCGCGCACGACGTACGAGCTGACCTATCGCAATCACACCGATCGCCAGCTCGATGGCGACTTTGCCTTTCCCCTCCCGCCTGACGCCGAGATCAGCGACCTCGGACTGTATTTCGGCGACCGGCTGCGGCACGCCGTCGCCGTCGAACGGGTGCAGGCGCGCAGCGTTTACGAAGCGACCGTGCATCGCCGGGTCGATCCCGCGCTGGCCGAGTGGACTGCGTCGTCGCGCGCCTTTCACTTCCGCGTCTATCCCATTCCGGCGTCGGGAGTGAAGGTGGTTCACATCGCCTACGATCAGGAGCTGACCTCGAATCCGTACGAGCTCGATCTGCGCTACGGCGCGTCGCTGGCCAAATTCGAGGTGAACATCGAGAGCGACTCGCGCATCGAGAGCGACGGTCTCGATCTGTCACGCGCCGGCGATCGCTGGTCGCTGCATCGAACAAACTTCCGACTCGATGGCGTGATCCGCGCAGTGCCGACGAAACGCGAGGTGGCGCTCGTTGCCCGGTCGCTCACCGACGGCAACTGGTACGCATCGGCCGCGGTCAACCTCCGTTCCTCGGCGCGCGTGGTCGCACCGGCTCCGCACGTGACTATCCTCTACGACGCCTCCTCCAGCGCGGTGCAGCGTGACGATGCCAAGGTCCTCGACTATCTCCGGCAACTGCTCGACCGCCAGCAGGGGAGGGGAGTGAGCGTCGTTCCGTTTCACATCGCCGTCGAATCTGCACAGCAGACCGACTCGGCCGGACTCGAGCAGACGCTATCGTCGATTCCGAAGGCCGGCGCGACCAACCTCGTGGCGCTGCTCGAACAGCTGCCGGCGATCGCGGCGGGCTCGCGCATCGTCCTCGTCACCGACGGCATCAACTCGATCGGCGACTCAGCGCGCCTAGCTCGCGCAGTCCAGGAACTGGCGAAAACACATCGCCCGCTGACGATCGTCAACGCGTCCCCGGCCGCGGACGATCATTTCCTCGGCGGTCTGGCCCGCGCCACCGGCGGCTGGTATCTCGACCTCAGCCAGATCGATACCGCCAGCGCCGTCGCCGCGAGCATGCGGCAACCGGAGCTGATGATGCTGCAGCCGGGATTTCCGCCGATCCGCGACCTGCTGCCAGCCTCTGTGCTGATGACGAACGACGCCGCGGTCTCAGTGAGCGCGCGCTCGCGCGATGCCATCGTCTCGTTCCCGGTCATCGCCGGAAGCGTGCGTCACGAGATTCCGGTCGAGATGCTGGAGACGGAGGAAGGGACCGATCTTGTTCGCCGTGCATGGGCGCGTGCGCGACTGCGTTCCCTTCTCGACAGCGGTGCGCCGCCGGAAGCCGTTCTCGAACACGGAAGGCAATTCAATCAACTCACGCCGCGTACGTCGCTGCTCGTGCTCGAGACGTGGCAGGACTACGAACGGAATCACCTTCCCATCCCGCCCGATCTGCGCGCGGAAAAGGAGGCCGAGGAGCGGCAATTCCGCGAGTGGCAGGAAGCGGAGCGCAAACGGAAAGCGGCCGTGGTGCCGGTGAGTCAGGTGCGCGCGCCGGAGGTGTCGCCGGAACTGGCGCGATCGGTCTGGTATCTGACCGGGACCATATTCGAAAGCGACACCGCCCTTCCCGGCGTCACGGTGACGATGAAACTCGCGGACGGGCAGTCGTTCGTTAAGGTTACCGATGCGAACGGGCGTTTCTGGTTCTCAACCTCGGTGGTGCCGGCGGCGGTGACGCTGCAAGCGGAGCTGTCAGGCTTCTCTGGACTCACGAAGCATCTCGACCATCCCGCGAAGGGCTCCAACGTCGTGATGTATATGCGGGTTTCTGCGGTGTCGGAATCGATCACCGTGACCGCCGAGGCTCCGCTCCTGCAGATGCCCGTGGCTGTGGCCTCGAATGTCAGCTTCGGCAGCAGCAGCAACGACTCTCTCGCCGACCAACTGCTCGACACACGCACCGGTACGACGCTGGCGCAATCCGACGTCCTGGCGCAGAAAACCGCGCCGCAACGGCTGGCGATGATCGGCGAGGTCCTAGGGAAGCTGAAGTCGCTCAGCTCTCCCGCCGACCGCTTTCGCTATTACCTGACCTCCCGCTCGATCCTCGGCGGCGAGAAGCTCTTCCAGGCCGAGTCGGCGCTGGCGATGCGGGAAGCGTCGCCGGAGCTGGCGCTGCGCGTCCTGACCGATCTGATCGAGGCCTATCCCGACGACGCCGCGACGCTGCGCATCATCGGACGCGTGCTCTCCGCATGGGGCCGCGACGATCTGGCGCGCCTGGTCTTCGAGCGCGCGCTGGAGATCTCGCCGCGCGAGACGCAGACCTGGCGCGAGCTGTTCCTGCTCGATGCCCGCGAAGGGAAGGAGAAGGAGCTGGCCGAACTGAAAACGCGCTACACCGCTTTCGACCGCGACGCCCGGATGAGCCAGACTGACGACGCGCTCCAGATCGAACTGCTGCGCCGCCGCTCCGGCGCCGATCTGCGCATCGATCCAACGTCAGAACTGCAAGTCGAAGCGATGTGGGACTCCAACTACACCGACGTCGATCTCCACGTGATCGAGCCCGGCGGCGAAGAGGTCTATTACAGCCACCGCGAGAGCGCCAACAAAGGTCTGCTCCACGCCGACATCACCACCGGTTTCGGCCCCGAGACCTACACCATTCCGCACAAAGCCGCCGGCCCGTATCAGATCGTCCTCCACAACTACAACGGCGACGACACCCGCATGACCATGGAGACGCTGGTCCACGTGATCATCTACGTGCGTGGCGAGAGGCAGGATCACTTCATCGCGCTGACGGGGAAGGATGACCGGAAGGTGGTGGCGACAATCCCCTGATCTTGCTGGTCAGCCAGGACTCCGCGTTGCGCGGAGCCCGCACAGCAGGCGAGCATCACGGCCAGTTTGTCTCCCAAAGCGCCCGAATCGGGACCGCGAAGAATCGCTCCCCAAAACTTGCGGTGATCTCACCGTCGTAGAGCACCACTCCAGCGACGAAGCGTTTGCCTGCGGCATCTCGGAGCTTGTGCATTCCCCGAAAGTCCTTCGTCGTCACCGTGGCGGACGCCTTGACCTCGATACCGACTAACTCCCGTGCACCGCGTTCTAATACGATGTCCACTTCCGCCCGATCTCTGTCACGAAAATGGAAGAAGCCGATCGGTTCGTCGCGCCAGCTTGCTTGTCGCCGCAACTCTTGGAAGACGAAGGTCTCCAGCAGCTGGCCGAGCAACGTGCGATCCGCCATCAGTCCGGCGGAATCGATTCCTAATAGCGCGCAGGCCAGCCCGCTGTCTCCGAGGTGCATCTTGGGTGTTTTCACCAGGCGGCTGAGGCGGTTGCTGTGCCATGGCGGCAGCATCTCCAGGAGGAAGACGCGCTTGAGTAATGTGACGTAGTCGCGGATAGTCGTCCGGCTGAGCTGGAAAGCCGTTGAAAGGTCGGCGACATTCAGCAGCCGTGCTGTCTCTGCCGCGGCCAATGCCAACAACCGAGGCAGGGCATCGAGTGAGCTGATCCGTGCGAAGTCCCGCACGTCTCGTTGTACGAGTGCCTCGAGGTAGTCGCGATACCAGGTTGCACGCCTCCGCTCGGTTGGCCTGGCGAGGGCGGCCGGATACCCGCCCGCAGCGATTCGTTCGGCGAGCTGGTCGCCCAGACGGTCCGCATGCCTGATTTTGAAACCGCCCCGGAAAAGGACGTCCAGAAAGGCAGGCGCTCGTCGGGTGAGCTCGCATTGCGCCAACGGGTGAAGGCGAAGAATTTGAATCCGGCCCGCCAGTGAGTCAGAAAGTTTTGGCACCAGCAGCACATTGGCTGAGCCCGTCAGGAGAAAGCGGCCAGCGGCGCGCTTGCGGTCAACAGCGGACTTCAACGCCGCGAAGAGGGAAGGCACGCGCTGGACTTCATCCAGGATCGTCCGGTCCGGCAGATCGGCGACGAATCCCGCTGGATCTGCCTGCGCGGCACTGCGCGCGATATCGTCATCAAAGGTGACGTAGGTATACTTCAGGCGGTCTCCCACCACTCGCGCGAGCGTGGTCTTGCCGCATTGCCGCGGGCCGTGAATCAACACTACGGGCGAGTCTTCAAGAGCCTCAGTCAGGCGTTGTTCGGCATAACGCGGGTAGAGTCCGGGCTCCGTCATCGGCTGATCGTAACCGTTGGCTTCGGCTAATCGCAAGGTTTAGCTTCGGCTAATCGTCAGGTTCGGCTTCGGCTGATCGTCAGGTTAGAGCTCGGCTGATTGCAAGGTTGGACGTTCGCCAAACGAACATTGAACGCTAATCAGGTTGCCGTCGGATACGATCTCCCCATGCGGCAGATCGTCATCGTCTCTTTCCTTCTCGCCTGCGCCACCACCCTCGCGGCCCAGATCAACGACTCCGAAGTCTGGGTCGGCTCGCTCGAAATGTCCGGTGATCACTTCACGGTCTCGAACCTCGTCAACATCTCGAAGCATCCCGGATACGACAACCAACCGGCATTTTTTGCGGATGGGAGATTGGTGTTTACGTCGCAGATCGCGGTGCTGGATGAGACCGGGCATGCGGTGCAGGCGCGGATTCACGATTTCGCGAGCGGCACCTCCACGCCGATTCCGGGTGCGCTTGGGTTCAGTCCAACTCCGGCAGCGGATGGCTCGCTCATGCTTTTGCGCGAGGGGAAGGTCTGGCTTCATGAGATGTCGGGGAGCGAGCGTACGCTGACGGAGACGAACGACGCCGGCTACTTTTGCCGGTTCGACGATCGCACTTGGGTGCTCTACATGAACGACAAGCAGCGCCGGATCGTCACCTATGACGCGACGACGAAGGCGCTCGAGACGATGGCGACGGGTTCGATCACCGCGCCGTTTCGCATTTCGGGCAAGCGGGCGGTGACGTTCGTCGC
>Ga0157378_10005092_pt1 | contig 11551 bp, 7 predicted proteins | sample M65metaG_FD_115309 | JGI IMG/M metagenome (GOLD analysis project Ga0157378, IMG submission 115309) | Miscanthus rhizosphere microbial communities from Kellogg Biological Station, Michigan, USA - M6-5 metaG | ecosystem: Host-associated > Plants > Roots > Rhizosphere > Soil | place: USA: Michigan...
ACGTTTCGACAGACAGACAACAAACTGCAGACGGAAAGTGTGACCTATGATGCTCGCGGTTCGATCGTTAACCAATCCAGAAGCTCAACCGATCTGAAGACTCATCAAATAGAATCAACGTCGATCAGGCCGACGGAAATTATCCAAACTCAATCGAGCTTCACGGACAAACCTGATGGTAGTCAGGAATTTCGGCAGGAACGATCGAACGGCGAGTTTGCACGCTCGATGACCAAGCTCGAAGGGCCAGGCGTTTTGAATGGAGTGATCTACAATCGCGACGGCACTATCAGAAGTCGTGAGCGATACCTGCACGAATACGACGCCCACCACAACCTCATCAAGTCCTTGCATCTTTCAGCTCAGGGTGATTCGGGAGAATTCGAGCCGGTCGAAGTCACGTACCGCACGTTCACATATCATGAGAAGCCAAACTGAAGGGTAACTCTGTTTAATGATCAGACTAATCGTGTTCCTGCTGCTGATTGTGAGTTGCAGCCAAGTGATAGCTGCCCAGTCGCCAACACTCTCGCTGACGCAGGCGCAAGCTTCACACTTTGCATCGCTCGCGCTGAAGTGCATTCAGAAAGAATTTCCAAACAAACTCGATCACACTAATAACGACAAGGATGACGTGCGCAGTCCGCGCGATCTGCATCCGGCGTTTTATGGATGTTTCGATTGGCATTCGACGGTGCACGGACATTGGATGTTGGTGCATCTGCTGAAACTCCTTCCGAATCTTCCGGAAGGTAAGCAGATTCGCTCCGCACTCCACGCGAACCTCGGCGAAAAGAACATCGCGGGCGAGGTCGCTTACCTCAAACAACAGAACCGCGCCTCGTTTGAGCGCACCTACGGTTGGGCGTGGCTTTTGAAGCTGGCCGAGGAACTGCGTGGTTGGAACGATGCCGATGGAAAACGCTGGGCGGCGAATCTGCAGCCGTTAGCGGATGCATTCGTCGAGAAGTATCTCGCGTTTTTACCAAAACAGAATTATCCGATTCGCACTGGCGTGCATCCGAACACGGCGTTCGGATTGGCGTTTGCGCTCGACTACGCGCGCGCGGTTGGTGATAAGAAGTTGGAGTCGCTGATTATCGAGCGGGCGCAGGCTTACTACGGTCATGACGTTAATTATCCGGCGGCGTGGGAGCCCGGTGGTGAAGATTTCTTTTCACCGGCGCTGATGGAAGCTGACTTGATGCGGCGCGTGATGCCGCCGCGCGAATTCGAGGCGTGGTTTCATCGATTCTTGCCGGGAGTCCGACGCAACCAACCGAAGCAACTTCTCGAGCCGGCGGTCGTTACGGACCGGACGGATCCAAAGCTCGTCCATCTCGACGGCTTGAATCTTAGCCGCGCGTGGTGCATGCGCAGCATCGCGGCCGCCCTGCCACGAAACGATCCAGCGCGAAAGATACTGGCCGCGTCGGCCGCCGCCCACGCCCAGGCTGCCTTGCCTTTCATCTCCAGCGGCAATTATGAAGGCGAGCACTGGTTGGCTTCGTTTGCGGTGTACTTGCTGACCACGCCGGCACTGTAATTCGCTCTACAAGCGAGCGCCTCCCGCGCCTAAGATTTACCCTCGCTGATTCGTCCCTGCAATTCCTGAGTTGCGATGCCGCGGCTCAGAGCTTTGCGGTCTCTCCAGCTATAATGAAGGTGACATCATAATATTCTTGAGCGGGACTGGTTTTATCAGATGATTAATAAGACCTCGGACAAAGTAAAATTTGACGGCCGGATTCTTTTTCTTACCGAAGATACTTCCCTGATTCGCAAACAACTCGAAGCTACCGCCGACGAAGCGCGCTCGATCGAAGACGAACTGGCGCAGCGGCTCGCAAACGACGATCTGCCGCTAATGAATAACATCTCGACCGACGAGATCACACCGGGTTGGGTCTGCTTTTATTACGACGAGACTCTGGGCCAGTACGTCTTTGTCGGCATGCGCGACGGCGCCGTTAAGAAAGATGAAGTGAAGCAGGGCGGCTTCTCGGTGGTCGTGTCCGTTTTTTCCAAAGGCTGTGTTTCATCGCGTGAGACGGCGCCTTATGCTGAGAAATGGGCCGGGATTCAGCTGGTGATCGCGAAGAGCATTGAGAAGATTTACGGGCAGAATTCGCAGAACATCGGGCTGCTCACTTCCACAGATTTCGGACTGATCGAGCGCATCCGTCGCGGCGAGGAGATCGCTCTGGATGAATTCACAAAAGGCCTCGATCCGATTTCGAAAGACATCGTCGAGTACGGCGGGCTGTTCAATTACAACAAAGCGCGTCTGGCGGGCGAGGTTTCGCCGCCGCGGGTGGAAAGCCAACATCTCATGCAGCAGCTCGTCGATGTCGGGCAGATCAGCGAAGACGAAGCACGTAACGGCAGGTTTCAGAAGGTCGTGCAGCAGGCAGTGAGCGCGGCCGATGAAATGGAGTCAGTACCACCCGCGTCAGCGGGTGGGTTAAAGCGGGCCTCCCGCCCGATGAACATCGTCGAAAAAATCATCGCCCAACACGCATTCGTCAAAGCCGGCACTATCGGGGTCGAATCAGTCAAACCAGGCGACGCGCTGTTTGCGGTCGCCGACGTGCGCTTCTCGCACGAATACGTCACGCCCATGGCCGCCTCGCTTTTCACGCAGGCACTCGGGGACGTCTCAATCACTGAGCCAGGTTCTGTGTTTGCTTTTCGGGATCACCTGACCTTCTTAAGCAAGGTTATGTCGCCGAAACATCGCGAGATGGGATTGCTTGAGAAAGCCGAAGGCCTCGCGACCACGCAAGCGAGTTTTACTGAAAAGCAGGGCATTAAGCTTTACGGCGAGAGTTCTGAAGGTGGTTCTGAAGCGATCTGTCATAACGCCGTCGTCGAAGACCTCGCGTTGCCGGGACAAATCGTAATTGGTACTGATTCGCACACCTGCATGGCCGGCGTACTCGGCTGCTTCGCATTCGGCGTCGGTTCGACCGACATGGCCAACGCCTGGTTCACCAAAGACATTCGCATTCGCGTGCCTGAAACGGTTCGCTATGTCCTGAAAGGTAAGAAACGCGCGGACGTCGCGGCGAAAGATGTAATGCTTTACATCCTGGCCAGCGATTACATGAAATCGAGCAAAGGCATCGGTAAGGTTTTGGAGTTTGCCGGCACAGATTTGATGAACTGGTCGATGGACGAGCGCGCGACGCTCACGAACATGTCAGTCGAAGCAGGCGGGTTTACCGGCATCATCGAACCTGACGAAGCGACGCTGGCTTACATTGTCACTACTCGTGGCGTCGATGCTGATGAAGTGCGCAAGGGATTCGTCTTCAGCGACGAAGACGCTGAATACGCGGCCACGTTCGAAATCGATTTAGATGAGATTCGTCCGATGGTTGCGCTACCGGGCGATCCGCGCAACGGGATTCCGATCGATCAGCTCGGCGAAGAGGTTCGCATCGATGCCGCTTACGGCGGTTCATGCACGGGCGGCAAGATGGCCGACATGGACATGTACGCGCGCGTGCTGCAAAACGCTCTGGCCCACGGCAAGCGCGTCGCGCCGGGCGTTCATCTCTATCTGCAATTCGGCTCGCAGAAGATCAAGCAGTACGCGCGACAAAAAGGCTACATTGAAATCTTCACCGAAGCCGGCGCCGAATTGATCGACCCAAGCTGCGGCGCCTGCATCAACGCCGGCCCCGGCGCATCAAAAACCGCCGAGACCGTCACCGTCAGCGCCCAAAACCGCAACTTCCCCGGCCGCAGCGGCCCCGGTAAACTCTATCTGGCATCTCCCTACGTAGTCGCAGCTTCGGCGATTGCCGGAAAGATAGTCGAGCCTGATGAGTTTCTGAATAACGGATCGTAAGTCTCGACCACGCAAGAGCCTCGATCCGCATCATAGGTTCGTCTTGTCTCCCCGACGGCCCCAATCATTCAATTCAAAAAGGGTGGATCTATGAAAAAATCAGCATCTTGCCTCGTACTGGTTCTTTTCTTCGCTTTCGCCGCGGTCTCGGCCAGTGCTCAATCGGATGACCAGAAATTTGAAGTCGGTGGGCACTTTTCTATCTTTCCGGTCTCGTCGCGGAGCATATCTGTAACAACCCTGCCCTGCATTGTGGCGCCTTGTCCAACTACTATTGTCACGACTCATAATCGGGTCGCGAATTATGGTTTTGGCGGGCGCCTTGGTTACAGACTGTCGGAATATTTCACGCTGGAAGGCGAAGGCAATTACTTTCCGCGTGACAGCGTTCTGGACGGCGGCCGAAAGACCCAGGTTTTTCTTGGCGTGAAAGCGGGCAAACGGTTTGAGCACGTCGGCGTATTTGCCAAAGCCAGACCGGGACTTGTTCACTATTCAAGGGGAGACTATCAGTTCGCCGGCGCTTGTATCGCTGTCTTCCCGCAGCCAATAGGGTGCTACCAGCCATCTGGCACCACAAGTTTCGCAGCCGATGTCGGCGGCGTCTTTGAGTATTATCCGTCAAAGCGCACCATCATTCGCTTCGACGCGGGTGACACAATCGTTCGCCTGGCGCCACGCAACGTCGTTGCATTTCAGACTAACCCGCCCACTATTTTTAGTCTCGTAGTGGTTTCAGTGCCCAAGTCGACCGAGCATAAGTTTCAGAGCAGTATCGGGTTTGGCTTCCGCTTCTGACGGAATTCAAGAACTCGCTTGAAATGTCGCGGGTGAAGGGCTCAGACTTTGAAGTGGTGCAGATGGGGGCCCCCGTGACGCAGTAGGTATCGGAAGCCCGACCGTAGGGAGGGCAGGCTGCGTAACACGTTACAGTTCCAGCAATTTAATTCGCGAGCTGCCTTCCGTAACGGTCGGGCTTCTGACACATCTGACGAGCCGCCGCCGGTAGATCCCGAAGCTGGAATTTCTCAGGTTCTCGTGTATCATACCGCCGCTTTTCGATCCCTTGATTTCGTAATCCAGGTTGGCATTCCGATCAACCTGGAAGGAGAGTAGAACCCGATGTTGAGAAAGTCCCTTCTCGTCTTTTCTATTTTGTGTGCTGCCATTCTCATCGGTTGCAGCAAGACCGAAACGAGCAACAGCAATAACGCGGCCGATAATTCCAATAAAGGCGCTACGACCAGCAGCAATACCGGCGGTTCGAGTACTACCGCATCGACCGGCGACAAGATTGGTATTCCGGAATGCGACGATTTCATCGCCAAGTACGAAGCGTGCGTTACCGGCAAGGTCCCCGAGGCCGCTCGCGCGGCTTACCAGACTGGGCTGAAGCAGTGGAAGGATTCGTGGAAGCAGATGGCCGCGAACCCGCAAACCAAAGGAACGTTGGTAGCCGCTTGTAAGCAGGCGCGCGAACAGCAGGAAACCGCGCTGAAGTCTTATGGCTGCACCTGGTAAGCAACTCTGCATTGATGAGGTTCGTCTAACGCGAAGCCTCAAAGTAATGCGAACAAGGGATGCGGAAGTAGATCGCATCCCTTGATTTCCGCCAAAAAAAGAAACTTTCTGATTCATTCGCAGTAAAGGAAGCTCGACATGAAAACACAAATCTATCGCTCAATCGCAGTCGCTCTGCTGGCTTTGTTCTTTGCGCAATCGTCGTTTGCTACATGCGGCGGAGGCGGGGGCGGCGGTGGAGGCGGCATGTCGAATACGGGCGGCGGTGGCGGATCGAGTGCACCTGTTTACGTGGTGCCCTGGAACAAGACCACGCCAGTGGCGACCGGACTGACGCTGTTTTGGTTTCCGGCCTCGCCAAAGGAATATCAGAACTCGAGCTTGAGAGAGTCACGGATACTTTCGCTGCGCGCGTCGCAATGTGTGGCCATGATAGTGGGCGACCCTAAAGCAGAGGCCGCGAAAAAACTGGTAGGCGAATCAAGTTTGCCGGTGGCAGTGCTCGCGACAGGTGAGGGAACACCGATCAATAAAGTCGAAAATGCGAACGGCAAGCTGAAAGTCGCCGATGTCGAAAAACTTGTCGACAACGAGATGAATCAGCGTAAAGCCGCCATCAGCGAACAGATGAAAGGTGCTGCCGAAAAGGTGAAGTCAGGTGACAAGGATGGCGCGATCACCCTGTACAAATCGGTGGCCGAGCAGAAATGCCTGTTCAAGAAAGAAGCGAATGACGCGGCGAAGGAATTGAAGAAGCTCGGCGTCACTGAAATCGGCGCGATTCAGACCATTCGTGAGCCAATCTTCAATCGTCGTCAGAGCGCGATCATCGAGCGCACGATGAAGCAAGGTCTGATCGCCGAACTGAACGCGAATTATATTTTGGCGAACAAGCTTTACATGCGCGCGCACCTGATGGACCCGGCCGATCCGACGCCACTTCGTTATCTCGGCGAGAACTACCGGCACAACATCGGCGCCTGGGACAAAGCGCGCGACGTGTTCAATCAGATTCTAAACATGCCCGCTGATCCGCTTTCTCGATCCGTGGCGCTGCATGGCCTCGGCAAGATGACGATTCATGACGGCGAGTTCAAGAAGGGCCTGGCTTTGATGGAGCAAGCGACTGAGGAATATCCGCTGGCACTCGCGTATCGCAACCTGGCTGTGTACTGGAATTCCGAAAACGATCCTGTGAAGGGCAACGAATACACGCAGAAGGCCCACGCTCTCGATCCGACAGATCCTTATAACCTGGTCTTTGCGGCAGTGTTCATGGCCGCCAACGGCAAGAAGGATGAGGCCCTGAAGATAGCGCGCGCGAACATGAATCTAATGCCGGCGTCTTACAACCTCGCCGCGATCTTTGCGCAGAATGGGCAGAAGGATAAGGCGCTGCAACTCTTGCGACGCCACTTCTATCAATACGAGCGCTACCACGCCGTGCGCGAGAAAGAGATGATGGAAGCGCGCGTCGATGCGGTGTTTGAATCAATCCGGACCGATCGCGAGTTCGTCGCGCTGACGAAACATGCCGACGGCCGCTTGCCGATTCCCATGAAGGGCATGCCGGCGACGCAAGCAACGCCAAACCGGTAAATCCAACTAGATGTTCGTTTAGAGGCGGGCTACGGCCCGCCTTTATTTTTGCGCGAGTTGTGCTTTCACACCCCGCCCGTTATCCTAATCGTTTGCCCTTAGCGGCAAATTCACTACAAAGGCACTACTCGAATGGAAACCAGCAAGATTCGCAATATCGCTATTATCGCCCACGTCGATCACGGCAAGACCACGCTCGTCGACGCCATGCTCAAGCAAGCCGGCACTTATCGTGACAACGAAACTATCGTTGACCGGGTGATGGATTCGATGGACCTCGAGCGCGAGCGCGGCATCACCATCATGGCCAAGAACGCCGCGGTCCGTTATGGCGAATACAAAATCAATATTCTCGATACGCCGGGCCACGCGGATTTCGGCGGCGAAGTCGAACGCGTTTTGAAGATGGTTGACGGCGTCATGCTGTTGGTCGACGCGGCCGAAGGATGCCTGCCGCAGACGCGGTTTGTTTTGCGCAAAGCTTTGGAGCAGAGGCTCCCGGCGATCGCGGTTGTGAACAAAATCGATCGTCAGGACGCGCGTCCGGATGAGGTAGTCAACGAGATCTACGAATTGTTCATGGATCTCGATGCCACTGACGAGCAGATCGACTTTCCGATTCTTTACGCGGTGTCACGCGATGGCGTGGCAAAGCAGAAACTCGACGATGACTCGACGACTTTGAAACCGCTCTTCGAGCAGATTCTCACGACCATTCCGGCGCCGCGGGCGCTGCGTGACGATTCCTTGCAATTACTAGTCGCCAACGTGGACTACAACGAGTACGTTGGCCGGCTGGCTATCGGACGAATAGGCTCCGGCGAGATTGCGCGCAATCAGGAGATTGCGATTGCGAAGCGGGATGGGTCGATTCAGAAGACGCGCGTGAAAGAACTCTACGTGTTCGAGGGATTGAAACGCGAAGCGACGGACAGCGCCGGCGTCGGCGAAATCGTCGCGCTCGCCGGGGTCGAAGGCATCAACATCGGCGAGACCATCACTTCGCCTGATAACCCTAAGCCGCTGCCGTCAATCGCCGTCGATGAGCCGACGATCGCGATGATCTTCAGTGTGAACAACTCGCCGTTCGCCGGGATTGATGGCCAATATGTCACTTCGCGACAAATCAAAGAGCGCCTCGATCGTGAAGTGCTCGGCAACGTGGCGATTCGCGTGGAAGAAACAGAATCGCCGGATCAATTCAAAGTCTCCGGTCGCGGCGAACTCCAGCTTTCGATTCTGATCGAAATGATGCGCCGTGAAGGCTATGAGCTGCAGGTATCGAAGCCGGAAGTCATCACGCGTCGCGTCGACGGCCAGGTGCACGAGCCGATTGAACTCGTGGTGGTTGATTGTCCTGAAGAATTCATCGGGGTGGTCACGGAAGCGATGGGGCGACGCAAAGGCCAGATGATGAAGATGGTCAATCATGGCACAGGGCGCGTGCGCATGGAGTTCGAAACGCCGTCGCGAGGGCTCATCGGTTTTCGTGGAGAGTTCCTGACGGAAACGAAGGGCACCGGGCTGCTGAACACGCTATTTCTGCGCTTCGACAAATGGACCGGCGAGATGAAGGGTCGCGGCGCGGGCTCGCTGGTGGCCGATCGTTTGGGTGAATCGACAACTTACGCGCTTTACAATTTGCAGGAGCGCGGCACGATGTTCATTCGGCCGGGTACAAAGGTTTATGAAGGCATGGTCGTTGGCGAGAACGCGCGCGCGGTCGATCTCGATGTGAATGCCATTAAAGAAAAGAAACTGACAAACATGCGCGCGTCGGGCTCGGATGAAGCGATGCGGCTTGTCCCGGTGAAGGATTTATCACTCGAGGAGGCGCTGGAGTTTATCGCTGGCGACGAACTGGTCGAAGTGACTCCTAAGTCAATTCGCTTAAGAAAGCGGGTCCTCAAATCGAACGAGCGGCCGAAGAAAGAGAGCGCCTGATTTCAAATAGATCTCACTAGCCGCGACGAGGCGTGTCAGAAGCCCGACGGTTAGGGAGGACGGGCCCTCCCTGACGGTCGGGCTTCTGATACCAGGCATAACGCCTGGGCTGGTGAAATCAAATTATCTGGCCTGTTTCCGTGCAATCGTGATATCTTGTGCCTACCCAGAGGGCAAATTTATTGAAACCCAGACCTCGCTGGTCGCGTGTAACAAACAACTTCTTGAACGTGGCAATAATATTCTGAAACGTTTTCCGACTGACGATCACCAACTGTAAAGCACGACCGATTCATTTGATCTTAAGCAAGTTCAGTTGATGCCATTCCCCAGGAGCGTTATGCACGGCTTCGCATCACCACGATTGCTCATCTTTGCTCTGCTGCTCGCCACCGCGGCGAGCGCCTTCGCTCAACAGAAACCCGCTTCAATCAAGGGCACGGTCACGGATCAGCTTGGGGGGCTGGTGGTCGGCGCGACCGTCGCCGCGAAAGACAGCAAAGGTAACTCCGTTAGTGTTACCACCAATGAAGACGGTATCTATCAATTCTACAATCTGCTTCCGGGCCGCTATGACCTGATCGTTACGGCGCAAGGCTTCAGCACCCTTGACGAGAAGAATGTCGAATTGAAATCGGGGAAGCCGCTCGTTCACGATATGACTCTGGCCATAGGATCGGTCGAGCAGATCGTGACTGTAGACAACAAAGGCGTCAGCACGGATTCTGATCGAAACGCTGACGCGCTGGTGCTTGGTCTGAAGGAGCTTGAGGCGCTGCCCACCGATCCTGATGCGCTGGCCGCAGCCCTGCAGGCGATGGCGGGACCCAGCCTGGATGAGAATGGCGGCGCCGGCGCCCCGCAGATCAAGGTTGACGGGTTTTCGAATGGAAAAATTCCGCCGAAGGAACAGATTCGCGAAGTTCGGTTTAATCAGAATCCTTATTCCGCAGAAAATGAATATCCGGGTTGGGGTGGGATAGAGATTTTCACTCAGCCCGGCTCAGACAAATATCACGGCAGCGCGGACTTCAATTTCGCCGATGAGAGTTTGAACTCGCGCAATCCATTTGCACTCGTTCGGGCGCCGTACCAACAGCGTGCGTGGGGGCTCAGTCTGACTGGACCGCTCAAGAAGAAGCGCGCCTCGTTTAGTGTCTATTTCAATCGCTACGCCGCCGACAACAATGCAATCATTAATGCCACTACCCTCGATCTGGTAACTCTGAAACCTGTTTCGGTAAATCAGACCATCGTGACGCCGAATGTCTATAACAACTTTTCCATCCGCGGCGATCTGAAAATAAATAAGAAGCACACGCTGGTTTCCAGTTACCTTTGGAGCGCCGGCTTTCAGGACCCGGCCGGCATCGGCGGTTTTTCTCTGCCATTGCGTGGCTACCGTACAGAGAACGTCTATCACCAGTTTCAAGCGACCGAGACGGCGATGATCAACGAGAAGATGGTCAACGAGACGCGGGTGCAGATAACTCACAGCGTCTATCGCCAGACCGCCAAAAATGCGATTCCGGCATTGAACGTTTCAGAATCCTTTTTCGGAGGCGGCGCGCAGATAGGTAACTCGTCGAACACACAGGATCGCGCCGAGTTGCAGAACTTTACTTCGTGGCAAGCGGGCAAACACTTCGTTAAGGTTGGCGGACGTCTCCGATACGTCAACCTGAAGAGTATCTCGCCATCGAATTTCGGCGGCACGTACACATTTGCCGGCGGCGCCGGGCCCGCGCTCGATGCGAACGATAACCCGATTCCCGGAGCCGCGCCGCTGGCGCTCAGCAGTCTGGAGCGTTATCGACGCACGCTGGCATTCCAACGCGCCGGGTTCACGGCCGATCAAATAAGGTTGCTCGGTGGAGAGCCGACACAGTTCTCGATAGCCGGCGGCAATCCGGAGGCGAAAGTCGATCAAAGCGACGTGGGCTTGTACCTTCAGGACGACTGGAAGCTGCGCCAGCACCTGACGATTTCACCTGGCCTGCGCTACGAAAATCAGAACAACATCGACAGCAACTTGAATTTCGCACCCCGCATCGGCTTTGCCTGGTCGCCGATGTTTGGCCGCAATAAGAAATCGGCGCCTCCGGCTATTGCGAAAGCGCCGGCTGCAGCCGCGAAACCTGGCGAAGTCAAAACAACAGCGGTTACCACGACTGGCGCCACCACCGCGCCGGCAGCGTCTACGCCAGCCGCAGCTGCGCCAGCGGCCCCGCCCAAGCCTCCTTCAACCGTTATCCGAGGCGGAATCGGAATCTTTTATCAGCGAGTTTCGGAAGACCTTATTTTAAATGCCGAACGCTTTAATGGGACGAATCAACAGCAATTCGTAGTGACTGATCCAAACGTGCTCGGACTATTTCCGGCAATTCCGCCGATCGAAGCACTCAATGCGTTTAAGCTGCCGCAGACGCGGCGGCAACTTTCGCCGGATCTTACTGCTTATACGGCACTCCGTGGCTCGCTCAGCGTTGAGCATCAAATAAACAAGAACTATCGCGTTTCACTTTCTTACGCGTACGGCCGCATCACGCGCTCGATGCGCTCGGTGAACATCAACGCGCCGCTGGGCGGTACCTTCAACCCGATCGACCCGACGAGTGGCGTGCGGCCGCT
>Ga0157378_10005093_pt1 | contig 11550 bp, 6 predicted proteins | sample M65metaG_FD_115309 | JGI IMG/M metagenome (GOLD analysis project Ga0157378, IMG submission 115309) | Miscanthus rhizosphere microbial communities from Kellogg Biological Station, Michigan, USA - M6-5 metaG | ecosystem: Host-associated > Plants > Roots > Rhizosphere > Soil | place: USA: Michigan...
TCGCGAGCGAGGACGATGTACGTTTTGCGGAACAGTTGGATGGAATTTTGCACCCAATTGCACCCAAAAAAGAAAACGGCTCAGGATTGGAGCATCCTAAGCCGTTGTATCTAAACTGAAAGAATGGTTGCGGGGGTCAGATTTGAACTGACGACCTTCGGGTTATGAGCCCGACGAGCTACCAGGCTGCTCCACCCCGCATTTCAAGTGTAGCGGAGCAGTCGCGTGACGTCAAATCCTCGAGCGGATTCGGAAGAATTACCTGCTAGCACCTGTTTCCGACTGTGCCGGGGTTGGCGTAGCTGTCGCCGGCTCTTTGATCAGCATGACCCAACGTGGGAATGCGTAGTTTCCGGCGACATCGTCAATGATGTTTACCTGGCAGGTGTAGTAGCCGGGCCTGAGCGATTGCAGCGGCAAGTCCAATTGGAATTCCACGGCCTTGCGTTGCGGCACGTTCACTTCCGTCGCAATGAGCGGCTTGGACTCGTACACTTTCACGTCGCCTTGCATGAATTGGACGCTGGTCAAGACGCGGATTGGCTCGGTCGGGGGCTTCGGGGTTGGAGTATCGGGCGCCGCGCCCGCCGCGGATTTGGCTCGAGCCGCCGCGGAAGCTTTCCCCTTCGCGGCGTCGTAGACTTCAAACTGCAAGTAGAGGTGCTGATCCCGGGTGAACACGTGCGTTACGTTAGGCACCAACTCAGTTTGGTCGCCCACCAGAGGATTCGTAGCCTTGTTTTTGCCGGCAGCAGGTACTCGCAAGGTGCTCAATACCACGGAACTGCTGCGAAGCGGCACTTTGCGCAAATCTGGGATTTGAACATCCGTTTCGAACGTCCCCATGCGTCCGGTGCGGTTTTCACGCACCACAAATTTCAAGTGATAGCTTCCCGGCGCCAGCACGAAACTGGTGTTGTACTGAACGTTCTTGCGGCGCACCTGCTGGGTGGCGTCAACGGCTAGCTTTACCGCGTCGCGCAATTGTCCAACCTGAAATTTGCCGCTCTCAAGCACAACGCCTGCAACGTCCAGCGTGGCGTTGTCTCGATCCTTGTCCTGTAGAAAAGGAATCTGCGAACCGGGCACGACGATCGAGACTGCCAGGAAGTAGTGTGAGTCGTCCCTGCGGAAATATGCCGTGCCGGCGTAGACCGCAACGTCGGTCGCCGGCAAATCCGAAGCAAGCTCATCCTTCAATTGCTGTTCTCTGTCGGCTCGACCCGAATGTTCAAAGTCGCGGCCCGCGTAGTAGCCCGCCCGATATTCCAACTTCAGGTCCGGACGATTCACGAGAACCTTAATGTGGCGGAATCGCCCGTTCTTCAAGCGATTGGAACTGCTGTAGCCGAGGATGTAATACGCCGAGGTATCCTTCTGCACCTGCGAGAACACGCCGCTAAAATCGTTGGAATCGAAAAACGCCTTTCCGCCCGTGTCCGCAGCCAGCGTGGAAAGAGTCTCCTGCGTCGCCGCGTTGCTGTTCAGATCATTCAGAACGGACGCGCCGGTGTAGGCGGATTGACCGTGCAGACTGGCGTTTTGCGCTTCGCCGCCGGCGGGAAGGGCCTGCAAGCCTCGAACATCGAGCGGATAGATGGCAACGTTGGCTTTCACCGCTGCGGCCGTTGCCGCTCGTAGCGCAGATTGATTATCCACGCCGGATTGACTGATTCCGTTGCTGACATAGATCAGGCTCTTTTTCTGAGACAGCTTTCCGACCGACTGGATGATCGACTGCAACGCCAGAAGCTTGCGGTCCGCGCTAAACGTGTTGTAGTCGGTATCGTCGGCCGTGAACGATCCACCGGTTTCCGCCGAACCTTCCGCGCTGCCCGTAGCACCGTTGTCAAACCCCTGCCCGGAGCTGGAGTTATAGGCGCTGAGTGTCGAAAGGATCTTGGTCTTATCGTCAGTAAAATCCAGGTCCAGCCGCATATTGGTTGAGAGCGAAACGATGGCGATGAGGTCTGCGCTCTGCATCTTGGTATTGACGTATTTCTTCGCAGCGTCGACGGCACGGTCGATCTGCTCCGGGTCCATGGCGGAAAAATCGAAGAACAAAAGAATCAAGCGCCGGTATCGCGCGTCGGCTGCGCGCTCTTGGGGTTCGGCGGCAACCGAGGCTGGCGCCGGACCGGATGTGCCAGTCGCAGTCGCCATCGTTTGCTGAGCGAGCGCCAGCTCATCAATGTTTTCGAAGTCGAAGCTGGCGACTTGCTGTTTTTGACCGTCTTCCAGAACCGTGAAGTCTTGCTGTTTCAGGTCGCGGACAAGATTTCCCTTTTTGTCGCGCGCCACCACATTGACCAGAACCAGTTCGCTGGTGGCGTGTATCGCCGGGGCAGATTGCGGGAAGGCAGACTGCTGCGCGAACGATGCCAGCGGGAACTCCGCGGCCAGCGCACAGGCGCAAACTACAGCGATGATCCGGCGCAACATGCCATCTTTCTCCTAGAACCGGAACCGCGCGACCATGGTCAGCTTTCGCATGGAGCCGACCGAGGTGACTTCGCCAAATGCCAGCGAGTTCACGGTCGTATTGATCGCGGAAAAAACCACGTTATTAAAGACGTTAGTGGCTTGCAGCCGCAGTTCGAGGGCGCGCGTTTCCCGGATCTGAATGGTTTTGCCGAGCGCCATATTCAGCGAGAACTGTCTCGGACCCTCGATGATATTTCTGCCAGCGTCGCCATACACCGAGCCATTCGGATTGCTGCACGACGCTGACGTTGTCGAGGAGCAGAACGCGGCGGTGTTGAACCACTCCAAACTAGTAGGATCGCCCAGCGCAATCGCCTGCCCCGGGACGTAGTTTGCACGCTCGGAGCCGCTGACGCCGCGGCCAATGTCGACCGCGCCGCCCAGAACGTTTGGCGTGAAATAGAAGCCCGAGCCAACGGTCACGCTGCCGCTCCACTGCCAACCGTCTAGAACGTGCGAAAGTGCGCCCTTTGACGCGAACCGGTGATTTTCGCCGAAGGGCAAGTCGTACATCCAGCTGCCCGTGAATTTGTGCTTCTGATCGAAGCTGGAGAGGCTGCGATCCGCCCCGATGTCGAACGGGTCCTGCGCGACGACGACCGCACCCAGCCCTACGGACGAGGCGTCGTCAATCGACTTGGAGAAAACATAGCTGGCGCTGAAGCCGATTCCCGACGACATGCGTTTCCGCACACGGATCGAAGCCGAATGCAGAATGGAATCGGCGGAGGATGATTCGTAGATGAATGGCTGAGCACTCGCTGTAAGGATGGCGCGTTGTTCGTCGAGATGCGTTCCTTTTGTGCCGTTATAGCCTACGTTCAGCAGAAATCCGTGCGGCAATTGGCGCTGCATATCCAGATTCCAGATCTGGACGTACCCCAAGCGATAGTTCGGATCAATCGCGTAGTTGTTGGTCACTCCACCGGTGGTTGTGGGGAATCCGTTTACGAGCGTCAGATTGCTGGTTGCGGGATCCGTCACCGAATTGGTTTGCGTGTTGGCAAAAGGCGGCTGAAACGAAAAATTTTGGATAACTGTGCCGTACTGCGCCAGATTGTAATTGATCCCATAGCTGAGCCGAACTACCGTGAGGTTCAGGGGCTTCCAGGCCAACCCTAGCCGCGGCGCAAAGTTGTTGTGATCCGGTTCGACCAACGACGCCGGGTATGCTCCAAAGAATGTCCCGGTCTGCCCGGGCTCGACGGCGTTGGCAGACGCAAACTGCGGCGCGACATCCAGGTTTACGATGCGGTTCTGCGCTTCCGTGTAGGGACCGTTGTATTCATAGCGCACCCCCAGATTCAAGGTCAGATTCGAGCGAATCCGCCAATCGTCCTGAACATAGGCGTCGTAGGAATTCGCGCGGAAGTCATACGAATTCGTACCCAATTGCAGGCTTGTTTGTTGGGGCAGGCCGACCAAAAAGTCTGCAAAGTCGTTGCCCGTATTCGGCACCAACGTTCCGGCGACGTACTCGCCGGTTGCAAAGCCGGTGAACACGAACGATCCATTGGAGTTTTTCGCCGAGCGAAAACCCTGCAAAATCCTGCGATAATCCGCGCCAAATCTCCAATTGTGCTTGCCGTGATTCCAGGCCAGGGTGTCGGAGATGGTGTAGGTTTGATCGAGTTCGCGGCGCGGCGTCGGATCGGTCAACCCGCCAAAACTGGTGAAGCTGATAGCGGGTAAGCCATATCCAAACGGATCGGTCCCAATGCCCATAATGCCGGCATCGCCAGCAACATCCAGAATGCCGGAATACAGGTTCGTCGTCGAAACGTGATTGTGGTTGTAGTTGAAGCGCAGATTGTTGGTCAGATGTCCGCGCCCGTAGACCCAGCCCGCGCTGGCATTGAGCCCCTGGGTTCCCGTTCCACCGCCTAGCGATGGAAAGGCGCCGATCGAGTCGACCGCGCTACGCGACCAATTCAGCCCAAAATTGATGTTGTTTTGCCGCCGGCCTCGCCGCCCCCCGCCGCCTCCTCCACCCGGGCCAACTGCCTGAAACGGCCCGGAAGGAGCAGCACCAAAGTTGTGGATCAAGCGCAGGTTCACCGCGTCCGAACTGCTTTCGCCCGAAGTCACCAGGTGGAAGTTCTGGCCTGCGGCAGTGGTCGCGATGTTGGGAAGGGGTATGTACTGCAGCAGCGCTTGCGCGGCGGAGCTGATGTCGGCCGGATCGATCTGGTTCAGCACACCGCCAGATTGGTATTGCTGGCCGGTTTGCGGATTGAAGATTTCTACCGGCGCTCCATGGCGATTCGTCGTGTTGGAAAAATTGCCAGCACGCTCATCGAGCGTCGGCACCGTCGAATAATAATCGTACGGAATGCTGCCGCGTGATCCATTCCAGCCGGCGAAGAAGAACCATTTGCCGCCGCCATTGAAGATTTTTGGAATGTTCAGCGGGCCGCCCATATTTGCGCCAAACTTCGCCTGGTTGTAGGTGGCTTTGTCGGTCGAAATCCCGGTCAGCGAATAGGGCCGGGCATCCAGCGCGGAATTGTCATCCTGAAAATACAAGAACCCGTGCGGTTGATTGACATTGAAGTTGCGGCCGAGCCGGCCGATCACGACCGGGCCATTGCCTCCACCCGGTCCTCCTGGGCCGCCTGGACCCCCGCCTCCGGGACCGCCTTGTCCACTGCCCTGCCCGGGGCTTTGCAGGTTCGCGCCGCCTTCCCGTTGCATTCGTTCGCGGAATTCCTGAATGCGGTCTTCGAGATCCTGCTCGGAACCGCCGCCAAAATCCTGAGTACGTCCCTCCGCACCGCTGATGCTGACCGATTCTGTAGGGCTATCTGCTCCCGAGCCACCCAACGGCATCGCCGAGGCGTCTGCCGAATTCCCGTTGAAACCGCTGGAATTGCCGTTGGCCATGTCACCGGCGAGGGTCGAAAGCGTGTTGCTCATCGCCAAACTCTGAAATCCTCGCCGCGCTGCCTGGGTTGCTGTATCGGCTTGTTGCTCCTGCTGACGCGAAGCCAGGATCAACTCAGCTTCGACCCGCCCGCTCGGTGTTTCGGGTTTCAGCACCACTTCCTGTGTCACCGGCGCAAATCCCATGAACTCGATGCGCACCACGTAACGGCCGCGCGGCAGTCCACTGAATACAAAGGTCCCGTTTGTGGATGACACCGTTGCATATTTTTTCCCGGTCAGCGTATTCGACGCTGTCACAGTGACACCCGGCAGAAGCGTCTTGCCGTTTTTTACGATCCCCGTGATTGCGAAAGTGGACGGATTGGCCGGTGTATCGGAAGGATTGGCGGCTAGAGCTGGCGGCTCCTGCGCACGCAAACAAACCAGAAATACGGTGCCGATCAGCACCAAGGCGAGCACCACGATTACGCCGCGAACGACGCGCATTAATTCTGAGGCTCCGGCGGGTTGGGCGGGTTCGACGGAGAGTTTGGAGCCGACGGCGCATATGGGGAATTCGGCGCGGGTGGCGCTCCAAGTCCGCCGCCCGCCATCATCTCTTGCACACGCTTCCACTGTTCCGGTGAGAAAACGTTCAAGTTTTTAGGTACGAAGACGTTGTTCAGGAGCGCACCGCGCGCTACCACATGATCGCCCGCCTGAATGTCCGCCATGGTGATGCTGTCGCGCCCTCGCCGCAGCGAGGTCTCTTCATTGAGTTCAAGAGTCTGCGTCACATTGTCCGTTCGCACCACCGTGAGCCGCGGCGGATCGACCGCCTTGACCTCGCCGATCACCAGATCCTTGCCGAGCGTCCCAGCCATCCCGCCACCAAAGCCGCCGGGCCCGCCCGGTCCACCTTGACCATTCCTCGTCCCGAACTGGCCGGTCGCCACCATCACGGCAGTCGTACCCTTGCCATCGGCCTGGTCGGTACGCACAACAACCGGATCGCCTACTTTGAAGTCCGTCGGCTTTGCCGGTTGACGATCCTTCCTGAATTGCGTGTCGCTCGTCAGCTTCAGTGTGACCTTATTTCCGTCGGGTTCTGTTATTTCGATCGAATCGCTCTGGATCGCAGAAACCTTTCCGAACACGGGCCTTCCTCGCCCCTTCTGGTCTCCGCGCGGGCCGCGCTGCTGCCCTCCCTGTTGCGCCTGCTCTTGCCCTACTGCACCACCGCACAAACCCAAATTTGGCAATACCAGTAGACACGCCAGAGCTAAGCTTGCTTTCATTCGATCACCGTAACCTTGATTCTTTCGGCTTACCTGTTAAGACGGCCCGTTTTGGGCCAGAGTTACCTGGTTCCCACCAGCAAATGCAAAGAAATGTCGGCCTCTTCTTTTTAATTCCCCACCAAGGCGATTGAAGTTCCCGGCTGTATTGGCCAGCTTGGCGCAATAACATTCATTTATAGAGTCGACCAACTCTATTAATTGGACTCATTGACCTTACTTGCCCCATTCTGCTACCTTACATGGCGTAACACGGCGCCGACCGCACCGGCCCGTGCCCTGAAACGATGACTCGCAGCGCCATGACGACGCAACAAGCAACCCGGTCGATTCGGATCGAGTCCATTCGAAGCGTCGTAGGTATTCCCGTTGTAAATAACGGCAAAACAGGGTGATGGCGTAACAAAGACTTTCCGAGAAATTCGGGCCATCATCCGGACCAGGGTGATGGCCCTTAGGTTTTTTGGCTCGAGGAATTTGAGAGGAACACGAAACGTGAGCGATCCATTTCCCAAATTGCGCAGCCAGGCTCTGATCGGCGGCGCAAACCGAGCGGGAGCCCGCGCCATGCTCCGCGCCTCCGGCCTCAAGGACGAAGACTTCACCAAGCCTTTGATCGGTGTGGCCAACACCTGGATTGAAATCGGCCCCTGCAACTTCCACCTTCGCGAACTCGCCGAACACGTCAAAGCCGGCATCCGCATAGCCGGCGGCACGCCGCTTGAATTCAACACCGTTTCCATTTCCGACGGCATCACGATGGGCACCGAGGGCATGCGTGCCTCGCTCATCAGCCGCGAGGTCATCACGGATTCGATCGAACTCGTCACTCGCGGGAATCTTTTCGATGCGTTGGTGGTCCTTGTCGGCTGTGACAAAACGATACCGGCCGGCGTGATGTCTCTGGCGCGCCTCAACGTTCCCGGACTTGTTCTCTATGGCGGTTCCATCGCTCCAGGGACGTTTGAAGGACACGACGTCACCATTCAAGACGTTTACGAAGCAATCGGCTCACACTCCAGCGGCAAGATGAACGATGCGCGCCTGCTGGCGCTCGAAAAATCCGCCTGCCCCGGGGCCGGTGCTTGTGGGGGTCAATTCACGGCGAACACCATGGCCATGGTTTGCGAATTCCTCGGCATAGCGCCCATGACGATTTCGAGCGTGCCCGCGACGAACGCGGGCAAAGCAGCCGCCGGGGAGCGCGCGGGCGAACTCGTACTGGATCTGCTCCGCAAAAACATCACGCCTTCGCAGATCATCAGCAAGACTGCGATTGAAAACGCCATTGCTGCCGTGGCGGCGACGGGTGGTTCAACGAACGCGGTTCTGCACCTGCTAGCCATCGCCAACGAAGCCAGGATTCCGCTCTCCATCGACGACTTCGACCGCATCAGCGCCAAAACACCGATCATCGCGGACCTTAAGCCCGCCGGGCGTTTTGTCGCTACCGATCTATTCGCCGCGGGCGGCACCGCGCTCATTGCCAAGCGCATGATCGAAGCGGGCCTGCTCGAACCCGGGGCGCTTACCGTCACGGGTAAGACCATCGGCCAGGAAGCGGAAGCTGCCAGGGAAACTCCAAAGCAGGAAGTCGTTCACTCGGCGAAGAATCCGCTGAAACGTACTGGCGGCCTTGTCATTCTGAAAGGCAATCTCGCTCCGGAAGGCTGTGTGATCAAGGTCGCCGGCCATGACTACCAGACATTCCGCGGCACGGCCCGCGTTTTTGATGACGAAGAAGCTGCTTTTCATGCCGTGGACAAGGGCCAAATCAAGGCCGGGGACGTCGTCGTCATTCGCTACGAAGGGCCGCGCGGCGGCCCCGGGATGCGCGAGATGCTCGCCGTTACCGCCGCTCTGGTCGGCGCAGGATTAGGCGAATCGGTCGCACTTCTTACGGACGGTCGTTTCAGCGGTGCCACTCGTGGTTTTATGGTCGGTCATGTGGCGCCGGAGGCAGCGCGCGGCGGACCGATCGCCGCTGTCGCCGACGGCGACACCATCGTCTTTGATATTCCCCGCCGCAAGCTCGACGTCGAACTCAGCGACGAGCAGATCAAGCAGCGCCTGGCCAAGTGGAAGGCGCCGGCTCCCCGCTTCACCAGCGGCGTTATGGCTAAGTACGCATTTCTGGTTTCTTCTTCATCGCGCGGTGCGGTCACTACACTGCCGCAATCGGAAACCGCACTCGCAGGTTCCACAGGAAGGACGCTATGAAACTCACCGGCGCGGAAATCCTCTGCCAGTCCCTCGAGCACCTCGGCGTCAAGCACGTCTTCGGCTATCCCGGCGGCGCGATCTTGCCCGTCTACGACGCGCTCGGAAAATCGAAGCTCCATCACATTCTCGTTCGCCACGAGCAGGGCGCCACGCACATGGCCGACGGCTACGCGCGCGCCTCGGGCGGCGTCGGCGTTGCCATGGCCACCAGCGGCCCCGGCGCAACGAACATGGTCACCGGAATCGCTACTGCGATGCTTGATTCCTCGCCGATCGTCTGCATCACCGGCCAAGTCGGCAGCAAGCTGCTCGGCTCCGACGCGTTTCAGGAAATCGACATCACCGGCATCACTATGCCGATCACCAAACACAATGTCGTCGTCTCTAAAGTCGACGACATTGCTCGAACCGTTCGCGAAGCCTTCGTCATCGCACAGTCCGGTCGGCCCGGTCCGGTTCTGGTGGACATAACCAAGGATGCCCAGCAAGCTTCAGCGGAGTTTAACTGGGAAGCTGCCGCGCCCAAGCTTCCGCCCAAGCGCGTTCGCCCCGGCGTGAACCAGGCCGACCTTGACCGCGCTGTTGAGCTCCTTCATACCGCCAAGCGGCCACTCATCCTGGCTGGTCACGGCATCATGATCTCGGGGGCCATGAAGGCTTTCGATCAGTTCGTTCGTGCCGGCCACTTCCCCGTTGCGATGACGCTGCTCGGTATCGGCTGCTTCCCAGCCAACGATCCGTTGAACCTCGGCATGATGGGCATGCACGGCGAAGCCTGGGTCAACCACGCCATTCAGGAAGCAGACCTGCTCATCGCCGTAGGCATGCGCTTTGATGACCGCGTAACCGGTGACCTGCGCACTTATGCGAAAAGCGCACGTAAAATTCACATCGAGATTGATCGCGCCGAAATCAACAAGAATGTTCCTGTCGACGCCGCCCTGGTCGGCGATGCTCGTGAAGTTCTCGAACAGCTGATTCCGCTTGTCGAGAAAAAGGACCGTCCCGACTGGCTCAATCGCATCAAGGAGATGAAAGGCGACTCCGCGGTTCGTGACATTCAAAGCCTGCCCGACACCGGTCATCTCTACGCCGCGCACGTGATCAATGACCTCTGGAAAGAAACCAACGGCGAAGCCATCGTCGTCACCGACGTCGGCCAGCACCAGATGTGGGAAGCGCAGTACTACCACCACAACAAACCGCGCACGCTGGTCACGTCCGGCGGACTCGGCACTATGGGCTTCGCTCTCCCGGCCGCGATTGGTTCTAAATTCGCCAAGCCCGATTCCGACGTCTGGGTCGTGGTGGGCGATGGTGGATTCCAGATGACCATGTGCGAGCTGGCCACCATCGTTCAGGAGAAAATCAAGGTCAACATCGCCATCATCAACAACGGCTACCTCGGCATGGTCCGCCAATGGCAGGAGTTTTTCTACGACAAGCGCTACGTTGCCACGCCGCTGGTGGCGCCCGATTTTGCTGCGCTTGCAAATGCTTTCGGCATTCGCGGCGAACGAGTCACTTCGCGTGGCGATGTGGTTGCGACGATCCGCTCCGCGCGCGAATCGAAGGAATCCGTCCTGATCGATTTCCGAGTCGAGCAGGAAGACTCCGTTTATCCCATGGTGCCGGCCGGCGCTTCCCTGCACGAGATGATCCGGCGCCCGCACAACCCGCTGGTCGAAACTGCGGCCGAGCCATAGAAAGAGGACGCATCATGCAGACACTGATCGCATATGTTGAAAACAAACCGGGGGTCCTCAATCGGGTATCCTCTCTGGCGCGGCGCCTGGCCATCAATATCGATTCGCTCACGGTCGGACCGACGGAAAACGAAGAGGTCGCTCGCATGACGGTCGTCGCCCATACCGACGAGCGCGGCGCCCACCGCCTCGAAGCCAGCCTTGAAAAACTCGTCGATGTTCTGCTCGCCGAGAACATTTCCGAGCGCTCCGTACTCGAACGCGACCTGGCACTCATCAAGGTTGCGGCTGACCAGAAATCCCGTCCGCACCTGATGGAACTGATCAAAGTTTTCCGCGGCCGCGTGGTAGACGTCGCGCCCGAATCCCTCATCGTCGAGGTTTCCGGCACCGTGGACAAGATTGACGGCCTGCTCGAAGTGCTTCGGCCCTACGGCGTACTCGAAATGGCTCGCACCGGCCGCATCGCGATGACCCGCGGGAACGATCTTCTCCAACCGCCCGTCTCGAGCGGGGCCACCAAACTGTCCGCCGCATAAGATTTTTTCCCAGCGGTCGCCTTCTGAGGCGACCGCTTTTTTGGCCGCATCCCGGCCCACGAAAGGAAACACATGGCAAAGCTTTACTACGACAAGGACGCTGACCTCTCGCTCATCCAATCGAAAAAGGTAGCGATCCTCGGTTACGGCTCGCAGGGGCACGCGCACGCGCTCAACCTCCGCGACTCCGGCGGCAACGTCTCGGTCGGGCTGCATGACGGCAGCGCCTCACGCGCCAAAGCCGAAAAGGACGGCCTGGTCGTCAAATCGCCGCGTGAAGCCGCGGCCTGGGCCGACGTCATCATGGTTTTGGTCCCCGACACCAAGCAGCAAAAGCTCTATAACGAAGCCATCGCGCCCAACCTCAAGCCCGGCAAAACTCTGATGTTCGCGCACGGCTTCAATATTCGCTTCGGCACCATCAAGCCGCCAAAA
>Ga0157378_10005095_pt1 | contig 11542 bp, 12 predicted proteins | sample M65metaG_FD_115309 | JGI IMG/M metagenome (GOLD analysis project Ga0157378, IMG submission 115309) | Miscanthus rhizosphere microbial communities from Kellogg Biological Station, Michigan, USA - M6-5 metaG | ecosystem: Host-associated > Plants > Roots > Rhizosphere > Soil | place: USA: Michigan...
GAGAAGAACCAGCGCGGTTAGGCGCGCTTTAATCAGTTCGGCAAAGTCCGAGCCGGGACGTGTGCGGATATCACTGGAGGCCGCTACGCCGTCGGCACCTAAATTTTGGGACAATCCAGAATCGTCAATCGCCGCATCCGTTTTCATGATACAACCGCAACGCCACTTGAAACGACTTCTTCCTGTGCCCTAACGATTTTCGGATTGTACCCGAACCGGTATGCGAGTGCGGAAATGGCAACGGTTACCGCGAAGATCGTTGCGCCTACGGCGACGTGCGCAGTCGCAATGTCCGCGGCTTTATTGCTCCAAATCGTCCAGGCTCCAAGCGTGATCTGACAAATCACCAACACGACGAGCAGATTGGAAAGCATGAGGAGTGGACGAACTCTCGCTTCGCTGCGCCGAATATTCGACCACACAGCTATGGTTCCAACCGCAACGAGAACCGCACCGAAGCGATGCACCATTTGCAGCCAGATTTGAAACGCGCTGACATCCGATAACGCCTGGGTGTCGCGCCACGCATTAATTTTTGCGATCGCTTCGGGACTGGTATCCGGGATCCACTGGCCGTAGGCGGTGGGGAAGTCGAGAATGGAAAGGTCTCGATGTTGATGTCGCATTGTCGCTCCCAACGCCAATTGTATATATACCGCCAGGCCGGTAATGAGCGCTACCCGCGCCATCCGAGACCATGCGATGTGGTTAGGCTCAACCAGCGCCGTCCAACTATCCGATCTGGCGATTCCGATTACTACCAGCAATCCGAAAAACGCCTGGGCCAGGCAGGCGTGAAAGATTCCGATTTGATCCTTTAACAGGGTTACTCGCAGACCGCCGAGTAGGCCTTGCAAAACCACTGCTCCGAGCGCAATCCAACCAAGGTTCCGTATCCAGCGCCGCGGTTCGGCGCGCCATAGCCAAATGGCCAGAACAATGGTGAGCAATCCGACTACGGAAGCGATCAGACGGTGAGTATGTTCGAAGAAAATTCCTCCGACCCATTTCGAGAATGGGAACAAAAACATGTTGTAGCCAAATGTGGTTGGCCAATCAGGCACGGCCAGTCCAACGCCTTTGCTGGTGACCATTCCGCCGCTGCAAATCAGGAAAAGAGTCGCAGCAGCAGTGAACCAGACGAAGCGGTTTAGCCAGCGATGGTGATTGGCAGCCGACACGGGATTACAACGTTAGCCGCGGTTACCGGCGATTTCGCGGAAAAAATTATAAGCGGGAAGATGGCCGGTCGGTGACCGGCCGCTACCGGTAGCGGCGGTTGACCTCAACCGCCATCTCATGCGCCTACTCCCGTCAGCGTTAGTGCGGCGACGGTGCGGGAGTTGAGAGCTGTGACGGCACCGGACTCGCTGCCGGGTTGGCCGTTTTCGGGGCACCGGGTGGCGCTACCGTTCCGGGACTTGGACCACTCGATGGTTCGCCGGGAGTTCGTTGCATCGCCGCCGGCGCCTGCTGCTGTTGCGTCTGAGCAAACTCGGCGCGTTCCTTCAGCCAATTTTGGAAATCTTCGGGCGTATCGACCACTACACTTCCCTTCATGCTGTAATGACCGAGACCGCACAGCTGGCCGCAAATCACCTCGTAGGTGCCGGTCTTCAGTGGCTTGAACCACATCGGAATGATCGATCCAGGAATCGCGTCGCCGGCAATACGCATGTTGGTGAGATTAAAATTATGAATCACATCTTTGGACGACAATTCGATGATCACTGGCCGATTCACCGGAATGTGGAGTTCACCGAGTACAACGATGTCGTCCTTGCTCGCGATATCGTTGTAATCCAGGCCCACTGGATTCTGATTAGTGACAAGCCCGACTTCACGCTTACCGAATTGTCCGTCGGGTCCAGGCAGGTGATAGGTCCAATTAAACTGCTGGCCAACTACGTGCACCAGAAGTGCGTCGTGGGTATCAGGAAATTGGTTCACGCGCTTGGCCCATAGCGGGATGGCAAATCCGAGGAGGAGAACGGCCTCAATCAGCACCACCGAAAATTCCAAGTGGGTAGAAATGCCGGACTTAACTCCGTGATGATCGGCGACCGGATGACGGCCGCGACGGAATCGGATCAATACGAAGATGAAATAGCTGAGCCATCCGAAAAACAGCGCGGCCATGAACCAATGGCAGAACTCGAGGATATGATCGATCTGGTAGCCATGCTCGGAAGCGTTAGGCGGTTGACCGAGGAGTTCGTTGATGAGCGCGAGGCTACTCATATTGAGCGAGTGATTCTTCGGTTAACTCCTGATGCGGCTCCAACGGCGCTTTTGAATGACGCCAGATATGATACGTGAACGCCCCGATGCCACCCAGAACCGACATCACGGCGCCAAACAAAAACCAAACGGCAACCGCCATGTGCTCGGCGGATTTACCATCCTTTGCGCCATAACAAAAAGGACAGGCCATCAGCTGCGTAGCCGAGCTACACACAAAAATCGTCCAGAGCGTAACAATCTTTGCCTTCATGAAATAATCTTCAGGCGTTTCATCTTTCGGTAGAACCAGAAGCCGTAAACAACCAGAGCAACCGCCGACACAAATGAGGCCACAGCTCCGGCGACGTAGCTGTGAACTCCCTCAACCAAATTCATGTAAACGCACCACGCGCCGATACCGAGTGCGAGCGCAGTTGTAATGAAAACAAAAATGATATGAACAGCTTTCAGCGACATACAGAACCCTAACGCGCCACCGGATCGTACCAGGCTAAAAACGTTAGCCAGAAGAGTCCCAAAACAAAAAGGCCGGTAAAGACCAGCACTCGATAAATCAGACGTTTCTCGGCGGCAAGGTGCATGAAAATCAAGGCGACAAGACTTGCCTTGAAGGCTGCCACCAAAATCGCGACCGCGATGTTCAACTTGCGACTGCCTTCAGGCGAAATGTGGGTATGAAAAAGCCACGAGAAGAAACCGCCGAAATCGACGTAGGATAAAGCAACGGTAAGGAGAGTGAAAAACAGCAGCAACCCACCAACCATCAAATACCGGTTAACGTGCTGGTGCACGCCGTGAGCATATTCTTCGTGCTCTGCAGGATCCTGGGCGATGTCGGGCGGGTTGTTCATGGAGTTCGTTACAGGAGGTAAAAGAGCGGGAATACAAAAATCCAGATCAGATCAACGAAGTGCCAGAACAAACCGGACACTTCCACGCGATTAGCGAGATGCTCGGGATTCCGCTGATAAACCTTTTTGCTAACCGGCAACCACATGTAGATGAAAACGAGCACGCCCCCGAGCACGTGCAGTCCATGTAAACCGGTGATGGTAAAATAGGTCGCGAAATAGGTGCTGTGATCGGGCGTAAACATGCCGGCGCGTTGCACGTCTTCCTTTTCGATCTTTGCGATCTTGTCGGTAGGCGGAACATACAGAAAATGCGGGCGATCCATCGCCGTATTGGTTGGGTCGGCATTCACCGGATCGAGCGCGATTTCGTACTCTTTGATATTGGAATCGTGCAGGGCTTCGTGATTATGCAAGTGGCCCGTGATTTCCATCCGGGGCGACAAACCTTCTTTTTCGAGGTGATGATTACCAAGATAAGGTTCGTACTTTTCGAGCGCTCCCGGTTTAATGAATACGCCGAAGTGTTCGAATTTCTGAGGCCACTCGTAGGCGAGTTTAACGACAAGGAAGAGCACGCCGCACAAAATCGTCGCGAGCATGTACCACCAGTAAGCATTGTATCGGCGCATCTTGAGCGCGGCCCACGCCAGCACGACCGTCACCGACGACGCGATCAGGATCGCGGTGTTCATGGTGCCAACGGGGACGTTGAGCAAACCGTGAGGCCAGAATCCGGGAGGCGCGTCGATTCGAAGAAAGATGTAAGCGGAGAATAAACCTCCGAAGAGCATCACTTCCGAGGCAAGAAACAGCCAGATGCCGATCTTGGCGTTCCACAAGCCGGTGTCAGGCCGATTTGATACTGTGTACGGAATCTCCATGGCAGTTAGTTAGGCCAACACCGGTTCGGTGGAAACTTTGCGCCGGGTCCGCTCGGCTGGATCGACTGGTTCGTTCTGCATCGTGTAATCCTTGTCGCGGCCAGGCAGGCTGTATTCGTACGGTCCACGATACGCCACCGGCGTGGTGACGAAGTTTCCGTGTGGCGGCGGTGAAGGTGCTGTCCATTCCAATGTCGTCGCCTCCCACGGATTATCGCTAACCTTCTTCCCGTGTTTGATGCTCCAGAAAAAGTTGATGATAAATGGAATCTGAGCCAGCCCGAGGATCCAGGCCGCCCACGAGATCGGCGTATTCCATTGGAACCCGCTCAAGCCCCAAACTTTTTCGGCTGCCACGCCCCAGCCCTGGCCTCCATCGTACCATCGCCGATGCATGCCCGCCATTCCCTGCAAGAACATGGGTAGGAAAATCACGTTCATGCAAATAAGCGAAGGCCAGAAATGGACCCGGCCCCAGAACTCATTCATGACTCTGCCGGTCGCTTTCGGGTACCAGAAGTAAACGCCGGCAAACAACGCGAAAATCGTTCCCGGAGCTACGATGTAATGGAAGTGCGCGATCACGTAATAAGTATCGTGCAGATAAAGATCAGCTGAGTTGAACGCGAGTGGTATACCCGTTAGGCCGCCGATGCCGAACATCGGCAGGAATGCGGTGGCAAAGAGCATCGGCGTATTGAACCGGATCGATCCGCCCCACAGAGAAATGAAAAAAGCGCTCAGAATGATTACTGATGGAATCGAAATGATCAGCGTGGTCGTCTGGAAAAACGCGCTAACGACCTGGCCCATTCCGGTCAACCACATGTGGTGAGCCCAGACGATGAAGGACAGGAAACCGAGAACGAGAACCGAAAAGACCAGCGACTTATAACCCCAGAGCGGTTTGCGGGAATTGTTAGCGATGATCTCAGCAACGATGCCCATTCCGGGCAGGATGAGAACGTAGACCTCGGGATGCCCGAGGAACCAGAACAGGTGTTGCCATAACAGCGGGCTGCCGCCACCGCTGATATCCACCGGCGCGCCGTTCACCACCAGGCCGGCCGGGAGAAAGAAGCTCGTGGCAGCGAGGCGATCCATGAGCTGCATCACGATCGCCGCCTCGAGGGGCGGAAATGCCAATAGCAGCAGAAACGCAGTAACGAATTGTGCCCAAACAAAAAACGGAAGGCGCATCCAGGTCAGACCCTTGGCCCGCAGCTGAATAATGGTGGTGATAAAGTTCACCGCGCCGAGGAGCGATGACGTGATCAGGAAAATGAAGCCGATTAGCCAGAGCGTCTGGCCATTCATTACGGCGTGAAACTGCGGTCCTTTATCGGAAATGTCGGACAATGGCGTGTAGGAGGTCCAGCCGCCCTTCGCAGCGCCGCCGGGAACGAAGAAACTCACCAGCATGATCACACCGCCAACCGCAAATGCCCAAAAACTGGCGGCGTTGACCTTCGGGAAGGTCATATCCGGCGCGCCGATCTGCAAAGGCACTACGAAATTGCCAAACGCGGCAAACGCCACCGGCACAACCCCGAGAAAGATCATGATCGTGCCGTGCATAGCGCCGAGAGTGTTGTAGAACTCCGGGGCCATCTTCCCGTCCGGCATACTTCCGGCGCCAAAGATGTTATCGATGACGCGGCCTATGACCGGCAGGGCGTGACCCGGATACGCCAGCTGCCACCGCATCAGCATCATCAGGCTGAAGCCCATGAACAAAAAGATCAGGCCGCAGATCCCGTATTGAATGCCGATGACCTTGTGGTCGGTGGAGAAAATGTATTTCCGCCAAAACCCTAGTTCGTGATGGTCGTGATGGGCGTCGTGGTGATGAGAATCGTGATGCGCTTCGAGAGATGGGGTTGCGTCCATTTTCGAGAAATTACCGGCGTAATATCCAAGGGGAAACCGTCATTGCAAAGCATGAAATTCGAATACCGCGGACGTTTCCGGGCATGGTAACCGCGGCTGCAACGCCGACATAGCAAAGCGTCCAGAAGTTTGCATCAGGGCGATTATTAATCGTCTACCGGGATGATACTGCTCGGGTGCAGAATCAGTAAATCGTTCGCTCATCCGACCGATTATTTTCCAGGCGGCAAAAAGCTACTGCCGGACATTCCATGCCTTGGAAAGACGATCGTGCGGCACGTTCGGGATGTTGCCGGCATAATGGGAAACGTCATTGAACAACGTCAGTCGCGCCAAGGTCGGACTGCGGAAATCGACGATGTTTAGCGCGGCTGGATTCTGATCGAGATTATCCCGATAGCGACGTGGATCAAAGCCCAGCAGCGAACTCAGCAGCAGGCGGATCGTCCCTTTATGCGAGACGATCAACACGCATTGACCGCAATGTTGCCGCACAAGCTCTACCAGTTCCGGTAACGCACGCGCGGTCACCGCGAGACCACTCTCACCTCCTTCCGGCGCAAACGTGTACGGATCCTCCTCCCATTCAGCCGCTTCTTCGGGAAATTTTTCTTCGACTTCGCGTCGTGTCATTTGTTCCCAGCGACCGTGAGAAATCTCACGGAAGCCATCGCGCAGCTGAACGGTTAGGCCGTGTGGCTCGGCCAGGATTCGCGCCGTCTCCATCGTTCGGCTCATCGGCGAAGCGAAAACCGCGGAAATCTTTTCGCCACTCAGCCGCTCGGCTAACCGCCGCGCCTGCTCTCGGCCTTCATCGGACAGGACTACGTCGGTGGCGCCGGCAAATCGATCTTCGGCAGTCAAAACGGTGGCGCCGTGGCGAACCATGAATACGCGAGTAACCGACGCAGCCATACTGACTGCCGTGATGCCGCAAATCCGTTTCAAACGCAATGCTCAAGCGTCGGGGCCGAGTTAGCGGGGGCATACGTCTACGCATTTCACCTATGCGTCGACCATAATTATGCCGACTAGCTATCGACTAACCGTTTTGGCATGATTCCGCGATCACCACCGTCCAAACATATCTCTCGCCGGAAGAGAAGCTTGCCTTACTGAGGCGGACCGATCGTTGGCGGCTGTGGAAATCGTTGGATGATCGGCGTCTGTGTCTCGGCTGCGGCCGATTGATCAGCGGGAACGAGCTTGAGGTCGTCGTGACTAACGACAGGCCAGATTGCGCTGAAGTGCACTGTCCCACTACCGGCTGCCAATCGATAGCGCTCGACTGGATTTTACCGCACCCAGTAGGGTCAGATACAAATCGCTGACAATCAGCGATTTGCGTTCTAATCGGCAAACGCAGGTAGTAATCCACGGCCTGACATGGCTGTGAATAACTTGTGAATATCGTCAGCGTGTAGGTTCCTCGCGTTGAATCATTTGAACTCGGAACGCAGATAAAATTCAAACCTTTGCTTTTTTCTTTAGAAACATATGGAAGCTGTGATAGGTAATGACTGCTCCATGAAACTTCCAATACTTGCTCCTCGTTATCGAATCAAGACCATAGTTCCCCTAACCGCCACGTTAGCCACGTTAGGCGTTGTACCACGGCCCGACTTCTGCTGCGGGTCCGCCCCAAACCCTTAATACCTGTCTCCTGATCGGGGCGCTTTTCCGCCGGTTCGTTAGGGCCAGTTGGTCTCGCTTCGAAAGTGAAAGCGATAGCTCTACTCTTGTTTATTGCCGCCGTCTGCACCCAGTCGGCGTCTGCGCTTTCCCTGCTATGGGACCCGAGTTTGCCATCGGCCCATATTATTCAGTACAAGATCTACGAACGAAAACCAACCGGATACGTTTTCATGGCCAACGTGCCGCCGTCAAAAACACGGTACGATTTACCGTGGTTGTCTCCGGGAGCTCACACCTTCGCTGTAACCGCGGTTGCTCTGTTCCAGGAAAGTCCGCCGAGCAACGAAGTAACGGTCTACTCAACAGCTAACGACTATAGCAACCTCGGCGGGATCTCCGTCACCAATTCAAAATCTCCCGGCCGCGGCGGTCCATTCCCGTCTCAGCTCGCAATATCCGGCGTTTTCGGTTCGATCTCGAACGTCCAGGTCATCTTGCACGGCGTGACCCATCGGACCGCGCAGCGACTCGACGTTCTTCTGGTAGGGCCGCAGGGCCAGAGCGTGTTGTTGATGTCAGATGTCGGAGGCAAGAGTGCGGTCAACGGCGCCGAACTCACTTTCTCCGATCAGGCTTCGGTATGGTTAGGCTCGTCGCCGATCGTATCCGGCACATACCGGCCATCGGACCAGGCGGCGCCGAGGGATACTGACGCTTTCCCAGCGCCCGCTCCGCCCGGGCCTTATTCCAGTTCGCTGTCGGTGTTCAACGGCAGCGATCCTAACGGATTATGGAAGCTGTTCGTATTGGAGGAGGGCAAACCGAAGGGCGGCAGTATCAGCAGTGGCTTCACCATTCGGCTTGATACCCGCGCCGCACCGATCGTCGCCGTCAATACTCCGGTAAACGTTACCTCAACGACTGCGACTTTGACCGGGATGATCAATCCGATGGGCCGGCCGACGATATACTCGTTCAACTATGGCCTAACGGAAGACTACGGTAACTGGCAGGCACTCCAGGACGCCGGCGCCGGCCTAACTGCCGTGGCCACCACTCTCACCCTAACAGGTTTAACCCCTGATACGACCTACTATTACCGCCTCATGGGCGAAAATGATGTCGGGATCACCACCAGTAGCGAAATCATTTTCAAAACTCTGCCGATTATCGATTCCGACCGCGACGGGATGCCCGATGATTTCGAAGTAGCCAACCATCTCAATCCTAATTCCGACGCGGATGCGGGGTCGGATTCAGATGGCGACGGTGAATCCAATCTCGCGGAATTTTTGGCGGGGACCGACCTGAACGATCGCAACAGCAGCCTTCGAATAACGGCTGTGCAGGGAGTCGATCGTCCGTCGATCACCTTCACCACAGTCGTCGGCAAACGTTACCAGTTGGAACGGACGGCAGATCTGGCCCAGCCGACCTGGGTCGTCGTCCAAGATGATGTTGCCGGCACCGGAGCACCGGTCACAGTGGAAGATCTGTCCGGGAATGGTCTGAGGAGAGCGTTTTACCGCGCGATCGTTGTTCCTTAAGCGGGATCACTTCTGACGAAAAAAAAGTGGCAGCGGGAACCCCGCTGCCACTTTCAATGGTAACAAACGCGTTGAAGAATGCCTGGTCGGCACCTTCATCCGTTGCTCTTAGTCAGTCACGATGACTTTGTCGACCACCATGTCCCCGCCTTCTTTCATGTAATGCACACGAACCTTGGCGTTCTTCCTGACTTTGGAGGCTTCGATAACCTTACCTTCCGGTGTCACATAGGTGACGCTCTTGCTAAACCGGTAGTGAACCGGCTCACCGGTGCCAGTGTTGAGCACGATGGACGAGCCGGGCGTGTACTCCGTCACCGTGCCGGTACTCTCAGTCGTGGTCGTGGTAGTAGACGTGTCAGCCGTCCCTGTGGTCGTCGAAGTCGTTGTGCTGGATGTTTGAGCATGAGCGACTGCGATGAGCAGAGTGGTGGCCGATACGAGGCTCAACAATAGTTTCATAATCTAATCCTCCGATTGGTAGTTGCCTGCAGAGGTCGCAGCGCCAAACCGGGATAACGAAATGGAGCATCATCCCAAGCCGACGATGCGGCAGGTTACTTTAGAATCGGTCTCGGCTAATCGTTCGGCTGCATCCAGTTGCGAGTGAGATGCAACTCAACGGCGGTACGTGCGACCTTTATCGGGCCAGAGGAATCTCTGCGCTACCGCGGACCTAGAAATAATTCGCGTGATCCCGTCGGTAATTTAAGGCGCGCCGCTGCCATTGAGACGGATGATTCCGAATAAACATCACGGGCAATGCAATGGCTAACGCGCCTACGGCAAACATCAAAATGGAGATCAAAAGCTTCAGCGTCGGGTCCGGGAATTTGTGATTGAGCAGGAAACTTAAAAGGAGAACAAAAACGGCCAGCGCGCCGGCTTCGCCCAAACCAAAGCGGATCCATCGATTTCGCGCATCGCGCGGGGTGAATAGTTCCCCGGTCGCTTCGGCTCGCGGAGGCAACGGCATCCCCTGTTCCGCCCACTCTCGATACGCCGGTTTAGGAGGTGGTTCCTTTTTCGCCGGATCCGGGCCGACGGCAGCATAGGCAATGCTGTCCGGAATATTGGTTTCCTGGTCACCTTCCATTTCCACGAATTCTGTTTGCGCTGCGGGCGGTGGGATCGGCCGAGCTTTAAATTTGCGCGGTTGAATCCGGATCTTTGCCGGCGTTTTCGCCACGGGTTGCGACGTTGCCCCGGTCACCGCCGCTGTAGTGGCAGCTGCGGCTGAAGGCGGAGAGTTCGTTTGAGCGGCCGCCGGCTTCGCTTGCGGTTTTTCTACCGGTGCGGCTGAAGCTTGAGATGTTGCCGTTGCTGGAGCGGTCGGGACTGATGGCGTGTTCAACACGCTCCGCTCAGGACCGGGCGCGATTTCATCAAGAACTTCAGTCGTCGGCGGCACTTCAGCATTGGCCTTTGTAGTGCTTGGAGCGGGAATCTCGGCCGCGGCCTTTTCCGCAGCGGGAGCAGGGGTCACCGGCGGTGTCGAAGCCGGTTCAGCTTTTAACACGCCGCGTGCTGCCGCTGCCGCGATCAGATCCAAAACCTGTCTTGTCTGGGCAGGAGTCTGGATGTTGACCGTGTTCGATTGGCCTTCATCGGTGAGGCCCTCGCCGAATGGCGAAGTTGGTTGAGCGCTGATGGAGAATTCCTTGCGCGGTGGCTGGACCGGTTTGGCCCCCTCTGTCGTCAGTACTTTGTTAGGCGCAGACGCAGATTGTGAACTGACAGGCGCCGGAGGTGGCGAAGATTTCTGTTCTGCGTCGCCATCGGCAGCGGATGGCTCCGCCAAAGATTCCGGAGAATGTTTTCCGGACTTAATCGCCTCCAACTCATCGGTGGCCGCAGCTGGGGAAAAGAAAATCTTACTCAGCAAGGCAGCCGCATCAGTGCCATGGAGCGTGGCGCCCACTGGAGCTGGCGCGATGTTTGGAGACAGTTCGGGCACATCCCGAGGTTGTTCTGGTTTAGTTTCCACCGGCGGAGCGGACGCCACCTTCGGCGGGCCTGCTGGCTTCGTCACCAGCTGTTCCTGCGCCACTTTTTGAGGTTCCTCGGCTTGGGTTTCCCCTTTCGGTTCTTCCAGTTCGAGCTTGAGTTCTTCGGCTTCGAGTTCCTCTTTGGGCTCTCCCAGCTCAAGTTCGAACTCTTCGGCTTTGACCTCTTCTTTCAGACTTTCCGGCTTGGCTTTTACTTCTGCCGGCGGCTTGGGGAACTCTGCTGCTTTATCCTTTGGACGCTCGGATTGCGGAGAAGCTACGGTAGAAGCGGCAGGTTCGGCTGATGGCGTGCGATCGACGGGAGTTTGTGCGGTTTTAGACCCGCCATTTTTGTCGCGATTGGGTTCGGTCCGGCGAGCAGTGGGCGTGGGCTGCGGCGATTTTTGCGGGACGCGCCAGCCGACACTAGCCCGAAAACTGTCGGGAAAATTCAGAGACTCGCTCGGTATAAGCGCCATGGTTTTTATCGTTGAATATTAGGA
>Ga0157378_10005099_pt1 | contig 11534 bp, 8 predicted proteins | sample M65metaG_FD_115309 | JGI IMG/M metagenome (GOLD analysis project Ga0157378, IMG submission 115309) | Miscanthus rhizosphere microbial communities from Kellogg Biological Station, Michigan, USA - M6-5 metaG | ecosystem: Host-associated > Plants > Roots > Rhizosphere > Soil | place: USA: Michigan...
AGCCTGCTGCCACCAGCTTTTGGTGGATGCATCTTCAAATACGGCGTTGAAATGATCCATGCCTACCAAACGGAAAGATTCCTGCCGACCATTCAGCAGCGTGCTATAAACCCGGCCGCTACGGCATACGGTGCAATAGGTAACCATCAGTGGCTGGTTGCCCACCGTGTCTACTACCTGGTGGTGATACCCGATCAATTGAATAGGATAAGCCCGCGCCTCGCCATTGATTACCACCCCAATTACCAGTTTACTTTTATCAGCAATGGCTGAGGCCTGCACAAAGGATTTGTTAGAGGGTTGCTGAAAAATTGCGTCGGCCGGAAGACGGTAATTAAAAAATACAAACACTGTGGCATAACCCGCCAGGGCAAGTGGCAGGCCAATTTTCTCCCAGCGCCGGCCTTGTTTGAATACCCTTATTAAGGCGATGCCCATCACAATACCGGTTAATATTCTTATCAGGGAAATATGCGTACTAATCCAGTAAGTAAAACCAACAGTGTCGTCCACCTGGCTACCGGGGAAGGGCATTACAAGATAAACACGGATGATTTCGCAAAACAATAAAAACAGGAGGAGCAATATCACTAATGCCCGATTGAATAAAGGGGAAGTTGTTTTCCGTAAAGAAAAGGAAAGGTTCGAATTCCCGGAGAGTATGGCAATCGCAATTTGTTTCACAGTCTTTTTTGGCAGCAGTGCTAAACTTGAAGATACTCAAAAATATTGAAAGTTATAGGGGGGTCAGCATTCTCCTGGTGTGTAACCCGCCCGGTACATCGAAACGAGGTGATTAAAAATCAGGGCCAGCCCAACCAGCGGGGTTGGCTGATCCCTAACGAGGCGATTAGAAACAGGTATTCGGCTCAAGAGTTGCCATCATAACCCTTAAATTTCTTAGCCAAACTTGAAAAAGAAGCCCGCTGAATGTTGCTGAGGGGAAGTACGCTATCGCAGAATGCTAATCGGCAGATGCGGCAGCCCGGGGCTATTTGCATTTTTAATTTTATTTTCAGGCCAGGTTTGCTGTGTTAAACAATTTAATAGCCTTACATACATAGCATCAACATCTAAAATTGATATATAAAGACATACATAATACAAGTTTGACGAAGGCTAAGCAGTTGCTTATCTGTTTGTTTTTGCTGAATAATTTGACCATACATGCACAGGAGCCATTAAGTGCAATCGACAGCATATATTTAAAGTCAATTGATCATTTTTATAACAACGCCGGGAATATAAAAAATCGGGTCTGGACGAATATGAAAATGTCGCCTGTTTGCCTGTTCAGGGTGAATGGCCCGGCCATATTATTTAATCATCCCAATCCGCCCGCTGACTTCAAAAGGATAACAGACAAATTATACATTGGAACGCAAAAAAACCTGGAACTTTTTGGCGCAACGCAAAAGGAAATCAATGGCACGCTGACGGCCATTGCTGATTATGGGCTTACGCATTATTCAGATAAAGATGAACTGTATGCTGAACTTTTTCACGAATTACATCATGTTTATCAACGAAATTTTGTTAAACAAATCGGGTTCGACAACCCTGCTGTTCTTCTCACTTATCCTGAAAACGATACAAATGATGCCATAAAATTGTTTGAACAAAAGGCCCTGTACAAAATGTGCTATGAAAAAAATGTTCATGAATTTCGAAAATTATTAAACCAGTTTTATAGTTGCAGATTAAAAAGGGAGCAAACCATCGGGAATTATACGGCGTATGAGAAAGCGGTTGAGAGCATGGAAGGTCCGGCCTTTTATTGTGAATATAAGTTTTATAACTATGTTGCCTCTTCTACCCGCGTATTGAAAGATCAATATAACCAGAACCACTTTTTGGCATTTTTGACCATACCCTATTACGGAAGAAATAATCTTCGAAACAGGCATCTTGCAGCGGGCATGGCCATGTGCCTTATTCTTGATAAATATTTTAAAGACTGGCAAACGGAGTATTATTCAAAAAATCTATCCCTGTATGATTTTTTTATTTCGAAGTTCAGCCCACAAAAAGAAGCATTGGAAATTGATTCAATGTATTATGGCTTAAGTAAATTTCATACCCGCCAGGAAATTTTGGAACACCAGGTTTCTTTTGCCAGGTTCAATGCTCAAACAGGGATAAAAGTTACACTCAATTTTAAGCAAAAGCCCCAATTCAAAGGTTTCGATCCCATGCATGCCGAATCTATAAATGATACTGCGATTCTGCATAAAACTATGTTGAGACTGGCAGGCGGAGAAAATAACAGTTTGTATATTGAAAATAAGAATGCAATTACCATAATCGATGGGGAAATATGGTTTGTTAAAAAGGTTATTCTTTTTGCCCCGGAAGGAAGTATTCTGATAAAAAATAACCGGATTGCCATTGATATTGAAGGAGAAAAAATTCGGTGGAGCGGAGATCTGCAAATAAAAAATGAAAAGGAGGTAATATTTGATTGTCATTAATCGTATAACCATAGTCCGGTTTATGGTTTTCAACACGGCTTGACTGGGCTGACACAATCTTGGCGGTCCCGAACAAAATAAAAAGCCCCGATTGACCGGGGCTTTTTTTGGAAGGTCGCTGTTTTGGTAGGCGCCCGAACCGATGATGCAAGGTTTCTCATTCCTATTGCTTATTCATGTTGTTTGATAAATATTTAATTATACTGACCATGCGGAAACGAATTAAAAACATACACCAGCGAACAATAGTCAGGTAAATGTTTCACATATATTTTGTTTTACCATAGTGGTGGTTACAATAGTTGCGAATTCTTCGCTCAAGCTGGCCAATGCTGTTTCATGAATCAGTTCAGCCGGATAGTTTTGGCCATCGGTGCCCTTTTTATTGAACGTGGCAGTTGCATCAGCGACCAGGAAAGTGGTATATCCTAAATTTCCGGCCATCTGGGCAGTGGTTGAAACGCAGTGGTCGGTGGTAAGACCTGCAATTACAAACGTGGTGATTGCTGCCTTATCAAGCCGGGCCTGCAAATCAGTGCCGATGAATGCGCTGTTGACACGTTTTCTTATCACTGGCTCTCTTGCCGCCGGAGTTACTAAATCATTAAACGCATTCCCTGCATTTGTTTCGTGAAGTAAAGAAGTTGGAATGGAAGAGCAATGCTGGATATGAAAAACAGGAAGCCGATGTGCCCTCCATAAAAGTAAAAGGCAGCCCGCATTTTTTTCTGCATCCGGGTTGTTTCTTTCTCCACCCCAGTAACTAATATCGTCGAACCCTTTTTGGATATCAACCAGTAGCAGTGCCGGCCTGTTTATTCTTGTAATACGCATCTTTAATTTATGTAGCGGGTTTAAATTTTATCATAGTAATTGCTCAAAGTAGGCGCCGATCTGTTTTTCCCTGTCTATAAATTGCAGTTCTAAAATCCAATGCCGTTTATTACCATTTGCGTCGGGCAGGAACATATCATTGGGATTGTCCGGATGAATATCTAATTCAAGGCTGTTGGGGTCTGCGGGTTGTTCATGCGGAAATTTGCCCACTATATGACCGGCAATGGCTCCGCCAAATTCCCAGCCGGATTGCCTGGCTGTTTCAACAACATACTCAAACAATGCGGATGCTGGTAAGCTTGTTTGTTGGCGACACCATGCCTGCACCTGGTACCATGCTTTTTCTGTATCGGCTTTTAATTTTTGTTTGTGTGGATGGTTGCCCAGTACATAAGTTCTGCCAATATCCGCTTCGAAACCATCAACTATCGGTCCGAGATCAATAAACAGGATATCATCATCTTCTATGATACGGTCGGGTGGATTGTCTGGATAGATAGCAAGGGTGTTTTTTCCGGCCCTTACTATTTTTTTGTGCCAATGGGTTGTTATTCCAAAATCCTTTTGTGCACAATCACAGACCTCCGCATTTAGTTGTTGCTCTGATTTCCCTGCAACAATTAGGTTGCGCGCTTCAATGGCTTCGAAAAATTGAATAGAAACATTTTGTGCGTTTAGTAATTTTTCTGCTGCCATGCGCCTTGTTTACTGCAAAATAGCGAGGCTTACCGGGGTAAAAGTTAATCTACATTAATGCGGCCCAGTTTTCTTTTGAGCGCGCTTAAAAATTGCGGGGTGATACCGAGATAGGAAGCGATATCTTTTTGTGTAAAACGTTTTTCGGCATAGGGTTTTTTCTTTATGAACAGCAGGTATCTTTCTTCAGCAGAGGCAGACAGTGCTGAATTTATTTGTTCGCGCTGGGTGATGTATGCATTTTGGAAAAGTATCCGGAAGAACCGTTCAAACTTCGGGATTTTCTGGTACAGTAATTCCAGATCAGCTTTACTTATTTGTAAAATATCGGTGTCTTCTATCGCTTTTATATTTGATTTGGAAGGCGTTTGCGTTAGGAGACTGTATAGATCGTCTGCCCACCATTCTTCAATGGAGAAATCGATGATGTGTTCAAACCCGTTTTCATCGAGGTAATACGTTTTCAAACAACCTTTGGTTACAAACGATTCGTACCTGCAAACCGTTCCTTCACGAAGCAGGAACTCTCCATCCGCCAAAGATTTTGACCTTAACAGCGAATTAAAAAATGTTGTCTCCTCTGCAGTCAGGGAGATGTGTCTGAAAATATTTGCAAGTAAAAGTTCTGGGTTCATAGTTGTTTCCGGCAATTGTCTAAACTATGATTTTTATGATAAATGAGAACTATGAAAATGAAACCGGTAATCTAATCCGATACACCCCGGCATTTCCTCCCACCCGCAAAGAAATTTATTAAATTCTGCTCATTTTGGTATCGGCAGGAACCGGGTTAAACAGTTTCCAATTTCCTTCGGAGATGACTTCAATTGTGTTGTCAACTACTTTAATAGCCGTTGCATCGTCAATTGCGTATGAAGGCATTGGCAGGGTACCGGCAAGCTTTTCCAGGTTAGCAAGGGAGTTTTTTGGAAATTGTTCGTGGTCCAGGTGCGGATGTATGGCAAAATTGACCAGCCCCAAAGATTTATCTGTTTCGGCTGGTAGAGTATGGTTGCCATAAGTTGTTCCAAAGCGCGTCATTATCATGCTGCCGGCACTCAGGCCCACATACACCGTTTTTTGCAGGATTGAAGGCAGGAGATTGGCCAGCCCGGACTGCTGCATCCAAAAGCAGAGATACTGGCAGTCGCCGCCACCAACCAGTAAGGCATCGGTCTGCTGCAGCATGGCAACCCAGAGTTCTGGTTTGATGCTGGGCAGTGCAGTGAGTTCGAGCAATCCCAGCGATTTCCAACCCAGGTTGCAGAAGGGATCACCCAATGATCCGCAAATGACGCCTCGTACAATATCGCCACCATTTGGGATGGCATATATGGCGGTTGGAATGAAAAGCGCACTTGCCTCGGCAACCGGTTTGCCCAGGAGATCAACCAGTGCGTTGTGTATGCTTTTGTTGCTGATGCCGGCAGATGTTAGAAGAAGTTTCATATTTTCTGATAAGATGTTGTTGAATTGGCAGAAGCAAGAAAGCCTTTTGCTGATATATCAGGTCGTTAATTGATTTTGGCGGAGCAACGAAAGAACAAATTGGCTACATATAAAACACATTGAACTTATGTTCATCCGGGTCTGCAAAAACAAAACCGTAATAGCCTTCTCCAAATTCCTCCGGCTGTGAAACATTGGTGCCGCCTGCATTTTCCACTGCTGTAGCCCATTGGTCTACCTCGGTTTTGCTTTCAGCCGAAAGCGTGAATATAATTTCGTTTACGTTTTGGGTATCGGCTATTTTGCCTTTCATGGCTGGCTCGAGTATATCTTTTAAAAAAAAGTGCATTACAAAATTGCCGTCGCCAATTAAAAAACTCGTCAGTTCTTTTGTAGTAGAATGTTTGCCGTTGGGCTTAAATCCTAAGGCGTTGTAAAATTTCGCGGTGTGTGCTAAATCGCTCACGCCTACATTGGCCCATATTTTTTTCGGTTTCATGATCTTATCATTAGAAAGTTATAAAAATGAACTTGCGTTGGTTTTCCATGTTTGAATGCACGCTTCGTTTTCTCCGGTAATACCCAATTCCTTTTTTACTTTTCAAAAATAGTCAGTAAACAAAATCGTGAAGGGGGTTCATTGCGACAATATAGAAGCGGTTTGCGTCAGTTTTGGGTGTTTGGTGTTGGAGCGGCGTATTTGCATGATCGGCACAAGCACACCCGGCCCCGGCCTGAACTGCATGCTTGCGCCAGTTAGGGGGATAGCATTTGTCCCCAGGCAGTCACATAAAGTAACAGCAAAAGCAGAAGGCATGTCCTTTAATGGCGGGTTGGTTTAGTCTACCAACCTAAGATCAGCCTTGTTAAAAATTACATAAGCCCATATAAAGAAAAGTTAAGCTTGACGTCTTGATAAATTAAATTATTGGTCGACCCAAACTTCTTTTCTGGGACTCTCCCATTATGCCGATGTTGTCAATTGCTATAGCAATCAGAAAGGCTAAAAAAAGATCGTTTTCTACAAGTAAAATACACCCCCAATACAGATTAACTCTTATTAAGCAAATAATAGTTTTGGTTAATATCAACTTCGCTATATTTACGCAGTATTTCCCAAAACCGTCATTAAACTAATGGACGGTTCTTTGTTGGCTGTTTTCACATTTATCTCTGTTTTCGAGCTTCCTCCCGAAATTACGCGCGCAATTTTGGTTAGCTATGGTTTACGTTTTAATTGATTAATCGATACATGAGAACTTTGAGCATGCGGACAAATAAAAGCCCCCCTTACGGCGCAATTCTTCCCGTCAAATCCCCCAAAATGTGCGCTATTATTTATCAAACTACTATTATGAAATCTTTACCTATACAATTTTTTATCATTTGCTTTTTTTCATTTCGGTCATCTGCTCAAAGTATATCACCTGCAACAAGCACTGAGTTCTGTCCCATGGTTTCTACGGAATTTACAGTTACGCTGCCGCTGGTGGCAAACGGAACGACCCCAAGTGTTGCATCTTGGACCAATAGTCCTAACATTATCGTTACCGTGAACAGTGTCACTAATAGCCAAACTCAAACCACATTTAAATTCACAGGCCAATTTAGAGATGTTAACATTGCTCAAGCCTTTAAGATTACCTATACCAATGACGGCATACATTTTTCCGATTTTATTCCTCTGTTTAAGAACATCAAATCATTGTTCTTTGATTTTCCATTTTCGCAAACATCCTGTAAAGGCATAGTCCCAAATCTAACTTCTATTAACGTACCGCTGTGCCAGAAAACTAATCAGACGCTTACCTTCAGTAACATCAAGTGGGCCGTATATTCCGAGAATCCTGAATATTGCTTTGGCACGATTACAGAGTATGAATACCAACTGCCTGCTGGTTGGAAAATTGGCACATTTACTTCAACCGGTTCTAATTGGTTCCAAGGTACAAACATCGCCGTTATTACTCCTGATGAAGGCACGGGTAACGGATCCGCGGTATTAATACGACCAAGGAATACTAGTTGCGGCGCGAGTCTTGCAAATGGCCAAACTCCAGTTCAGATTCCAATCACTAGGTCTGGACCGCCAATGAATATCACAGGGTCTGTTACTCTGTGTTATGGTACCAATTATACTTTTACTTTGAATGGAGTACCTTCAGGTGCAACGGTAAATTGGGTTAGTAATAGCTATTATAATCTGACAGCTAGCGGCAATACGGCCACGGTTTCTCCTTTTGCATCTTCTAACAGTTCGACAACCGTGAAAGCCAACGTAACATTAGCCAATTGTAGCCTCGTTTTTCCGGTTGCTATATCAGTTAATGTGGGCCTTCCTTATACCGGATTTAGCATAATCTCTTATCCCAATAGTGAACCAAACTGTTATAGTATCGATAACATCTATGAATTCAGAGCAGATGTGGTTTCCGGCTATCCTGCTTCTGGTTGGCAATGGGGGTATCGGATGGCAAACACTCCAGGAGATGTATTGTATCCTTATAACAGTCCTTATTTTACCTTGATCCCGTCTACGGCCGATGATTATACCATATTTGTGAAGCCTGCAAACGCGTGTGGCGTCGGCACAATAGAATCGACCAGGACAATCACAGTTGTAAACTTCTGCGATGGGCCTGGTTTCAGGTCATCTGTTGCGACCTATCCGAATCCTGCAACTGATGAAATCATTGTGACTGTACCACAAGGTAATAAAATATCGAAGTTCCCACAATCATCTTCAACCGATATTGCTCTTATTGATATTGTTACTGGCAAACTAGTGAAAAGATGGAGTTTGCCTGCTGGACAGAACTCTTACCGTTTAACTGTTTCATCTTTCAAGAAAGGCACATATTTGCTTAGAATTATTAAAGGACAATATCAAACTTCCAGAAAGCTTATTATCACCAAATAGAAATGAAAAATTACTTTTTCAGCATGCCGGTCGTTTCAAGATGCGACCGGCATTTTATTGATAGCGCGTGAGATGAAGCCGATTTCTTCCCCGCCGGGTCTCCGCAACTATATACTTATTGATGCAATGAAACTTGTGCGGGACCCGACGGCCCTTTTTTGTCAAATCAATATCGCTCAACTCCATATAATTGGTAACAGGAAAGATGTCCTGCGCACCTGTTATATAGATTTCGCAGAGTCATGATGATTAAAGATCTGATTGCGGCGAGTCCTGCACAACTTTATTTTCACTTAATGGCTATCGTAGCAGAGACTGCGCCTGGGAAAGAAAACTAAACGCAAAGGTCTGCGGGCTGCAGTGCTCCTGGTCAGGCCAGCATTATGATTTTCTAAACGGCTCTCCATATTTGTTGTGAAACCAATATAAAGCAGGTGATCTTTTTCACTAAAAAGGATGTAGACCTACACTAGCGCAAGATTGAGGCGATGAAATGTGTGAAGGCATCTTGTGCCCAAACCGACATAGTTGCATCTGGTATGTTAACCCTCATTATCCTCAAATAAAAACTGTATGGACGGATTTTTATAACCCAGTTTATCAAGTGTGCTGTTCAGCATGAGCTTAATGGCTTTTTTTCCGGCGCTTGTTTTAAAATACATTTCTCTTTTGCGTGCATCTGCTTCAAAAAGATATTGCTCACAAAAAATTAGGCGCAACGGCCTGCGGACTGCAGTGCTCCTGGTCAATATGATTTTCTAAACGGTTTTTAATATTTGTTGTGAAACCAATATAAAGCAGGCGATCTTTCTCACTGAAAAGGATATAGACCCAGTATGGAAGTGGCGTGCTCATGAGAGATGTTTGGAATAAAAGGTAGAAGCAATCGAACTGGCAGGCGCGGGTAATGCACGCTAAAAGGAAGAGAAAAACACTCCCGAAGTAGGTCTCCTGCCGTCGACCATTCGGGGCACCCCTAAAGCAAAAACCCCCGCAAGGGGGGTTCTGCTTTAGGGGTGGTGTGGGGCGGGATTGAACCGCCGACACAAGGATTTTCAGTCCTTTGCTCTACCAACTGAGCTACCGCACCATATGATGTTACCGCTGAGCAATCCCGATATCGCCTGCTGGCTCATCGGGACCTTGAAAATCTATTGCTCCTTCGTCGCAATGATTTTCTACGGCCGCACCATCACGTTCCTTTCCGCATGCGCGCCCGACGGCGTGCAGGAACCCAAAATGTACAAGTTCTTTCGTCCCTGTAAACTTCTTCGTTTTTTAGAGCGGGGGGCAAAAATAATGCTTCACACTAATAAAACCGCGAATTTGAACGCCAATTTTCGCTAATGGACGCTAATTTTCACGAATTTCTATGGCCAGCAATAGTTTTCATTATTCCAGGTCTTTGCATTTACATTCTTCTTCACTATCGTTTCGAAGGGCAAGCATTTCCACATTTCCACATTCTCACATTATGCTTACATCCCGTATTCACTCAAAAATTTAATCCGCATAATCTTCAACTGTTCCCAACTATAGTTGCCTTCATTCAATTCCTGCTGTGCTACCTGTAAAGAAGAGGTCTCACAACCTTTAAAATAATCAATGATTTCCTCCTGCTCGTATTCGTCCAGCATATCGTCAATGGCATAATCCAGGTTCAGCTTGGTACCACTGGCGGCAATGGTTTCCATTTCTTCCATCAGGGCATCCATGCGCCAGTCTTTGTTTTTGGCAATCACTTCCAGCGGCATTTTTTTATCTACCTGCTGTATGATGAATACCTTGCTCATGCTCTTATTGGCCACGCTCTTCATCACAAAATCATCGGGCTTCTGCACATCGTTTTCCTCCACGTATTTCGCAATCAGTTCAACAAAAGGTTTGCCATAGCGAAGCGCTTTCCCCTTGCTCACCCCCTGGCATTTGTCCAGTTCCTGGATAGTGGTGGGGAACATCGTAGCCATATCCTGCAAAGAATTTTCCAGGAAAATAACAAAAGGCGGCAATCCTTTTTTCTTCGCTTCTTTCTGCCGCAGCTCCTTTAATTGTTCAAATAATTTATCATCGGTGGCCGCAGTTTCCGTATTACTTTCTGCTTCTTCGTCATCGGCATTGGCTTCCTCAAACAGGTTATTCATTACAATCGGGAAACTCTTGGGCTTCTTCATAAACGCCTCGCCCTGTTTAGTGATTTTCAGCACGCCGTAATCTACAATGTCTTTGCTCAGCAGGTTTTCCAGCAGCATCTGCCGTACCAGCGAGTTCCAGTAATGATGCGGTTGATCGTTGCCGATAGCAAACTCTGCCAATCCATCGTGGCGGTACATCTGGTTCTGCGGTGTGAGTCGGCCGGCAACAATATTCACGGTATAATCGGTAGCAAAACGTTCGTCCAGGGCTCTTACTACTTTCAATACTTTTCCTGCATCATCTTTCGCCTCTACCCTTTCTTTGGGATGCATACAGTTATCGCAACTGCCGCAATTTTCCTGGCCATAGGTTTCGCCAAAATAACTCATCAGCGTTTTCCTTCTGCACACACCACTTTCAGCATAAGCCACGGTTTCGTTGATCAACTGCGCACCCACTTCGCGTTCCGTTAAGGGTTTGTCGCGCATCAGGTGTTCAAGCTTGCTCACATCCTTATGCGAATAATATAAAATACACTTTCCTTCCAGTCCATCACGACCGGCACGACCGGTTTCCTGGTAATAATTTTCTATCGATTTAGGAATATTGAAATGAATTACAAAACGGATATCGGGTTTGTCGATGCCCATGCCAAAAGCAATGGTGGCTACAATTACCTGGGTATCTTCTTTCAGGAAAAGATCCTGGCGCTGGGCGCGGAGCTTACTATCCAGCCCCGCATGGTAAGCAACCGCCTTGATGCCATTTTGCACCAGCAGTTCAGCCAGCTCTTCCGTGGTTTTGCGGTTCAATGTATAAATAATGCCGCTCTTTCCTTTGTTCTGTACAATAAAACGTACAATGCTTTTCAGGGTATCTTCTTTTTTTATCTTGGGCAGTATCTCGTAGTAGAGATTGCTGCGGTTAAAAGAAGAAATAAATATTTTTGGTTTGCGCAGATCCAGGTTCTTTACTATATCGCTCTGCACTTTTGGGGTAGCAGTGGCCGTTAGGGCTATAACAGGGAT
>Ga0157378_10005100_pt1 | contig 11533 bp, 7 predicted proteins | sample M65metaG_FD_115309 | JGI IMG/M metagenome (GOLD analysis project Ga0157378, IMG submission 115309) | Miscanthus rhizosphere microbial communities from Kellogg Biological Station, Michigan, USA - M6-5 metaG | ecosystem: Host-associated > Plants > Roots > Rhizosphere > Soil | place: USA: Michigan...
ACCCCTCGCGTTTGTAGATATCGAGACTACCGGTGGCAGCCATTTTAAGAGCCGGGTTCTTGAGGTTGGGGTGGTACGAGTGGAGAACGGACGGGTGGCGGCCAAATATCAAACGCTTTTGCACCCGGACGAGGAAATTCCTTCGTTTATTACCGGCCTCACTGGCATTACGGATGATGATGTGGCTGGTGCGCCACGGTTTGCCCAGATTGCCGATGATTTGGCAGAAGTCTTGGATGGAGCGGTCTTCGTGGCTCACAATGTGCGGTTTGATTATTCGTTTTTGAAAATGGAGTTTGAGCGGCTCGGCGCGAGTTTTCACCCTCCACTTTTGTGTACGGTGCGGCTTTCCCGGTGGCTTTTTCCTCAATATCGGACGCACAAGTTGGCCGACTTGATTGAGCGCCATGGACTATTAGCGCCGGCACGTCACCGGGCGTATGACGACGCGCATTGTTTGTGGCAGTTTTACCAATTGGTGATGCAGGAGTTTGATCTGGATGCGATTGAAACGGCGGTGCGGGCGCAGCTGGGCAGCCAGGCCTTGCCGAGTCAGCTTGACCCAGCGCAGGTGGAGGCGCTGCCGGAGGGGCCAGGCGTGTATATTTTTGAGGACGACGAAGGCACGCCCCTTTACGTAGGCAAAAGTGTAAGTGTGCGGCGCCGGGTAATGAGCCACTTTGCGGCCGATTTTGAGCATGGCTCGGAAATGAAGCTGGCGCAAACGGTGCGGCGATTGCGGGCGATTGCGACTCATGGTGAGCTTAGCGCGCTGCTTTTGGAATCGGATATGATTAAAGATTTACAGCCGCAGTATAACCGAATGCTTCGGCGGCGTGAGCTTATGACGCTCTTGTTGGCGGCTGAAACGGATGATGGCTACGCTACGGCCAAGATGGCTGATGCGCGAGAGATTGATCCGGCGCATGCACAGAAGCTTCTGGCGGTGTATGCCACGAAGGGTGCGGTGCGGCGCAGTTTGCAGGCGGTGGTGCAAAATTTCCGCTTGTGTCCTAAGCTCCTGGGTCTTGAGCATACGAAGCGGGCATGCTTTTTGGCGCAGCTAGGCAAATGCGACGGTGCATGCGAGGGTTTGGAGTCGGTGGAGAGCTATAATGCTCGGTTTGAAGAGGCATTTAGCCGGCACCGGGTGGTGAACTGGCCTTACCGCGGTTCGGTGCTGATTCGCGAGCGGCATCCAGATGTGGCTGGGTCGGCGGGTTATGTGGTGGACGGGTGGTGTCTGCTAGCTCGGTTGCGCGAGCTGGAAGACGGTACGGTTGAGACGACCCCTGAGGTGCGCCGATTTGATTTGGACCGGTACCGTATAATAAGGCAGTTTTTGGAAAATCCACGCAACCGGTATGCTATTTCGGTATTGAGCGCTCGCCAAGTCGGTGATATTATTGCATTAACTTAATTTTTATGGTGATATAAGCTTATGAACGTGCTTGTTACTGGTGGAGCTGGTTATATCGGAAGTCATACGGTCGTAGAGTTGGTGAAGGCCGGCATGACGCCAGTGATTGTTGATAACTTTAGTAATAGTAATCCCGCGGTTTTGGATCGGCTGGAGGAGATCACTGGGCAAAAAATCGAGTATTATGACGCGAATGCATCGGACCTGGATGAGATGCGCCGAGTTTTTGCTAAAGCCAAGCCCGAGGCGGTGATTCATTTTGCGGCTTTTAAAGCGGTTGGCGAATCGGTGAAACAGCCACTTAAATACTATGTTAATAATTTGGCGGCCTTGTGCGCGGTGCTCGAGGTAATGCAAGCGTCAGATTGTAAGCAATTTGTTTTTAGTTCGTCGGCTACTGTCTATGGAATGCCGAAGCGGGTTCCGATTACGGAGGACTTTCCGCTTTCGGCGGCTAATCCTTATGGGCAAACAAAGCTCATGAGTGAGCAGATTCTGCGGGATTTGGCTGTGGCTGACCCAGCGTTGCGTGTTAGCATTTTGCGGTATTTTAATCCGGTTGGGGCGCATGAAAGCGGTCTCATTGGCGAGGACCCACAAGGCAAGCCGAACAATCTCATGCCCTACGTCGCGCAGGTTGCAATTGGCCGGCGTAAAGAACTTGAGGTGTTTGGCGATGATTACGACACGGAAGATGGTACTGGTGTGCGGGATTACCTGCATGTTGTCGATTTGGCACGGGCGCACGTGCAGGCTATTCAACGCCGGCTTGAGCATGATGAGCCGGTCGTGACATACAACCTCGGTACGGGCCGCGGGTATTCGGTTCTCGAGATGGTGAAGGCTTTTGAGAAGGCTTCGGGCCGCGCTATCCCCTACAAGATCGTGGAGCGACGGCCGGGGGATATCGCGACGTGTTATGCGGATCCAAGTCTGGCCGAGCGTGAAATCGGCTGGAAGGCCGAAAAATCACTTGATGATATGTGTGCTGATACGTGGCGTTGGCAGTCTAAAAACCCTGAGGGCTACGAGACTGCCACGAAGTAACGTGTTGAACTAGCGTTCGGCCTTGAGCCTGGGTAATGTGTAGCCGCGAGATTCGATGCCTTCGATGAGGTCTCTGAGGACTTTTGACGTATTCTCCGGGTGCAAGTGCATAAGGATGACGGCGCCGGGGTGGAGTTTGCCCAGTACGTTGCGCTTGATTTGATCTGGGCTGATGCCTCGCCAGTCTTGGCTGTCGATGCTCCAGCCGACGATCTTTAGATTTTTGGCGGCGATGATACGGCGAGCAAGGCCATTTATCTCGCCGTATGGTGGTCGCATGTAGGTGCTGCCCAGGCCGTCGGTGAGCTCGGCTTCGAGGCCGGTTTTGTCTAGGTGCCGCAGGTTTTTGTGCGCCATGCCGTGAGTGCCGACGATATGTCCGGCGCCGCGGATTTCATCGACGAGTTTGGGGTGTCTGGCGGCCCATTCGCCGCTCAGGAAAAACATGGCTTTGACGTTGGTGCGTGCGAGGATTGCGAGAATGCCGTGGACGACCGGCGGCTCGGCGAAGTCATCGAAGGTGAGCCAGACATTATCTGAGCGGTTGTAGCACAGTCGCTCCTCGGCGGTGGAGCCGGGTAGGGTTGCTAGGAAGGCGCGCCAGCCGTTTGAGCTGATTTTGGCCTTGGCAAATTGGAGTTGGCGGCGCAGTTGCATGGGATGCTATCCTTGCCGGCTAGTGGCGAGCTTACGCTTAGCAAGGGCGGTCAGACCATACAGGAAGCCGGTAAGCCCGGCGGCTTCGTTGAGAAATTCCAGATAGCCGAGGGCGAGGTAGCCTAGCCGGCGTTGCTTAAAATAGTGGTAGATATGCCAAGGGTAGCAAACAAACGGCAGAATTAGGACAGCCAGCCCCAGGCCGTTTGCTAGCAGGATAAGCGCGAGTATGCCGACCACGAAAGGCATGGGGAAAATCGGCGGAAATATGCGGTTTTCGTAATAGTTGGTGATTTCGGCCGGGCCGCGTTTGATGGGACGGCTAAGAAAACCGTCGAGCGTGAGGCCGTGGTTGTGCGTAAGGTTGGCGTGGGGCGTGGCGATCATTGGTCGATCGGGGAACTGGTGGCGCAGCCGTTCGCTGATGTCGGTGTCCTCCGCTCCCCGCAAAGCAGCATTCCAGCCGTTTACGGCCCTGAGCACATCGGCTGGGAAGGAGGCATTGGCGCCGCATGAATTATGGATTGGGTAGTAGGTATTCGGCAGATCGATGATGAACCGGTCTTCGAAGTACGCGCCAAGTCGTGACAGCAGGCTTCCGCCGCGGCCTTTTAGCATGCGCGTTGGGTTGCCGTAGCCGATGTAGTTTAGATATTGATCGAGGATGGTGCGATTTGCGCCATTGGTGAGGTTGCCGGCGATGATGCTGGCTGTCGGATTGTCCTGGTAGGCGCGGTCGAGCATGGTTAACCAATCATGGCTTGAGGTGCAGTCGGCGTCGTAGGAGATGATAATGCCGCCGCTGGAATGCTTGAGGCCGAGATTTCGGGCTGCGGCTAAGCCGTGGTTCCTGTCGGATTTGACGAGCTTTACATCCTTGAACTTTTTAACGATTTCGACGGTATTGTCGGTGGACCCGTCGTCTACGACGATAATTTCGTAGCGTTTGCGGTTGAACTCCAGGTTTTCAAGCGAGTGCAGACAAGCCGCGATCGTCGAACTAGCGTTGTAGGCGCAGACTATAATGCTGTAGGTGTGGTTTTTACTCATAACTTATTCCCTCGAGTACTTAATCCAGCTTTTTGGTGGATGAAACGACGTTCCAGGCAGTGTCGGGACGACGATGAGCGCTAATTTTGGTATACGCGTTAATGGCGATATAGCTAATGGTTTCAAGGGGGTGACGCAGTAATTCCTCAACGGTGGCGCGCAGGAGGATGGATGTGGGCAGGTGGTAGCAAGCTTGAGCCCGGGGGCTTTGGATGAGGTCGTGGAGCTCGACTGCTAGGTACTTGAAGCGCTGGGATTGCTTGAGATGATCACGAATGGTACTGGGCGAGCGGTAGTAGATGCGCAGATCGGGCCGGTAGCGCGGAGTATATCCGGCGGCGAGGGCGGAAAAAAAGTAAAAGGCGTCGTCGGTGACGAGATTTTGCGGTAGCTTGAGGCTACGTGCCAAGGTTTTTGCGAGCATAATGCCCGAACCGCGGTAGCCGAGGAAGTTGAGACCGTTGTTCCAGTGCCGGCGTACGGTTTCGACAATGCGAATGCTGGAGTTTAGGCTGCGTTCAACGAAGGTGCGGCCGGGAATGGGGGTGGTATTGAAGCCACTGAGGCCATGGACCTCGGGGTCGAAGCCGGCGACGGCCTCGCTAATGAAGCGGCTGTTGCGCAGTGTGATGTCGGCGTCGAGCAGCAAAATGATGTCGCCGCGGCCGCGTTGGAGGATTTGATTGACCCGGCCGCTTTTGCCGAGGCGCTGACGCGAGTCGGTGAATTTAATGCGCGGGTCGGTGACGGCCTCGACTTCGGCTTTGGTGCCGTCGGTGCTGCCATCCGAGAGCACGAGGATTTCGAGCAGGCTGAAGCCGGATTCTTCTTGAGCGACGATTTCCCGAAGTAGCCGTCCGATGTTGGCGGCTTCATTGTAGGCCGGAATGCCGACCGACAGGCTGGGAATGTGGTTAATTCTTGCGCTCATATACTAGTACCGTTGGGCTTTTGAAAACTTCAGTGTATTTTTTGTCCAGAATTTGCGAACCAAGAAGGTATTTGGTGACACTATCGCTGGTTTGCTCTTCGCTGGGGATGGCGTTCATGTAGATCCATTTGGCGTTGACCGAAGGATCGGTGCGAGCTTGAATCCAGGCTTTGCCGGCACCTTCGTGGATGAAGTGTTTGTAGTCGATGCCCATGTAAAACATTACTGGGTCGTGAGTAAGGGCACTGATCATGATGGGCTGGCCGTCGTAGTGGCTCTTGATGTAGTCGGCGGCGGCGGTTTCGTCATGAGTGAGGCCGGAGCGGTGGATGCTCATCTGGATGGGCAGGCTGTACGTGAGGGCCGGCGAGCTGATGGGCAGATAGTAGAGTTGTGCGGCGGTGAGGGCGATTGCTAGGGCTCCGAAGATTTTCTGGCGGGATGCGATCCAGCCGACGAACAATACGATGGCCGGGAACATTATGAGCCCGTAGCGAATGTTGTATTCGTGCATAGCGCTGAGGTTTGTGTTCCAGAGATTGGTCCAGGAGAGCGCCGGCAGTTCCAGTGGAATACCGTTGTTAAACAGGGTGTAGATCATGAAAATGAAGATCGAGAGTGGCAACAGGAGCATCGGCAAGTACGAATTGCGGTACTTACGCCGAAACAGCATGAGGAGCACTACGAGCATTGAAATCACCGCAAGACCCGTGAGTAGGAGTCCGTTCATGAAGCCGGTGGCTTCGGCGTAGGACCAGGCTGAGGCGCCGAGGTTATGATATTGGGCAACGTGAGAGGTTTGAGCCACAAGCTCTTTTTTGGCTTGAACATCGGTAGATACGATGGAGGTGGTGTGCTGGTAGATGTGCATCCAATACAATGGGTCGCCGAAGATGATGCCCAGGTAGAGCATCCAGACACCGATACCGGTGAGCGCGAGCGTGGCAAACATAATGGTGCGGCCCTCGAGCTTTTTGAAGCTCTTGGTGCGCATGAGGCTCAAGATCCCTACTAGCAAGAGTGCGCCGGCGGCGAAGAAATAAGCCTCGAAGCGCGTGAGCGTAGATAGGGAGACGAAGATGGCGGCCGGGATGAGGTCGTTGTCCCGGTTGGTCTTGGCCCAGCGCAGGAGGTAGTACATGGAGGTAATGATGAGCGAGATAAACAGAGTTTCACTCATGGCTGTGGTTTGGATGTAGACCAAGTTGTGGCTGAGCAGGGCGATGGCGGCCATCACGACACCACTTAGGCGGCTGTCGAAAATGTCGCGGCCAATGCGGAACAAGAAGTACACTGCTACCGTGAAAGCGGTTCCTGACATGAGCGCGCCGGCGATGCCAGTGTGCCAGAGCCACGAGCTCCAGATGAACGGCAACATGAGCAGTTGCGGCAAAGGCAGCCAAATGTTGCCGAGCTGTGCGAAACCAGGCTGGATGTTGTCGATGAGCTTGCGTGAAATGTCGAGGCGCGAAAGCGCGTCGCCGATGGCCAGGTTGAGTTGGCCGTGGGTGTAATAGTACCAGGTGCTAATCGTGCTCGTGGTGGCTGCAGCAATGATAATTGCTTGGGCCAAAAACTTTGGTCCTGGCGTGAACGCCGCTTTCAATTTGTTTAAGAATTTCATGATATGACCTCCAAAAATGAGTTTGCGCTGGTTTGCCAGTCGAATTTGCTGGCCCAGCGGCCGGCATTGGCAGATAGTTGTTGGCGTTTTTCTTGGTTCCCGAGTATGAGGGAGATCTTGGTGGCAAAGCCGTGGACGTTGCCGTATTCCACGAGATAGCCGGATGAGGGTGAGTTTACTGAGTCGCGTAGGCCTGGCACGTCAGAGGCGACGACAGGAGTGCCGCAAGCATTAGCTTCTATAATTGTAATCCCCCACCCTTCGGCGTACGAGGGGCTTACGAATACCCAGGCTTGTTGGAGTAATTCGATTTTCTCGGTATTGGTGATGTGGCCCAGGAAGGTGATTTTGTCGTCGAGACCCAGCTTGGCGGAGAGCGCCTGGAGGTCCGGGAGGGCGTCGCCGGTGCCGGCGATGACGAGCCGGGCGCGCGGGTTTTGCTCGGTGACAAGAGCAAAGGCTTTGAGCAGTACATCGACTGATTTGTAGGCCTTGAGGCGCCCGACGTAGAGCACCATGGGGATGGTGGCTTTCGGGCCAGGAATAAATTGGTTGAGGTCGATGCCGTTCGGGATAATGCGGATATGCGAGGAGTCGATGCCGAGGCGATCCGACATGGCTTGCTTTGACGATTTGGATACCGTCATAAATTGGCAGTTGCGGTAGACGTATGGCATGGCTATTTTTTCGAGGAATGTTGCAAGGTAGGCCATGGGCTTGTTGAGATAACGGGTGAAGACGTCTTGGTGGACATGATGGACGACGCAGTAGATTGGTATGCGGGCGTAGAGTGGGCTAAAGAATGGGATGCCGTTGTGGCTATCGACGATCACGTCGAATTTGCCGCGGAAATAGACGGCATAGTAAGCGGCTGCCCACAGGTACGCGGTGACAAAATTGCCGCGACGGATGATACGGATGCCGTCGATGGTTTCGTTGCGCGGGCTGCGGCCATCGTTGCCGCAAAATAGCGTAATTTCGTGGCCGGAGATGTGCCAGCGTTTGGCGAGCTCGTGTATGTAGATCTCGGCGCCGCCGGCTTGGGCGTGCTTGGTGTCGCGCCAATTTAGGATGAGGATGCGTTTACCGGCGTGGTGTTTGGGTTTGGTTATACCGCGGCGGAAGAGTTGATTGCCCAGCTCTTGGAGGGTGTGGATGTTGACGTTTGGACGGATCAGAAGGTCGGCGGCGCTGATTACGATGAAGCAGCCAAGGCCGGCAAGCCAGACGCTGCTTGCGATGGGGGCGATGCCGGCGTGGCGGAAAATAATAGTGAGGCCCATGGCGACTGCAAAGCCGATGGAAATAAACGAAAAGCGGTAGTTTTTCCTTGCTAGGTGGTAGGTGATGGTGGCGTTGGCGAGCGTAAAGAGTGCGATGCCGAGCGAGTATTTGCCAAGTTCTGGAAGAATTTCATGCGTATTGGCGCCAAAGAGCAGCGGTACGATGAAGCCGCCGAGCGGTCCCAATGCTATAAAGCCTCCGAGAGCGAGGACGACGGTGAAGGCGTACATGCGCCAGTAAACGCGGCGGGGGTTTTCGCCGGTGCCTTCGGCGGCACCAAGCATGGTGAGCATGAACATCATTGGCATTGAGCCGAAGAAAAAGACCATTTTGCCGACGAGTGACAGCAGGGCATAATGACCTGCTACGGTTGGCGATAGGTAATGTTTGGCTAGCAAGAGGTCGGTGCTGAGGAAGGCCATGGCGGCGAGTCCGGCGACGAGATTGCCGGCCAGGAACTTCCAAGGAAAAACGGGGATTTGTGGTGCGGTGCCGGTGTGTGGCCGCGCGAGCCGCTTGGCTGCTAGGCGCGAGCAGCTCCAGCCGGCGCCGACCGAGAGCGGAAGCGACAAATAGGCCTGGTGGCTCAGGCCGGCGGCGACGAGGCTGGCTGCAAAGACGAGCTTTGATGCGGCTTCGATGAGGAATAGCGTGCCGATTTGCGAGAGCTTGAGCCGCCCCTGAACGTAGCCGCGATGGATGCCGGCTTGAAGTCCGAGGGCGATCATGGGAGCGAAAATGGCGATGCCAAACACGTTGGTGGTACGGAAGAATCCGGCGAGCCATGGACTGGCGGCGAGCCAGATGAGGCCGAGGATGGCGGCGCCGCGGCCAAATTGGCGGCTGGTGGCAACGTAGAATTCATAGCCTTTGAGCGGGTTTTTGGCTAGCTTTGCCACCTGGAAGCTCACGACCTGGAGTAAGGCGCCGGCAAGTACAAGCAGAACGGTCCAAAAGGTGTTAATGAGGGCTAAAAAGCCATAATCGCCCACTGGCAAGGCATGGGCTAAAAAGGCATTGAACACGAAGTTCACAAGATTGGCTAGCAAGATTACTAGCGCTAAGGGGCCGGCTTGTTGGATGTAGGGACCGATTTTTTTGAACATGTCGGATGAGCTCCACGGCTCCTAAAGCGTGGACTACCCTCATGTCCATGCGGCTATCTTAAAATCTTGCCATTAGAACGATAATGTTCTGTAACTTGGGTATATTACCATACAAATAGCTTTTTTGCAATAGTTTTACGTTGAGCTGTATACCGAGTGGCGTTATAAAGTCGACGGATTTAGCCTTGACAAAGAGCTCATGCTTGCATTCTTGTATAAAACTCCGCATGATGTCTGACGAATAGCTTATGTTAGCCATAGTCTTTAAAGAATTATTGGAGTTTGTATGTCTCGTTCCCGATTCGCACTCGTTGCGCGCTCTGTTTTAGTTGCTGTTTATACCTTGGCGTCGTTTGGTTTTTCCAGTGTAGCCAAGGCTGATCCGACCGTGTTGCCCGGTTATTCGTTTACGCAGATTCATTCCGGTCTCAATCTGCCCACCAATCTGGCTTGGCTGCCTGATGGCACGATGCTGGTCGTGGAAAAAGCGGGTGTTGTGAAGACTTCGAAAAATGGCGTACTGGGAACGACGCCAATGATCGACATTACATCCTCGACCAATGATTACTGGGACCGTGGCCTCTTAGGCATTGCTGTCGACCCCGACTACAACAACAACCACTATATTTATGCAATGCGTACGTTTGAAAACAACCCGAGTGATTACACGGGGACCAAGGAAAACCAGCTGATTCGGGTGACGATTAATCCGACGACGAATCAGATGGTGGCCGGCAGTCTCACGGTACTTGTGGGCACGCAGACTCCGGCGACGTGTCAGAATCTGCCGGCTACGGCCGACTGCATCCCCTCCGACAGCCCCTCGCACTCGGTGGGCGATGTGGTATTTGCCGCCGATGGCACCATTTTCTTCACCTCCGGCGACGGTTCGAGTTTCGACTACACTGATGTTTTGGCTCTGCGTGCGCAGAATCTCGACAATCTCAATGGCAAGATGCTGCATGTGGATCGCAACGGTAAAGGCCTTACGACCAATCCTTTCTACACGGGGAACGTGAATGATAATAAATCCAAGGTATGGGCGTATGGTTTGCGTAATCCGTGGCGTTTCGCCATTAAGCCCGGTACCAACACGCCCTACATTACCGATGTTGGCTACACAACTTGGGAAGAGGTAGATGTCGCTCAGGCCGGTCGTAACTTCGGTTGGCCATGTTATGAAGGCGCGGGTAAGCAGCCTGATTATGCGACCCTCGATGGTTGCAAGACCCTTTATAGCCAGGTGTCGGCTGGTACTGCTACGGTGACGGCTCCCTTGATTTCGACTAATCACAATGGCAACCAATCGGCGATTGCTGGTGGGGCTTGGGTGACGGGTAGCACCTATCCGAGTGATCTGCAAGGCTCGTTTATGTTTGGCGACTACGCATTGAATTATTTGAAGACGCTCCGGACCGATAGCAACAATGTGCTTACTTCGGGCCCTACGACATTCGCCGATAACTTTGGCGCTCCGGTTGATATCGAGCAGGGTCCGGATGGCAAAATCTACGTGTTGTCGATTTCGGATGCGGCAGGTGATTTGAACACCGGCCAACTCTTCCGTCTCGACTACCAAACTCCTCCACCGCCCGGCCAATGTCCTGCCGGCCAATTTGACGCACAGTATTTCAATACGGTTAATCTCTCGGGTACTGCTGCTCTCGAACAGTGCGAAAACGCGCCGATCAGCCACAACTGGGGTCTTGGTAGCCCGGCAAACGGCGTGAATGCCGATAACTTTTCGGCTCGTTACAGCGGCACCTTCAATTTTAATGCTGGTACCTACAATTTCACGGCTTCGGCTGATGATGGTGTGCGGTTGCTGGTAGACGGCCAGACGGTAGTGGACGGCTGGAAGGACCAAGCTTACACAACCTATAACGGTTCAGCTAATCTGACGGCCGGTGCTCATACGGTTACGGTTGAATATTATGACTCCGGTGATGATGCGGCTCTCGATGTAACCTGGTCGCAAGGTGGTGGAAACGGGGCTTGTGCCAATGGCCAATTCAATGCTCAGTACTACAACAGCCTCACTCCGGGTTCGGTGGCTGCAGCTTTGACCCAGTGCGAAAACGCACCGATCAGCCACAACTGGGGCATGGGTAGCCCGGCCGCCGGCGTGAACGCCGATAATTTCTCGGCTCGTTATACGGGCACGTTTGCTTTTAATGCAGCCGATTACACCTTTACGACCTCAGCCGACGACGGCACCCGCATTTTGGTGGACGGCCAGACGGTAGTGGACGGCTGGAAGGACCAGGAGACGACGGCGTACTCGGCGACTAAGACGATGACGGCTGGCAGTCACACGGTGGTTGTGGAGTACTATGACTCCGGCTACGACGCCAATCTGACTGCGAGTTGGTCGCAAGTGGGTGGCAGTACCACCTGCACCGATGGCCAATTCA
>Ga0157378_10005101_pt1 | contig 11530 bp, 11 predicted proteins | sample M65metaG_FD_115309 | JGI IMG/M metagenome (GOLD analysis project Ga0157378, IMG submission 115309) | Miscanthus rhizosphere microbial communities from Kellogg Biological Station, Michigan, USA - M6-5 metaG | ecosystem: Host-associated > Plants > Roots > Rhizosphere > Soil | place: USA: Michigan...
CGAGATGAGCGGCCCGAGTCGGCGGTTCGCCTGGAGGGCGAGGAGCGCGTGATCGGCGCCGCGGACCGGATCTGGGCCGCGACGCCGCTCGAGGCGGGCCAGCTGGTGGGTCTGTATCGAGCCGACCCTGAGCACGTCCGGCTGATCCCGCCCGGCGTCGACCACGTCCTGTTCTCTCCGCGCGACCGGATGGCCGCGCGGGAGCGTCTGCACCTGACGCATCTACGATTCGCGCTCTACGTGGGCCGGTTGCAGCCGCACAAGGGTCCCGACGTCGCGATCCGCACCGTGGCCGAGGCGGTCGCGCGCGATCCGGAGACCACGCGCGACCTCGTGCTCGGCATCGTCGGCGGACCGAGCGGCAGCGACGGCGAGGCCGACCGCCTGCTCGCGCTCGCCCACGACCTCGGCGTGGCCGAGCGCGTCGTCCTGTTCCCGCCGCAGACCCAGCGGAAGCTGTCGGATTTCTACGCGGCGGCAGACGTGGTGCTCGTCCCGTCCCGCTCCGAGTCGTTCGGGCTGGTCGCGCTGGAAGCGGCCGCATGCGGAACGCCGGTGGTCGCCGCGTCGGTCGGCGGTCTCCGCTACGTGGTCGAAGACGGCAGGACGGGGTTCCTCGTGGAAGGACACGACCCGGGTGATCACGCCGACCGGATGCTGCGCGTGCTGCGGGACGGGGCCTTGCAAGCGTCGATCGGAGCGGAGGCGTCGCGCCGCGCGCTCCGGTTCACCTGGGACGTCACGGCGAACGAAGTGCTCCGCGTCTACGACGAAGTCGTTCGCGCGGCGTGATCCCCTGCTCACCGGTATCGCTCCAGCGCAGTCCTTTTGTCACTCTTTATCGCGAGGCCGTGACCTGCAGTTATGACCGCTGACCTGCGGGAACATCCGCTTGACCGGTCCCGAGGCCGCCGATACATTCCGCCTCGCTCCGAGCGGTCCGAGTGATCGGGAGGAGAGACCGGACGAAGCGCCGGGGGCCCCGACGGAGGGCGGAAACGTCCGCCGGAGGATCTAGGCGCACCGGGAACACCTGAAGGGCAGAGAGGCTGCAAGGTCACTCAGCCGGGAAGGAGTTCCCGACGCTGGCGAAGGCCGCAAGGCTCAGCCAGCGGCCCGCAGGGACGTCGCGAGACGGACCGGCGGTGGTCCGTCGCCCGGGACCGACGAGGGCCGCGAGGTCCGAGTCCGGTCCACCGGGACCGCGGAACGGCCGCAAGGCCGAACGGCGGATCCGGGGGCGACGAAGGCGGAAGGGCGCCGCGAGGCGAACCATCCGCCGGCGATCCGGACTCTCGGCCGAGCGCAGAGGCAGCTCGGGGCAACTGAGCCCGAGGAACCGACGGGAGCCGAACGCTTCGGCGGGAGGTGAGCGAAGGTCCCTCGGGCTCTTTTTCATGCGCTACCGTCTGACCCCGATGACCGAGGGTCGGGTCAAGCGATCGGCGGAGACGGACGAGCGACGGAGCCGGATCATCGATGCCGCGATGAACCGGTTCTCCCGGCACGGGTATCGGGCGACGCACGTCGAGGACATCGCGCACGAGGTCGGGGTGGCGAAGGGGACGGTCTTCCTCGACTTCGGCTCCAAAGAGGGTCTGTTCCTCGCGGCGTATCAGCACGCGGTGCAGATGCTGCCCGCGTGGCTGGATGCTCCCGAGGAGGTCGTTCGCGGAGGCTTCTGGGACACGCTCGACTGGTGGCTCCAGAGCACGGAGGAGTCCGTCGGCTCGGATCCCGTGCCGAACCGGCTGGCGATGATCGGGCGGTACGACACGGAGCTCGGTCTCCGCGGCCCGATCGACCGGTTCATGCGGAGCGAGGACCCCTACGGCACCTTGGAGTTCGTCGAGTTCGGGGTCCGGCACGGTGAGATCCGCGACGACGTGGATCCCGAGATGATCGCGTCCATGCTCGATTGGGCCGCGCAACGCTTCCAGGACGCGTTGGTGTCGGAGGACCTCGATCCCGGGCTGATCCATCGCCGGCCCGAGCGACGCAACATGCGCATCAAGGAGTTCGTCGAGATCCTTCGCGGAGGGATCGCAGCCACGGGGGAACCCGGATGAGCGACGAGATCAGTTGGGCCGACTACTACCGGGAGAACGAAGGCCGGGAGCCGCGGGCCTTCTTGCTGGAGGTGCTCGGATCCTTCGAGCGTGCGGGCGAGGCGGTCGACCTTGGATGCGGGGCGGGGATCGACACGCTCGCGATGCTCGAGCGGGACTGGCAGGTCTTCGCGACGGACGCGGAGGAGGAGGCGATCCAGCGGACGCGCAACCGGGTCCCGCCCGAGCTGCAGCCTCACCTCCGGACGCTCGTCACGCCGATGGAAGACGTCGAGCTCCCGACGGCTGACCTGGTCTGGGCGAGCTTCAGCCTCTTCTTCTGCGACCCGGCTCGGTTCGCCGACGTCTGGGCCAGGATCGGCCGGGCCGTGCGGCCCGGTGGCCGGTTCGCGGGCCAGCTCCTGGGTGATCGCGACACGTGGGCGCCGGACGAAGACATCACCGCGTTCTCCGAGGCCCAGGCGCGGGCGCTCTTCGAGGGATGGACGCTCCAGCGCTTCGAGATAGAGGAGAACGACGGCGAGGCCTGCGACGGCCCGAAGCACTGGCACGTCTTCCACGCGATGGCGAGCGCTCCTTCGACCTGACGGCCGACGGCTCCATGCTCGCGCATAGACTGCCTTCGTGGGCCTCTCGACCAGCGTGTTCCGGCCGGCGATCCTGCGGGTGGCCAACCATCCGTGGGCCCGCCGGGCCGTGACCGGCACGCGTCCGGGTCGGCGCGTCGCCTTCCGGTTCGTGGCCGGGGAGACCTTGGCGGAAGCCATGGCAGCGGCGCGTGAGCTGCATTCCCGCGGGCTCCGAACGATGCTCGATCACCTCGGGGAGCACGTCGACACGCCGCAGCACGCGCTCGCCGCGCGGGAGGCGTACCTGTCCGCGCTCGAGGCGGGCGCGGACGCCGAGGACGTCGACGCGGCGATCTCCGTGAAGCTGACCCAGCTGGGCCTCGACGTCTCGGTGGACGCCTGCTGGGCGAACTTCGAGCCGATCGTGAAGAGCGCAGGCGAGAAGGACCGCCTCGTGATGATCGACATGGAGAGTCACGGATACGTCGATCGGACCCTCGAGGTGTTCGCACGCGCGTACGAGCGATCGCAGCACGTGGGCGTCGCGATCCAGTCCTACCTGCGACGGAGCGAGGCGGACGTCTTCGCGTTGCCGGAGGGCTGCCGGGTCCGTCTGGTCAAGGGGGCATACCTCGAACCCGAGGACGTGGTGTTCACGCGCAAGCGGGACGTGGATGCGAGCTACGCGCGTCTCTTCGCGACGCTCCTCGCGCGCGAGCATCCGGTGGACGTTGCGACGCACGATCCGGCGCTCATCGAGGGTGTTCGCACACGCGTCGACGCCTTCGAATACGGCTGGTCGCGTGTGGAGTTCCAGATGCTGTACGGTGTCCGACGCGACCTCCAGACCCGGCTCGCCGGTGATGGATATCCCGTCCGCGTGTACATCCCGTATGGAACCGAGTGGTACCCGTACCTCACGCGACGGATGGCCGAACGGCCGGCCAACGTGTGGTTCTTCGTCTCCAACCTCGTGAGGACGTCCGGATGAGCGATCAGGCGAACGGCAGACGCACCGCCTTCCTCGGCGGCGGCAAGATGGCGGAGGCACTGATCTCCGGATTGATCCGGTCGGGTGGCCGAACGGCCGACGAGATCATGGTCACGTGCCGGCGCGACGAGCGGGCTCGCGAGCTGGCGGAAACGTACGGCGTGACGGCGACGCTGGACAACGGCGAGGCGACGAGGTGGGCGGACGTCCTCGTCCTGATGGCGAAACCACAGGACATCGAGGTTCTGCTGGAGCAGATCCGTGAGTACCTGACGACCGCGGATCTGGTCATCACCTTCGCCGCCGGCGTTCGGACGTCCTTCATCCAGAAGCACGTCCCCGACGACGTGCCCGTCGTCCGCGTGATGTCGAACGTCCCCGTGATGGTGGACGAGGCGATGTCGGTGATCGCGGCCGGGAGCCACGCCGCAGAAGCGCACATGGCGATCGCGGAAGAGCTCCTCGGGTACGTCGGGAAGGTGCTCCGGTTGAAGGAGACCCATCTCGACGCGGTGACGGCGACGAGCGGCAGCGGCCCCGCCTACTTCTTCTTGCTGGCGGAGGCGATGATCGAGGCGTGCATCCTCCTGGGGCTCTCCCGGGACGTCGCGACGGAGCTGATCGTCCAGACCATGCTCGGCTCGGCGAAGATGCTCCGCGACACGGGGAAGCACCCCGTCGAGCTGCGTGAGATGGTGACGTCGCCGGGAGGAACGACGATCGAGGCGATCCGTCGCCTCGAGGAGGCCGGGGTCCGCGCCGCGTTCTTGAACGCGATCGACGCGGCGAACAAGCGGAGCGAGGAGCTCGCCCGCGGTGGTGACGATGACGAGGAGGCCTAACGGCATGGGACGAGGAGATCTGGCCAAGGTCCGCAGTGCCAAGGACCGCCAACGCAGGGTGAAGGAACGAGAGAAGCGACGAGCAGGTGAGCGCGGCGCGGCCCGCAAGGCCGCGAAGAAACGCTAACGCCTACCCGATCCCGGGGATGTTGGCCCCGCGGGGCTAATCCGCGCGATCCACGCGACCGAACCTCTTTCCGAGGAGGTCACGTGGTGACGAAGCGGCGGATCAGGATCCAGCGGGTCACGAAGACCAAACCACGCGACCACTCCGTGCTGAACCTCGATCCTCGCGACGATGAGATCGTCCGCGCCAAGCATCAACTCTACGGGGCAGGACGCCCGCGTCGTACGCGCTGACGCTCAACGCGACGCGATCGTGTTCCGCAGCGTCCCGATCCCTTCCGCCGCCAGCTCGACGAGCGCTCCTGGCCAGAGCTGACGTCCCGGCTCGGGTCCGGGGCGGGCGAACGGCCCCAGCGCGAACGCATCGCCTCGCTCCAACTCGCCGAGCTCCGAGGCGCCTGCGATCATCCGAGCGAGGTTCCACGCGCTCCCGTTGAGATTGCCCTTCGCGACCTCGTCTCCGTCGACCTTCACCGTCAGGAACATCGTCTGGGGATCGATCTCGTCGGCGGTGACCACACACGGGCCGAGGGACAGAGGAAGGCCGGCCGAGGTCTCCACCGGAGCGCCGCTCGCGTCTCGAGCGCGCCAATCGTTCACCAGGGTGTACCCGAAGACGTGGTCCGATACCTCTTCGACCACGATCCTGCGCGCCTCGCGGCCAAGGACGGCGGCCACCTTGGGCTCGTATTCCAGCCACGCGGCGCCCGAAGGCCACGGCACCTCGTGCTCGGGTCCCACCGTCATCCGAGGGATCTCCATCGAGCCGGGCGAGATCAACGATCGAGGGAAGAGGGGAGTCAGGATCCGCGGCCGCGACACGTCACACGCATGGGCGTCGTCTCGCTCGAGCGCCGCGACGGCGGCGTCCAGGACGGTGCCTCGGCTGCTCGTGACGAATCCCTCGAGCGTGGTGGGGAAGGCCGGATGCCCGACGGCGTCGGGCAGGTCGACCACCTCACCCTCGAGGATCGCCCCCAGTCGCCGCTGCCCCCCGCGGTCGTAGGTGACGAGCCTCATCAGTGGGAGCCGAAGCGTACGCCTGCCGGCCGGACGAATCACGCAGGACAAGCCGGTTTTCCACCGGTCCGCCGCCGACCCGCCGGCATCGTCGTCGATGGGCGTGGTTCGAGGGGAACCGCTACGATTCCGGGCGGCCGGCAGGCCGACCCGTACCGAAGGAGGCCGCTTCCCATGGCGCAGAAGTTCCGCATCACCTACGCAACCCTGTCCGCGGACAACGAGGAGTTGCAGCGCAGCTACGACGAGGCCGCCGAGCGCGTGAAGGCCGAGCTCGGCAAGGAATACCCGGTCATCGTCAACGGTGAGGAACGATGGCGGGACGATCGCTACGTCGAGCCGTCTCCCATCGACGCAACCCTGGTGATCGGCAGCTTCTCGCAGGCAACGGCCGAGGACGTGGACGACGCCGTTCGGGCAGCGAAGGACTTCTCGCTCGAGTGGGATCGCATGGGCTGGAAGGAGCGCGTGCGGATCCTCCGCAACGTCGCCGACATCATGGAAGACCGCCTGTTCGACCTGGCGGCGCTGATGGCCTACGAGGTCGGGAAGAGCCGGCTCGAGGCGCTCGGCGACGTGCAGGAGACGGCCGAGCTCATCCGGTGGAACTGCGACGAGGTCGAGAAGCACGACGGGTTCCGGACACCGATGAGCGGTCTCGGCGCGGCCGGCGACTACTACGACGTGATGCGGCCGTACGGCGTGTGGGCCGTGATCAGCCCGTTCAACTTCCCGATGGCGCTCTCCGGAGGGCCGTCCTCCGGCGCGCTGGTCGCGGGCAACTGCGTGGTCCTCAAGCCGTCGAACCAAGGAGCGCTGCTGGGATACAAGCTCTACGAGTGCTACCGCGACGGCGGCGTGCCGGCGGGGGCGTTCCATCTGGTCGTCGGGCGAGGCGTGGTCGCCGGGGAGGCGCTGTGGAAGCACCCCGACGTCGGAGGGATCACCTTCACCGGCTCGTACAACGTCGGGATGGACATCTACAAGAACTTCGCGGTGAACGTGCCCAAGCCCGTGATCTGCGAGATGGGCGGCAAGAACCCGACGATCGTGACGAAGAACGCCGACCTGGACAAGGCGACCGACGGGGTCCTGCGGAGCTCGTTCGGGTTCGGTGGGCAGAAGTGCTCCGCGTGCTCGCGCGTGTTCGTCGAGCGCGAGGTCTACGACGACTTCCTGACCCAGTTGAAGACGAAGACCGAGAAGCTCAAGGTCGGCAACCCGCTGGAGCGCGACGTGTTCCTCGGGCCGATCATCAACGAGGCGGCGATGGACACGTTCGAGGAGGCGGCCGAGGAGGCACGGAAGAACGGCAACATCGTCACCGGCGGGCAACGGATCACCGAGGGCGAGCTCGGCAAGGGATTGTTCGTCGAGCCGACGGTGGTCGAGGCGCCCGACGACAGCTGGATCTGGAAGAAGGAGCTCTTCGTCCCGTTCGTCGCGGTGGCGCCGTACGACGAGCTCGACGAAGCGATCCGGAAGGCCAACGAGACCGAGTACGGACTGACCGCCGGGTTCTTCAGCGAGGACGCCGCCGAGGTCGACGAATGGCTCGACCGGATCCAGGCCGGGGTGATCTACGTCAACCGTCGCGCGGGATCGACCACCGGCGCGTGGCCGGGCGTGCAGCCGTTCGGTGGCTGGAAGGGATCGGGCACGACGGGCAAGGCCGGCGGGGGGCCGTACTACGTGATGCAGTACCTCCGCGAGCAATCCCGGACGGTGATCGCGGAGTGAGCGCCGGGGAGTCCCGGCTCGCTTACGACGGGCTCTCGGCGTTCGTCGGCCCCAAGCTGATCACCGAGGTTCCGGGTCCGGAGGCGATGGCGTGGGTCGAACGGGACCGCAAGGTCACATCGCCGTCCCTGCCACGCGCCTATCCCTTCGTTCCGAAGCGTGGCGCGGGGTCCATCGTGGAAGACGTCGACGGCAACGTCTTCCTCGACCTGAACGCGGGCATCGCGGTCACGTCGACGGGCCACTGTCACCCGAGGGTGGTCGACGCCATCGATCGGCAGGCGGCCGAGCTGCTGCACTACTCGGCGAGCGACTTCTTCCTGCCGGTCTATGCCGAGGTGTGTGAGCGGCTCGACGAGATGGCGCCGTTCGGCGAACGCCCGGCTCGATCCTTCCTGACGAACTCGGGGACGGAAGCCGTGGAGGCCGCGATCAAGCTCGCCCGGTTCGCCACGGGCCGCCAGTACCTGATCGGCATGTACCAGTCGTTCCACGGACGCTCGATGGGCAGCGTCACGCTGACGGCGTCGAAGGCGAAGTACCGCACCAACTTCGGACCGATGCTGCCGAGCGTGTACCACACGTTCTACGGCGACTTCGACTACCTCGACGAGGTGGTGTTCAAGCGGCTCGTTTCGCCGACCGAGGTCGCTGCGATCGTCGTGGAGTCGTGGCTCGGCGAGGGCGGCTACGTCCTGCCGCCCGACGGCTGGTTCACGTATCTCCGAGAACTCTGCGACCGACACGGGATCCTGCTCGTCTGCGACGAGGTCCAAAGCGGCATGGGCCGCAGCGGCAAGATGTGGGCGATCGAGCACGAGGGTGTTGAACCGGACATCCTGATCTCGGGGAAGGGGATCGCGAGCGGTCTGCCTCTCGGGGCGATGATCGCGCGCGAGGATCTGATGGTCTGGGACCTCGGGTCGCACGGGTCCACGTACGGCGGCAGTCCGCTCTCGTGCGCGGCCGCGCTCGCGACGTTCGACGTGATACGAGACGAGGACCTGCTCGGGAACGCGGACCGCGTGGGCTCCGTCTTGCTGGACGGGTTCCGCCAGATGCAGACGCGCCATCCCTTGATCCGGGAGGTCAGGGGCAAGGCGATGTGGATCGGGCTCGGGTTCGCCGATCACGAGGTGGCCGAGGCGGTCGAGCACGCCGCCTTCCGGCGCGGGCTGCTGATGCTCTCGTGCGGCGACGACGCCATCCGGGTCTCGCCGCCGCTCGTGTTCCGGGAGGATCAGGCGCGCGAGGCCCTTCGGATCTTCGAAGAGGTCGTGGCCGAGGTCGAAGCGGAGACCTAGATGGGCCTGGGGCCCGATGCTCTCGTGTTCGATTGTGCGAAAACGCTCCCCGTGGGGAGCTTCTGGGCTGGTGCGCTCGGGTTCGGCCTCGACCATGACCCGGACGATCCGAACGATGACGGCGTGCTGCTCATCGATCCGTCGAAGCTGACGCGCGGCATCTACTTCCAATCGGTGCCTGAGCCGAAGGTCGTCAAGAACCGCGTGCACCTCGACCTTCGACCGGCAACGACGATGGCCGAGGAGGTCGAACGCCTCCGCGGCTTGGGCGCCGTGCCGATCCGGTACGTCGACGAGGGCCATGGCTCGTGGACCGTGATGGGGGACCCGGAGGGGAACGAGTTCTGCGTCCTGCGGGCCGGTGCCGAGGGTGGCAAACGGGATCGACCCGGGATCGATTCGATCGTGGTCGATGCCAACGACTGGCGCCGGGTGGCGGACTTCTGGATCGCCGCCCTCGGGTACGGCGAGCTGGAGGCCGGTGAGAGCGGCGTCGAGATCGTCGGTGATCGCGACGGCGATCCGATGCTCTCGTTCGTCAACGTTCCCGAGGCGAAGACCGTCAAGAACCGCGTTCATCTCGACGTCCGGCCGACGGGGTCGATGACCGAGGAGGTCGAACGGGTCAGCGCGCTGGGCGGGACCGTCCGCGGGTACATCGAGGAGGGCGGCTCGTTCTGGACGCAGATGCGGGATCCCGAGGGCAACGAGTTCTGCATCCTCCGCGGCCCGGACGACGGCTGGTCGCCGGATGAGCTCTAAGCAGACGACGATGCGAGACGCCGTCGCGGACCTCGTCCGCGACGGCGACACCGTCGCGATCGAGGGCTTCACCCATCTGATCTGCTTCGCGGCGGGTCACGAGATCATCCGCCAGCGCAAGCGGGACCTGACCCTCGCGAGGATGACCCCCGACGTGATCTACGACCAGATGGTCGCGGGCGGCGTGGCGAGCAAGCTGATCTTCAGCTGGCTCGGCAACCCCGGCGTCGGATCGCTCCACGCCATCCGACGCCGCATCGAGGATCACGATCCGGAACCGCTCGAGATCGAGGAGTACTCGCATTTCGGCATGGTCTGCCGCTACGTGGCGGGCGCCTCGAACCTGCCGTTCTTCCCGATCCGCAGCTACTACGAGTCCGACATCCCGTCGGTGAACCCGAAGATCGTGCCGATGACCTCGCCGTACGACGACGCGACCGAGGTCTACGTCGTCCCGCCCCTTCGCCCCGACGTCTCGATCGTCCACGCGCAACGCGCCGATGCGAGCGGCGACGCGCAGATCTGGGGGTTGCTCGGTTGCCAGAAGGAGGCGGCGTTCGCCGGGGAGCGGGTCATCGTGGTCTGCGAGGAGGTCGTGGAGGAGTCGGTGATCCGCCAGGATCCGAACCGAACCGTGATCCCCGGGGTCGTGGTCGACGCGGTCGTCGAAGAGCCGTTCGCATGCCATCCGAGCTTCGCGCAGGGGTACTACGACCGTGACAACGCCTTCTACCTGGAGTGGGATCGCATCGCCCGCGACCCCGAGACGCTCGCGGCGTGGCTGAACGAATGGGTCTTCGAGCTGGCGTCGCACGCCGAGTATCGGGAGAAGTGGGGCGGCGCGCATTGGGACGCCTTGCGGCCGGGCGACGCGATGTCGGGGCAGGTCAACTACGGGAGGTACGCGTGAGCGATCGCGCGTATTCGAAGACCGAGATCATGATCGCGGCCTCGGCGCGTGGCCTCGAGGGCGCCACGAACTGTTTCGTCGGTGTGGGTCTGCCGAACATCGTGTGCAACCTCGCCCAGCGGACGGTCGCCCGCGACCTGCAGCTCGTCTACGAATCCGGGGTGTTCGGCGCACGGCCCGAGCGACTCCCGCTGTCGATCGGCGATCCCACCCTCGCGACCGGGGCCACCGCGATCACCAGCATGTTCGAGCTCTTCGCGTTCTACCTGCAGGCCGGGTTGATCGACGTCGCCTTCCTGGGCGGGGCGCAGATCGATCGGTTCGGGAACCTGAACACGACGGTGATCGGCCCGTACGACACACCGAAGGTGCGTCTCCCCGGGAGCGGGGGAGCGTGCGAGATCGCGATCCACGCACGCCACATCCTGGTGATCATGCGGCAGGCGAAGCGGTCGTTCGTGGACCGGCTGGACTTCCGGACCTCACCGGGACACAGCGGCGATCCGGCGCACGACACCGCGCGTGGCTGGCACGGGACCGGGCCGACATCCGTCGTGACCGACCTCGGGACCTACGGGTTCGACGACACGACCGGCGAGATGACGCTCATGACGCTGCACCCGGGCATGACCTTGGACGACGTTCACGCGAACATGGGCTGGGAGCCGAAGGTTTCACCCGATCTGGGACAGACGCCGGAGCCGACGCCCGAGGAGTTGCGGCTGATCCGCGAGGAGCTCGACCCGGGTGGGGTCCACGCGAAGTAAGACGATGCCGGACCGCGAGGAACCCGCCGAAGACGCGCCGATCCCGGCCGAGGACGAGCCGGAGCCGGACTGGGCCGAGGAGATCCGCCGGCTCAGGGCCGAGCGCGGCAAGCGGTTGGCCGACCGGCTAGAGGAACCCGAACGGAAGGATCCGTGAGCGCTCCATGAACCACGTGTTCCCGCGGGTCCTGACGCGCACCCTTCCGACGGCCGTCTCCGCCGAGGGCGTGTGGATCGTGGATGCCGACGGACGTCGCTACCTGGACGGCTCCGGCGGGGCGATCGTGGTGGGGGTGGGCCACGGGGACGCATCGCTGATCGCTGCGGCCGAAGAGCAGCTCCGCCGTACGCAGTACGCGCACCCGACGATGTTCACCACCGACGCGGTGGAGGGTTATGCCGACGACGTGGCGACCGTGCTCCCACTCGC
>Ga0157378_10005103_pt1 | contig 11526 bp, 12 predicted proteins | sample M65metaG_FD_115309 | JGI IMG/M metagenome (GOLD analysis project Ga0157378, IMG submission 115309) | Miscanthus rhizosphere microbial communities from Kellogg Biological Station, Michigan, USA - M6-5 metaG | ecosystem: Host-associated > Plants > Roots > Rhizosphere > Soil | place: USA: Michigan...
AGAACTTGAGCGGAAGAAAGAGAATCCCATGAAATCTTTGGTGACATTGGCGATGTTGACTCTTGTAGCGTCGTTCGCAGTAGTGCAAGCTCCATCGCCAAACACTTCCGCATCGTCCCCTGCAAAGAGCATTGGCCTATTTGCTTATCCAATGAACCAACAGGATCCTGAACAGCAACGCAAAGACGAAAATGATTGCTACAGCTCGGCCAAGCAGCAGACGGGCGTAGATGCACAAGCCCCGCCACCCGCGGCACCCAGTGCAGAAGAGCAGCAAGCTGCTCAAAAGCAGGCCGCGCAACAGGCGGGTGCAGCGACACCGAAGGGAGGAGCAGTCAAGGGTTCAGCTAAAGGCGCCGCCGGAGGAGCAGCCATTGGCGCGATCGCGGGGGACGCCGGCACGGGCGCAGCCGTTGGTGCGACCGCCGGCGCCGTGCGTGGCCGGCGCCAACAGAAAAAAGCCCAACAAGGGGCTCAACAACAAGCAGCCGAGCAAACTGCTCAGGCGCAACAGCAGGCCCAGGCGGAAGCCAACGCCAAGCACCAGGGATCGTTAGATATGTTCAAGAGGGCATTCACGGCATGTATGGAAGCCCGCAAGTATTCCGTCAAGTGACAGGGAGGCTGAAACTTTTCTGGTTTGGCAGCTCCGCTATCACTTTTCACAGTTCGACGATTACGACCGGTGTTTAAGCTGGGTTTTACCCACTGGAGAGTTCGAATTGAAAGCATGGGCACGGCGCTTTTCTGCTGACCAGAAAAGTTCAGTTTTAGAAGACAGGGAAGGATACATGCATGACGTACAAGTTGCAGCCCGCGACGCTCTCAGCTCTGACACTTCTAATCTTTACGGTGAGCACGTGGGGAAAGCAGGTTACGCAGAAGACGGAGACATTAGTGATAAATGGACAAACGGGACAAGCGGCAGTCATCCGGGTAGATGGACGCGCCTATGTCGACCTCGCAGCACTGGCAGAAATCGCGAATTGGTCCGTGAGTTTCAATACCAATCGAATTGTATTGGGTCCGGCGCCAAACCCCGCCAGCGCTCCGGAACCTGTTGGCCCGCCAACGCAAGCCGACGGCTCCAGTTTATCGCGAGACTTCATGCGTGCTGGTATCGAAGCGATTGCACAAATGAGGGAGTGGGCCAGTCCGCTTTCATACGCAATACAGAATGGATATCCAGTAACAGAAAACTGGGTTGCAGGCTATCGCGAACAGGCAGCGCATGCTCTCAGTCTCGCATCGGTGGCAGCCACCCATGATGCTGATCGACATGCCCTTGAATTGCTCACCAATGAGTTCAACTCCGTACGACAGTGGAGCGACAAGCTAGTGGAGGCCCGCAAGTCCATGAACGCAGGACAATATGCCACGTCCGCCAGTGCGTTGCGCGATGATCCACTGTCTCAAAAGATGGTTGCCTGCGGTCGGTTCCTGGCGTCTATGTTGGCAAGCGGAACCATTCAGGACGATCCCTCGTGCCATTGAACCCTTGGGTGAGAGCCCGGCGTTGGTGAAACGTGACGCTTGAGCGGGTGCTCGTTAGTGAGTTTTACGAACAGTAACGTCAGCCGGAGGGGTATGCATATGAAGTTCGTAAAGTGGGCCTTACTGTTTGTTCTAGGTATTTTGTTCTCTACCCCGCCAGTGCTAGTAGCGCAGACACCCGGTCCGGGGGGTGGCCCAATCCAGAAGACGAAGCACAACGGCGGCAAAGATGACATTCAGGCCATCGGCAACCGCAAGATTGGCCGGAGCGGGTTAGGGAACTGGTACTCACTGGAATCTGAGATCGGAATTGGCCGCGAGTACTCCCAGGAAATTGAGAGCACTCTAAAGGTTGTGGAAGATCCAGTGGTTACGGAGTACGTAAACCGTATCGCCCAAAATCTGATTCGCAACTCCGACGCCAAGGTGCCGTTCACAATCAAAGTGATTGACTCTGAGGAGATCAATGCCTTCGCTTTCCCGGGGGGATTTCTGTTCGTGAACTACGGCGTCATCCTCGCGGCAGACAACGAAGCGGAATTGGCCGGGGTCATGGCTCACGAGATTGCCCACGTTGCGGCGCGCCACGCCACCAGGCAGATGACTCGAGCTCAGATGTTCAACTTGGCATCTATTCCGCTCATTTTTGTCGGCGGCGGTGTGGGTCTTGCAGTTCGGGAGGTGGTCGGGCTTGCGATTCCGTTGAGCGCGACCAAGTTTGCACGAGGCTTCGAGGCGGAGGCTGACTACCTCGGAGTAGAATACATGTACAAAGCGGGCTATGACCCTCAAGCCCTGATCTCATTTTTTGAGCGAGTTCAGGCCGAGGAAAGGCAAAAACCCGGCTTCGTAGCCAAGGCTTTCTCCACGCATCCGCAAACCTCTGACCGCATAAGAAAGAGTCAACGGGAGATCGATGGCATACTTCCGCCCCGCGAAACTTATGTTTTGTCCACCTCCGAGTTTTCGGACGTAAAATCACTCCTTGCAAACTTCCACAGCAATCAGGCTAGCGAGCCGGGGGCAAATCGCCCGATTCTTCAACGCACGCATGCTGAAGAGGGCGACTCCGCCGGAGACAACGAACGCCCAACACTAAAGCGACGCGATAACTAATGATTAGTTAGTAGTCGAGACCAGCAGGATCGGCGTTCCACCTCTAACAGATTCATACAATCCTCAATATCCGCAATACCTTCAGAATTCCCCAATCGTGGCACCAGAACCCAGTGACTGGACTTGCCTGGCGGAGTTTTATCTCCGGAGAATATAGGCTCCGCATTTCCCCAACGTCTCGCCAACACGCGAAGAGACTGTCAATTTTGGCAGTCGCGGACCGCTTTGTCGCGAGTAATTATGCTGCAGGTCCGGCGAGGGGACGACCCGATCGGCGAGAGGACGAGAGTGCCCCGTTCTGATTGCTACGTCGATTTAACCGTGCCAGAGCCGAACCGTCTACTTCAAGGGAGAAGGGCATTTCATATGAGCGCTGCCAGGTCGGAATTTGTGATGCGCACTCTGCGAAATCTCGTGGCCATCATATGTGCGGCGATCCTTGTACCGGGCGACGTGAATGTGATGGCTATCCCAGTGTCAGGTCAAGCCGCCCCCGCGGAGCAAGCGGCCCGCATCCCGGCCGAACAGCTGGATTCCCTGGTGGCTCCAATCGCGCTCTACCCCGACCCCATGTTGAGTCAGACGCTGGTGGCTTCCACCTATCCTCTGGAAATAATCCAGCTTCAGCAGTGGTTGGAGAAAAACAAGGGCCTGAAAGACAAAGCGCTGGCGGACGCCGTGAAAAAGCAGGACTGGGACCCAAGCATTCAGGCGATGGCAGCACTTCCGGAAGTAGTCAAGCAAATGTCCGAGAACATCAAGTGGACCACTGACCTCGGCAACGCTTTTCTGGCGCAACAGGGTGATGTGATGGATGCCGTGCAACGCATGCGCAAGAAGGCCAACGAATCGGGCAACCTGAAATCCTCTGAGCAGCAGAAAGTGGAAACCAAAGTAGTCGAGAGCAAGCAGGTGATCGTGATCGAGCAAGCCAATCCGCAAGTTGTCTATGTTCCTACTTACAATCCCACCGTTGTGTACGGCGCGCCGGTTTACCCATACCCACCCATTGCTTATCCGCCAGTAGGGTATTACGCCGCCGGCATGGCGATTTCGTTTGGTGTCGGGATGGCAATGGGTGCGGCCTGGGGCGGCGGCTGGGGATACAACAACAACTGGGGCGGTGGAAACAACAATATCAACATCAATAACAACAACACATTTGTAAACAATTCCAACCGACAGAACGTCAACAATCGGCAGAACGCCTCCAATCGGTCAGGCGGCAACACCTGGCAGCATAATCCGCAGCACCGCGGAGGTGCTCCTTATTCAAATAAGGCGACGGCCAACCAGTATGGTGGCACAGCTCGCGGAGATTCAATGGCCAGCCGCCAGACACAAGCACGTCAGAACCAGTCGCAACGAACCGGCCAGCAACAGGCCGCCGCCGGCAACCGTAGTGCGTCGGGAGACCGGTCGCAGGGATCGGCCGCCGATCGGAGCGCTGGTGGTCGAGACGCCGGCAATCGTAGCGCGGGCGGCGGCAATACGAGCGCGAATCGTGGTGGAGGCGGAGGCGCTGGCGCAGGCGCAGGCGGAGATCGTGTCGGGAATCGCAGCGTTCCCAGTAGCGCGGGGTCCCGCAGCTCCAGTGGGCTCAGCGGCGGCTCCGGAGGGTACAGCGGCAGTAGCGCACGAAGCAGCAGTTCGCGCGGCTCATCCAGCATGGGCGGCTCCCGCGGAGGCGGCGGAAGGAGGAGGTGAGTCATGATTAAGAAGGAGGAACACATGAGATCACAGCCATCTAACGTCATCACATGGACCATACCCATCGTGCTGGCGGCCGTCCTGGCGTGTAGCCTGGTGCTGCCTCTCCACGCACAAACACAGTCGAGCCAGAAAGGGCCAGCACAAGCTCCTCCGAAGTCGTTTGACAATCCTCAACAAGCTGCCGAAGCTCTGATCCAGGCAACGGAAAGCTATGATGTTCCTGCCTTGCTCGATATTCTGGGTCCGGATGGCAAGGACATCGTTGTTTCAGCAGATCCGGTTCGTGATAAGAATACTGCTGCTGCCTTTGCCGCCAAGGCCCACGAAAAGAATTTGGTGACCATAGATGCGAAAAACAAGAATCGAGCTATCCTCTCGGTTGGCAATGACGATTGGCCGCTTCCCGTTCCAATTGTGAAACAAAAAGGGAAGTGGCATTTCGACTCCAAACAAGGGCGAGACGAAATTCTCTTCCGGCGCATCGGAGCTAACGAGCTCGATGCAATTCAAGTCTGCCGCGGCTTTGTGGAGGCGCAGGAAGAATATGCATCGCAAGTTCACGACGATTCAGGAGTCAATCAGTACGCGCAAAGGATCATCAGCACCCCTGGAAAGCGCGATGGTCTCTACTGGAAAAACGAAGATGGTACTCCGGGCGGCCCCATCAGCGAGGGCATTGCGCGTGCTATTGAGGAGGGCTACACCAGCCGCTCGGGGCCGTACCATGGCTATTTCTTTAAAATTCTGAAGGGGCAGGGGCCTGCAGCGCGCCTGGGTCAACTCGACTATGTGGTCAACGGAATCATGATCGGCGGGTTTGCACTGGTTGCGGTTCCGGCCGATTACCGGGTCACGGGAGTTAAGACGTTCATGGTCAGCTACGACGGAGTCGTCTACGAGAAGGATATGGGCCCTGACTCGCTCAACCTTGCCAAGAACATGGAGCGATACAATCCGGACAAAACCTGGCATCGCACCGACGACCAGTGGCCCACCGATAGTCTGGCTTCGGTGGAATGATCATTCGTTCCAGTACGGTTATGCGCGCCTGTTAAGCTAACGTCGCTCCTGATCCTTACGTCTCCGCGAACTGAATCCCCAGAACACTAGCGAAACTTCCGCAGAACTCCATTGGTGTCTCCCCACAGGCTGGACAAAATGCATCGTTTACCTTTAACGCTGAATGGATCGATACGAACGAATTGCACTGGTCGCAGTGCCAGAGTGTGGCATCCATTTGCTTTTGTAGCCCCGTGGTTCGCCGGTTCATGGGTGCCATGTTCAACATGAAGAGCTCCTCGCTTAAGGTTGACGGGAGACTAGCAGCAAGCCCAAAGAGTGTACAGCTGTCAGTTTTACTAGGGGCTCGGATCAATGTCCGCAAGTCGTAGTGGTAGTTTGCGGGGTGCAAATGCGGATATATCCATCAAATCCAAAACTGTCGGAGGTGGCTTCTTCTGTTACGCGAAGAAGATCGGGTTGCAGATGCTCAATAGTGATACCCGGCTAGAAGTTAATAGTTGCAGAGGACTCTCCGAGAGTTTTTTTACCTTCCGACTGCAACAATTGCCAGTGCCTATCAGACGAATGTTGGGCCAAGCTAGAACATCGCGTGGCTCTCCGGGGGGAGAGTCGGCCTCATGACCCCCACAACATAACTGTTGTGGGGGTCTATAAAGATTCCGATGGCCTCGCGTTAGTCTATCGCCCTATCTTCGCTGTGGTGAACAGATGAGCCTTCGAGTATTGCTGGCAGATGATCAGGCATTGGTTCGACTGGGAATCAGAGCAGTATTTCAAGGCCTGGACGACATAAGCGTGTGCGGCGAAGCAACCAATGGCATCGATGCCATACGAAAAGCGTACGAACTCGCCCCCGACATAATCGTTGCGGACCCGTGGCTATCTGGCGCGAATGGCGTAATTTTAACAAAGCGAATCCTCGAACGAAATCCCAACCAAAAGGTGCTGATTTTTGCCGACCTTGCGCCTGACGCCATGATCTACCAACTTTTGTCTGCCGGGATCAAAGGCCTGGTGCTGAAGACAGATCCAAGCGCTGATCTAATTGAGGCAACAAAGGCACTTTGGCAAGATCGTCTGTACTTTTCTCGCTCAGTTACTACAGCCATTGTCGGTAATTACTTGTGCGCCGATTTGCCTTCTTTCGAATACACGCCAACATTCCACCGTCTGACGCTTAGGGAACAAGAAGTAGCGCAACTATTGGCGGAGGGCAAAGCATCGAAAGAAGTCGGAGACATTCTCGGTATCAGCTACCGAACAGCCAACACTCACCGCTCCAATCTCATGCGCAAGTTGAGCATCCACAATTGCGCAGCGCTGACCTTTTACGCAGCGACACACCTAATAATAAAAGATCCGAGATTTACTGTTCCTGCCAATATCGTAGAATTCCCGAGATCTGCGCCACAAACAGGCCCAAAGTGGCGTGAGGAGCGAAGGGGCAGCGTAAGTGCTTTGGCTACGACTAGTGACAGTTCTGTTGTCAGTCGTGCCTCGATGAGGGCGTAACTGATCACACGGTCAAAGCATTGTCCCTGCTGGAGAGTGTATGAATGTCGCTTTAAACAAACTTCGGCTGGGTCTGTTGGTTGCAGCAGTTACAACGACCAGTACGTTCGCACAGAAGGTAAGCGTGGGATATGACAAAAGCGCTGAGTTTTCCAAATATGCGAGCTATACATGGGGCGAGCCGTCTATGCCTCCCAAGCGGCCGCTGCTCTATGCCAGCATGGTCGGTACCATCGATCATGAGCTAGAGGCCAAGGGGCTGAAGAGGATGGACAAGAATGGGGATCTAATTTTGATTCCTGAGGGCGGAATGGAATTTGGACTTAGCAGTGCCGCAGGGACGCCGATTATGCCCAGCTATGGCGGGGCACCGCCCGCGATCGACGCCACTATGTGGTCCGGAGCGACCGGATCTTCTAACCTCACGTCGTCATACGTCCCGGAAGGCACACTGGTGCTAAGTTTCGTCGACCGACAATCCAACAAGATCATTTGGGCGGGTACTGTGAAACAAAAGCTTGAAGTGGAAAACAAGAAAAGGTCTCTTGACCTGATTGATAAAGCAATCGCTAAACTGCTGAAACAATACCCGCCTCAGAAGAAGTGAACGCTTCGGCCGTTTCTGGGTGCCGAGCATGCGCGCGGTGAGGGGTACTTCGCGTACTCACTTTGGTTCTCCCAATACGCTCAAATTGCGTAAGGACGTGGCTCAAAGTCTGGTTGTGATCGTAGAATCACTGTCCTACCAGTGGGATCTCAGAGGCAAGCTGCAGATCGATTACGGATCCAATCCGCCGGTCAACTTGAAAGAATCGCGCGACCTTTTTCCCCGGCAGTACCTTTTGGAAAAGTGGAAGGTATTTCATTCTCAACTGAACGGCTGATTCGTCTGCCGCAGTCCAGTTCTTCACCAGGCGGTCAGCCTGGACGTCGCTAAGGGTCTCATAGTTCTGCGCATATTCTTTAATAACGGAGAGCTTTGCGTCGTTGATCTTGGCTGCTTCGACCGTGTATTCATCGTAAACCGGCCAAAACTTCTGTGCCTCGGCTTCAGTGAGGAGCATGTTCGCGGCGACAATCTGTTTCTTTTCGGATCGTAGATCCTTCCGGAGGAGTTCGACGGACTGGTCGTACGCAACTGGAGTCGCTGCGGATTGCTGTGCCGATTGCTGCGCTGGCAAGGGCTGACATGTCAACAGGATTCCAAGCGTTACAAAAAGGGCAATCGCTATCTTTTTCATCACTCCCCCTTTTCCTTTCATCGCACACACGCGATTACGCCATCAACTTAGGATCAATGGTCGTGCCCCGCTACTGCCAGAACTGACAGTCAACTGTGGCCGTTACTGCCACCTTCGGCTTAAGGAGATGGGAGTGAATGCTTTCCAGGGTCGTCTGGCCATCGCATGGATGTTTCTTAATTCCTTGTTCTGGGACGTATGAAGAGCGGGTGTGCACCCATATATCCGGCCACCACCGCCAACTCGAATCTGACTTCATCTACACATTCGAGGCACTTAGGAAATATGTCGCCATAGAGCGCGGTCACGTAGTGTGGCAGTGCATGCTGTCCGGCATGGACAACCTTGTACAGACCGGAACTGGGCACTCTGTCTCCAGGTTCAAGAATCTCTGGCATTTCACCTCAAGGTAAATAATGGATGATTCAAGGCTGCGGCTCATTAACCCTGCTTACCTGGCTGTGCGGCAGGTTTTGCGAGGTTTGCGAAGCGCGGGGGGAAGGCCGAAGGTGAGTCTACGAACGAACGTGCGCCGTGTCGTTGCGCAAGCGCAAGCAATTCTTCGACGGAGAAGGGAAAATGTGATTGAATGGCAACCGGAGATCGCGAGAGCTAAGAGGAAAGCAACTGCTCGGGATGACGAAGAAGCACCTTCCCCCGGGTTTTGGCCAATGCACCACTCCGTTGCCACTCGCTCATCAGTCTGCTTGCCGTGAATAACGTGATGTTTGCTGTGTTGGCCAACTGCTCATTGGTAATTTCGAGATCGACACCCTCTGGGCGTTTCCTGCCGATACCACTGGATAGACTGACCAGCACATGGGCAAGCCTTTGCCGGGCAGTGTGGCACACCAGACTCAGATGACTGGCCAAATACCATGTCAGGTAGTCATTCGCAATAGTCAAGCCGTTCTCCAATAATTTAGGGTATTGCGCAGCGAGAGTTCGTATCGTGTTGCGTTGCCACACGAGGACGCAGCTGTCTTTGACAATTTCTGTACCAACGAGAAAGAGAGATGGTTCCGGCAGAAGGGTAGCGCCTCCGAATATCTCTCCGGACCCAAGCCAGAGCAAGTATATTTTCTGGCCGTCTGGTGCGATGAAGAAATACCGGGCGGAGCCTTTGAGGAGAAGAAATAAGTGATTTGCCCGTTCTTGTTGATTCGTCACCACCGTGTGACGAGAGAGTTGGCGCGTGGTCGCCGCCCCCAAGACAACGATCCGCTCTTCCCTGGATAGGCCATCCAACAGCCGTATCCTTCCCGGATCAGCAGCCAGGGAAGCCACGATCAGGCGAGAGGCTCGATCAGAGCCAGCGCGCGCGTGTGGAGGCTCCTCGACAAAGCAGTTCCGTGACTCAAGCTCGCATTTGTTCCAGGAACTCACTCTTACATCCTTCGACATCAAAAAACACCCCGGCCGCACAAGAAAGTCTCAAGACGCCGCGGATCAAGAGACAGTGCAGTTCAGTAATGGAGGTTACCTGACCCTCCGCAGAAGCTCGCACTGACAGAATTGACAGTTTGTCTCGAGGGGCGACTGAGTCATTCTGCCCCCAACTTGGAACCTACCCTGCTTAACAATCCTCGCTCACTCCCGCACCGAACCGCTCTCGTTGTCGGGGCAGAACCCGACTTCGCCGCCACGGTCGCGACCATCCTTCCCGATTGGAAAATCGAGCGGGTATCCGACAACGTGGCGGCGCTCGCCTTCATCAACTCGAGAGCGGTCGACCTGGTTCTTACCGGGGAGAGTACATCGGGCCAGGCCGATGTAGAGCTACTGCGCAGAATTCGATTGGTCCGGCCACATACGCGCCTGATCATTCTAACCAATGAAAGCACCCCGTCTGATGTCATTGCTTCCATGCGCGAACACGCCTTCAGCTATTTCTCGAAACCGCTCTGCTGGACCTCGATTACGGGGATGGTGAAGCTTGCGGCTGAGGAACCGTGCTGGGACGATGGCATCGAGGTTCTTTCGGCGACTCCAGCCTGGATTCGGCTGGCCGCACGTTGCGACCTGAAAACAGCAGATAGACTGCTGCAGTTCTTCAACGAAATCACGGACCTGCCCGAGCCGGAAAAAGGCAATGTAGCGGCTGCTCTTCGTGAAATGCTGTTGAACGCGATCGAGCACGGAGGCCAGTTCGATCCAAGTCAATACGTCGAGGTTTCTTATCTGAAGGCACGACACATGGTAATTTGCCGTGTGAAAGATCCCGGTGAAGGCTTCGCACTCGACGAAATTCGTCACGCGGCAATCGCCAATCCACCCGACGATCCCATTCGCCATCACAGCTATCGGGATGCACAGGGACTTCGTCCCGGAGGTTTTGGAGTGCTGCTCACAAGAAGTCTTGTGGATGAAGTCATCTATAGCGAAAAGGGTAATGAGGTTCTGCTCGTCAAGTACGCCGGCCCCCGTCGGCAGCGCACGGCGTGACGTTCGGCTAGATCAAGGAAGCAACGGAGGGCGCTCTCTTGTATCAAGCCAAATCGCGCGCAATTGTTCGTGCCGTCCGAATCGGTCCTTGGACTTACTCCACGCCATCGATGAAGCGGTGCCCATCCAAGCCGTGACTAAGGACCTTCTCACCCCGAACAACCGAGTGGATAACTGCTACTAATTCCCGCCCAGCGTCGGACTTCAGAACATAACCCCGGGCTCCCAGCCGCCACGCAGCTTCCACAATGTCCGGATCGCGTTCCATGGTCACGAACACTATTTTGGCGAAAGGCGAAACCTTGCGGATCCATGCACCCGCCTGTATTCCGTTTAGTCCTGGCAGGCCAATATCCAGCAAAACGACTGCCGGTTGAAGCTTCTGTGCAGCTTGAACCGCTTTCAACCCATCCGATGTTTCGTAAACGACCTCAAACGACGCCTCTGTCCGTAACATGGAAGAAATTGACGATCGCCAGGATTCCACATCATCCGCCAAAAGAATACGTATCGACGACACTTTGACCACAACCTCCACTGTTTGAGGAGCAATGCTCGACAAACTCACGAAAAATGGACTCTCCAGAGGGTCACACGTTGCAAGGCAGGTGTCATTGCTCATCGACAACTAGCGGCTTGCTGTGATGTGGCTGTGTTGAGAGCAGGCAGTGCGGTATCGCAATCCGAGCTGATACTCGTTTATGAAAGTCCGCTTCTCAGTTGCGGGCATGGTAGAGGCGGTGCGGAGTTAAATCCTGGCGCTAGCCTTACCGGCATGAACATCACGACTCTGACCGGGACCCAGAAAGGCATGGCCGAGGGAACGCTTCTCAATAGGCCTTAAGACCCTCGGCGCGAAACTGCGCGCAGGCGCTTTCAACGGCGTCGATAGTTGGAGATAGCACGTTATCAAGTGTGTAGCTGAGTTTGAGTTCCTTCCACTTGAACTTGCCCATTTGATGAAAAGGCAGGACTTCGACTC
>Ga0157378_10005106_pt1 | contig 11523 bp, 11 predicted proteins | sample M65metaG_FD_115309 | JGI IMG/M metagenome (GOLD analysis project Ga0157378, IMG submission 115309) | Miscanthus rhizosphere microbial communities from Kellogg Biological Station, Michigan, USA - M6-5 metaG | ecosystem: Host-associated > Plants > Roots > Rhizosphere > Soil | place: USA: Michigan...
TACTGCGACAACACGCAAATTCGAATAGAAATAATAAAAACTACGATTGCAGCAACCAATGATATAAGTAACAATCCGGAAGCTGTTAACGTGCCGACAAGATATTCGTCGTGGAAGGTTGCAATAATTGGGGGCACCTCTTTCATAGCTATCCCCAAAAAAACTGCTGAAACTGCAATTCCGCTTGCCGGCAGAGTCCAGAAATGCTTCGCATGTTCAAATAGTGTTTTGTAGGATTCGGACTTATGCAATTCAATCATCGATTTCTATCCCTTATCCTTAATATTTTTTTGATCGATCCAGCCTTGATTCTCTTTACCTTTTTGCACATTTTTCTTTACGGACACATTTCGCGTCGTCGGGCTTGGTGGTACATCAATCGGACCTACTTTCGCGACGGTTTCTTTGATGGTAATATTTTTTTCGATCTCTCTACCCACCTCCGCGGTTAGAGTCTCAATATTAAAAGACTTTTGATTAAAAGGAGGAATCTCTGTAATTGATGTGCATCTGAACCCGTCAAACAGATTTATTTCCAAACTTAGATCCTCCAAGGTCGCAAATAGAAGCTTCGCTTTTGGATGTAAAAACTCATACAAACAAGTTTCATATTGGGATCTATACCCCGTTAAACTTTGTTCGTGTCTAGACAATTCAGCGATGTCCGTCGTTAAGGGATCAAGAGACAAAATCGAGTCCAAATCTTCCCTCGTGAGCCCATCCGATATTGTGTCTTTGGTTTCCTTCGAAATATGCGAGTAATTGTCCCAATAATCCTTTATTGCTTTTGCAAAACCCTTTATCCGAAGCAGCCTGACGTATTTCTTACTGCCAAAGAGTCGATGCATGCCCGGAAAATCAAAATTCTCATCAATTTCTTTTTCGACATCGAAGTTTTTCCTGAGCAAAAACGCATCAAATGTTAATTCACTCGGATCTCCTCTTTCGTTATTAAAGTCATAGATCATTGCCTCGGTAAATAAATAATCCAAGTGAGATAGGTCTCTGGCAAATGTAGGTTCACTGACATTCTTACCAGTGAATTGTCTAAGGGCCCTCAGGCTCTCTGGCGTTCGAAAAGCCTTTGCATACTTTTCTAAATTTTTGGTCGTTGTCACGAATATTCTTATCCGACCCCTTAAGTTGTTCCAATTAGCCTCGATCCACGGAAGAGGATCGTTACTTATCTCAAAGTCGATGGCACCATCCTTACTGGAGACCGCCGAAATTTCTTCAACTTCAAAAGCTAAAAAATCCAAGTAATACTGTAAGTTTCTTATTAACGTGGCATCTTCATTCTTCTTTTCATGCAAATCGTCAATAATATAGATTCGCTTTATCGTAGTTTCTCCGGAACGATCGGTTAACACACGGTTAATGCTTCGGCGGAGCCACTGCCTGTAGGTCGGGTCTGATTCGTGCAGATTTAGAGTGGTTTTGACCGAGGTTGCATCGACTGCCCTGATCGCTTTAACGCTATCGTTGTCAAAAGCATTCATTGCCTTCTCAAGACGAACTAAATCGCGCGTAATCACGTTGTCAAAAATGCGATCTATGAATGGTTTTGGATCATAGTCAGGACTACTCTTTGAAAAATGGAGAGCGGAAAACTGCATTAGCAAAGCATCATTAGAAAATCGTTTTTCATTTTCATTAAAAATTCTGAGCACGGCCTCGGTCTTAAAGTTCTCCTTGTCAAAATCTTTCCAGTTTTGAAACAGTTGTCTATGTCGTCCTAAGTCCTCAGGGGTGAAGTCAGGATTATTTTCAATAGAATTTGCATGGTCCCAATCTCTAGCCCACTTTACCAAACAACCTCGCAAATACGGAATATTGTTCCGTAGGCTCCGTTCCCGAATCGTGTCGCCTTGAAAATAAAAATTATTCTCGGTTTCTGAAGCCAACGGTTCCGCTGGGGTGTATTCTATTGTGAAAGAACTGGATAAAATATGTCTCAATTCAGCCGAGTCTCTTCGGGATTCGCCGAAATCGTTTAGGAATAGAAATCCAACTTCGATACCAAGTGAGACTTGTTCACTAAGAACGCTAATTGCCGATTGATTGAAGAAAGCGACGTCGGATATGTCGCGAAGAATGAAAACCCTCTTAATTTCAACTTCGCGACCGTCGACCCCGTTCATCAAGAAGAGAATGTTCTGTAATTCAAGAAATAGTCGGGCACGTTCATTTATCCATGGAGAGAGTGTTTTATCCTCCCCTTTTTGCAGCCGATGGCTACCATGAATCTTTAAGGAGCCGCCTTCCTTCCGAAATCTGTTCACAAAATACGCAAGTGCCAGTGTTGATTCGTCAAGGTGATCCACATATTTGAATGGCAACCCGAATGAATTACTCTTGTTGCCATCAATCAAATCCTTTATCCCTATATTGACAAGTCGATTTACAAGTTTGCCCACCGGAAAATGTTCGTTCTTAATTAATATGCTTTTACACAAAGAATCAAAGGTGATTTGCGAATCAGTCATTCGTAAATTCCTCCGTGAGAGATATTGGTAAGCTGTTCATAAGTGTTCCGTATCAAATCGGACATGTCTACGTTAAATTCCACCAAGAACAAAACCTTCCTACGGAGAGTTTGGGCACAGGTGTATACCCTCCTCGATATCCGCCGTAATTTCATTTTCGGTTATTAATCCCTAATCCTACGGGTATCAGTGACCGCGAGATGCGGGAAAATCGCCAAAGAACGATGGTTTTGACTTTTAGCGTGGACGATTTTAGCACTAAACAATGCTATTTACAAGCGAAAAGCTGACCGGTCGCTCGCTACAAGGTGGCGGTTTGGGCTCGCGATCTTCTCGACAGTCTTGTGTGAACTGATCATTATATTCTGCGCCAAAAAAACGTACCCCAAAACGTACCCAAAATACTCCGTATGAATAAAGCAACTAAGTCGAAACCTAAGAGTTGAGATGAGAGCCCGAGGGTTATGAAGCCCAAGATTTCTACAGAGTACTCGAAATTCCGGCGAACACGGATAATTGCGATCCAATGAACCGATAGAAGCACCCTTCTTGACACTGGGTATAGAATGAATATGTCCTAGAAGATTCGTTGCGTGCGGGAAACGAGGTGACAGATTTCGCTTTTGGACAGTCGTTTGCTCTATGGAGTTAAAAAGAAATATGCCACAAATAACCACGCGGTTAGCCAAACACTTCGTCTTGAATATATAACTTTGGAAATTTTGGTTGGTTAGTCTTTTTTCAAGATTTTTTTTGGACCGAGGCCACGAACTTGATCGCCATTAGTCTTATGGGAAAACAAAGAATTGTCAAAACAAGAGTCCGCGATCTTGCCAAGACGCAAGAAATGGACGTCGATGAACTACTTGTAGAATTATGGGATCATGGGATCGAAACCGTGAACGGCCCTGCCGATTTCGTCTAACTCAGCCAACTTAAGCTTCTTCCGCGTTTTTCGGAAATGCCTGATGCGCGGCAGTTGCGTTCTGTCAGGTTCTGGGAGAAAAAGCTCGCCAAATCAAGAGCTGAGATTTCGACTATCTTGGGTGAAATGGGTTTCGAGCTATCGCCTAGTGCAAAAACACTACCCAAGGGTGCGGTTTCAAAGCTTCGTGCTTGGACTGACTTTTCCAACGCCGCTCCTTCGATTCAGCCGAGGCAAATTACGCCAATTGACTCTCAATTCCTCGGAGAAGAATCCTTCTTTGAACTTTCCATCGTCGGGCACAAAGCGGAGATGCGACATTTATCGGTTGAAGACGTTAACGACGTGCACTACCAATTAGTGCGCGATTTCTGTCAACACAGCGATCCGATTGAGCCCGCAGGCGTGCGGGAACGCTCGTTATTGGAGTCGGCAATATTCAGACCGCATACAAGTTTTGGGGTTGATCTAAAATATCCCACAATTGAAATGGCTGCAGCGGCCCTGACACATTCGCTGATTCACAATCACCCATTTCACAACGGCAACAAGAGAACCGCGCTAGTTTCGCTATTGGTCTTTCTAGACATTAACAACTACATGCTGGCTTGCACCGAAGATGAGTTGTTTAAGTTCATTCTCCGTGTTGCTCAACACCGGATTGTAGATTCTGCTGTGCGACCGTTGGCGGATCGCGAGGTTCAGGGGATGGCGGAGTGGATTCGCAGTAAATCACGGGCCATACGTCGGGGAGAACGTCCGATTTCTTTCCGACTACTCCGACAGATTTTGAACGATTTTGACTGCCAATTTGAAACTGGAAGGCGCGGTGGCGGATTGGAAATATCGAGAACTATTAAACGTGAAACAACTAAATGGTTCAGGACGCAAACCGAATGGACCCATCTATCTACTTACATAAACTATCGCGGCGAAGGAGCTGAGGTTCAGCGAAATACGCTTAACAAGATTCGTACAGATTTGCAACTTGACGAAAGCCATGGAATCGACTCCGCGGCCTTCTATGATGATGATTCGACGCCGGTTGGAGAATTCATTTTACGCTACCGAAAGATCTTGAATCGTCTGTCAAAGCTTTGAACCCGGCGCGGTTTTACTGAAGGGCTTGCAACGATAATCGTTGCCCTTTTTCTTTCGTGTGCCATGAGTGTGCCAAATTCAGATTCAACCTGTTTTTAGCATCATTTCAAGTTTCGCAGTAGCATCTTCCTGCATCGTCGGTAAGACGTGCGAAGAAGTATCGAGTGTCAAAACATACAAGCCGAAAGTCCAAAAAAATGTACCCCAAAACGTACCCAAAATACTCCGCACAAATAAAGCAACTACGTCGAAACCTAGTTGCTTGTTTTTGCTAAGTACCTGAAAACAGGCATGTTTAACCCTCTTTTAACAAGTCGATTACGGCCCTGTCACGTTGGAGGTCGCGGGTTCGAGCCCCGTCGGCTCCGCCATTTATTTATTAATAGTTTTAGAGTCGTCGTTTTGGCGACTCTTTTCATTTTCGGCGGATGCAGCAGTTTTTATCTCTAAACTTTCCGGTTTATACGCTAATTTGCTACAAGAGCACTTCCGTGTCATTCATATTTCGGGAAGTTGCGGTGACAAGCTGGAATATAGTTGGAGCGATCGTGTCCACATTAGGTTTGACGAGGTAGGCATCGGCGCCCGCCGCCAGCCCTTTTTGCTTATCCCATTCGAAAGCGTCGGCGGTATAGAAAACAATCGGCGTTTGCGGATGATATTCTCGTAATTTTTGACACAACTCAAAGCCGCTTCCGTCGGGAAGTCTGCTATCAAGCAAATACAGGTCAAAATCTTTATTTCGGGCCGATTGAAAAGCCTCTTCGACAGAACTCGCCGGCAGAACGTCGATATCTGAAAATCCGAGCAGCGCGCTTAGCATTTCGTAAGCATCTTTATTGTTTTCGGCATAAAGAATACGGAGCCGGTTTGATTTTTTCATATCAATTACCTCAATCGGTTTTACAACGAAAAGCCGCTCCGATTTATCCGGATTGGCTGCCGCCTTTATTCCTTGTTCGCTCGAAAGTGCCTATGCCTTCCTGGTTTTTGTTGCTTATCGGAGAGGTATTTAGTCGATCATTAGCGCAATAAAGCAATATTCTTCAAATATTTTCAGACGTAATTTTCCATCCCAAGATCTTGCTGTCCGAAAAAACTTTTTCCACCCGGCTGTTTTCGCGCCGCTCAGAAATCCAATTATTTACAAGGTTAGCCATTTTGTGTCGACCGTCCCGTTCGACTTTCGAAGCTTCGACGACGACCGGCTCCTTCTGAACCCCGTCTTTTTTATCGCGTTTGATAACTTTTATTACATTTTTATTCATAATCTGGAACACCCTGCTGGTCAGCATTTGGAAAAGTGGAAGGATGGCTACCTTAAAGGGAAGCCATCCCTCAAAATACAGCTTTCGCTATCATCAACATAGTGGCATTAAGGTGAGGAGGAGCAACCATCAGAAAGACCCCCTTGTCGTTACCGTCGGCAAAATATAAATGCGTTGCCGGAATTTACATTTGTGGAAGCTAAATTTCCCGTGATGGTTAGGCTTAAATCAAATCTACCCGACCGGAAAACATTCGTCTGTGCGAAAACGCACAGATGACGTGTTTTATCTACAAGCCATCCGGTTTGGTAAATTGAAACCCGGATGCTTCCGATCGTTGAAATTTAGAACTGCTCAAAGGGGAGAATGGTTTGTAAAATTGTGCCTAAGATATTTACCAGGCCATTGTCGTTGGTTCCGTTCTCATAGCGGCTTTTAAATCCGTCGTCATAACCGCGCCCGAAACCCTGTCTAAAGTAATATTTATATTGTTTGTCATCAACATAATTTTGATAACCGTAGGTTCCCTTTCGATAAACATCGGAGTTGCTGTAGCTGCCGATCATCTGGTTAAAACGGTCGTCCCGCCCGGCACGATAGCCTTCCTGATAACCTGAATTAACGGCATGTCTGAGAAAATCAGCGCCGCGACCGTCAGTTTCGTAATAGCTGCCGTCGCGTAAAATGCGATAGCGATTATTTTCGGCGGCCGCGTCTTTTGCGGGCATATTTCGGAAACGGGTTTGTTCCTGGCTCTGGGCTGATTTTATCTTTCCATCTTCCATTTTAACCAAAGTTTTCTGAGCTTCCCGTTCCTCTTTTGAAATTTTTTGCTGAACCGCTTGTTTTTTTCCGTTACTTTGAGCATTGGCAATTTCGCCTGTTCCGAGAAAAGCCATGAGTCCAAAGACAAGCGCCGCTATCGTTATTTTTAATGTATTTATTTTCATTGTATTTTTCCTTAAGTTGCTGCAAGTTGCTGCTTTGCCATTGGGGAGCGCGTAAACATAAATTTGCTTACCCGATCAAAATTGGGAGAGATTAATTTTCGTCCAATGACTTTCGCGTGCAATGAATTTAACTCATTGAAAAACAATAGTATGTGCGCTTTCACGCATATAAGTTATTCGTCTCTGTGCGTTAGCGCATACAATCTTCTTTTTTTGTGTTAAACTTAATATACGGGCTTCAAAATTGAACGATTTTCTATCCCAGAAACAGAGGAAGAATTATGCCCGCATCCAAAAAACACAAAGATGATGCGTTGATGAATCATCTGCTCGCCGCGCTGCCCGCCGAGGAATTCGCCCGCATAAAGCTCGATCTGGAGCCGGTTTCGCTTCCGCTCGGCAAAGTTATTTACGAATCGGGCGAGCAGCTTGAATACATATATTTTCCGACAACCGCGATCATCTCTCTGCTCTACATTATGGAAAACGGCTCGACCGCCGAAATCGGGATGGCCGGCAACGACGGATTGGTCGGCGTTGCACTTTATTTGGGCGGCAGCACGACGCCGAGCCGGGCGGTCGTCCAAAGCGCGGGAAATGCGTTCAGGCTTCGGTCGAAAGCGCTGCAGTCCGCGTTCGGTCTGGGCGGCGTTTTTCAAAATTTACTCCTGCGTTACATGCAGTCTTTGATGACGCAGATCTCGCAAACCGCAGTCTGCAACCGTCTCCATTCGGTCGAGCAGCAGCTTTGCCGCTGGCTGCTCATCAACCACGACCTCCTGCAAACAAATAAGCTGATCATGACGCATGATCTCATCGCCAATATGCTCGGCGTTCGCCGCGAAGGCGTCTCGATAGCCGCCGGCCACCTGCAGAAAAAAGGATTGATCAAATACGTGCGCGGCACGATCACCATGCTCGACCGCAAAGGTTTGGAAATCGCCGCCTGCGAATGTTACCAGGTCGTTAAAAACGAATACGACCGCCTGCTCGGTAAATACATCTCGAAAAATAACTGATCCGCCACTTCTTAAACTAGTAAATTCTGCTATATGTGCGGCGACGCACGGACAAGCGCTTTGTTTCGTCGCATCGTAACCTATAAGCCTTTATAAAACTCCATATTTTTGTTGATTGAAAATTGAAAGTAACGAGTGATGAAGAAAGAGCGACCGACAGATGGGAAAACGAAGGCGGTCATAGCTGAACGAAGAGAATTTTTTAATGTTAGAAACTACAGAATCAGATCCGCCCGTTGCAAACCGATTGCTCGCCGCTTTACCGGCCGATGAATACCGCCGTTTGTTTCCCGGGCTAAAGGAAATCGCTTTGAATTACGGCGAAAATATATACGAACGCGGCGAGATCATTCGTTATGTGTATTTTCCCGGCAGCGGAATTATCTCTCTGCTCGCCGCCGTCGAAGAGAGGGCGACGCTCGAAGTCGGGATTGTCGGCAAGGAGGGGATCGTCGGGATCGCGCTTTTTCTCGGCGTGAATAGATCGACGAATAGCGCGATCGTGCAGGGCGCGGGCTTTGCGATGAGAATGAAAGCGGCGGATTTTTTGACCGAATGTCGCAACGGCGGGTCGCTGCCTAACATTTTGCGGCGCTACACGCATTCAATGCTCGCGCAGGTTTCGCAATCGGCGGTTTGCTATCGTTTTCATCCGGTGGAAGCGCGTCTCGCCCGCTGGCTTTTAATGACGTCCGACCGGATGGAGACGGATGACTTTCCGGTCACGCAGGAATTTTTATCGAATATGCTCGGCGTGCGCCGCGAAGCCGTCAACAAATCCGCCGGCAGTCTTCAGCAACAGGAACTGATCAGTTACAGCCGCGGCAATCTCTCGATCATCGATCAGGCAAATTTGGAAAAGGCCGCGTGCCTGTGTTACGGCATTATCAGGGATGAAGAGAAAAGTTTCCCGGCAAGTTAAAGCAACTTGTTTTCATGGCGCCCTAAAGCCTCTCTCAAAATAAGCAATCCCAATAAAACACAGTATTTATAAGCGCGCTACCGCACCGACACGCGCTTATTAATTCTTTAAACTTAAATTGTTCGTAATAAAAGAGATAAAAAGCAATTATGCAATTATTCATCTACCGACGAACAAGGAACAAAATTATGACTTTAAGATTTAAACAATTCTATTATTTTGCATTTATTGCAATAATTCTTTCGCTAAATACCGGCGCGTTTGCGCAAAAGCGAGCTTACACGGTAAGCGCCCGCCAGGTCGAAACTCTTTTGAACCGCATTGAAACAAGAACCGATGCGTTTCGACTGAATATTGAACGTTTGCCTAACAATAAAGACCGGAACGGATCATATCGCAACGAAAAGATCAATTCATTCGTTACCGATTTTGAGACGGCGACCAGCACTTTGAAAAGCAACTTCACCGATCGTAATTCGACGGCTGCCGACGTGCAGGAAGTTTTGAACCGCTCGGTCAATATCAATAATTTTATGCGTGACAATCGGGTTACGACCGTTACCCAAAATCAATGGACTTTGATTCGGACCGATTTAAATACGCTGGCAACTTATTACCGCGTGAGCTGGAACTGGAATAAAACCGAAACTCCGCAGCTCCAGGTTCCCGGATTTGACTCCCGATTAACCGGAACGTATCGCCTGAACGTCGCTCAAAGCGATAACGTATCGACGACGATCGATAAAGCGATCTCGAAGATCACCTACAACGCGAATCAGCGCGAGCGGGTAAAGAATAATCTGGAACGCCGGTTGACGTCGCCCGACATGCTGATGATCGAAAAACAAGGCCAGGCGATAACGCTTGCATCTTCAACGTCTTCGCAGGTTTCTTTTAACGCTGACGGCGTAACACGTTCCGAAAGTTCCGGTAACGGACGAACGGTAAATGTTCGTGCAGCCTCGACCAAGAGTGATTTGACGATCAATTACGAAGGCGACCGAACCAATGATTATTTCGTTAGCTTCACGCCGACAGGCTACAACAAGCTGACCGTCATACGCCGCATTTATCTGGAAAATCGTAATGAAACCGTAACGGTAAAAAGCGTCTATGACAAGACCGATCGGACGGCGCAGTGGAATACGACGGATGATTCGAACACGACGACGAGCAGCAATAACGTCGACGATTTTGTAATTCCGAATAACACGCGGCTGACAGCGACGCTAAACACGCCGCTTTCCACCAAAACGGTGCAAGACGCTCAACGGTTCACAATGACGGTGACTTCGCCGTCGCAGTATGAGGGCGCAATTATCGAAGGAAGCGTCGTCGGTGAAAAATCCGGCGTTGTTTCGGGCAGAGCGACCATGTCTTTGAATTTTGAAACGATCCGGCTGCGAAACGGTAATAGTTATCGTTTTGCCGGCATCGTCGAAAAAGTTTCGCAGCCTAACGGCGATGATGTAAAAGTCGACAACGAGGGCACCGTGCGCGATAGCAGTCAAACCAAAAAGACCGTAACTCGAGCCGGTATCGGCGCGGTTATCGGTGCGGTTATCGGAGCGGTTGCGGGCGGCGGAAGCGGCGCGGCGATCGGAGCGGCGATCGGCGGCGGAGCCGGAGCCGGCACCGTGGTTTTGATGGGACGGGACAATCTCGAGCTTCGGGACGGTACTGAGTTCATCATTATTGCGAGCGCGCCTGCCAGCGTAGCAAAGAACCAATAAGCTTGCGCGCCTGGATGCCGAAAGGAAACCGGTAAAAGCGCCCATTGGCGCGTTGCGCCAGTGAGCAATTCTTTCGGCATTCAGGCGGGCTTGGTTTGCGGAGGTGAGATATGGTTTTTGTTAATATTCCTTACGTTCCCGAAAACAACCGGATAGGTAGGGATCTCACAAAAAAAGAAATACAGGCGTTGGATATTAGCGATACCGCCAAGCAAAGTGCCTATGCAGCCGTTTACAACAAACGTCCGCGCGGAGTTAATTTTGATAGTAAACACTCCGTGGAAGCAATTATGCTTGAAGACCTATTGCGTAAACTAGGCATTCCATACAGGCGTTCGGAAGAATCGGAATACATATTTTCGGATAAGCCATATCCGTAAAAGGAATTTATCAAAAAGGAGTTAATATGTTTACACATCGAGTTCAAATGCAGCTTAAGAATGATTCATTCATTCTGCTTTCCCGCAAGATCGAAGAAACGATCATGCCGTTTCTTCACAATCAGAAAGGCTTCCGCAGCGGAGTTACGTCCGTCGCGCCGGAACGCGGGACAGCCACCGAAGATACACACTGGAACACAAAAGAAGACGCCGACGCCTACGAACGGACGGGTTATCTGGAAGTGATGAAAAGCCTTCTGGAAGTGGTCATCGCGCCGCCGGTCACTTCGATCTTTGAAGCCGCGGAGCCGGCGTAAAGAAACTAAAAAAATTTATGGAACTGATTTTTAAAAACTCGCAGATGGGAAAATCCGAAAGCGCCGTCACACCGGAAGGAATCAAGATCACTTTCGTTCATCGCACCAAATCTCTGGTCAATGTCTATTACGGCCAACAGCTGATCGCCGAATGCCGAAACAGGGTGGACGCATTAGAAGCCGTTTCGGCACATATGAAGCCTGAAGAATCCGTTCTCGAAGTTGCTGCGGCGCCTCAGAATACCCTATTCTAAAGGTAATATCTCTTACTTCATCGACCTTTTCGCAGCGCACGGTATAACACAAAACCGATGATATTCGTGATCACGATCAGCCCCGAGATCTTGAGCGCGAAGATCAGACGGCTTTCTACCTGGATTATCGGAACGACGGAGAGCCCGACATACAGCAGCGTCATCAAA
>Ga0157378_10005108_pt1 | contig 11523 bp, 7 predicted proteins | sample M65metaG_FD_115309 | JGI IMG/M metagenome (GOLD analysis project Ga0157378, IMG submission 115309) | Miscanthus rhizosphere microbial communities from Kellogg Biological Station, Michigan, USA - M6-5 metaG | ecosystem: Host-associated > Plants > Roots > Rhizosphere > Soil | place: USA: Michigan...
ATCTTCGGCGCACGCGACGATCGCGCCGTCCGAATCGGTGTCGGGCTCAACGCCCTCGGCCTCGCGCTCTTCGCGCTCGTGCCCGCGATCCTCGGCATCGCGGCACGGGTGAAGTTCCCATCCCTGTCGCCCGTGGATTCCGCGCTGCCGATGCTGCTCGTCCACGCGATGCCGCCGTTTGTCGGCGCCGTCGGCCTGGCGGCGGTGTTCTCCGCCGAGATCAGCGCCTCTGACGCGATCCTCTTCATGCTGACGACGTCGCTGTCGCAGGACTTCTATAAGAGGTTCGTGCGTCCGTCCGCCACCGACGCGCAGGTGCTGCGGCTCGCGCGGCTGACGGCCGTCGCGAGCGGCGCCGCGGGGACGCTGCTGGCGATCGCCCTCGGCAGCGTCGTCAACGCGCTGACGATCTTCTACACGCTCATCGGCGTCTCGCTGTTCGTGCCGATACTCGCGGGGCTATATGTCCGGCGCACCTCGTCGATCGGCGCGCTCGTGACGATGATCGCCGGCGTGGCGGTCGCGCTCGCGGTGCATGCATCGACCGGCGGCCGGGGGTGGGGCCTCGTCACGCCAGCAACCGCCGGCCTGGGTGCGGCGATCAGCGCGTGGGTGATAACCTTATGGGCTTTCGCGCAACGAAACACCTGAAACGATAAACGAGCAGGGACTCATACATGGCGAAGACGTACAAGATTGCGGTGATTGCCGGCGACGGCATCGGCAAGGAAGTCATTCCGGCGGGCATCGCGGCGCTCGAGGCCGCGACGAAGGGCTCCGATGTCGCGTTCGCGTTCACCGATCTGCCCTGGGGCTGCGAGTTCTATCTGAAGAACGGCCGCATGCTCGACGAAGACGGCTTCGACAGGCTGGCGAAGTTCGACGCCATCTACCTCGGCGCCATCGGCGCGCCGACCGTCCCGGATCACATCTCGGCCGGCGATCTGCTGCTGCCGCTGCGGAAGATCTTCAACCAGTACATCAACCTCCGGCCGATGCGGCTGCTCTCGGGCCTCAGCTCACCGCTCGCGAACCGCACCGCCGCGGACATCGACATGATCTGCGTCCGCGAGAACACCGAAGGCGAGTACTCCGGCGTCGGCGGCCGCGTCCACAAGGGAACGACCTACGAGGTCGCCGAGCAGACGGGCGTCTTCACGTACACCGGTATCGAGCGCGTCGTCCGCTATGCGTGCGAGATCGCGTCGAAGCGGCCGCGCAGGATGCTCGCGAACGCGACGAAGTCGAACGCGCTCCGCCATTCGATGGTGTTGTGGGACGAGGTGGCCGAAAAGGTCGCGGCGAAGTATCCAACGGTGAAGTACCAGAAGTACTACGTCGACGCAATCGCCGCGCGCATGGTCACGCATCCGCAGACACTGGACGTCATCGTCGCCTCAAACCTGTTCGGCGACATCCTGACGGACGTCGGCGCGGCGGTATCAGGCAGCCTCGGCGTCGCGCCGGGCGCGAACATCAATCCCGAGCGCGAGTACCCCTCGATGTTCGAGCCGATCCACGGATCGGCACCCGACATCGCGGGTAAAGGGATCGCAAATCCGATCGGCGCCATCTGGGCCGGCGGCCTGATGCTCCAGCATCTCGGCCATCAGGATCTTCACGACCGCATCGTGGCCGGCATCGAACGCGTCGTCTCCGGCGGCAAGGTCCGCACGCCCGATCTCGGCGGCAAGGCGACGACGGCGGACATGATGAAAGCTGTCGCGTCGGAGATCTGAGCGTCGTATTATCTGCAGAACTTATGAACACCAGATTGCTAGCGCTTGCAGCCTTCGTGTGCCTGTTTGCGGTGCCCGGCCGCGCCTGGGCTCAGTCCGATGAGATACAGGTTTACGACGGCGGCCTGGCGGATGTCGGCAAGTTCAATCTGACGTGGCACAACAACTTCATTCCGAGGGGCATCAGCGAGCCGGCGTTTCCAGGCGCGAACGTCGCCGATCGGTCCTTCAACGGCGTGACCGAGTGGGCCTACGGCGTCACACCGTGGTTCGAAGCGGGCCTCTACCTGCCCCTCTACAGCCACGACAAGAATAACGGGGGCACGTACAACGGCTTCAAGCTGCGGGCCCTGTTCGCCGTGCCACATGCCGACGATCGGAAGTTCGTTTACGGCGCGAACTTTGAATTCAGCGTGAACCAGAAGAACTGGGACGAGAACCGAATCTCGTCGGAGGTCCGGCCAATCATCGGCTGGCACCTCAAGCCGTGGGACATCATCATCAACCCGATTCTCGACACCGAGTACGACGGCCTCAAGAACCTCGTCTTCGCGCCGGCGACGCGCATCGCCTACAACGTGAACGACAAATGGGCCGTGGCGTTCGAAGAATACGCGGACTACGGCCCGCTGCATGATCTCGCCGGCGCCAGCGACCAGGCGCATCAGCTGTACTTCGTGGTCAACCACGCGGCGAAGTGGATGGACATCGAAGCCGGCATCGGCGTCGGCGTCACCAACGCCAGCGACAAGCTGACGTTCAAGCTGCTGCTGTCGAAAGACTTGAACTAGACGAGCGCGCGCCCTCTCGTCTTCGGGCCGAACGAAATCACCAGCACGGCCACCAGCGCCCAGCAGACCGCGATATAGCCGAAGACCGGGATATAGCCGTACCGTTTGAACAGGAACGCCACGATGAAGGGGCCTACAAGACCGTTGGCCAGCCGTCCCATGCCGTAGGACACGCCCGTGCCGGTGTTGCGCACCTCCGTCGGAAAGCATTCGGGCGTGTACGCGTAGAGCAGCGCGGCGAACACCTGCTGCCCCATCGCGACGAGAAATCCGAAAATCACGATCGTCACCGTGCGGAAGCTCAGGCCGTAGCTCAGGCCGCAGATCGCGATCGACACGGCGACGATCCCGATCAGGTTCTTGCGCTCCCACCGATCGGACAGCTTGCTCGCAATCCACGCGCCCGGCACGGCGCCAATCGACATCGCCGAGGACTGCTCGAGCGATCGGACGACGGAGAAACCGTGTTCGACGAGCAGCGTCGGCACCCACGACAGGAATCCGTAGATGCCGAGCGTCTGGCACATCCAGACGGTCATCAACAGCACGAGCCGGCCGACCGAACCGGACGCGACGAGCTCGCGAAATCCGCCGGCGCGGGGAAGCGTCGGCGCTTCCGTTTCGACGTCAGGCAGCTCGCCGGCTTCTTCGAGCACTCTCGCCTCGATGCGCGCCATCGCCGCGTCCGCATCGGTCTTGCGCCCCTGGTGCTCGAACCAGCGCGGCGATTCCTCGAGCCGTCCCGCAAAGAACGGGAACACGATCGCCAGCGATCCCCAGACGAACACGGCCCGCCAGCCCCACGGGGCCATCGGAATGATGAAGCGCGCGACGTAGGCGGTGACGGGAATGCCGCAGAGGCCGATCGTCAGGATGATCGCCTGATACCGTCCGCGGAGCTTCGCCGGGAACATCTCGCTGATGTAGGTCATCGCGACGACGGTCATCGACGACAGGCCGACGCCGGTGAGCAGCCGCGTCGCGAAGAGCGAATTCACGTCCCACGCGAAGGCGTTCAGCAGCGAGAACCCGGAGTACCACACCGTGGTCAGAACCAGCGCCCGCTTGCGTCCGACCCGATCCGAGAACCAGCCGCCGGTGGTCGCGCCGATGAACATGCCCAGGAACGACGCCGACGTGATCGTGCTGATCGTGTCGATCGACAGCCCCCAGTGCTGGCGCACGCCCGGCGCGGCGAACGCGAAGCTGTTCAGGTCGCCGAGCTCGAAGAAGAAGATGTACGCGAGCAGCTTGATCATGTCGCGGTGGAACGCCGAGATCGGCAGCCGGTCGAGTCTCGCGGCGGCCGACCGCACGGGCGTGTCCAGCGTCGTCGACGTCTTCATTGGTGTGCCTCCGCCGAGAACTTGAGCAGCGCGAGCGCGCGGTAGATGCCGTGCACGAACTTGCCGTACGGCAGCGTGGCGAAAAGAACGACGACGGACCCGAGATGGAGGAGCAGCAGTGGGACCATGGCGCCGCCGCCGCGAAACGCGAGCAGCGCCAGCCCCGAGCCACTCGTCATCACCAGCATCGCGATGAACGTCACGTCGAGCTCGCGCTGTGACGGATCGCCGAGCTGGGGGTCGCGGCGCCGGCGCTGCACGAGCAGTCCGATCGGGCCGACGACCAGGCCGAGTCCGCCGGCAGTACCGAGTAGCACCGGCAGGCTGGTATAGGCGTACGGCGCGCTCCAGCCAAAGACGGTGTGATAGAGCGCGGCCACCGACGTCGACGCAAAACACAGCGCGAAGCCGTAGAACGTAAGGTGATGGAAATAGCGCCGCCACGGCGTCCGCTCATCGACGTTGCTCGTACAGTCCTCGCCGGTGGTGTGCAGATGCCGAAGAGTCAGCACGTCGCGCAGCCACCGGCCATAGTTGACGCCGTGAGGCAGACCAAACGATCTTGCCGCTCTCGCCACGCCGATCGTCAGCACCAGCATCACAAACAACGAGACGACGCCGAACCCGGCGACCATGACGTCGTGGGGGATCGCCGCGTAAAAGTCGCCGTGCGCATCGGGCGTCCTGACGAAGTTGCGCAGAATCCACGCGAAGAAGAGCGAACCGACCAACGAGACGATCACCCCGGGAGCGTGTCGAAACGCCGCCCAGGATCGTGGCCAGCAATACTCTTCGTATGACGCGACGCGGGCTTCGGCCAGCACGCGCGGGACGTTGATGTTGAACTCGTGCGGCGGCGCGTACTGGCACGCGTAGAGGCATTCGCCGCAGTTGTGGCAGAGGTTCGACAGATAGAGGATGTCGCCCTTCGCAAACGCCGTCCTGTTCTCCATCGCCTGAAACACGGGGCAGTACGCTTCGCAGTAGCGGCACGCGTTGCAGACCGTCATGACGTGCTGCGCTTCCGTAAGCGTCTCAGGCGACAGCACGAGCGCCGGCCTCCGCTCCGGCGATGCGTCCAAACACGGTGCCGATCGTCATGCCGACGCCGGCGACATAGCCCTGCCCCAGGATGTTGCCGGCCATGATTTCTCCGGCGGCATAGATGTTCGTCGCCGGTTCGCCGTTGTTCATGATGACGCGGGCGCGCTCGTCGACTTTCAGTCCAAGGTACGTGAAGGTGATGCCGGGCCGCAGCGGGTATCCCCAGAACGGCGGCGTCTCAATCCGCCGCGCCCAGTGTGTCTTCTCCGGGACGAGCCCGGCGGTCCGGCAGTCGTCGAGCACGCCGTGGTCGAAGGTGCCCGGCTTCACCGCCTCATTGAACGTCTTCACCGTCTGCTCGAGCGCTTCGGGCGACAAGTCGAGCTGGCGCGCGAGGTCGCCGATCGTTTCCGCCGACTTCGGCGGAAACACCGACGGCATGAAGAGGTTCGCCGACTTCGCGTCGATGATCGAGTACGCAATCTGATCGGGCTGCTGCGCAACCAGCCGTCCCCAGATGGCGTATCGCTTCGGCCAGAAGTCCTCGCCCTCGTCGTAGAACCGCTGTCCGTGCCGGTTGACGACGATGCCGAGCGAGACGCAGTCGAGCCGCGTGACGATCCCGCCGTCGAACTTCGGCGCGCGCGCGTCGATCGCCACGGCATGAAACTGCGTCGGGTCGCCGACCGGTTGGGCGCCGGCGTCCAGCATCAGCCGCAGGACCTTTCCGGTGTTGTACGGCGTGCCTCGGATGATGAAGTTGTCGGCGGCGGCGCCCCAGATCTGCTTCAGCCAGTCGAGGTTCGACTCGAAGCCTCCCGACGCGAGCACGAACGTCTTCGCGCCGATGCGCGACGGCCGGCCGTTCTGCGTGAACGTCACCGACCGGAGACCGCCGTCGACGACGTCGAGGCCGGTGACGCCGGCGTCGTAGTAGACGCCGATGTCCATGCGCCGGGCGGCGGCGTAGTAGCTGTTCATCAGCGCTTTGCCGCCGCCGAGGAAAAACACGTTGGTGCGATCGAGATGCAGCGTGCCCTTGAGCGGCGGCTGCAGCCGCGCGCCGAACGATCGAATCCACGCGGGGCACGCCGCCGAGTCGCGGACGACCCGGCGCGCGAGCGCTTCGTTGGTCCGGCCGCCCGTGACGCGCATCAGATCCGTCACGAATTCGTCTTCGCTATAGGCGTCGATCAGCAGATCGGTCGGCGCGTCGTGCATGGACCGCAGGTTGCGCGTGTGCCGGCTGTTGCCTCCGCGGAAATGTTCCGGCGCGCTCTCGATGACGGCCACCGACGCGCCCGTCTGCCGCGCGGCGAGCGCCGCGCACAACCCGGCGTTCCCGCCGCCGATCACGGCCACGTCCACGCTGTTCACCACAGGGTCGGCGCGCGACGAGGTCACGTCAGCTGATCCAGTCGAGCCAGCGGTAGTAAAGGCCGACGAGGGGAAGGAACCACGGGCGGCCATAGTAAAGCGGAATCGGATCGAAGTGGTCGTCGAAGAACGGATGGTCGATGGGTTCGCCCGCGATACGACGGGCGATCAGGCTTCCCAGGTACGTGGCCATCGCCACGCCGTGGCCGCAGTAGCCGCCGGCATAGAACACGTCGTCCATGCGGCCCGCGTGCGGCATCTGGTCGCGCGTGAAGGCGACGCGGCCGCTCCACGCGTAGTCGATGGGCGTCGCCGAGAGCTCGGGAAAGGTGGACGACATCGCGCGGCGCAGGATCGCCACCGCCCGTTTCTCGCTTTCAAGCGTGGGGCCCGAAAACTCGGCGCGCCCGCCAAACAGCAGACGGTTGTCCGCCGTCAGCCGGAAGTAGTGGAGGAAATACCGCGAGTCGAAGACCATCCGCCGCCTCGGAAGAATCCTCGCGGCGATCTCGGGCGGGAGCGGCGCCGTCGTGATGATGTAGCTGCCGATGGGAATCAGCCGCCGCTGAAGCGACGGCGCGGCCTTGTCGGTGTAGCCATTGGTGGCAACGAGCACGTCACGGGCGCGGACCTGGCCCCCGCGAATCTCCAGGGTCCATTCACTGCCGGCCCGCGACGACTTTCCAGCCATCGTCTCCACCGCCGTGTTCTCGACGATGAGGACGCCTGCGCGTTGCGCGGCGGCGGCGAGTCCGTGCACGTATTTGGCCGGGTTGAGAGCGCGGCTGTCCTCATCGAGCATCAGGCCGTGGAAGCCACGCGCGCCGAGCTCCGTCTGCTGGTCAGCCTCGGCGACAAGGCTCACCTGATGGCCGAAGACCCGGGCGAGAAGCGCCTGCTCCTCTTTGAACGCGTCGAAGTGACTCGGCCTGGCTGCCGCCTGGAGATGCCCGGTCCGCTCGAGGTCACAGTCAATCCGCTCGGTGGAGACGATGGTCTCGAGGGCGGCGATGGCGTTCGTGGACGCGTCGAACAGCTCGCGAGCCCGGCTCTCGCCGTACCTGGCCACAAGTGCGGCCGGGTCGAGCTTGAGGCCGGTCAGGACCTGGCCGGCGTTCCTCGAACTGGCGCCTGACCCTATCGCCCCCCGGTCGAAGACCACCACCGAGGCTCCGGCCTTGGCCAACTGGCGAGCGGCCGATAAACCCGTATACCCGGCGCCAAGAATAGCCACGTCGAACCGGTCCCCGACCGGGCTGGGGACTCGGGACTCGGGACTAGAGGCTAGGGTCTCCCACCAATAAGGATGGCTCTTCAACGGCCGCTATTCTTTCACGGGCTGGGATTTGTGACGGTTTTGCGTGACGGAGGAGTACTTCCAATTGGCCTTCTGTTAGGCTAATATAGGACTTTAACTGACATAAGCAAGAGCTCCCCCGAGAGGAAAGGCGTTTGTTATGAGGCGTATCACTGCGGCACTCGCTCTTCTGCTCCTGACCGCGCTCCCCGCGGCCGCTCAGGTGCGAAGCGGCACGATCGGCGGGGCCGTGAAGGACCAGCAGGGCGGCGTGCTGCCCGGCGTGACGGCGACGCTCGCGGGCGTCGACGTGACCCACACGTTCATCACCGACGCGGTCGGCGAGTTCCGGTTTCTGGAGCTCGCGCCCGGTCCCTACAAGCTGTCGGTCAGCCTCTCCGGCTTTCAGACCATGGTGCGCGACAACGTGATCGTCGAGGTCGGCCGGAACGTCGATCTGACGCTCGTGCTGAAGGTCGCGCCGGTCGCTGAAACCGTCAACGTCGTCGCCGCGACGCCCATTGTCGATCGCCGGCAGACGGGCACCGCCACGAACATCACGCAAGACGAGCTCGCGAAGATCCCGACCAGCCGCGATCCATTCGCCCTCATGCGATCGGTCGCCGGCGTGCTCGTGGACCGCGTCAACATCGGCGGCAACGAAACCGGCCAGCAGTCGAACTTCACGATCAAGGGCACGCGGCCGCAGGACGCCGTCTGGACGCTCGACGGCGTGGTCGTCACCGACATGACGCTCGCCGGCGCGTCGCCGACGTATTTCAACTTCGACAACTTCCAGGAAATCCAGGTGTCGACGTCCGGCCAGGACATCACGCAGCCGACCGGCGGCCTCGGGATGAACTTCATCGTGAAGCGCGGGACGAACCTGTTCCACGGCGCGTTCCGCGGCTACTTCGGCAACGACGGGATGCAGGCGTCCAACGTGCCGAGCGAGCTCGCCGCGCTGGGTGTCGACGCCGATCACGCCGACCATATCAGGCAGACCTCCGACTACGGCTTCGAGGTCGGCGGGCCGATCGTCGCGAACCGGGCGTGGTTCTACGGGTCCTTTTCCAGCCAGGACATTCAGCTCGTCTATCGGACGGCCCCGACCGTCGTGGACAAGACTGACCTGCACAACCCGAACCTGAAGTTGAACTGGCAGGCGACGAAGAACGACCTCTTCAGCTTCCTCTACTTCGACGGGTACAAGACGAAGGCGAATCGCAGCCCGGGCACCACCGGCATCATCAACAACGCGCCCACGGCGCTGCTGCATCAGCAGAACGCCTACACGAGCGGCCGGCCGCACGGCTTGTGGAAGCTCGCCGATGATCGCGTGGTCGGATCGAACATGTTCGTGTCGGGCAAGTACGCGTACTACAACACGGGCTTCATGCTGACGCCCGAAGGCGGCATGAGCACGAACGCCGGACGCGATCTCGTCACCGGCATCTCGTACGGCTCGTTCAGCCAGAGCCTGAACCTCCGTCCGCAGCACACGGTGAACGTCGACGCGAGCACGTTCCTGAAGGCGGGCCGCGGCACGCACGATCTCAAGTACGGCGTCGGCTTCCGCCGCAGCGAGGGGACGACGGCCACGCTGTGGCCGGGCGACGGCCTGCTGTCGCTGCGCCAGACGGCCACGCAGTCGTTCGTGCAGATCTTCCGCGAGGGCAGCGGCACCAACCGCGCCCAGTATTTCGACCTCTACGCCGGCGACACGTTCTCGATCGCGAGAGCCACGATCAACGCCGGCGTCCGGTTCGACCGGCAGTGGGGCGCGGCGCTCGCGTCGAACACGGCGGCCAACCCGGCGTTCCCGACGGTCGTGCCCGGACTCGTGTTCGCCGGCTATGATGCGCCGTTCACCTGGAACAACGTGTCGCCGCGCGTCGGCCTGACGTACGCGCTCGATACGTCGCGCCAGACGCTCCTGCGCGCCAGCTACAGCCGCTACGCGGCCCAACTCGCGACGCCGACCATCGGCTACGCGAACCCGGCGGCGTCGGCGGGCGTGGCGGTCTACGGCTGGAACGATCTGAACGGCGACCATCTCGCGTCGCCCAATGAGGTCAACCTCAATCAGTTCGTCGCGACGGCCAACGGCTTCAACCGCGCGAACCCGACGGCGGTGACCTCGGCGAACGTGATCGATCCCAACCTCAAGTCGCCGGTGACGAGCAGCTTCGTCCTCGGCGTCGATCGCGAGCTGCGGCCGAACCTCGGCGTGCAGGCGAACTACAGCTACACGCGCGTGACGGACCTGTTCGGGAATCTGTTCGCGAACATCACGCCGCGTGTCGGCGTCGTCCCGGGTGTCAACGGCAACTACACGCGCGGGACGGGCTTCACCGGCACGCTGCCGGACGGCACGCCGTACAACGTCGCGACGTACATTCCGGTGCCGGCGCTCGTCACGGCGGGCGGCAGCGGCTTCCTGCTGACGAACACCCCGGGCTACTACACGGACAACCAGGGGTTCGAACTGGCGCTCGTCCGCCGGATGACGGGGAAGTGGATGGGACGCGTCGCGCTGGCGTTCAACAACGCGCGCGAGCACTTCGACAATCCGAACGGGATTTACGACACCAACGGCAACCCGACGCCGACGATCACCGAACCGCTCGTCGACGGCGGCGCCTACGCGCCGCAGAGCACGGGCAACGGCCAGGGCGTCATCTACATGAACGCCCGGTGGCAGTTCAACGCGAACGGCGTCTACGTGGCGCCGTACGGCATCGAGCTCGCCGCGAACGTCTTCGGCCGGCAGGGCTATCCGATGCCGCTGTTCCGTCCAGGCTCCACGGCGGCGCTCGGCTCCGACTCGTCGCTCAACATCCTGGTCTCGCCGACCATCGACTACGTCCGCTATGAGAACGTGTGGGATACGGACATCCGGGTGGCGCGCGACTTCAGGTTCAACGGCGTGACGGTCCGGGGGATGTTCGACGTCTTCAACCTGTTCAACGCGAACACCGTCCTCGTCCGGAACGGCAACATCACGGCGACCGGCGCGAGCGGCTTCAACGCCATCGCGCAGAACCTCAGTCCCCGAGTAGCACGCATCGGAGTGCAAATCGGGTTCTAGTCGTATAGCCCTTCCCTCGGCGAGCCGATAAAGCGGCTCTGGGGGGAATCAGCGAGACGAATAATCCAAGTGATTGGATTATTCGTCCCTTCCTGACGTGCGTTAGTTACATTTCCGCGTCGGGGTGTCCCCGGTTTTCTGATGCAATAGAGAAGTTCCGTCAGACGTCATAAAGGCTTTCAGGAGGATGTGTATGAGATTTGTGAGAACGTGGCTGCTTGCGGCGGTCGCGCTCTTCGCCGTTGCCGCGCTGGCATCGGCTCAGACGACCAACGGCACGATTTCTGGACACGTTGCCGACTCGCAGGGACTTGCACTGCCGGGCGTGACCATCAACGCCAGCTCGCCCAACCTTCAGGGCGTGCGCACGGTCGTCTCGTCCGAGAACGGCGACTTCGTCCTGTCGCTGCTGCCGTCGGGCGTTTACACAATCACTTTTGAGCTGAGCGGGTTCCAGACCATCACCAAGACGGCGACGCTTGCACCGACGCAGACGCTGCCGATCGACGCGACCCTGGGCCCGGCGGCCGTCAGCGAGACCGTCAACGTCGTCGGCCGCGCGGCCGACGTGCTGACGCAGACCTCGCAGGTCGCCACCAACTTCAAGCAGGATCTGATCGCGACGCTGCCGACCAACCGCGACATCAACGCGGTGCTGCTGATGGCGCCGGCGGTGCATCCGTCGGGTCCGAGCGGCGCGTACTCGATCGCCGGCTCGATGTCGTTCGAATCGCTGTTCATGGTCAACGGCGTGACGGTGAACGAGAACCTCCGCGGCCAGGCCAACAACCTCTACATCGAGGACGCCGTGCAGGAAACGACGGTCGCCACGGCCGGC
>Ga0157378_10005110_pt1 | contig 11519 bp, 9 predicted proteins | sample M65metaG_FD_115309 | JGI IMG/M metagenome (GOLD analysis project Ga0157378, IMG submission 115309) | Miscanthus rhizosphere microbial communities from Kellogg Biological Station, Michigan, USA - M6-5 metaG | ecosystem: Host-associated > Plants > Roots > Rhizosphere > Soil | place: USA: Michigan...
CGGGGCGGCGGGCCTTTTTGTTTACCGTCAGCCGGAGGAGCCTTGCCCGCAGCCGGTCCGCGGCCTAGAGCTGCCGCACCAAATGGATTGATCGGATAATACACGCCTGAAAAATCGGGCGGCGTTGTCTGCGCATACAGCGCGGCCGGGATCAAGCAGAACAGTAAGGATTTCGATGTGATCATAGGGCTCCTATTGTTGTGCTGGCCCTGCATTGCCCAGGATGGTTCCGTCCGCCTTGGTCACCCGCGCCACCAGGCCCGTCTTCGAACCGTCCTTCGCCGGGCTGAAATCCACGGTGATCATCTCGCCTGGTTGCAGCGAGTTTTTGGTCCAGCCGGCACGGAGCAGCACGCCGGGTGCTCGCCCCTCCACAGCCCACTCCGCTTTACCGCCCTTCCCGTCGTCCACCTCCAGCACCACCCAGGTGTGCGGATTCCTCCACTGGAAGGCCTTGACCACTCCGCTGATGGTGATGACCTTGGTCACCTCGAAGGCTACGTTGCTGTGATGGGCCAGGCCCGGGGTGGCATTGAAAAGTGCCGCGCTTAGCACTGCTGCAAGAGCGATCAAACGCATCCTCATCGCAAATCACCTCCCGAAGAGCTTTTGTAGCATACCAAAGTCGGATCATTTGGGCAGACCTGCGAAGCCATGTAAAGCTTTTAATTGAGATCGTCTTGTGTTACAGTTCCGTTATCTCCAGGTGAGAGCACTGCCTCGTCGTGCGACAAATTGGATCTTTTTCGCTGAACGGGAAAGGCTGATTGATGTCGTTTCCTCAAAGTCCGGCACCGGTAAATTCAAATAGGAGTTCATCATGCTGAACCATCGTTATGCGGCTGTGATTTTCTTGGGGTTGATTGCAGGTCTGACGACCCTTTCCGCTCAGGTCAGCGGTCTTCTTAGCGGCAGCGTGGTGGACCCGAGTGGGGCCGCCGTCGCCAACGCGACGGTTAAAGTTTATGTCACGGGCGGTAAAGAGCCGGTCTTGACCGGCCGCACCAATACAGCCGGCCGATTTGCATTCAATGCAGTGAATCCGGACACCTACGATGTCGGCGTCGAGGCCGGCGGATTTACCGCGGTCACCTACCGTCTGGCGAAGGTTTCTCCTGGCCAGGAATTGGCACTCCCGCCGATCAAGCTCGAGCTCCAGGGTATTTCTCAAATCGTGGAAGTGATCGCCAACGCGCAGACGGTACAGAGCGCCAACGCGGAAGTCTCTACAACCATCACCAATACTCAGATTCAGAATCTGCCGGTGCTCGGCCGCCAAGTCTCTACGTTGTTCCAGACGCAGCCTGGTGTGATAGTCAGCGGAGGCCCTACAGTCGTGAATGGCCTCAAGGCGTCATTTTCCAACGTAACTTTGGATGGTGTCAGCATCCAGGACAATTTTAGTCGCACGAATGATCTGGATTACGCCCCGTTCCGCACTACCATCGACCAGATCGCCGAGATTACCGTTACTTCCTCCAACGGCAGTGCGGCTCAAGGCGGCGGCGCGTCACAGTTTATCCTCTCCACAAAATCCGGAGCAAACGCCTACCATGGCTCTGTTTATTGGTACAACCGCAATGAGGCGCTTTCGGCCAATGACTGGTTCAATAACCGCGACGGCGTCGGCAAAACGAAACTGAACCTGAATCAGCCAGGGGTCGCTCTCGGCGGACATATCATTCGCGACAAGCTGTTCTTCTATTCGAACTATGAATGGTTCCGGAACAAGGAGCAATCCTCTAATACGCGAACGGTGCTCACGGATTCGGCCAAGAACGGGATCTTTACCTACGTAGATACGAACGGGGCCAAACAAACAGCCAACCTTCAGACGCTTCGCGGCTACACTCCCGATCCCACTGTTAAAGCCCTGATCGCACAGTTGCCCGCGTCGAACTCCCCCGGCGGAGACGGCCTGAACACACTCGGCTATCGCTTTAACGCCAAGGCCAATGAGTTTCGCGATCAGTTCGTCGGCAAGATGGACTATTACCTGAACGCGAAGAACAGCATCACAGGCGTATACAACTATATCGACAACCCTACCGATCGTCCCGATGTTACTTCGTCTTTCTACACGGTAACGCCACCGGTTACAAATTCCCTCCGGAATCACCTCCTGTCACTCAGCTGGCGGTGGACCCTCAGTCCGACTCTGACCAATGAGGCGCGAGGTGGATTCGCCCGCACGCATGGAAACTTCGATGACAGCCAGCCGTACCCGAAGTTTCTTGTCGGCGGTTTATTGTTCAACAATCCGGTGAATACATTTCTTTCTCAAGGCCGGGATACCAACACTTACCCGATCCAGGACAATGCGAACTGGATCAAGGGGAATCACCAGATCTCCTTCGGATATCAGTTTCAGCGTATCTTCAGCGCGCCGTTTATCGATAGCGGTATCGTTCCAACCTATACGCTGGGCATTAGCACCGCCAACACCACAGGCCTGACAGCGGCTGACCTTCCCGGGATCCGTTCCGCCGATTTGGCACGCGCAAACAGTCTGTATGCGAATCTGGCCGGTATCATCAGTTCGGCGGCCCAAACGTTCAATGTGACCAGCGCCACGTCGGGCTTTGTTCCGGGCGCGACCAACATTCGGCGATTTAACAATTCCACTCATGCATTGTATGCGCAGGATAACTGGAAGCTTCGGCCAAATCTCACCGTTAACCTCGGCGTGCGCTACGAGTACTGGACGCCAGTCGACGAGGCGAACGGTTTATTCATCGCTCCGCGCCTGGAGAACAACGATCCCAAATTGACACTGCTCGATCCCAACGCAGTCCTCGATTTTACCGGCGGCTCGTCGGGACGTAAGTTCTACAAGTCCGATAAGAACAATTTTGCGCCGAACGTGGGCTTCGCCTGGGATCCTTTCAAGACGGGCAAGACTTCCATTCGCGGCGGCTACATGATGGCGTATGTCGGCGATAGCCTCATCACCACGGTTCGCAATAACGTGAACACCAACAGCGGCCTGACGTTCCCCAATACCATTACGAATCAGGTTGCAACGCTTGCCAACGCGCCAACAATTCCCAGGCCCACCTACAAGGTGCCGCGGACGTTGGCTGATAACTATGCCATCAGCAGGACGAGCGCAGCCGGCCTTCCCGATCCCAATCTGGTAACTCCTGTAGTTCATCAATGGAATTTCAGCGTCGAGCGAGAGGTGAAGGGGCTTCTCCTCTCCGCGCGCTACGTCGGCAATGAAGGCCATGATTTGCTGCGAGCCATCGACTACAACCAAATCCTGTACAACGCCAATGGTTTCTTGGCCGACTTCCAACGAGCGCAGAGCAACGCGGCGTTAGCCCAAGCTGCGGGCGGGAGCTACAACGGGACTTACAACCCCAACATCGCCGGAAGTCAGCCCCTCACGGTATTTCCGCAGCTCGGAGGAAACCCCGCCGGACTTCTCACCAACGCCACGATCCAGACCCTAATTCGCAACGGCCAGATCGGCGAGCTGGCCAATACCTACATGACGAACGGACTGAATGGGTCGGTGAATTTCTACACCAATCCCAACTTGCAGGGCGCTAATACCGTGACGAATGGAGGCAGCTCCAGTTTCCATTCGCTGCAGCTCGAAGCCACCAAGCGGACTCGCGTCGGGCTTCAAGCCCAGTTCAGCTACGTTTTCGGCAAGTCCCTGGCGAACACTTCCGGCGACTTGCAGAGCAACTTCGAGCCGCTTCTCGATAATGGCAACCCCCGCCTGGAAAACGCCCGTACACCGTATGACATCCGCCACTCATTCAAGGCGAACTACTACTACGAACTGCCCTTCGGCCCAGGGAAAAGATGGGGCAGCAGTCCCATTCTCAAGCATGTGATCGGCGGCTGGGCGATTAGCGGCATCATGGCCTATTATTCCGGCAATCCCTTCTCGGTGCTTTCGGGCTACGGTACTTTGAACCGGGACACACGGTCGGCCGCCACCAACACTGCCTCTGTCACACGAACATTGGGCGCACTGGAGCCGCTTACGAGCGGTGTCTTCAAGACCGGAGACAACATTTATTTCGTGTCACCGACCATTATCGGCCCCGATGGCCGCGGCGCATCGCAACCCGGCACTGCGGCCTTTACTGGGCAGGCCTTCTTCAACCCCGTGGCCGGAACGGTCGGAAATTTGCAGCGCCGCGCGTTTACAGGTCCGTGGGACTGGTCTTGGGATGCCTCGGTGGTAAAGTCATTCAGGATTACAGAGCGGCAGACGCTGGATTTGCACTTCGACTTCTTCAACGTGGGGAATCACCCGACGTTCTATATGCCCCCCTCAACCGCCGGAGATTATGGATCAACGACTCCCTACAACATCAACGGCACCACGTTCGGGCAGCTCAACTCAATGAATCACGATCCCCGGCAGATTCAGATCGGCGCATACTACCGCTTCTAGGCCGAGCGTACTTTAGCGATCGTCTTCGCAGATGTACTCGAACATTTCACCGTTCGAGACAAACCCGGCGGCGCCGGATTCATTGATGACCCCGCGTGCGCTCCAGGGCCCCGTATAGGCGCCCGGATCGTCGATAGTCACTTCGTATTCGAGCGACCCCATCGTGGGACGCGTGAAGCGCTCGGTGAGATGCAACTGGTCTGTCGTGGGATACGATCCCATGATCCAAAACTTTTCGTTGAAGCCGACGCTATCCACCACCAGCGTGTCGCCTTCCCATTTCCCAATCGAATGTCCCAGCGAAGTCGGGCGCAGATCCTCCGGCTTGGGATGCGCGCGTCCGTCCGTGTAAATCACCCGCCAGGTATGTCCGCCGCCCATGTCCAGCAGAAAAATACTCTTGAGCTCGGGCGCGTCCACAATCTCAAATCCAGGCGCCAGCAAGAACTCCGGACCGGGAGCCGCCTTGCAATCGATATAGGGAGGCCTGGTCAACTTCTGGCTGGACTGGCGATAGTCGAACAACGCTTTCGCCCACGGCTGGAAAGGCACCGTGCCCATGGGTCGTCCCGCAAAGCCCGGGCGTAATTCCCAATATCCTTTTTTGCCGGGTGCCGAGCCTAAGTTGACTCTTCCATCGGGCCACCGCGGAGTCGGTTCCACCGGCCGAATAGGCTTGGCCGGCGCAGCCGCCTTGCCTCCGCCCTTTCCGCCTTTAGCCGGCCCAGCTCCGGGACCGTCCTGGGCGAAAAAAGGGATCGCCATCGAGAACAGTGCCAGGGCCGCTGTTGCGGTCGCAACCCGCGTGTACGTTGACATGCTCGTCTGTTATCTCAAGCCCATCTGCTGTCCGGACGGCAGCACCAGCTTGGTATTTCCCACAGCTCCCACCCAATTCAACGTCGGATCTTTTCCCAGTGCGCCATTGGTGACGCTGACCGTGTCGCCGATCTTCACGGTGTCCTTCTTCCAGCCGCCGCGAATGAGCGCGTAGGGAGGCCCGAGTTCAACTCGAATATTCTTGATGGACCCGCTCTCATCTTTCACGTTCATGAAGATGAACGCATGCGGATTCTGCCAGTCCACGTGCGTAACAATTCCCGTGAAATTGGCAATTTTAGTAGCGTCGTATTCGGCGTCGAAGGAGTGGTGTGCCAGCGCCGGCACCCCAGCCAGAATCAGACCAACCGCTAATACTGAACCAAGCATATGAAGTCGCATAGTTCTCTCCCCTCCATCCATTATCGGACGAACGTCGTTTCGGCGTTCTCCTCGCAGAAATACTCCTGAATTTCCTCGTCCGGCACCCACTGGATGGTCCAGCCGCCGGTCCAAGGCCTAGTATATGCCTGCGGATCATCCACGGTGACCTGGTACCGGAGCGTGTTTAAATCCGATCGCGTGAAGCGCTCCGTCAGGTGCAGAGCTTCCGTGTGCGGCAGCCCTCCGTTGGTGAACCAGAACCTCTCGTTGAAGCCGACAGTGTCCACCACCAGGGTGTCGCCTTCCCACTTTCCGACCGAGGTTCCGTAATACGTCAGAACCAGTTCGTCCTTATGGCCAATGGGACGCCCGTCGGTATAGATGATGCGCCAGTTGCGATCCCCGCCGCCTAACAGGAGCAGGATCCGCCCGATTTCCGGCTGCTCGATGAACTGAAAACCATACGGATTTTGAAAGTGCCGGGCTCCCCCCGGAGGCATGCAGCGGTTATAAGGATCGTCCTTAAAGAGCGTGCGCTGGCGATATTCGTAAAGAGCCTTCGCCCACGGCTGAAATGGAGCGACCTTATCCGAATCCGTAATGTTGGTCAAAAGTCCGTCGCGGTTCATGGGGATCGCGACGCCCGTGTTCTCCACTAAGACCGTCGAGCTCGGAGTTCCCCAATATCCTTTCTTGCCCGGCGCTGGTCCGAGCCGGGGATGACCATCCGGCCAACGCGGAACGGGCTGGCTGGCCGCCTTCGCGCGCGGTTTGTTTGACGGTACGAACAATTTCGAACCATTCTTAGCCAGCACCACCGAGGTGGCCATGGCTTGCCGCCGCGGTCCGCGCGCCGGAATTCCCTCCACGTTCACTGTGTCGCCGATGTGCAGGGCCGTCGGTTTCCAACCATCCCTTTGCAGGTCGAGCGGGTTGCCGATTTCGATGGCCCAATTCGAAATCATGCCTGTGGCGTCCTTGACGTTCACCGTAAAAAACGCGCTGGGATTCACCCAGTCGATCCTGGTGACGATTCCGGATAGCTTGACCTTCTTATCGCTCTCGTAGTTTCCTGAGGGCGCACGTTGAGCCATCGCCACCGCCGCGCTCAGCGCGATGAGCGCGCTTACGGTCATTATTTCGAGCTTTAGATACTTCATCGCCAATGACATGTTTTAGTCTCTGGTGAGCTTAAAGGATCCGGTGGTTGCGCCCTGCTTCCACGTCCCGGAGATAGTGCGGTGGTAGTTGCCAATGTCTTCCAGCTTGCCTTCCGCGACCACGTGCGCCGGCTTTCCCGACTGGTCCTTCATGTCGGTTTCGATGCGAACCGTCCAATTGATGACGTCCAGGAAAACCGCGGCAGCCGCGGAATCCGGACCCGGATTAATAGTGCCCTTGGCTTCCTTCCCGTCCCACGTCATCACGATGGTGAGCTGTGTCCGCTGCGTGGGGCTCGGTCCGAAATCGCCGTTCCAGGTGCCCGTCAGCGGATGTCCTTGCTGTGCAAAACCCGGCACAACAATGCCTGCACATGCCAGCAAGAAGCCCAATTGAAATGCTCGTCTCCGCATCATTCTACTTTCCGACCAAATGGCTACTTTCCGACCAGGTGGTCCTTATCGATATTGAACTCGTTGCAGACGTATTCCAGAAGATCCGTATTTTGCATCAGATTAAACACCCGCTGGAAACTATGCGGTTTCGTAAACGCTCCGGGGTCCTCAATCGTAATATCCACGTTCAGGTGTCCCAGGTCGGGACGGCTGAAACGCTCGATGACATGCAGCTTGTCGGTGTGCGGGGCGCTGCCGCCGAGCCAGGTTTTATCGTTGAAGTTGGTGGTATCCACCACCAGCACATCGTTGCCTTCCCAAGTGCCGATCGAATCGCCCATCCATAACTGATCCTCTTTGGAGTGCGGGCGTCCATCCAGAAACACCTGACGATAACTATGGATGTTGCCCTCTTCCAGAATCACCAGCAGGTCGGGCGTCTGCACGGTTTTCTGCGGGAACGGAGAGATTCTGGGAACGCCCGCGGGCAGGCAGTATCCTTCGGGATCGTCCTTACTCAGATTCGCTCTGCGCTCGTCCAATACTTTCTGCGCCCAGGGCTGCAGCGGATATGGCCCGCCGGTAAAGGCGAAGTTCGCGGGGTTCCAGACGCCCTGCATGCTCGCCTTGCCATCCGGCATGCGCGGCGCCGGCCCAAGCGTGGGAGACGCCTTGCCCTTGCCCGCTCCACCACCGCCACCTTTACCCTTTTGAGTGCCACTGTTGGCTGGATCCTGCGCAGAGGTCTTTGAGGGAACTAACGTCATGCCGGCTGCCACAGCCAGAGCAATGGCGACGGAGCCGACATCTCGCATGGTCATCTTGAGATCCTGTGCCCTATTTGGTGTACGCGTCGTCAGCCGACGAGCCCTGGAAAACCTTGCGGCCATCCGCGCGCGTCACGCCTTTAGAATTCGCGTGGATAGAACCATCGGCCAGCGGCTTGCCATCCTTCGCCAGGTAGCCATCGACGGTTACTTCCTCGCCTTTCTGGAGCGAGTTCCGGTTCCACCCTTGCCGCGCGAGTGCGTTCGGACTGAGCGCCTCAAATGCGTACGTGGTCACTTTCCCATTGGCGTCTTTTACATCGACCCAAAAGTATGCGTGCGGATTCACCCAGTCGAGCTTTTGAATAGTGCCCTTCACCGTAATGGTTTTGGTGGAGTCGTACTCGGCCGCGAACGAATGATGCGCCAGCATGGGCAACGCAGCGGTCAGGAGCGTGGCGCAAGCCGCAATCGAGAGCTTGAATTTAAGGTAATTTTGCATAGTCCGCTCGTCCATAAATTGTAGATCCTGCCTGGGTCGAACACAAGGATACCCTAGCCGGCGATCTGACCTGAGAGAGTGCGATCCTGGACGTTCATCCGTGCTGCGACCCATGGGAAAACGTGCTTTTTTGTTGCCGCTGCCTTTTGTGGCCGGCTTGGCTGCGTTCGGGTTTTGGGGGACCGCAGCGGTGCTTTTCGCGTGGTGGCTGGCGCTGCGGGTGGGGGTCGGGCGTTCCGGGCGGGTATTGACGCTGGAAGTCGTTTTGAAAAAGCAGCATTACCTGCAAGCTTGCATACAAAGCTCGCTCTTGTTGTATTGGGGCTGGTACTGGCCTCCGGTATACGCGTTCCTTCCCTTCATCCTGGCCCAACTGGTGTTCGCGTACGCATTCGACATGCTGCTGGTCTGGTCCAGGCGCGACACCTACACTCTCGGGTTCGCTCCGTTTCCGGTGGTGGTCAGCATCAACCTGTTCCTGTGGTTCAAGCCGGACTGGTTCTATTTGCAGTTTGGGCTGGTGGCCCTCGGGTTGGCCGCGAAGGAACTGATCCGCTGGAAGCGGGACGGGCGGCTGGTGCACATCTTCAATCCGTCGTCATTTCCGCTGGCGGTGTTTTCGATCGTCCTGCTGATGACCGGCAAGAGCGACATCACCTGGGGCCAGACGATCGCGAGTACGCAGTTCTATCCGCCGCACATATACCTGGTGCTGTTTCTGCTGGGCATGCCGGGACAGTTTCTCTTCGGGGTAGCCACGATGACCATGTCGGCGGTGATGACGACATACATCTTTGGCCGGCTCTACTTCGCCTTCACCGGAATCTATTTTTTCTACGACTCGTACATTCCGATTTCGGTGTTCCTGGGAATGCACCTGCTGTTTAACGATCCGGCGACATCGCCGCGCAGCGAATTGGGTCGGATTATTTACGGATCGCTGTACGGGCTGAGCGCCGTCGCTTTGTACCAGATCCTGGGCAGCGCGGGAATGCCCACGTTCTATGACAAGCTCTTACAAGTTCCCATCCTGAACCTCTCGGCGAGAGCGATCGATCGGATTGCGGGTGCGGGTTTCACGCTCGGCCGTTCGTGGACGGGAAGACAGCGCAACCTGGCGTACATGTCGATCTGGGCGGTCCTGTTTGTGTTCCTGAGCGTGACGCAGGGAGTGGGCGACAGCCATCCGGGACAGTGGCTGCCGTTCTGGCGGAAAGCCTGCCAGGATGGGCGCGCGTACGCCTGTCCGTATCTGGCCGATCTGGAGACAACGTACTGCGATCGAGGATCGGGCTGGGCCTGCAACGAAGCGGGCCTGCTGCACATTGCACTTTCGCGATCTGGCGAGGATCTTCGCAGGCTCGATCTGGGAGGAGCGGCGGATCCATTGCGCCGCGGATGCGAAATCGGATTTGAAGCAGCGTGCCGAAACCTGAATGCGCTGACCAGCGGCCGGGAGGACTTCGCCGCGCCGCCGCCGACGCTCGAGGATTTTCCCATCATTTTGCGAGGCAGCAAGGGAGAGATTCTCGAACGAGATCCGGCGAGGCTGTATGCGCTGGCGTGCCACCAGGGCTGGGCAAAAACGTGCGAGCCTTTACCGGCCACGGCGAATAGCCTCCCGTAGCGAGTCCACGCGCCCTTCTGTGCTGGTGAAGATATCCTCGGGAAAACGTCTGCGGGCCAGCATGCCGGCGTAGATCGCGGCGCTATCGTCCAGATTCAGGCCGAGACCGGCGAGATATTGCATGCGCAGATTGCGGTCGCGATTGATGGCCGCGCCGCTCAACCACGGCTTGAGGTCGGACGCACGGCCAGCGTACGTCGCAAAGAGATCGACTGGCGAGTTCATGCCGACGTCGGCAAGCGATTGCGGAAGCTTGCTGGAGGGGTCGCGATAGCCGACGCGTTCTTCCATTTTGTCGAGATCGATATGCAGAGGTTCGACCTGGCCTAGCAGAACCATGTCGTGGCCTTGTCCTTGATACGGGTTGCCCCAGATGGTGCCGTTGGGGAATACTTCGAAAAATGTGGCGACGGAACTCTTGACGGCGTCGAGGCCGGTTTCAAAAAGCTGGATGTACATGGTGACGGTGCCGCCGGGATTGAGGTGCTGCTTCATGGCCTCCAGGAATTCCCTGGTGTACAGATTCGCCGCACCCTTCACCCAGGGATCGAGCGGATCGACGGTGATGGCGTCGAACTTTTCGCTGGTGGTGAGCAGGTAGTGACGGCCATCGTCGATGCGAACTTGTGTTTTCGGGTTGTGGAGGACATCGAAGTTCGGCTCCTTGAAATACGTGGAGGCGGCGTGCGGGACCAGGGGTTCGATTTCGACGATGGTGACGCGCTGCACTTGGGGATCGATGGACACGGCACCTGCCGTGATTCCCGCGCCGCAGCCGATCACAAGCACCGAGTTGGGCTTCGCCGCAGTCAGAGTGGTGAGGTGTCCCAGCATTCGCTGGAGACGCATGTCGCGGGGAACGTTGGAGGCCTGGATCTTGCCGGCGACATGGAAGGTGAAGATGCCGTTCGGAAAGCTAGCGACGGCTACCGATGCGTTGATGCCTTCGCCGGCATACACGATGTCGCTCTTGCCCGTCCACGTTGCGGCGTAGCGGCCGTACGCGATGAGCAGGTTCGAGGCCGATGGAACGGTGTAAATCGACAAGCCGCCGATTACCGCGATAGCGAGCCAGCGCCGGGGGAGCAAGATGAAGCCTGCGAGTGCGGACAACGCGATGAGCACCTGCTGCGCGTGCTGCGATCCGATCCAGGCGATGAGCAGCAGGCTCGAGCCGAGCGCGCCGACGATGGCTCCGAGCGTATTGGCGGCATAGACACGCGCGAATAACCGGGAGGAATCGCGCCCACTGGATGCGGCGGCGAGCGCCAAGGGGAAACTGGCGCCCCACAGCAACGCCGGCGGCAGGAGAGCCCAACATGCTCGGGCGATGTCGAGCTGGAAGTTGAACCAGATGTTCGAGGCGAGCGAGGGATTGATGGGCCAGTATGGAAGCGATGCGTCCAGGCTGAAAGCGGTCCAGGCAATGGCGCCGGCAGCCAGCAAC
>Ga0157378_10005111_pt1 | contig 11519 bp, 8 predicted proteins | sample M65metaG_FD_115309 | JGI IMG/M metagenome (GOLD analysis project Ga0157378, IMG submission 115309) | Miscanthus rhizosphere microbial communities from Kellogg Biological Station, Michigan, USA - M6-5 metaG | ecosystem: Host-associated > Plants > Roots > Rhizosphere > Soil | place: USA: Michigan...
AGCGCTGACCGCGATCGACGTCAACACCGGGCGTTTCGTGGGCAAGGGTTCGAAGGACATGGAGGACACGATCCTCAAGACGAACCTCGAAGCGGTGAAGGAGATCGTGCGTCAGATCCGCCTGCGCGACCTGGGCGGGATCATCGTGCTCGACTTCATCGACATGGAGGAGAAGAAGAACCGCCAGAAGGTCTTCCAGACGGTGGAGCAGGAACTGCGGAAGGATCGCTCGCCGTCCAAGGCGCTCCAGGTGTCGGACTTCGGCCTCGTCATCATCACCCGCAAGCGCGTGAAGCAGAGCCTCGAGCGCGTGATGACCGAGCCGTGCCCGTACTGTTCGGGCTCGGGCGTCATCAAGTCCACGTCGACGATCTGCTACGAGATCTTCAACGAAGTCCGGAAGATCGGCGCCGAGCTGAACGGCAACCGCGTGCTGCTGCGCGTGAATCCCGAGATTGCCCGCGCGTTCCTGGAAGAGGAAAGCTCGGTGCTGCGCGATCTGCGCCAGTCGATCGGCCGCGACGTCACGGTGAAGCCGGACACGCAGCTCCACCACGAGCAGTTCGACGTGATGGCCGTCTAGCGCTTGTCGATGACGATGTTGCCGCTGAAGGTATGCAGTTCGAGGCGCGCGCTGCCGTCGCCGATCGTCGCCTGCACCGTCTGGCCGGGTCCGCGGTTCGGCCCACGCCCGCGCCCCCGCCCGCGTCCGATGTCGAGCGTTCCCGCATAGTCTGACCGCACCGACCCGCTGAAGCTGCCGGCGCTCAGCTCGAAGCCCGTGCCGTCGCCGAGCGCGAACCGCACGTCTCCGGAATGGGAGGCGACGTCGTAGCGGCCGTTCCTGGCCAGCGTCCCCGCGTATTCGAAGCTGCCGCTGATCGTCCGCGCGCTGACGCGCTCGCACGCCGCGTTGCGCAGCAGGACGTCGCCGCTGACGGAGTTGATGTCGAGCGACCGCGCCTTCAGGCCGTTCGCGCGCAGCGTCCCGCTGATGACGGCCACCGAGAGATCGCCGTCGAAGGACACGCCGTTGAGCTCGAGGTTCCCCGAGACCGTCTTCGCGAATTCCACGCGCGGCGCGCCGGCCGTGACGACGTTGCCGCTGATGCTCTGCAGCCGCACGCTGCCCTTGACGGCCGACACGCGCACCGTGCCGGACACGGATTTCAGATCGACGGAGGCGCCTTCCGGGACGCCGATCGTGTAGTCGACCGAGACGTTCGTGTTGCCCCATCGCCCGATCCGGCTGTACTCCGTGCTGATGTCCACGCGTCCCGGCCGGTCGTCGATGACGACGGTGACGCGGTCGAACGCGCTGCGCGTGCCGTGCTTGACGGCGTCGATCGAGACCTCGTCGCCGCCGATCGTCGACACCGTGATGTCGCCGGAGACGTTGGAGACGCTGACGCGGCCGTCACGGCCGACGCGCACCTTGCGCGAGATGCGTTCGCTCTGTTCCGCCTCGCGGCGTCCCTGGTAGAGCCGCGCCAGCTGGACCGGCTGCGCCTGGACCTCGGACGCGAGGAGCAGAAGAACCGGAGCCGCCAGCGCGGCCGTGCGTGCCAGTGTCATGTCTATGAGCCCTTCTGAGTGAGCGCGGGTCCCTGCCGCATTTCGTTGATGAGCGCCACGGTGTCCTGCAGCAGCGAGATCTTCGCCTTGAAGCTTTCGAGCAGGCTCGCCTGCGCGGGTTCGCTCGTCGGCTGCACCTTGAGCGCGGCCCGGCTTTCGCTGATGGCCTGATCCACGACCGACAGGTTCTTTTCGAGCGTCGCCGCCGTCTGCGGATCGAGCGAGCCTTTCCCGTCGTTCTTGATTTGCTCGAGACCGGAGATCGCCTTCTGGTAGTGCTCTTCGGCCTGGCGAAGCTCGGCCTCGATCGACTGCGCGGTCGCGTCGGTATCGGCGTCGGCCGTTGAGGACGCCGGCTGCGCGCGGCGGCTCGCGATTTGGAATCCGAGGGCGACGGCAACCAGGAGCGACGCCGCGACCGCCAGCCAGGCCGCCCATGGAACCGGGCGCCTCGCCGGGACGCTCGCACGCAGCGAGCGCTCGATGCGCGGCCACGCCTCGCGGCGCGGCTGCAGCAGGGGCAGACGGCTCGCCGCCGACTGCACGCCACGCAGGCCGTCGACCACCGTCTGACACTCCGCGCACGACGCCAGATGGTCGCGGACGTCGGCCCGCGCGGCCGCCGTGAGCCCGTCGTCGACGTAATCGTTCAGCGTGACGCCGTCGGGGTGTGAAGTGATCATGTCAAGAGCGCCCGCAATTTCATCCGTGCCTTGAAGACCTGCGATTTCGACGTGCCTTCCGCGATGCCCAGCATCGCGGCGATTTCCTTGTGCTCGTAGCCCTCGACGTCATGCAGCACGAAGACCTCGCGGCATCCGGCGGGCAGTTGCTGCATCGCGCGCTCGAGGTCGATCCGTTCGCCCGGCGAGTCACGCCGCGCCGCCAGCGCCGCGGGGCGCTCGTCGTCGTCGATCGTCGCGGTGGCCTTGTCCATCTTCGCCTGCCGGCTCCGCACGAAGTCCAGGCAGTGGTTGAGCGCCATCCGGTAGAGCCACGTGCCGATCGCCGAGCCGCCCTTGAAGCCGCCGATCTTCCGGTAGGCCTGAAGAAAGATCTCCTGGAGGAGATCTTCGCCCGTTTCCGGCGACCCGGCCATTCGCGCCGCCAGGGAGAAGATGCGCGCGCTGTGCCGCGCATAGAGCTCCGCGAACGCCTCGACGTCGCCCTTCTGGCAGCGGGCGACCAGATCCGGCGATTCCTCGTCGGTCCTGTTCACCGTTACCCGGTTAGACGGGAACGCCCGTGTGTCGCGTTGCCTCACGGCTTGGGAATACGGAACGGCACGGCGCTTTGTTCGAGTGTTTTCAACGTTTTCGGCCGGGCGTCCAGCGGAAGCGCGGCAGCTGGCGGACACGCATGCCGACGACCGCGACCCCTTCGGCCACGAGCAGCGCGCGCTTGAGCGCTTCGCGGCCGCCGTAGCCGCCGAGCCGGCCTCCAGCGGCGATGACGCGATGATACGGCACGTCCTGCTGCTTCGACGTGCGCATGACGTTGCCGACGGCGCGCGCGGCGCCGGGGTATCCGGCCAGCCGCGCGATGTCGCCGTAGGTCGCCACGCGTCCGGCGGGAATCCTGCGGACGAGATGCAGCACGCGCGCGACGAATTCTGTCCGCGGCACTAGTTCAGATCGATCTGCTTTTTGCCGTACGGCACATAAGATTCGACGCCCGCGGCAGGCACCACTTCCAGCGACAACTTATCGCCATTCACTCGGACGAGGACGAAGTGGTTGGGGTTAGCTGCGACCGTCGAGCCGGGCTTGATCAGGTGCTCGACGGTGACTTTCTGCGCCGCGTTTTCCTTCAGGTAGAGCGAGAGATCCGGCTCGCCGGTGTAGATGTAGGTCGGCGCGCCGCCGCCGCCGCTGAGGACATGGTCCATCCGGTACTTCTTCCCGCCATCCTCGTACCGTTCGACGAAATGATCGAGCAGGTGGTCGTGACCGGTGATGGTCATGCGGACGTGATGCTTGCGGAACAGCGGCAGATAGACCGAGCGGATCGCCGCCGACGCCGGCTCGAGCAGATCGCCGCCGTGCTGTCCCGAGTCGAAGGGCGGATGGTGAAAGACCGCGAACACGTTCTTGTAGCGCGCGCGATTGAGTCCCTCCAGCTGCTTCGCCGTCCAGTCGAGCTGCGTCGCATCGGTAGCGATATTGGAATCGAGGAGGAGAAAAAACGCGTTGCCGTACCCGACGGCGAACGTGGCGTAGCCGTCGAGACGCCGCGGCGAGCCGTTCGGCGGCATCAGCTTCGCCATCGCGCTGAGCGTGTTGCGCAGCCCGTGCTCGCGATCCGGATCGCCTGCGGGCCTGGCCGTCGTGTCGTGATTGCCCGGCGCGAAGAACATCGGCAGCCCGGCCTGTCGCGTGATCCGCTCGACGACCGGCGTGTAGCTGACGTTCCACATCGTGCCGTTCGGTCCCCAGAGGATGGCGTCACCCGACGACAGCACGAAGCGGACGGGATAATCCGTCACCGCCAGCCGCTGCACGGCCGACAGCATCGCGTCGACGACGGCAGCGTGCCGCCCGTTGGGACCGCGCACGTCCGGCGCCGGATCGCCCGGCTGCAGCGGCCCGGTCGATCGCGTGTCGCCGTACGCGATGAACGAGAACTTCGTCACCCTCGCGGAGTCGGCTTCCGCCGGCAGCGGCCGCGCCGGCGGTTCGATCGCGCGCACCGGCACGTCGTCGGGCACGTAGCCGCGCTGTGCGGGAGTCGGCGGCTCCGGCGTCTGCTGCAACGGCGGCGGCTGTGCCTGCTGCGCGGCCGGGTGGACGATGAGTGCGGCGGCCAGGAGCAGCGCAACGACGAAAGCGACGGATTTCATACTTGTGTCAGCGGATCGACGGGGTAATCGGCGGGATCGAGCGGCGCGACCACGGCCGACGGGACGCCGGACTCGGGCTGCGCGTCCCAGAGGTTCAAATCGTACGGCGGTTCGACGGCGGCGCCCGTCTTGTCGAAGAGCACGCGGACCTGCGGGCGGTACGGATCGGGCGCGTGCACCTGGCGCACGACGCCGACTTCACCGGTGTTGAGTTTCACGTAGTTCCCGACCGGATAGATTCCCAGCAACTGGACGAAGCGGCGCACGAGGTTCTGATCGAACTGCGCGCCGTCGTTGCGCTTCAGCACCTGAAGGATTCGGTCGGTCGGGAACGACTGCTGATAGGCCCGCTGCGACCGCATCGCGTCGTAGACGTCCGCGATGCCGCAGAGCATCGTGCCGAGGTTGAGCGTGCCCCGGTTGGTGCCGGTCGGATACCCGGTGCCGTCCATCCGCAGGTGATGCTCGAACGCGATGATCGGCGCAAGCGCCGGCACGTCGGGCGTGGCGCGCAGGATCTCCGCGCCGTCCACGACGTGCTGCTTCATGATCGTGAACTCGTCGTCGGTCAGCTTGTCCGGCTTGTTCAGGATCTCGAGCGGCGTCCTGACCTTGCCGATGTCGTGCATCAGCGCCGCGAGCCCGAATTCGCGCAGCAGCCCGCCGTCGATGCCGAGCGCGCGCGCCTGGCCCATCATCAGGATGGAGACGTTCACCATGTGCGTGAACGTGTAGTTGTCGTAGTTCTTGAGCGTCGTGAGCGCGAGCAGCGCCGTGCGGTTCTGCGCCACGGCCTGCGCGAGGCCGTCGATCATGGTCTTGGCGAGCGTGGCGTCGGGTCTGTCTTCGGTCTGGGCGCTGTCCCAGACGTCGCCGGCGATCGACACCGCCTCGCTGTACATCTTGCGGATCGTGCCCATGTCGCTGGCATCGGCGTCGACCTTCTGTTCGACGACGACGCGGCCGACGCGGATGTGCTTGAAGTCGGCGAACGCGGCCGCCGGATCGGTCCCCGCGTCCGCGCGCTCGAGCGCGGCGACGGCCGCGGCGAAGTTCGAGAGCTCGTCGGTCGTGACGCCGCGGTCGATCGTGATGCGCTCGATGCCGGCGTCGCGCAGACGCTTGGCGATCGATCCGAGCGTCTCGGCTTTCGTCACCGGCGTGTCGTCGACGATCACTTCGTTGCCGACCAGTCCGATGACGATCGACGACTGCATCGCGTGCAGCAGCTGGATGGCCGTCGACAGCGCGCCGATGTTGCGCATGATGATCGGATGGCCCTTCGAGTACAACTGCAGCGATCGCATCGTTGCCGAGAAGGAGCGGAGGAGTTCCTCCGCCATCTGGATGCGGGGCGCGGCCATTACGCGGTCCCCTCCGTCTGCGTCGGCGTCGCTGTCGGACGGCGGTTGCGGAGGTGCGGCCGCGCGGCGTTGCGCAGCCCGCGCGGTCCGTTGGTGACCGCGTCTTCGAGGACGGCGAAGGCCTCGTCGGTGCCGACGCGGGCGAGCGCAGCGGCGGCCGCCGTCCGCAACGCCGAGGTGCGGCGCGGCGCCCACCACTCGCCGGGACGCCTGAAGGCCTCGGTCAGCGGCTCCACAGCCTCGGGATCCTTGAGCTGCCCCAGCTGTTCGATGGCGCGCAGGTAGACGGCGGTCAGCTTCTTGTAGTCCACGTTCTTGACGATATGGACGACGAGGGGGGTGGCGCGCTCGTCGCGCAGCGATCCGATCGACTGCATGATCGCGTTGCGCGACTGCTCGCTGCCGGTCTTGAGCGCTTCCTGCAGGATCTGGAACGCCTGATCGGTGCCGACGTTCAGAATCGCTCGCACCGCTTCCCGCTGCACCTGCGGCTCGGTGTCGTCGAGCAGTTCCTTGAGTTCCGGCAGCGCGTCACTGCCGCCGAACTGCCGCATCAGTTGAATCGCCGTCCGCCGGACGGCGGCGTTGGCGGAGTTCTTCAGACGTTCGATGGTCCGCCGCGCGACGGCGCCGAACGCCAGCAGGATGTCGGTCAACCGCTCGCGCGTGCGCGCGCCGCGCTGCTCGGCCGCGAGCGCCTCGGCCAGCGGCTTGACCAGCACCTCGCCGAACTTCAGGCAGATCGACCTCACCCGGTCGAACTGCACGTCGTCCACCGAGCCGAGATGGATGACGATGTGCTGCATCATCGGGCCCGAGACGATCAAGTCGATCGCGATCATCGCGTGCTGGCGGCGTTCCCTGGTGCCGCTGCCGGCCGCGGACGCCGCGATCACGTCGATCAGGCTGAGCGCCGCGTCGAAATCGCCGACGAGCAGCAGGTCCTCGAGCGTATGGACCACAGGCGTCATCAGCTCGCCCCACTTCGCGTCGTTCTGCTCGATGCGCAGCAGGTCGAGCAGCAGCGCGATGTCGAGCGAGCGTACGGCCGTCGTCGAGACGCTCGAGAGCCACGTGGCGACGCGCTCGGGCGGATCGTCGCTGACTTTCTCCACCGCAATCGCCTGTGTGCGCGCGCTGGACAGCTCGCGGGCGTACGCATCGGAGACGAACGGCTTGTCGGTATAGGAGGTCAGCAGCTTCTGGGCGACCGTGCTCCAGACATCGTCGAAGCCCTCCGTGCTGCCGAGCGGCGACGCCGCGACGTCGTCCCGCGTCAGCGTGAGCAGGCGTTCGCGTTCGGTCGTGTCGCTCACGAGCGCCTGGAACGCATGGGCGAGACGGTCGGTGGCCGCGCCTTCGGCGATGACGTTCCGCGAGACGAAACCCGCGATGGCCTTGTCGGGCATGTGGCTGAGCACGGCGTCCATGACGCGCTCGGTCGCGGTCTTGCCCGCGTGCAGCGAGTCCTCAGTCAGCACCCCGATGACCATGTCCGGCGTCAGCTGTCCGACGGCGCTCGCGACGTTGCCGAGCGCAGGGGTCAGCATCTCGGGCTGCCGCTCGCTCACCGCCTGGAGGAAGCCGCGGATCATCCGCATCACGGCGGCGCTCTTGGCGCTGACGCCGCCCGACGCGGCGGTCTCGATGGTCGCCATCAGCTCGGCGACGCGCTCGGGACTCCCCGCCATCGCGAGCAGCTCCGCCATCGCGCTGTCGTCGAAGGTGGCCATGCCTTCGAGGCAGTTCTTGATGATCGAATCCCACGCCGCCGAATGCCCGGTCTTCCGTTCGCGGAGCACCTCGCCGTAGTCGATTTCGCGCAGCTCGATGTGCCGGCCCGCCATCGTCGTCCAGGCGCGGGCGATGCCGCCCTCGGCGCGGACGGCCTCGGGCGACTTGCCGATCAGCCGCAGAAACGCGAGCCACGAGTCGCGATCGCCGCCGGGCTGGATCACGATCTCGCCGATCAGGTGGTTGTGGAGCAGGACGGCGAGATCGGTGACCGCCTGGTCGTCGCGGGCGGGTTTCTTCCCGTCGATGCGAAGTGCTTCCGGCAGGACGGTGACCTTGAGCGGGCCGCGCATCGATTCCACCGACGTCGTCTGGACGATGCGGCCGAGCGTCGCGGCGATCGCGGGATGTGACGACGGGTAGAGCAGGACCGCGCGCGCGGCGGCCTTGCAGGCGCGCGCGAGCTCCAGCACGCGTGCCGTCTCTTCAGGACTGAGCAGCTCGTGGTCAGTTCCCGGGATGGCTGGATCGGTCATTGGCCCGGCGCGTTGCTCGTATTCGCGTCGAGGAACTTCAGCGGGTCGAGGCCCGCTTCCTCGGGATCGACGGCTTCGACCACGGCGCGCGAATGCTCGCCGCGGCTGTCGATCTCCCATGTGTTGGTTAACAGCGGGCTCTCGAGCACGTTGCCCTTGCTGTCGGTGATGATCTTCACCTGCGGACGGAACGGATCGGTCGGGTGCTCCGCGGTGACGACGGCGAGTTCCTCGGTATTGAGCCGCACGAGGTTGCCGACCGGGAAGAGGCCCATCAGGTTGACGAACCGCTTGAGGAGCACCTGGTTGAACGCCGGGTTGCCCTGCTCGCCCATGATGTTGCGGATGCGATCGGTCGCCAGGCCCTTGCGGTAGGGGCGCGTGCTGCGCAGCGCGTCGAAGACGTCCGCGATGCTCACGATCATCGTGCAGAGGTTCAGCTTGCGGCTGCCGATCTTCTCCGGATAGCCGGTGAGGTCCTGCTTCAGATGATGCTCGAAGGCGACGATGGGCGCGAGCGCGGGCATCTCCGGCGTGCGCCGGAGGATGTGCGCCCCGTCAACCACGTGGCGCTTCATGATGTCGAACTCTTCGCGATTCAGCTTGTCCGGCTTGTTGAGCACTTCGAGCGGCGTGTTGACCTTGCCGATGTCGTGCATCAGCGCGGCGAAGCCGAACTCCCGGAGCAGGTTGCCTTCGATGTTGAGCGCGCGCGCCTGCGCCATGGCCAGGGCCGAGACGTTGACCATGTGCGTGAACGTGTAGTTGTCGTACTTCTTGAGCGCCGTCAGCGCCATCAGCGAGGTGCGGTCCTGCGTGACGAGCTTCGCGAGGCCGTCGATGATCTTCCTGGCGGCGCCCGGATCGGGCTTGTCGCCGGCCTTCGCGGCCTGCCACAGCGTCTCCGCCGTCTCGACGGCGGAGGAGTAGACCCTCCTGGCCGCCGCGATGCCCGCTTCCTGATCGTCGGTCTCCTCGACGACCACGCGGCCGAGCTGGACGTGGCGGATGTTCTTGGCGCCGAGGCGATCCGGCAGCGGCACCTTCGACTTGCGATCGCTCATGATCGCGATGAGGTTGCGGACCTCCTCCTTCGTCAGCCCGCGCTGGAAGGTGATCTTCTCGACGTCCCGATCGCGCAGGTCGCGCGCGAAGCCGATCATCGTGGCGCTGCCGCGCGGCAGGCGCGCGGCGTCGACGACGACCTCGTCGCCGATGAAGGCGACGACGATCGACGGCTGCGACTGCAGGCCCTCGATGGCGGCCGTGCTCAGCGCGTCGATGCCGCGGAGGACGAGGGGATGGTTCGGCGCATAGAGCTCCGTGCCGCGCAGAGCCGCGGCCAGCCGCCGGACGAGTTCCTCGGACTTCTTCTGTTCCACGGCTAGTCCACGCTACCTGCGCTTCTGCGCGAGCATCTTCTTCAGTTTGCGGTCGCCGGTCTGGGCCAGCTGATCGATGGCGGCGGCCGCCTTCGTTCCGCCGATCTTGATCATCGCATCGACCGAATGTTCCTTCAGCGCCGCGAGTTTCCTGCCGCCGAAAAACTTCTTTACCTTCGCCATGGTGACGAGCGTCGGGACGGCGGCGTCGCTTCCGACGCCCGCGAGGGCGTCGATGGTCTGGATGACCACCTCGTGATCCTTGCCGAGCGGCTCGCTCTCGCCGATTACCCGGGACAGCATGGGGACGACCCTGGGATCCCTGTCGGCGACGAGCGCGTCTATCACCGCCGTTCGCATCTGCCCCTGCGCCGCGCGCAGCACGGTCTGGACGGCGCGGGCCGCCGCCGGGTCGTCGATCTTGCCGAGCGCGGCGACCGCGGCCTGCGCGACGCGGGGATCGCTCTTGCGGAGCAGCGGCTGCAGCAGCGGGACGGCTTCCGGGGAGGCGATGGCGCCGAGCAGCTGGGCGCCGGCCAGCTGCGCGTACCACCGGTCGTCCGACACGAGCGGCGCAAGGCGCGTGACCGCCGGTTTGCCGAACGAGGCGATCGTGCCCATTGCGCGCTTCGTGCCGATCGTTTCCCTTTCGGCGGCGGCGGCGGTGATGAGCGCGGGCACCGTGGCGGGCCCGATTTTGGTGAGCACCGCGTGCAGCGATTTCCAGCCCGCCTCGTCGATGTCGTCGAGGAGCGCCATCGTCTCACGCATGGCGAGGCAGTCGCCGAGGCGGTCGAGCGCCTGGCGGCACGCGTCACGGCCGATGGCGTTCGGCGTCCCCGCGCGCGCCACCAGCGCGGTGATCACCGATTTGGTGTCGTCGTACGCGCCGGCCATCAACAGATCTTCGGCGAGCGCGGCCATGTCGTCCGCGATTTCCGCGGCGCGCTTCGCGTCGGTCTCGATGGTCATCAGGTCGATGAGCATCTGCACCGAGAGCGCGCGCACGCTGTCCTGGCCGAGGCTGTCCATCCATTCGGGCAGCTCCGGCGGCAGCTCGATGGTCGCCATGCGCTCGGCGCGGCCGCCGACGCCGTCGAGCGCGCTGCGGTACGTCTCCGACACGAACGGCTTGTCGTTGTAGGTGACGAGGAGCTCTTCCATCGACGACCAGAGCGTCTGGAACTGACCGGCCTTGCCGAAGTCCGTCTCGCTCAGCAGGCTCCGCGTCAGCGTCATGACGCGCTCCTTGCGCTCTTCGTCCGGCGCGATCGTGTTGAAGATCGTCGCCAGACGATCGGACGCCTGGCCGTCGATGGCGAGCGCGGTGGCAAGCAGCTGCGCGACCTTGGTGTCGTCGAACGCGGCGGCGAGCCCCTTGACGATCTGCGTCGTCGCCTTCGGATCGTCTTCGGAGTTGAGCACCTGCATCACGACGTGCGGATCGAGCTGCAGCGACGCCGTGGCGAGGTTGTTCATGACCTCGGGCATGCGGTCGGCGGCCTTCGCCGAGACGATGCCGGTGAGATGCCGGTACGCCGCGAGCACCGCCGCCGCCTGCGACGTGATCATCGGCGAGCCGTCCATGGCGCAGCGCGGCGCCGCGACGGCGGTGGCGAGGTCGCCGATGTCCGGCGCGCTGCCCGCGATCGAGAGGATGCGCTGCTGCGCCGCTTCGTCGAACACGGTGAGCGCGCTGGTGATCGAGGTGACGATCGACTTCCAGAGATCGTCGCGCCTGGCCGGCTCGGCGACGACGCCCTCGTCGCGCGCGAGCAGGCTCGCGTAGTCGATCTGCTCGAGCTGGATCGACGGGTCGCCGTCCCGCTCCCAGATCTTCGAGGGGCCGCCGCGCTTGCGGCGGTCCTCGGTGTCGAGCGTCAGCATGCGGAGCAGCGCGTGCGCCGCCTGCTCCGGGACCTCGCCGACGAACGTGATGCGCAGCAGATCGCGATCGTGGAGCAGGGCGGCGGCTTCCGTGATGCTGGCCTGGCCGGTGTCGGCCGCCGCGCCTTCGATCATCAGCGTCTCGGGCGTGATGCCCATCGAGAAGATCGCGCCGCCGGTCGTCTGCTTGATCGCCTCGCTC
>Ga0157378_10005115_pt1 | contig 11515 bp, 7 predicted proteins | sample M65metaG_FD_115309 | JGI IMG/M metagenome (GOLD analysis project Ga0157378, IMG submission 115309) | Miscanthus rhizosphere microbial communities from Kellogg Biological Station, Michigan, USA - M6-5 metaG | ecosystem: Host-associated > Plants > Roots > Rhizosphere > Soil | place: USA: Michigan...
ACTTCTGAAAGGTAAATATCGTCTGGCCCTGAGTGGTACTCCTGTTGAGAATCACCTGGGAGAGTTATGGAGTCTGTTTGAGTTTTTGAATCCGGGCATGCTCGGTACGGCCTCCGTCTTTCAGTTGGCGACAACGACGGCGCGCACATTGGACGAAGAAACGAGAATAATGTTGTAGCGCGCGCTTCGACCGTTTCTACTTCGCCGCACAAAACAGCAAGTCGCAAAAGATCTCCCGGAGAAACTCGAGCAGACGATCTATTGTGAGATGGAAGATGCGCAGCGTCGCCACTACAACGAATTACGCGATTACTATCGAGCGTCGCTGTTGAAAGAGATTGAGACCGTTGGAATCAAACGCGCTAAGATACAGATCCTTGAGGCATTGCTAAGACTGCGACAGGCGGCCTGTCATCCTGCTCTGCTTAAAAAATCCGGTAAACCGGAAGAGCCAAGCGCAAAGTTAGACTTGCTGCTGCCACAACTCAGCGAGGTCATTGATGAAGGACACAAAGCCCTTGTGTTTTCGCAGTTCACGAGTTTCCTCTCGATCGTTCGTCAACGTCTCGACAGTGAAGGCATCGCCTATGAATATCTCGACGGCAAAACTCGTGATCGACAGGCCCCAGTCGAGCGCTTCCAAAACGATCCCGATTGCAAACTGTTTTTGATCAGCCTGAAGGCCGGCGGCCAAGGATTGAATCTAACTGCCGCTGAATATGTGTTTCTTCTGGATCCGTGGTGGAATCCCGCAGTTGAATCACAGGCAATCGATCGCGCCCACCGCATTGGCCAAACGCGTCGCGTCTTTGCGTATCGACTGATCACGCGTGACACGGTCGAGGAGAAAGTGTTGGAGCTGCAATCAACTAAACGCGATCTGGCGGATGCGATCGTTAACGCCGACAACAGTGTCCTGCGCAACATAACCAGCGACGACCTGAAGTTACTATTGTCGTAGGCGTGAGAATGTCCCGTCTCAGGCTTGGAAAATTCTCAAGGATTGGAGAATTATCAGGTTGGGAAGGGGACGCTGTCCCCGCGGTATAAAAGTCACAGTGGCAGCGGGGACAGGGTTCCCTTCCCAACCTGGTAATTTGTCAGGAGCTGCCAGAGATTTACTACATCGGAGCTTCAACCTTCACATCAGCGTTGTACTCATAAACAACATGCGACTTGCTCTCAACGTTTTTATACTTGAACTCTGAGTCACTCTGAAGCGGCAGTCCATCGCTGGCGCGCACGCTCGTTTTGCCGGTGCCCGCGTATCCTGCCATTTGAATCGTGTAGTTATAAACAAAGCATGAAACGCCATTGACTGTTTCTGGTCCCGCATAAGTCACGTCTTTGATCGCATCGGCGAGGTTCTTCTCTAGATCAACTCTTTGGTTCTGTTTTTGAGGGTTAGGATCCTCAGTCCACTTTCCATCCTCTTTCGAGTAACTCTTATCTCCAATTGTAATAAGTTCAATATCACTTCCCTCGCCACCACTTAATTTCACGCGATATCGATCAGCCGCTACGAAGTCGAGGACGCGAGTGGTTTCATTGGCAGCGGCCTGACCGCTTGATGATGTTGTCGTGGTTTCAGTGACTCGATACGGGAACGCGTTGCTTAGCTTATGGAGCGCATCACCGAGGTCCTTACGAGCATCGCTCGATGGTTTAAATGGTGCGCTTGCGGTGGTCGAACTACCGCTACCCCCGCCTCGTGAAGTAGATCCCGCGCCTCCCGATTTGCATGCACCGAAAACCATAACAACCATTAGCATCGTGGTTATCAACTTGAGATTGAAGATCACTCTCATCGCTTTACCCTTTCACTATTATTTAGTGGGACCACAGAGGGACTGGGAAACAAAATTATCAGGTCAGGAAGGGGACCTTGTCCCCGCATGGCTTACTTAACACTACCATCAGAGTTCTGAGTTAACAGCAGCGGGGACAGGGTCCCCTTCCTGACCTGACAATTGGTTCCTACCTGATATTTTCCACTGGGCTGTATCCTGCTAAAGTCCTCTTCAATGACCAAGCCGAAACCCTTCCAGTCTAACGGTCTGTTGATTGTAACTTTAATCGCCCTTGGTCTACTCCTGTTTCACAGCTACTTCAACAATCGTTACGGCTATTTTCGCGATGAGTTTGATTATCTCTCCTGTGGCAATCACCTGGCATGGGGTTACGTGGACCAGCCGCCACTCCTGCCCTTTCTGGTTAGGATCAGTCGAATAATTCTTGGCGACTCGCTCAGGAGCATACGATTTCTTCCTGCCCTTTCAATCTCATTGGTGGTTGTACTCACAGCCATGATCGCGCGTGAGTTCGGCGGCCGTCGATACGCTCTGATTCTTAGCGCCGTCGCAATCGTAATTACGCCAATGTATCTTTCCGATGGCAGCCTGTTAACAACAAATTGTCTTGAGCCACTGTTGTGGATGGGTTGCGTCTACTTCGCGACACTCGCCGTCACACGCGATGCACGTTACTGGATCGGGTTCGGAGTCGTTGCAGGGCTTGGCCTCGAAGAGAAGTACTCGATTGCCATCTTTGGTTTTGGCATCGTTGTCGGGCTGCTCCTTACGAAGGAACGCAGGGCTCTCCTGAACAAGTGGTTCTGGCGTGCCGGGGCCGCCGCGCTCTTGATCTTTCTTCCCAACCTGATTTGGAACGTCCAGAATCACTTCCCCTTTCTCGAACTGATGCACAACATCAGGGCTGATGGTAGAGACGTTCAGCTCTCGCCATTCGAGTTTTTTGCTCAACAGATACTGCTGATCCACCCGTTGAATGCTTTGATTTGGCTCGCTGGTCTATTTGCCTTGTTCTTCTTTGACCGGCTCAAGCAGTTTCGTTTTCTTGGCTGGTGCTATGTGGTTTCGTTCACCGCGTTCGTTGTGTTGAAAGGAAAGAACTATTATCTTGCGCCCATCTATCCAATGCTGCTCGCTGCCGGCGCGGTCGTGATTGAAGCGGGAATTGAACGGATAAGACAGCTGTGGTTGCAGCCGGCGATCATTGTGTTGCTGTTGGCGGGCGGCGCATGGTTCGCACCATTAGTGGTCCCGGTTCTAACCGTCGATCATTTCATTTCTTATATGAACACTCTACCGTTCAAACCGCCACGCACTGAACATGGGCAGGAACGCGCGGTACTGCCTCAACACTATGCGGATCAGTTTGGCTGGGAAGAGTTGACGGCAAAGACAGCTGAAGCATGGAATCGATTGACACCGAAAGAAAGGAACGACTGTCCCGTCTTTGGTCAAAACTATGGACAGGCAGGCGCAATCGATTTCTTTGGCCCACGTTATGGTCTACCACCGGCACTCAGTGGACATCAGACATATTTTCTGTGGGGACCACGCAACTATTCAGGCAACTGCCTGATTGTCCTGGACGACGACAAAGAAACCCTGGACAAACTTTTCGAACACGTCGAACTCGTTGGAACTTCCGACAACGCTCACGCCCTCGAGCGCAACATCCCAGTCTTCATTTGCAAGGGATCCAAATTCGGCTCACTAACAACGCTCTGGCCCAAACTTAAACAGTGGCGCTAGCCTCTTTGGAGTGCGGCGCCCCTGCGCCGCTTTAGTATCACCGCGGCACTTCACACGGTCGGGAAGGGGGCAAGCTTAGCGCGCCCCCGCCGACTAAATGAAACTGCTTTCCAGTCTGCCTGGAAATTCCTTCAATAGTTCTCACTTCGCAGGGGGCAATCTAAAAATCCTCGACCGCGTCACAATCGATCTTGATTTATCCAGCTCCAGCGCATCGTTGAATAGTTCGCTGACCTTCTTTTGCTCGTCCTCAGTGTGGCGAGCTCGTTCAGCTGTGAATGCTGCATTGATCTTTTCCATGCCCGACATGTTTGCAGTTGCCATCCAGATGAAGTGAGTAAAGTCACCGTCAGTCTTCACCTCTTCCACCGACATACCATACGCAAGCACAACTCCGTCGGTGACCAGTTTGTCAAAGACGGGCTTGTTATATTTTTCCCATACAGCTCGAAAGTCAGCGGTTTTGCCGGGTTTCACTTTTACAAAGTTGTACCTCGTGACAGGCAATGTAGTCGCGGGTGGTTGTGGTCCATAGTTGGCCAGAAGATCACGCGCGAGCCAGTCACGTGTCTTCGACATATCAAACGTCGCTCGCGTTCGCTCTGCGGTCGTAGGCCCCTTGACCTTGACTTCGTCTGCCGCCAACTTTGCAAGACGCGCCTCCATTCCATCAAGGACTTTTTCAACACCGGTCCAATCGGCTACCGAGAACCAGATGAGGTGAGTTGTTCCGCCGGGATAACGTAGAATCGGTGTCTCCATTCCCCAAGCGAGTATGACTCCGTCGGCCATCAACTTGTCACGCACGGGTGCGCCGACGGTTTTGATCAGGTTCATGAATTCGTCTTCTTTGCCAGGGTTAACGGTGTAGTCGTAGTAGAAAGTGAGAGGCTGAGGTTGTGTCTGTTGGCCCACGACGGCTGAACAGACGAGTAGTAATGCTAGCGGGAGCAGAAAAAGTTTTCGCATGTGTTTCTCCATCTAGCCGGGTTGCGGCTCAGTTAGGGGGTTGAACAACTGGATAGAGTCTGGGCTTAAGAAAAGTTTGCCAACTTCCTGGCATGACGTGGTCTGACACCGTATTGGAGCAGCGGCGTCGTCGCTTCAAAGACCCACCACTTGATCGGAAAGTATTCTCAGACTGACCTTGAAGTAGGTCAGCTTTTAGTTGATGAACCCACTCCACGTCAAGGCATCGCAGTGAGGGCAACTAGGATCATCCGCAGATTACGCCGATTTGCGAAAACGGTGCGACCCCTACCTCAGTTTTCAAATCGGCGTAATCTGCGAAATATATTTTGTCAGATCAGGAAAAGGAGTTGCTTTCCCAACCTGCAAATCAACTCTTAATTCAACGCCACCGCAACAACCCTCCCACCATACTCAGTAACGTACAGCGTTTGTGTTTTGCCATTGAGCGTCATCGATGTTGGTCGCACTAAACAATTCGTCACGACCGAAGGTGCATCGCCCGGGTTCTCGAAACGCAAAACCAACCCTGGACTATTGAAAAATGGACCGACCGACGCATGCTGTAGCACCAGATAATCCAAATCATCGTTCTCCGTCAGGGGAAGGATGTCGATTGCTGTTTTGCGACCGCCAATTAGCACGGATTGAGTCGCTGTAACGGGATCAATTTCCTGCACGGTCGAAGTGCCCGGCGGGAACGGCACACCGCGAAACAGTGTCACTAAAAGCTTGCCGTTAACTGCAGCAATACCTGTTGGAACTGGATCCAGTACTGGACCACCTGGAAGACCGGGAACGCCGAACAGCGGATTAGCTATCTGCGGAAAAGTTACTAACGTCGAAAACGATCCCGTAAGTAGATCAATTTGCCAGACGCGATTACGTCCACCATCGGTAACGTAAAGAACATCATCAACCGGCACTAACGCGTAGGGATTCGAAAGCTGAATGTTTCCTGCAAACGTTGGCAACGGATTCGAAACGTAGTTCGGAAAATCGACAATCATACTGATTTTCAGCTTACTGCCGGCGGCGTCAGACAAAACAACTGTGTCCCCGTTTGCTAACGCTTGCTCGTCAGCTGTGGTCATCGTGAAACCCGTGGTTGTGTTTTCAGTGTTCGCGCTGAACTGAATTCCCAGCACCGAACTGAATATCGGAGACGAAATTGGATTCGGGTTGGGCACCGTCGTCCCCGGAGCTGGTCCGGCTCGACCCGCATCACCGGTTCCCATTGCTACGTAGAGAGTTCGTCCGCGCATGAAAATGCCGGCTGGCCCTGCCGGCTCGTTCACATCATTGATTGCTGAAGGTAAGCCATCAATGAGCGTGCGACGATTGCCTAGCGGATCCACGATGGAGATTCGCCCCGAGTGAAGAGCAGCGTTACCGGTTTCTGAAACCAGTAGGTTGCCCTGGTTCGTCAGTGATGAACTGAGCGGTTCTCGCAACCCTGAGGTGACGTCAGAGCACTGCGCAGAAACTGAAACGGCGAGCAAGAAGAAGGAAAAGCAGAGTGTGATCGACCGAACACACAATTTAAGTGTCTGATGATTCATGAGAGTTTCCTTTCTGAGATCTGTTTAGGCTGAATGTCTTTCAGCGGTTAAAGAGTCTGGTAATGAGTGCGAACCAGGACTCGACTGTTTTTCGAGGCGTCTGGGCTGGCCTTGGTTTCGCTACAAGTGACAAGCTCGCGTCAGTGCTAACTGCGTCGCCTTCATCACGCTCGACGAGGATTGCTTGAGACTGCTCAATTACGATCACGCGGCGATACCTGATAATTTGAATTTCACTTCTTCGCATTAACTTCTCTGGTTCAATCGTCGCGGTCGGTCTATAATCAGTCAGCACCTCTGTTGCTTGGCCCAGTGCCGCACAAACTACCGAGTACCTCGTCGCCTTGTAACGAACGTTGTCGGAAAAGAAGACGAAAAGTCCGCGAATTTCTCTTGAAGACAGCGGGATTTAGCTATCTTTCCAATTAAATGCTTTTGGCGAACGACAAATTGACTTTGTTCAACGGCTTCGCACTCGATCGCGCGCGTGGCTGTCTAACTCACTCCGGCGACCCTGTTCACCTGCGTCCACAAACCTACCGGGTTCTGCAAGACCTCGCGGATAACGACGGGCGGCTCATAAGCAAAGACGCACTGATCGAGGCTGTCTGGGAGGGGCGCGCTGTAACTGATGGTGCAGTGGGAAAGTGCATTGAAGAGCTGCGTTCGGTTTTCGGCGAAGAGGGCCGTCAGTACCTGCGAAACGTTCGTGGGCGCGGTTACATCTTTGATCGCGAGCCGCAGTCAGAGCTTCACACAGTGCGGGAAACTCAATCCGAAGAAATGGACATAATCAGAGTGATCGTCGAGGAGAACACTGAGGCAAAAACTGCAGTTCAGCGTAACAACAGGACGCGCTCACGATGGACAACCACAACGTACCTCGTTGCGGTCGCTTGTGTACTCTCGTGCTTGCTCCTCGCCGTGTATTGGGTTTCTACTTTTCGTCAACCTGCAACCAGCATCACGTCCATCGCGGTCTTGCCTCTGAAAAACGAGACAGGTAACGCTGAAGTCGATTACATATCGGATGGGATGACGGAGTCACTCATCGGCCGCCTCTCACGCTTACCGGGCGTGTCGGTCAAGTCCCGCAATGCTGTTTTTCAATACAAGGGCAAAGACAAGGATGCACACGCAATCGCATCAGACTTGTCGGTGCAGGCGTTGCTAACTGGTCGCTTCTTACAGAGCGGTGATGGGGTGACGCTTTACGTTTCGTTGATCGATGGGCGAACAGGAAATCAGATCTGGGGCGAACAGTACAATCGCAAGTTGGATCAACTCGCTTCGCTCGAACGTGAAACAGCTACAGATGTTGCTGCGCAACTTAACTCCAAACTGCGGCCTGCTGACGAGGCGCGACTCGCACGTGGCTCAGCGGTAAACAGCGAGGCCTACCTTACATATTTGAAGGGTCGGCACTATTGGAACAATCCGGGCCGCTTCGATGCAGGGAAGAGCCTTGAATTCTTTCAGAAGGCTATCGATCTTGATCCAACCTACTCTCTTGGTTACGTGGGTCTTGCGCATTACTACGGTTATGCAGCTGCGACTGGCAGGCTGCCACCTGACGAAAACTGGAGACGATCAGAGTCGGCCATTAAGAAAGCTTTAGAACTCGATGATGGTGTGGCAGAGACGCACAACGCGCTTGCCGGGGTTCAGTTGTACTACTACCGTGACTGGCGGGCTGCCGAAAGCTCCTTTAAGAGAGGCGTTGAGCTTAACCCCGCCTCCGCAGAAGTGCGTAGACACTACGCCAGGTGTCTTCTCCTCTTTGGTCGCAATGATGAGGCAGTGACTCAAATGGAGCGCACGCTGGAACTGGAGCCACTTTCCGTTCCGTACAACCTGGATGCTGGCCGACTTTTTTTCTCGCTACACCAATACCCGAAAGCGCTGATCTACCTTAACAACGCTCTTGATTTGGATCCAAATTCTCCTGCCGTGCATGACGTGCTGGGATTTGTTTACGAGAAAATGGGAAATGAAAATGCAGCGATTGGCGAGTGGAGCAAGTTGCTAGCGCTGATTGGGAATGAGATTTCTGTCGCTAAACTAAAAAGTACTTTCGAACATTCAGGATTCGCCGGAGCTGTTCGCTTGCGTGGTGAATTGAAACTCCAGGAACTCGAAGATCGAGCGAAGCGTGGAGAGTATGTTGCCGCTGGCGAATACGTGACTGCCTACACCTGGTTGGGTGATAAAGAGAAGGCGTTCGCCTGGTTAGGCAAGGCCAGCCAGGAACGAACTCGATTTGCGTTTGAATTCAAGATTAATCCGCTTTACGACACTCTCCGCAGCGACCCGCGATTCCAGCAGATAGCTGACAGAGTCACAGTCGCGCAATAGTGGTCCACGTCAAAAACCCAATGCCCTGGTTCAACGCCCGCGAAGCGGGCTCAAGAATGAAGCCCAGGGGGAAGCGAGGCTTTGCGAATGGAACCCTGGGTGAGCATTATTAAGTTATTCAGCCCGCGGAGCGGGCGAGAGTCGATACCTGCGCGTTCAAGTCAGCCTAAAATCCTTAAGTAGATCAGAATAACAATCTCACCAGTTCACCTTCCCAACAGCACACTCACAGTACCGCTTTCACTGTTGCTCGTGGCCAGGTCCATCTTTCCATCACTGTTCAGATCAGCCGCATCGAGTCGCCAGGTGCCTTTTCCGGTGAGTGTCGTCGCATCGGTCGCGAACCCGCCGTGACCATCACCAAGCATCACGCGCACGCTATCGCCACCCGCTGCAATCACATCCATTTTGCTATCACCATTCACATCAGCAACGGCTGCATGGTAGGCATGATGCCCAAAATCGAATGGTGATCCGCTCGCCTCAACGAATCTGCCCCGGCCGTCGCCAAGCATTACAGTTAACTGATTGAGTTCATGATGGGTCACCACAATGTCAGCTTTGCGATCGCCGTTGACGTCACTGATAACTGCAAACCACGGCTCGCCGGTGCGCAGCGGGAGTTGGCTCGAACGAAAACTTCCACGTCCGTCAGACAAGAGCAGCGTCAACGCGCGACTCAGCGGAAGTTGTTGTGCTCTTGATGGCCCAGTTGCAGTCGCTGTAGCGACGATATCGAGGTGGCCGTCGTTATTGACGTCGCCAACGGCTAGCGGATAAGGGCTTGGACCAACCGCGAATGGTGACCTAGGTGCACGAGTGAAGACGCCGCGCCCATCACCTAAAGCGATCGATACATCATTATCGGAATTGTTGACTGTTACCAGGTCGAGTTTGTTGTCCCCGTTCATGTCGGCCAGAGCCAGGCCATGAGTGTGCGGGTGTTGGCCAATCTTCATCACGATCGGAGAGCTTGGAGCGATGCCGAGACCACCTTTGCCATCTCCCAGGAGTAGCAGAACGCCGTAGCTGTCGTGAGTGGCGATGGCGAGGTCGAGGTTACCGTCGCCGTTCGTATCGCCAAGTGCAATTTCTCCGGGACTGTCAGGAACAGTGGTCGTGCTCGCTGCTGCGGAAAATTGTCCGTTGCCCTTGCCAGGCAGAACAATTATTTTGCGACTCCTACCACACGCCACGACGAGGTCTAGTTTCTTGTCGTTGTTGATGTCGCCGATGACTATATTGCTGGGCCCATCAGCGATTGAGATCGGTGAACCCGGCGCATTTGCGAATAACGATTGTTGCTCCTGAGTATTGATGGCATTTCCCGTTTGGCACGAGGTAACTAAGAACAAGTACAGGGCAATTGCTATTGCAAGCAATACTGCGCGACCGACAATAGTGTGCTTCAAAGCGGCTCCTCTTGAGTGCGGTTAGTTATAACGAGGGAATCGACTATAAGACGGATGAGAGAATGTTTTTCTTCCGAACCGGACGCCGAGTATTCTTTCCAATCTGCAAATTTGACTTCGGGAAGTCAGCAAAAATATTTGTGAGCTTTCAAACCTTGGTCAGTTGTGCCAATGAAATCTGTATAATCCTCACCATGGATAAAGAAGCAAGAAAGCGAATCAAGGAAGCTATCGAGAAGAAAAACCAGGCGCGACAGCAGGGACTTAAGGAAAGGAGTTCTCCTCCTACACAGACCAAACAGAGACCGGGGCACACAGTGAGGCCTGAGAAGAAGCGCGGTTAGACTGACAATAAACTGTAGCGCTCTCCTTGTAGTGTTCAACGCGAAAGCTTCATTTCCTAAAGCCGACCTTCTGGTGGTGGAAGTCCCAGCCAGGGCAGAAGTTGTACGATCGTTCAACTCCCAATCAGTAAAGTGAATTTCCGAAACGATCGCCAGGTTGTGCAGTACCGTTTATATTCGGACTGTCCTGGGTCCAAAACTGATTTCCAGTTGACGTCAGACCAGTAGAGCTGCCGTAAAGGACGTTTACCGCACCTGCATCCAACTGCAGCGTACCCGTCGATGCAGAAACGACGTCCTCGAAGGGAGCGCCGATCGCCAGGTCCGCGTGAGCGGTTTTGCCATAGTTCCACGATGACAATGCGTAGCCAAATTGATCGCCGGGTTCGGCAACATCTAGTATGCCACTTGAATCCTGCGTCCAATTCTGAACACGTGTGAGCGATGGACCAGTTGATGACCCGTACAGAATAGTGACCATCCCCGCATCTGTGATGCTCCCCACGTTCTCACCGGGAGAGCCAATCGCCAGATCGTCGCGACCATCAGAATCAAAATCTCCAACTGCCAGTGCCCAGCCGAATCGATCACCAGCCTCAACACTCACATTCGGGATGTTTGACTGCGAAATAAACTGACTTCCATTCGGATTAACGATCAGAGTTCCGGAACCGCTGAAGAATATTTGAACAGCGCCGCCATCCGCGGCATTGTTGTCGAGCAGATCCTCGAACGGAATACCAACAGCAAGATCGTCCTCGCCATTGCCGTCAAAGTCTCCCGTCGCCAGGACTCGTCCGAACTGGTCACCAGTCTCCGCTGCACCACCAACACCCGGAGTGTCCTGGGTGATTGACTGATTAAATTCGGGGTGCAAGCCGAGTCCGTCGCCGAAGCCTGCGATGAGTTGGACCATACCCGCATCCTGCTTGTCTAACAGTGCAAGGTCTTCATTAGGCGTGCCAATAACCAGGTCGGCAAAGGTGCCGCCATTCATTGCGGCGAGGGCCGAACCAAAATGATCACCCTCCTCGGGTGAATCACCGATTCCAATACCATCAGTGTAGTCGCACGCACCCTGGCGGAAGATTTGCGCTCCAAAGTCGCGCAACCCTTGTGCAGAGCCGAAGTAGACCTGCACCTCACCGGCGTTCGCAACATCGAACGAAGCTGGCGAACAAAACAATCCATCACTCTTAACTTTTGCGTCGGGCATTCCGATGGCGAGGTCGCCGAAGCTATCTCCATTGAAGTCTGCCCAAACGAGCGCAGCCCCGCGTCTTCCTCCTTTGCCATTAAGTGATGACAGGACT
>Ga0157378_10005120_pt1 | contig 11509 bp, 9 predicted proteins | sample M65metaG_FD_115309 | JGI IMG/M metagenome (GOLD analysis project Ga0157378, IMG submission 115309) | Miscanthus rhizosphere microbial communities from Kellogg Biological Station, Michigan, USA - M6-5 metaG | ecosystem: Host-associated > Plants > Roots > Rhizosphere > Soil | place: USA: Michigan...
AGATCGACACGAAGCGCGCGCTGCTCGACAGCCTCCTCAAACAGCAGGGCGAGACCGAGGTGCTCTCGCGGCTGCGCGAGACGCAGCTGATCAACATCCGCGTGGTCGACCAGGCGCTGCCGCCCGGACGCCCGTTCCGTCCTTCCGCGACGAAGAATCTGGCGGTCGCGCTCGTCCTCGGACTGGGCGGCGGGCTCGCGTTCGCTTTCCTGCTGTCGTATCTGGACCGCAGCCTGCGGACGACCGACCAGGTCGAGACGTACCTGCAGCTGCCGAACCTCGGCGCGATTCCGCTGGTCGGCGGGACCAAGACGTACGGCTTCAAACGGGAGAAGTCGCCCTCCGGACCCTCGGGAGGCCCGGCGGGACCGACCGTCGACCTCCTGCCGCACGTCGCCCCCCGCTCCGCGATTGCCGAGGCGTACCGCGCGTTCCGCACGGCGCTCCTGTTCTCGCGGGCCGGAGGCGTTCGCATCGTGGCGATCACGTCGGTGGTCCCCGAGGAAGGCAAGTCCTCGACGGCCGTCAACCTCGCGGTCGTGCTCGCGCAGCTCGGCCGGCGCGTGCTGCTCGTGGACGCGGATCTTCACCGCGGCCGCCTCCACAAGGTCCTCGACGTGTCCAACCGGCTCGGCCTCGTCTCGATCCTGGCGGAGGGCATGGAGCCCTCTCGCGTGATCGCGAAGACCTCGGTGCCGGGCGTCTTCCTCGTGCCGGCGGGCCCCGAGACGCCGAACCCGTCCGGCCTCCTGTCCTCCGACGACATGCGCCGCTTCCTCGAGCTCGCGGCGTCGAACTTCGACCACGTCGTGGTCGACACGCCGCCGGTGCTGGCCACCTCGGACGTCCTCGTGTTCGGCCAGCACACCGACGGCGTCGTCATCTGCGTGCGCGCCGGACGGACGCCGCGCGAGCAGGTGCGGAGCGTCCGCGACAAGCTCCTGCGCGGCGGAGTCTCGATCCTGGGAGTCCTCCTGTCCGGGCTCGAGCTCGATTCGGATTACTACGGGGGCTACGAGTACCGCCACCTCAACTATGGAGAGCGGGTGTTGGCGGCGGACCCTGCCGCACAGAAGGTGGAGGCGAGCGGAACCAGCTGAGCGGAACGGCTTCGAAAAACTGTCCGCAGGGAGGGTTTTTTGACCTGTACCGAAGGTCAGGTCGCCGGAAATCGGACCAGCGTCCCTGTGGTATCATCGCCGCTCACACAATCAACGGTTTGCCTCTCCCGGTGAGGGTGCTGGCGAACGAAGGAGACCCGGGGCAATGCCGCTCCTCAAGCGCGGAACGGAGATCTTTCCCAGGGAGATCTTCGAGTTGCCTCAGGGGGATACCCCCTGGTGGGTGGCCCACACCCGGAGCCGCCAGGAGAAGGAGCTCGTCCGGTATCTGCTGCCCCGCGGCATCCCGTTCTACCTACCCAACGAGGAGCGCGCGACCCGCCGGTCCGGGCGGACCTTCGTCTCCTATCCGCCTCTCTTTCCGGGCTACGTCTTCTTCCGCGGCGGCGCGGATGTCCGGCACGCGGTCATCCGCAGCCATCAGATCGTCCGGATCCTGGATGTCCCGGACCAGGACCTTCTGAATCAAGAGCTTCTGCAGCTGCGTCAGCTCCAGCTCTCCGGCGCGCCGCTCGTTCCACTCGAGGTCATCGAGCCGGGGGACCCCGTGCGCGTCGTGCGCGGGCCCTTCCAGGGCTATACCGGCGTCGTCCTCCGCGGACGCGCCCGTCTCGTCGTTTCGATCACGATGCTGCGCAAGGCCGTGGCCGTCGAGCTCGAGAGGGACATGGTCGTCCCCCTCGTCTCCTCGGCGCCGGCCCGAAGAGACTCTAGAAGCGCCGTCGACTAATACGGGAGAAGGCGCTTCTCTCAAATGATGCGATCCGAGTCGGTGAGCGGCCCTTTTCCGGCGTACACCGAAAGGGGCGGAGCCTGAGCAGCGAATCAGGGAAGCGGGGGGGATTGGGGATGGACGCCGTGAAGCCAGTGAACGAACAAGAGACGACCAGAACGGGAGCCGGCCTGGCGGAACAGCTCCGCCAGCGCATCGCGGACCGCACCGCCACGGTCGGCGTCATCGGCCTCGGTTACGTCGGCCTGCCCCTCATCCTGACCTTCTCGGAGGCGGGATTCCCGACCGTGGGGTTCGACGTCGACGTCCAGAAGGTCGAGTCCCTGCGCCGCGGACGGATGTACATCCAGCACCTCGACGGGGCGCGCCTGACCCGCGCGGTCTCGGGCGGACGGTTCCAGGCGACCGAAGACTTCGCGCGGATCGCCGGGGCGGACGTGGTGATCATCTGCGTCCCCACGCCCCTCACGCCGCAGCGCGAGCCGGACATGAGCTACGTGACGAGCACCGTGCGCCAGGTCGCCGCGCACCTGCGCGAGGGACAGCTCATCGTGCTCGAGTCGACGACCTATCCGGGCACCACCGACGAGCTCGTCCGCGGCCTCCTCGAGGAGACGGGCCTCAAGTGCGGGGAGCAGTTCTTCCTGGCGTTCTCGCCCGAGCGCGAGGACCCGGGCAACCCGTCGTTCTCGACCGGCACGATCCCGAAGGTCGTCGGCGGCGTCGACCAGCTCGCCGGCGACCTCGCCCAGGCCGTCTACGACACCGTCGTCAAGCGGACGGTCCGCGTGCGCAACGCCCGGACCGCCGAGGCGACGAAGCTCGTCGAGAACATTTTCCGGGCGGTCAACATTGCGCTCGCGAATGAGCTCAAGATGGTCTTCGACCGTATGGGAATCGACGTGTGGGAGGTCCTCGACGCCGCCTCGACGAAGCCGTTCGGCTTCATGCGCTTCGATCCCGGTCCGGGCTGGGGAGGCCACTGCATCCCGCTCGACCCGTTCTACCTCTCGTGGAAGGCGCGGGAGTACGGCGCCGCGCCGCGCTTCATCGAGCTCGCCGGCGAGATCAACGTCCAGATGCCGCACTACGTCGTCGAGAAGCTGCAGCTCGCGCTGAACGAGCGCGGCCGTCCCCTCCGCGACAGCCGGGTGCTGCTCCTCGGGCTCGCGTACAAGCGCGACATCGACGATCCCCGGGAGAGCCCGGCGTTCGAGATCCTGGAGCGGCTGCTCCACCTCGGCGTGCGCGTCTCGTACCACGACCCGCACATCCCGCTCGCGCCGAAGATGCGCACCTGGCCGAAGCTGCCCGCCCTCGCATCGCAGCCGCTCGAGCCGGAGATGCTGGCGGAGCAGGACGCCGTCCTGATCGTCACCGACCACACGGCGGTCGACTACAAGAAGGTCCTCGAGCACGCGCGGCTCATCGTGGACACGCGGGGCGTCTACCGCGAGCCGCACCGGAAGGTCGTCAAGGCGTAGGGATTCCGTGGCAGACAGGACTTCCGACTCGCAGCCGGCGCTCGCGCCGCGGGCCCTCCGGCCCGAAGACTTCCGCGGCCGCGCGGTGCTGGTCACCGGCGGCGCGGGCTTCATCGGCTCGCACCTCGTCGACGCGCTCATCGAGCGGGGCGCGCGCGTGCGCGTGCTCGACAACCTCTCCAACGGGAGGCGCGAGAACCTGAGCGACGCGGCCCGTGCGGTCGACTTCGACTTCCTCGAGGGCGACCTGCGCGACGCCGAGACGTGCCGCCGCGCGTGCGCCGGCGTCTCGTGGGTGTTCCACCAGGCGGCGCTGGGCTCGGTGCCGCGCTCGATGAAGGATCCGGCGACGAGCTTCGCGGTCAACGTCTCGGGGACCGCGAACGTGTTCGCGGCCGCGCGGGACGCCGGCGCGACGCGGGTCGTCTATGCATCCTCGTCCAGCGTGTACGGCGACAGCACGCGGCTCCCCAAGCGGGAGGGCGAAGAGGGCAGGCCCGTATCGCCCTACGCGCTCTCGAAGAAGATGGACGAGCAGCTGGCCGAGATCTTCGGCTCGTGCTTCGGGATGGAGCTGATCGGCCTGCGCTACTTCAACGTCTACGGCCCGCGCCAGGATCCGGACGGGCCGTACGCGGCGGTCATCCCGCTGTTCTTCCGCGCGGCGCTTCGCGACGAGCCCGCGCTGATCCACGGGGACGGGACGCAGACGCGCGACTTCACCTTCGTCGGCGACGCGGTCGCCGCGAATCTTCTGGCCGCAACGGCGCCCGCGGAATCGTGCGGGCGGGCGTATAACGTGGCCGCCGGACGCCGGACGAGCCTGCTCGAGCTCTCCCGCGCCATCCGCGAGATCGTGGGCGAAGCGCCGCCGCCGAGGCACGGGCCGCCGCGGCCGGGCGACGTCCCGCACTCGCTCGCGGACCTCTCGGACGCCGGACGCCTGCTCGGCTACCGGCCGAGCGTCGTCCTCGAGGAGGGCCTGCGCCGCAGCGTCTCCCACTACCGCGGTCTCGCGACGACGGAAGCCGGCGCAGAGCGGCCCGTGTCCGCCGCATCCAGGAAGGACATCCGATGAGCGCCACGCATCCCGCTCAACCGGTTTCCCCGACGGTCGTGATCCGGCCGACCAAGGGCTGGGCCGCCCTGCGCCTCAACGAGATCTGGGAATACCGCGAGCTCCTGTTCTTCCTGGCCTGGCGCGACGTCAAGATCCGCTACAAGCAGACGGCGCTGGGGGCGGCCTGGGCCGTGCTCCAGCCGCTCCTGACGATGGTCGTGTTCACGATCTTCTTCGGGGGCCTGGCGAAGGTCGGCTCCGACGGCCTGCCGTATCCGATCTTCTCGTACACCGGCCTCCTGCCCTGGACGCTCTTCTCGCAGGCGCTCTCGCTGTCCTCGGCGAGTCTCGTGACCTCGTCGAACCTGATCAAGAAGGTCTACTTCCCGCGCATCGTGATCCCGATGGCCGCGGTGCTCTCGGGCGTCATCGACTTCGCCGTCTCGCTCGTCGCGCTCTTCGGGCTGATGGCGTACTACAAGATCTGGCCGTCCTTGCTCGTGATCTGGATCCCCGCGATCTTCCTGCTCTCGCTGGCGGCGTCTCTCGGCGCGGGCCTGTGGCTCGCGACGCTCAACGTCGAGTACCGGGACGTGCGCTACGTGGTCCCGTTCCTCGTCCAGATCTGGCTCTTCGTGACGCCGGTCATCTATCCGGCGAGCAAGGTCACGGCCAAGCTGGCCGAGCACGGGCTGCCGGGCTGGATCTACGGTCTGAACCCCATGGCGGGAGTCGTCGAGGGCTTCCGCTGGGCGCTCCTCGGCCGCACGCCGTTTCCGGCGCAGCTGCTCGCCATGAGCGTGCTGGTCACCCTCGTCATGCTCGTGACGGGCTCGTTCTACCTCCGTCGCATGGAAGCGACCTTCGCGGACATCGTCTGATGAGCCGACTCGCCATCCGGGTCAAGGACCTGGGAAAGCAGTACACGCTCGGCCGCTCGCGCGCGAGCTACCGGACGCTGCGCGAGACGCTCATGGAGGCCGTCGCGCGCCCGTTCGAGCGCGTCAAGGTCGGCCGCCGCGGCAAGCGGCCTCCGGCGGAGACGATCTGGGCGCTCCGCGACGTCAGCTTCGAGGTCGGCGACGGTGAAGCGGTGGGCGTCATCGGCCGCAACGGCGCCGGAAAGAGCACGCTCCTCAAGATCCTCTCGCGCATCACGATGCCGACTCAGGGGCGGGCGGAGATCCATGGCCGCGTGGGCTCGCTCCTCGAGGTGGGCACCGGGTTCCACCCCGAGCTGACCGGGCGCGAGAACACGTACCTGAACGGCGCGATCCTCGGGATGCGCAACCGCGAGATCGACAAGCGCTTCGACGACATCGTGCAGTTCGCGGAGCTCGAGAAGTTCGTCGACACGCCGGTCAAGCACTACTCGAGCGGCATGTACATGCGCCTGGCGTTCGCGGTCGCGGCGCACCTCGAGACCGAGATCCTCCTGATCGACGAGGTCCTCGCGGTGGGCGACCTGGCGTTCCAGAAGCGCTGCCTCGGCAAGATGGAGGAGGTCGCCGCGGCCGGCCGGACCGTTCTCTTCGTCAGCCACAACATGACCGCGGTCTCCGCGCTCTGCGGGCGCGCGATCTGGGTCGAGTCGGGAACCCTCGGGGCGGACGGGCCCGCGGACGAGGTCACGGGCAGATACCTCCAGGCGCTCGCCTCGGGGGACTTCCAGTTCGTCAACTCGGAGCACGGGCTCAAGATCGAAAGCGTCACGCTCTGGAACGGCGCCGGCGAGCGCACCCAGTTCTTCAGCCCCGGCGACGACCTGTGCGTCCAGATCGCCTTCGAGGCGGAGAAGCCGCTCACGGGAGTCTACGTGCGCCTCCTGGTCGAGAGCATCCAGGGCTCCTGCTTCGCGGCGAACATGCTGCTCGACGGACAGCGGCCCGACGCGCTCGAGGGCCGGGGCGTCCTCGCCTGCAGGTTCAAGTCGCTCCCGCTGCTGCCGCAGTCCTACACGGTCAAGATGGCGGTGGTCGGTCCGGACGCGCGCGAGCCGATCGTCCGGGTCCAGGAGGTCGCGTCGTTCACCGTGAACGCGCAGGCCGAGGACTACGGCTTCTCCGGAGAGTTCTTCCACCGGTTCGTGGCGCACGCCACGTCCGTCGTCGTTCCCTACGAATGGATCATGCCCGACGGAACCGTGAAGCCCGTGTTCGTGAAGGACGGCCTCCCGGTTCCTCCCAGGGAGCGCCGCGCGGCACTCGGTGTCGGCGCCCCCGGAGAGGTGAAACGATGAAGGTGAGTCCCGAATCGCGATTCGACTGGTCCGACAAGTCCGTCCTCGTGACGGGCGGCACGGGCTCCTTCGGCCGGAAGTTCATCGAGATCATGCTGAAGGAGTTCCGGCCGGCGCGGCTCATCGTGTTCTCGCGCGACGAGCTCAAGCAGCACGACATGCGGCAGGTCTTCTCCGACCGCGAGGGCAAGCCGATGCGCTATTTCATCGGCGACGTCCGCGATCAGGAGCGCCTGCGCCGCGCGTTCCAGGGCGTCCAGATCGTCGTCCACGCCGCCGCGATGAAGCAGGTCCCGGCCTGCGAGTACAACCCGATCGAGGCCGTCATGACGAACGTCAACGGCGCGCGCAACGTCATCTCGGCGGCGCTCGACGCGGGAGTCCAGAAGGTCCTCGCGCTCTCGACCGACAAGGCGGTCAACCCCGTCAACCTCTACGGCGCGACGAAGCTGGTGGCCGAGAAGCTCTTCATCCAGGGCAACGCCTACAGCGGCAGCAGCCCGACGCGGTTCTCTTGCGTGCGCTACGGGAACGTGATCGGCAGCCGGGGCAGCGTCATCCCGCTCTTCCAGCAGCAGAGGAAGAACGGGTTCGTCACCGTGACCGACCTGCGGATGACCCGCTTCTGGATCACGCTCGAGCAGGGCGTCCGCTTCGTGATCCGCAGCATCGAGATGATGCACGGCGGCGAGGTCTTCGTGCCGAAGCTGCCGAGCGCGGCGCTCCGGAGCCTCGCGGAGGCGGCGGCTCCCGGATGCCGGATCGACACGATCGGGATCCGGCCCGGCGAGAAGCTCCACGAGGTGCTCGTGTCTCAGGACGAGGCGCGGAACACGCTCGCGTTCGACGACATGTTCGTCGTCAAGCCGGCGCCACGCTGGCTCTTCGGCGCGGACCCCTGGACCGGCGGGCAATCGCTGCCCGAGGGATTCACCTACGCGAGCGACAACAACCCGGAGATTCTGACGACCGAGGATATCCGGGGCATGGTCGAGGACACGGTGACGACCGGCGCGCCGCGGGACTCGCGGCCGACGCCCGTGACGACGTGAGCAAGCCGATGGCCACCCGCACGACGACTCCGAGCGCACCGCCGAGCTCCCGGACCCACATCCCGTACGGGCGGCAGTGGATCGAAGACGACGACGTCGCCGCCGTCGAAGCGGTGCTGCGCTCCGACTGGCTGACGACCGGCCCGAACGTCGAGCGCTTCGAGCGCGCCTTCGCGGCCGCGGTCGGGGCGCGCGAGGCCGTGGCGGTCAGCAACGGCACGGCCGCGCTCCACACGGCCATGCACGCGCTCGCGATCGGGCCGGGCGACGAGGTCGTGGTGCCTCCCATGACGTTCGCCGCGACCGCGAACGCCGTCGTCTATCAGGGCGGGACGCCCGTCTTCGCCGACGTGGACTCGGAGACCCTGCTCCTCGACCCGGAGGCGGCCGCGGCCCGCGTCACCTCGCGGACGAAGGCAATTGCCGCGGTCGACTACGCCGGCCAGCCCTGCGATTACCGCCCGCTCCGGACTCTCGCGGAGCGGCACGGCCTGCGCCTCGTCGACGACGCGTGCCACGCGCTGGGCGGCCGCGACGGGGACCAGACGGTCGGCACGCTCGCGGACCTCAACACGTTCAGCCTCCACCCGGTCAAGCCCATCACCTCCGGCGAGGGGGGCGTGATCACGACGGCGGACCCCGAGCTCGCCCGCCGGATGCGCGTGTTCCGCAACCACGGCATCACGACGGATCACCGGCAACGCGAGGCCGAGGGCTCGTGGTTCTACGAGATGGTCGAGCTCGGGTTCAACTATCGGCTGACCGACTTCCAGTGCGCGCTCGGCGAGAGCCAGCTGCGCAAGCTGCCGGCCTGGGTGGCGCGCCGACGCGCGATCGCGCGCCGGTACGACGAGGCCTTCGCCGGAAACGGCCTCTTCGCGCCGCTCAGGGTGCGTCCCGGCGTCACGCACGCCCATCACCTCTACGTCGTCCAGCTTCGCCTCGAGCGGCTGCGCGCGGGTGTCGGTCGGCGCGAGGTCTTCGCCGCGCTGCGCTCCGCCGGGATCGGCGTCAACGTGCACTACGTGCCGGTCCACCTGCATCCCTACTACCGGAAGCGCTTCGGCACCGGTCCCGGGCTGTGCCCGAGGGCCGAGGCCGCGTACGAGCGCATCCTGACCCTTCCCCTCTTCGCCCGCATGACCGACGAGCAGGTCGCGACGGTGATCGACACGACGCTCGAGGTCATCTCCTCCTTCGCCGCCTGAGGACCCTCCCATGAAGAAGTTCAAGGACGTCGAGAAGACCCGGATCCAGGCCCACAGGGACCCGGCCCGGGACTCGGTCCATCGCGCCTCGCTGCTCGTCCCGGAGCTCCCGGGCGCGGTCGCGGAGATCAGCTTCGTCAACCACTTCCTGCTGAAGCGCGGTTACCCGCACGTCGCATGCCGCATCACCGCCATCGACGCGGAGGGCCAGCGCATCGAGTCGCGCCTGCACCCGATCCAGGAGCCGAGGGTCTACCGCTTCCGCCTGACCGGCAGCGTCGACGCGCCGGTCGACACGTACATGGTCGAGTTCTTCGCGGCCGACAACCTCTTCATCCCGTTCCCGGCCGTGATGGTCAACCACCACGGCCCCGGCTTCTACAACACGGTCCACGCCTTCAACCGCGTGCTCAACGACGTCTTCGAGAACGACGCGATCAACGCGCAGCAGAACGCGGAGGCCTCCATCGACGTCGACCTCTCGGGAGGCCGCGACACCTTCGCGGTGTTCACCTCCGGCCCGACGGCGTGCCGCGGGAAGCTCGCGCTCGATCTCGCGACGCCCGGCCGGACGTACCACGCCGCCCTCCCCGTGGACCGGCCCCGGCTGACCCAGCAGGTCGTCTCGGTGCGCGAGACCTTCCCCGAGGTCGACGGCGCGACCTCCGGCGTCCTCAAGATCCGCCAGCCCGAGCAGTTCCTCTTCTATGGGCGGATGCTGGCGGGCATCCGCGCGCCCGACGGCGCGTTCAGCGCCAATCACAGCTACTACGACTGCTCCGGGCTGCCCGAGTACTGGGAGGACGGCCGCGGCTCGTTCCGGAGCTACCCGCACTTCGCGTCGTTCGACAGCGCGATCCGGATGTACCCGGTCCAGTCGCCGGGCGGCCTTCAGATCACCGTGGGTCTTCGCGGCGCGGACGGGAAGGAGCTCGGGCGGGCGAAGGCCGGCTGCGTGGAGAGTCCCGGGCCGCGCGTCCTGGAGGCGGACGTCGCCACGCTCGCGCGCGAGGCCGGGGTCGCGCCGGAGGACGTGCGCACGTTCGTCGTCTACGCCGACGCGCCGGACGGCGGCGCGGTGCCGTGCCGCGCGAACCACCAGCTCGCCTACTCGAGCGGAGGCCTCTCCTCCTCGATCAACGTGTCGCTCTTCAACCCCAACGTCTACACGCCGCAGCGGCCGGGGCTGACGTGGGCGCAGTCGATCGTGGGCGACGGCATCGACTCGCGCTTCGCGATCGTGGGCAACTCCCCGGAAGCCGACGCCTGCGACGTCGAGATGGCGTTCTACGACGAATCCGGCCACGTGGGGGACCGGAAGCTTCGACTCGTTCCGGGCGGAGCGGTCGAGATCGATCCCGCGCGCGATCTCGGCCTCGCCGGCGGGGAGACGCGGCCGGTGTGGGTCATCGCGCGTTGCCCTCGGCCCGACGTCTCGCTCTTCGGCGTGACGCGGGACCGCCCGACCGGAAACTGCAGCGGGGAGCATGGGTTCTAGGAACTCCGAAGTCGGTCCTCCCCGGACGCGAACGGATCTGCAGGCGGCGATGGTCGATCCCTCGGCCTACGGGTCCACCTACTTCGCGCACCGGCAGAAGAACGATCCGGTTCGTCTGGCCGCGTTCGCGATCGAGAGGCGGCTGCTCGAGGAGCGCCTCGACCCCGGGGTCTTCCTCAAGGGACGCGTGCTCGACGTGGGGTGCTCGACGGGGGAGTTTCTCGAGACGATCGGGTGGGACCTGTCGCAGGCCTGGGGGATGGAGGTGTCCGAGTTCGCGCGGCAGCGTGCGCAGAGCGCCGGGATCTCGTTCACGAAGTCGATCTTCGATGAGGAGAACTTCTTCGACCTGATCGTCTTCCGGGGGACGATCCAGTACCTGCCGAACCCGTTCGAGTACCTCTACGCGGCGTTCCGGGCGCTGCGGCCCGGCGGGACGCTCTTCCTGCTCTCGCCCAACACGAACTCTCCGTACTACCGCGCGTTCGGGACGCTGCCGTACCTCGAGGAGCATCTGCACTTCTGGATCCCGAGCGACGCGTCGCTCAAGATGGTGCTGCGCAACGGCGGCTTCCGCAACGTCGACGTCACCTTCCCGTACCTCGGCTCGCCCTACGCGCATCCGCTCCGGGATCACTTGAAGTTCCTGGTGAAGCGCGTCTTCCGGACGCAGCACAAGTTCGCGTTCTGGCGGAACAGCATGTACGTGTTCGCCGAGAAGCCGGCGGATCACTGATGGGAACCCGCGGCGGCAACACGGTCGCGATCATCCAGGCGCGCGTGGGCTCGCGCCGGCTCCCGGGCAAGGTCCTCGCGCCCATCGTCGGCCGCTCCATGCTCGAGCGCGTCGTCGAGCGCGTCGAGGCCGCCTCCCGCGTGGACCGGGCCGTCGTCGCGACCTCCGACGACCCGCGCGACGACGCCGTCGAGGCGATCTGCCGGCGGCGGGGGTTCGCCTGCTTCCGGGGCAGCGAGTCCGACGTGCTCGGCCGGTACGTCGGCGCGGCGAGACTCTACGAGGCCGACCCGATCCTGCGCATCACGGCGGATTGCCCGCTCATCGACCCACAGGTCATCGACCGCGTGGTGGACGCCTTCGGGGGGAAGGATCTCC
>Ga0157378_10005123_pt1 | contig 11506 bp, 7 predicted proteins | sample M65metaG_FD_115309 | JGI IMG/M metagenome (GOLD analysis project Ga0157378, IMG submission 115309) | Miscanthus rhizosphere microbial communities from Kellogg Biological Station, Michigan, USA - M6-5 metaG | ecosystem: Host-associated > Plants > Roots > Rhizosphere > Soil | place: USA: Michigan...
CAACGTGCTCGCGGCGATCGACGGGGTCCGTCCGCCGACGCTCCTGAACCCCGAAGCGTTCACGGGATAGCAGGCCGTGACACCCCGCGCGGCCGACGCGACGGGCCGCGGGGAGCGGCCCGTGCCCGAGACGCTCCGTCGCGACGTCCGGCTCCTCACGACGCTGCTCGGCGACGCGATCCGCGACCACGGCGGCGACGAGCTCTTCACGACGGTCGAAGCGCTGCGGCGCGCGGTGCGGCGGCTGCACGAGCGCCCGACGCCGTCGCGCGCCGCGGCGGTGGACCGCGTGATCGACGGGATCTCCCGCGACGAGGGCGCGCACGTCGCCCGCGCGTTCACCGCGTTCTTCCAGCTGGTCAACGTCGCCGAGGAGCGCCAGCGCGTCCGGGAGCTCCGCCACCGCGGCCAGGCTCCCCTCCCGCCGTTGACCCGACCGGTCGAGGTGACCGAGGTCCTGACCGCGCATCCCACCGAGGCGAAGCGCCGGGCGGTCGTCGAGCACCTCTGGCGGATCGGCGACCTTCTCGACGCCCTGGACGACCCCCGCAGCGGCGGCCGCGTGCACGGCGAGGCCGAGCGCCGTCTCCGTGAGGAGATCGCGAGCCTGTGGCTCACCGATCCGATCCGCCGGCGCTCGCCCGAGCCGCTCGACGAGGTACGCGCGACGATGGCGCTGTTCGACCGGACGATCTTCACGACGCTGCCGAAGGTGGTGCGGGCGACCGGGGCGCAGACCACGCTGCGATGGGGCACCTGGGTCGGCGGCGATCGCGACGGGAACCCCCGCGTGACCGCGGAGGTCACGCTCGGCGCGGCCGCGATCGCTCGCGACCACGTCCTGCGCGGCTACGAGACCGCCGCGCGTCGGGTCGCGCGTTCGTTGTCCGCCTCCGAGACGGAGGTCCCGCCGTCGGCCGCGCTCCGCAGGTCGCTCGGCCGTGACGTGCGCGACTTCCCCGATCGGGCACGTGAGCTCGCCCGGACGCTCCCCGACGCGCCGCACCGGCGCAAGCTCGTGCTGATCGCCGAGCGACTCGTCGCGACCCGGACGGGCGACCCGGCCGGGTTCGCGTCCCCGGCGGTGCTCGAGCGGGAGCTCGAGGTCCTCCGCGCGTCGCTGCGCGACGGCGGCGCCGCGATCCTCGCCGACGGCGATCTCGCGGATCTCGCGGAGCAGGTCCCGACCTTCGGGTTCCACCTCGCGTCGCTCGAGGTCCGCCAGCACGCGGCGGTACTGCGCGCCGCGCTCGACGACCCGGACCATGAGGTCGACGCGACGTTCGCCGCGATCGCGCGGATCCAGGGCGAGCTCGGGGAGGCGGCCTGCCACCGGTTCGTGATCAGCTTCACGCGCGGCGCCGGCGACGTGGCCGCGGCTTACACGCTCGCACGCCGCGCGGATCCCGCGCTCCCCCGTCGCCTCGACGTGATCTGCCTGTTCGAATCCGGCGCCGAGTTGGTGCGCGCGACGGAGATCCTCGACGAGGTCGTGTCGCTGTCCGACGTCCGCACACGACTCCGCCTGAACGGCCGCCGCCTCGAGGTGATGCTCGGCTACTCGGACTCGTCGAAGGAAGCGGGCGTCCTCGCCGCGAGCCTGACGCTCTACGACGCGCAGCGCGCGATCGCCGCGTGGGCCCGCGAGCGTGACCTGGAGCTCACGGTCTTCCACGGCCGGGGCGGCGCGCTCGGCCGCGGCGGCGGACCGACGGCCCGCGCGATCCGCGCACAGCCGCCCGGCACCGTCGGCGGCAGGTTCAAGGTCACCGAGCAAGGCGAGGTCGCGTTCGCGCGGTACGGCGACGCCGACATCGCGTGGCACCACCTGGAGCAGCTCGCCCGCGCCGTGGCGAGCGCGCCCGGCCCCGAGGCGGCCGACCCGAGCGATGCCTTCGCGCCGGAGATCGCCACGATGCGCGCCGCGAGCGAGGCCGCGTGGCGCGCGCTCGTCGGCGGGCCGGGGTTCGCGCGCTGCGTCACCCGCGCCACGCCGATCAAGCAGATCGCGTCGATGCCGATCGCCTCGCGCCCCGTCTCGCGGACGAGCAACGTCGAGGACCTCGACGCGCTCCGCGCGATCCCGTGGGTGTTCTCGTGGGCGCAGGCCCGGGTGAACCTCCCCGGGTGGTTCGGACTCGGCGCCGGCCTCGAGGCGGTCGCGGAGGTCCGCGGCGGGCTGGGCCGCCTGCGCCGGATGCACCGGACCTGGCCGTTCTTCGCTGTCTTGCTTGAGAACGCCTCGGTCTCGCTCGCGAAGGCCGACCGAGCGCTCGCCTCGCGGTACCTGGCCCGCGCGGACCAGCCCGAACACGCTCGGGCGATCTTCGACGAGTGGGGCCGGACGGAGCGGATGCTGCTGGAGGTCACGAGCGAGGACCGGCTGCTCGGGTCGCGCGAAGGTCTCCGCAGCGCCGTGGACCTGCGCGCGCCCTACATCGACGCGTTGTCGTACCTCCAGCTGCGGTTCCTGGACGATCCGAAGGCCACGCGGCTCGTCCAGGCCACGATCGCCGGGGTGGCGGCCGGGCTCCAGAACACCGGCTGACCTGCGGGTATCCCTGACCGACGTTCAGGACCTTGACTACCGCAGGGCCCGACCCGTGCCCTATGCTCCGGCCCTTCGTCCCGGACGGCGGACCGACCGGGGCACGATCGGAAAGGAAGAGCCATGGCTGACCTGGTGACTTCGCTCCCGGCCCTCGAACCAGGCGATCGCCTGCTGTGCGGGCCGGGCCCGTCGAACGTCCACCCGGACGTGCTCGCGGCGATGCAGCTGCCGATGAACGGGCACCTCGATCCCGACTTCTGGGACATCCTGCTCGACCTCGTCGAGGGCCTCCGCGCGCTGTGGCGACAGGGGCAGGGGCTGACGATCTGCCTGTCCTCATCGGGCAACTCCGCGATGGAGGCGGGACTCCTGAACCTGGTCGAGCCCGGCGACAAGGTGCTCAGCACCAAATGGGGCTTCTTCGGGTCCCGACTGAACGACTTCGCCCACCGGATCGGCGCCGACGTGGTCGAACTCTCCGCCGATCTCGGGCAGATCGTGAGCGTCGACGAGATCATGCAGACGCTCGCCGCGAACCCCGACACGAAGGCCGTCACGGTCGTACACGCGGAGACCTCGACGGGCGCGGAGTTCCCGCTCGAGGAGCTCGCGAGGGCGATGCAGGGGGCCGGTTCCGAGGCGCTGCTCTACGTCGACTGCGTCACGTCGCTCGGCGGTCAGCAGGTCGAGGCCGAAGCGTGGGGCATCGACTTCGCGTACTCGTGCTCGCAGAAGGCGCTCGGCTGCCCGCCGGGGATCGCCCCGATCGCGCTCAGCGACCGAGCGATGGATCAGGTCCGTGCGCACAAGACGCCCGTTCCCTACTACTACGACGTCGAAGAGTTGGCGAAGTACTGGATCGACCGGCCGATCGCGTATCACCACACGATGCCGATCCTGCAGTACTACGCCCTGTACACCGGCATCCGCCTGGCACTGAACGAGGGCATGGAGAACCGTTGGGCTCGTCACGCGGATGCCGGTCGCTACTTCCAGCAGGAGATCACGTCGCGCGGCTTCGAGCTGCTCGCCGATCCCGACCACCAGCTGGTGGAGCTCACCGCGATCAAGGTCCCCGAGGGCGTGGACGGCAAGGAGGTCCAGGGCCGGTTCCTGCGGGAGTTCGACCTGGAGGTCGGTGGCGGCCTCGGCCCCACAGCGCCGCCGATCTGGCGGGTGGGCCTGATGGGCGTGAACGCGAACCGCGAGACGGCCGACAAGGTCCTCGCCGCGTTCGACGCCGTCGTGCCGCGTTAGGCCGGTTGTCCAAGGCGTCGAAGCCGTCGCGGCGAGGTTCCGCCGCCCGGCACGATGCCCCAGACCCGTCCGTTCCAGGAGGCTCGTTCGATGGCTGACAAGGCACGGCTGCACCGCAGCGAGCTCGCGGTGCCCGGCACGAACATCCGCGCGATGGAGAAGGCGCCGAGCCTCGGCGCCGACCTGGTGTTCCTCGATCTCGAGGACGCCGTCGCGCCGGACGACAAGGAACAGGCGCGCACGAACGTGATCGACGCGCTCGGCGCCCAGGACTGGACCGGGACCGCCGTCAGCGTCCGGATCAACGGGCTCGACACCCACTGGTGCTACCGCGACGTCGTCGACGTGGTCGAGGCACGCGGCGAGGTGCTCGACACCGTGCTCGTCCCGAAGGTCGGGGCTCCGAGCGACGTCGAGTTCGTCGCGACGCTGCTCGACCAGATCGAACAGCGCAACGGCTGGCCCGCCGGCCGGATCGGGATCCACATCCTGATCGAGACCGCGAGGGGCATGGCCAACGTCGAGGCGATCTCGCGGGCGCGGCCCGACCGGCTCGAGGCGATGGTGTTCGGTGTCGCGGACTACGCCGCGAGCGTCCAGGCGCGCACGACGAACATCGGCGGCGCGAACCCCGACTACGCGGTGCTGACCGACCCGGATGCCGCCGGCGCGCGCGAGACGCACTGGGGCGACCAGTGGCACTTCGGCATCTCGCGGATGGTGGCGGCCTGCCGGGCGGAGGGTCTCCGGCCCATCGACGGTCCGTTCGGGGACTACAACGATGCGGACGGCTACCGCGCAGCGGCGCGTCGCGCCGCCGCGCTCGGCTGCGAGGGCAAGTGGGCGATCCACCCCTCGCAGGTCGCGTTGGCGAACGAGGTCTTCACCCCCGCCGACGCGGAGGTCGAGCGCGCGGAGCGGATCCTCCAGTCGATGGAGGAGGCCGCGAAGGAGGGCAAGGGGGCGGTGTCGCTCGACGGTCGCCTGATCGACGCGGCGTCGATCCGCATGGCCCAGAACCTGGTGACCAAGGTGGAACAGATGCGGGCGCGCTGACGCGCTCGCACGGACATGCGGCACCCGCCGACGGGGTCGCGGAGGTGCACACGGTGAACATCCACGAGTACCAAGCCAAAGAGCTCTTGAAGAGCTACGGCATCCCGGTGCCCCCGGGCGAGGTCGTGTACAGCGACCGGGCGGCGGCGCGCGTGGCCGAGGAGCTCGGCGGCAGCCGCTGGGTCGTCAAGGCGCAGATCCACGCCGGTGGCCGCGGCAAGGGCGGCGGGGTCAAGCTCGCCAACTCGGTCGGCAAGGTGGCCGACCTGGCCGACCAGATGATCGGCTCGACCCTGGTCACCGCCCAGACCGGCGACGCCGGAAAACGCGTGCAACGCGTGCTGATCGAGCGTGCCAGCCGGATCGACCGCGAGTTCTACCTCGGGATGATCGTCGACCGCGTCTCGCAGAAGATCGTCGTGATCGCCTCGGCGGAGGGCGGCGTCGACGTCGAGCAGGTCGCGACCGAGCGCCCCGACGCGATCCACACCGAGCACGTCGACCCCGGGGTCGGCCTCCTGGACTTCCAGTGCCGCAAGGTCGCGACGGCCATCGGCCTCGCGAACCGCGCCGCGTCCTTCACACGGCTGCTCAAGCGGATCTACCGGCTGTTCCGCGACAAGGACTGCCTGCTCCTGGAGATCAACCCGTTCATCGTGACCGAGGACGGCGATCTCGTCGCGCTGGACTGCAAGATGGAGTTCGACGACAACGCCCTGTACCGGCAGTCGGCGGTCGCCGAGCTCCGCGACTTCGAAGAGGAGGACCCGAAGGAGGTCGACGCCTCGGGCCACGGGCTGAACTACGTCGCGCTCGACGGCAACGTCGGCTGCATCGTGAACGGCGCTGGCCTCGCGATGGGCACGATGGACGCGATCGCGCACCACGGGGGCCGGCCCGCCAACTTCTTGGACGTCGGCGGCGGCGCGAGCCCCGAGAAGATCGCGAACGCGTTCCGGATCGTGCTGACCGACCCGAACGTGCACGCGATCCTCGTGAATATCTTCGCGGGGATCAACCGATGCGATTGGATCGCGCAGGGCGTCGTGCAAGCCGCGACGGACCTCAAGATCGACGTCCCGGTGATCGTGCGGCTCGCCGGCACCAACGTCGAGGAAGGCCGGAAGATCCTGACCGACAGCGGGCTCTCGGTGATCCAGGCCGCCGATCTCGACGACGCGGCCGCCAAGGCGGTCGCCGCGGTCTCGGAGGTGGCGGCATGAGCGTCTTCGTCGACAAGGACTCGAAGGTCGTCATCCAGGGCTTCACCGGCCAACACGCGACCTTCCATGCGGAGGAGTCGATGGCGTTCGGGACGAAGGTGGTCGGTGGTGTCACGCCCGGCAAGGGCGGCACGACCCACCTCGGCCTGCCGGTGTTCAACTCGGTCGCCGAGGCGGTGGAGGCGACCAACGCGACCGTGAGCGGGATCTTCGTGCCGCCCGCGATCGCGACCGACTCCTTGCTCGAAGCGGTCGACGCCGGGATCCAGATCGCGGTGATCATCGCCGACGGCGTCCCCGTGCAGGACATGGTCCGGACGAAGCGCTACCTCGCCGGCCGCTCGACGACGATCATCGGCCCGAACTCGCCCGGCATCATCACGCCGGGCGCGTGCAAGGTCGGGATCATGCCGAGCCACATCTACGCGCCGGGACGGGTCGGCGTCGTATCGCGCTCAGGCACGCTGAACTACGAGGCGGTGAGCCAGATGACCGCGCTCGGGCTCGGCCAGTCGACGTGTGTCGGCATCGGCGGCGACCCCGTGAACGGGACGGACTTCAAGACCGTCCTGCAGGCCTTCGAGAACGACGACGACACCGACGTGGTCGTGATGATCGGCGAGATCGGCGGCCAGCAGGAAGTCGAGGCCGCCGCCTGGGCGTCCCAGTACATGTCGAAACCGCTGGTCTGCTTCATCGCCGGCGTCTCGGCGCCGAGGGGCCGTCGGATGGGCCACGCCGGCGCGGTGATCGCCGGCGATTCCGATACCGCGACCGCCAAGCTCGACGCGATCGAACGGCTCGGCCACGCCGTGGTGCGCAACCCCGCCGAGATCGGCGACACGGTGCTTCGCGCCGTGAAGGAGGCGGGGTCCGGCCCGGGATCGGCGTCCTGACAGCGTTGCGGCCAGCCCCTACTATCGCGCGGATGCGCTCGGACCGGATCCAGCTGGTTGCGGCCAGCTTCCTCATGCTCATGGTCGAGCTCGTCCTGATCCGCTGGGCCGGTTCCTACGTCGTCTACCTCTCGTACTTCTCGAACTTCGTCCTGCTGGGCTCGTTCCTCGGGATCGGCATCGGGTTCCTGCGTGGGCACAAGGGGCCCGACCTGTTCCGATGGGCGCCACTGGCGCTGGCCGTCTTCTTCCTCGCGGTGATGGTCTTCCGCGTCACGCTGGACCGCAGCGGCGGCGACCTCGTCTTCTTCGGATCGATCCAGACGCGGGGCCTGCCGATCTGGGTGATGCTGCCGTTCGTCTTCCTCAGCGTGGCCGCGGTGATGACCACGATCGCGCACGGCGTCGCCCAGCGCTTCGCGAAGTTCGCGGCGCTCGAGGCCTACCGGCTGGACATCCTCGGGTCGTTGTGCGGCATCATCACGTTCGCGCTGATGTCGCTGCTGTCGATCCCCCCGATCGGGTGGGGGATCGTGATCGTGGGCCTGTTCTGCTTCCTCTTGTGGCCGGTCGGGCTCTTGCAATCGCTCGTCGGCGTCGCGATCCTCGGCACCCTCCTGGCCGCGACGCTCGCGCCGAACACCACGTGGTCGCCGTACTACCGGATCCTGTTCCACCCGGACGACCTGGCGATCGACGTGAACGGCATCCCGCACCAGACGATGGAGAACATCGCCGACTCGCCGCTGTACAACGAGCCGTACCACCTCGTCGACCGGTCACCCGGCAACGTCTTGGTGATCGGTGCAGGGAACGGCAACGACGTCGCCGCCGCGCTCGCCGCGGGGGCGACCCACGTGGACGCCGTCGAGATCGACCCCGCGATCCAGGAGCTCGGCGCCGAACACCACCCCGACCACCCGTACGACGACCCGCGCGTGACCCGGATCGTCGGCGACGGCCGCTCCTTCCTGGAACGCACGCACAACACGTACGACATGATCATGCTCGCGCTGCCCGACTCGCTCACGTTGGTGAGCGGACAGGGCGCCGTCCGCCTCGAGAGCTTCCTGTTCACGCAGGAGGCGATGCAGGCGGCGATGGATCGCCTCGCGCCCGACGGTGCCTTCGCGATGTACAACTACTACCGCGAGCCCTGGCTCCTCGATCGGTTCGCAGGCACGTTGCAGGACGTCTACGGCCACGCGCCGTGCCTGTACACCGGCCCGACGGCGCGCGATCAGGTGATCGGCGGATTGTCGATGCTCGTCGTCGGCGTCGACGAGCCGACGGTCGTCTGCCAAGGCGACGGCACGCAGGTCTGGCATCCGTCCGGCGAGGTGATCGCCCCCGCGACCGACGATCGGCCCTTCCCGTACCTCAAGACGCCCTCGATCCCCTCGCGGTACCTGTGGACGCTCGGCCTGATCCTCCTGGTCTCCGCGGTCGCGGTGCGGCTGGCCGGCGGCCGGTTCGGCGCGATGCGCGGATATCTCGACCTGTTCTTCATGGGCGCCGGGTTCCTGCTCCTGGAGACGAAGTCCGTGGTCCAGTTCGCGCTGCTGTTCGGGACGACGTGGTTCGTGAACGCGCTGGTATTCGCGGGGGTCTTGTTCACCGTGCTCTGTGCGATCGAGGTGGAGCAGCGCACCGGCGTCCGCAAGCGGACCCTGCTGTATCCGCTGTTGTTCGTCGGGCTGCTGATCGCCGGGCTCGTGCCCGCCTCGTGGCTGTTGACGCTCGAGGTCGTGCCAAGGTTCTTCGTCGCGACCGCGCTGGCGTTCTTCCCGGTGTTCATCGCCAACCTCGTCTTCGCGTCCCGCTTCCGTGATACCGCCGACCCGACGACCGCGTTCGGAGCGAACCTGCTCGGGGCGATGCTCGGCGGGGTGCTCGAATACATGGCGCTGATCACCGGCTACCGGGGTCTCCTCGTGATCGCGGCGCTGCTCTACGCGCTCGCCTGGGTGTTCGGGGCGCGCAAGCTCGGCGGTGAAACGACGGTGATCCCCGAGGCCGAGCCCGCACTCGATCCGGTCGGGCCGACCGGCTGACGGAACCGAACCGACCCCTCGCGCGTCTGTCCGGGTGAAGGCGCAGCACCGGCAGAGAGGGGCTCGGCCATGGACACCGTCGCACCCGAGCGGTGGTCCGCGCGGATCGGCGAACGACTCGATCGGGACGGCTTCGTCCGGCTTCCCGGAGCGCTCGATCCCGCACGCGTCGAGGATCTTCGCGACGCCGTCGCCGCGGTGTGGGCCCGTCACCGAGCCAGCTCTGCTTCCGCCGCCTTGCACCTGCTCGCGTTCCTGCGCGAGGATCGCCGGTTCGTGGCGCTGCTGGACCACCGGCCGGTGATCGATGTCGTCGCGGAGGCCCTCGGATCCAACATCTTCATGTACCACGCGCACCTCGACGTCCATCCGCCCGAGGGCGAGCCGTCGACGAGCTGGATGTGGCACCGGGACGGCGGCATCCAGAACCGCGACCTCGAAGCCCCGAGACCGCGCATGTCGGTGAAGGTCGCGTACTTCCTGACCGACGTGTCGCGGCCCGGGCGAGGCAACTTCATGGTGCTGCCCGGGTCCCACCTCCGGGAGCGGATCGAGCGGCCGCCCGTCGGCAACGACGTCCCCGGGGCCGTCGCGATCCTCGCCGAACCGGGCGACGCGGTCGTGTTCGACCGGCGTCTGTGGCACATGCGGAGCCCGAACCGGTCCTCGGTCACACGAAAGGCGCTCTTCCTCGCGTACACCTACCGGTGGGTGCGTCCGCGCGACGACCTGCGGCTCCCCGCGGCGTTCGTCGACGACCTGAACCCGGTACAACGCCAGCTCGCCGGGGTCGACGCCGGCGATCCCTTCCCGTTGTGGATGCCCGATCGATCGCCGCTCCCCTTGCGGGACCTCCTCGACGACGAGACCGGCTGATCCTGGTCAGCCGTCGGTGGCCGGGCGGCCACGCCGGGCGGCGCGGACACGATCCTGCTGGGTCAGCACCGTCTTGCGGAGCCGGACGTTCGCCGGCGTGACCTCGACGCACTCATCGGTCCGGATGAACTCGAGCGCCTGCTCGAGCGACAACCTGGTCGGGGGGATCAGGCGCACCAGCTCCTCGGCGGTCGATTGGCGCACGTTCGAAAGCTTCTTCTCCTTGGTGGGGTTCACGTCCATGTCGTCGGCGCGGGCGTTCTCGCCGACGATCATCCCCTCGTAGACCTCCTCGCCGGGGCCGTTGAACAAGACGCCCCGCTCCTGGAGGTTGAGCAGCGCGAACTGGGTCGTCAGGCCACGGCGGTCGGCGACGAGCGACCCCGAGGGCCGGGTGCGCAGCTCGCCGTGCCACGGCTCGTAGCCCTCGAACACGTGGTGCAGCTGCCCGGTCCCGCGTGTCTCGGTGAGGAACTCGGTGCGGAACCCGATCAGCCCGCGGGCCGGTACGACGTACTCCATCCGGATCCAGCCGGTGCCGTGGTTCACGACCTGTTCCATCCGGCCCTTACGGAGCGCCAACAGCTGCGAGACGACGCCCAGGTAGTCCTCGGGCACGTCGATCGCGACCCGCTCGGTCGGCTCGTGCACCTTCCCATCGATCGTCCGGGTCACGACCTGCGGCTTGCCGACCGTGAGCTCGAACCCCTCGCGGCGCATCACCTCGACCAGGATCGCGAGCTGCAGCTCGCCGCGGCCCTGCACCTCCCACGTCTCAGGCCGCTCGGTGTCGAGCACCCGGATCGACACGTTGCCGATCACCTCTTGATCGAGCCTGGAGCGGAGCAGGCGCGCGGTGACCTTGGACCCGTCCTGACCCGCGAGCGGCGACGTGTTGATCCCGATCGTCATCGACAGCGACGGCTCGTCGACGCGGGTCACCGGCAGGGGACGCGGATCGTCGGGATCGGCGAGCGTCTCCCCGATCGTCACCTCGGCGATGCCCGCGACCGCGCAGATCTCGCCGGGCCCCGCCTCGTCGGCATCGACGCGATCGAGCGCCTCGGTCACCGTCAGCTCCACGATCTTGACCCGCTCGACCGAGCCGTCGGTCCGGCACCACGCGACCTGCTGCCCACGGCGCAGGGTCCCGTTCCGAACCCGGCAGAGCGCGAGGCGGCCGACGTACGGCGACGCGTCGAGGTTGGTCACGAGTGCCTGCAGCGGCATGTCGTCGTCATAGCTCGGCGCAGGGACCCGGGCGAGCAGCGCATCGAAGAGCGGCTGCAGCGTCGGTTCGAGTGCGTCCGGCGCCGCGCCCGCGTGCCCGTCGCGCGCGTTGGCGAACAGGATCGGGAAGTCGATCTGGTGCTCGTCCGCATCCAGGTCGAGGAAGAGCTCCTCGACTTCGTGCACGACCTCGGACGGCCGCGCGTCCGAACGGTCAACCTTGTTGACTACCAGGACGACCGGCAGACGGGCCTCGAGCGCCTTCCGGAGCACGAACCGGGTCTGTGGCAGCGGTCCCTCGGACGCATCGACCAGCAACAGCACGCCGTCGACCATCGTGAGCGCCCGCTCGACCTCGCCCCC
>Ga0157378_10005127_pt1 | contig 11502 bp, 14 predicted proteins | sample M65metaG_FD_115309 | JGI IMG/M metagenome (GOLD analysis project Ga0157378, IMG submission 115309) | Miscanthus rhizosphere microbial communities from Kellogg Biological Station, Michigan, USA - M6-5 metaG | ecosystem: Host-associated > Plants > Roots > Rhizosphere > Soil | place: USA: Michigan...
GAAGCCCGTGCTCTATATCGGCCACCTGGACGTGGTCGAGGCGGCGAAGGAGGATTGGAGTTCTGACCCGTACAAGCTGACCGAAAAGGACGGCTGGCTCTACGGCCGCGGCACGATCGACATGAAGGGCCAGGACGCCGCGGTGCTCACCGCCATGATCCGCATGAAGCAGGAAGGCGTCGTGCCGGCGCGCGACGTCATCGCGGCGTTCACGCCGGATGAAGAGACGCGCTCGCAGTGGGGCGTGTCGTGGCTGCTGAAGGAACACCGCCCGCTCGTCTCCGGGGCGCTGGTCGTGAATCCCGACGGCGGCGAGGCGGCGATCAAGAAGGGCAGGCGGCTGTACGTCGGTGTCCAGACGAGCGAGAAGATCTTCGTGACGTTCGAACTCGAGACCAGGGACAAGGGCGGCCACAGCTCGCGGCCGACGGCCGAGAACCCGATCTATCGCTTGTCGGCGGCGCTCGGGCGGCTGGCGAAGTACCGTTTTCCGCCGCACCTGACTGACACGACCCGGCTGTACTTCGACCGCCGTGCCGGCCTCGAAACCGGGCAGGTGGCCACCGACATGCGCGCGATTCTCAAGATGCCGCCGGACGCCGCGGCCATCGAGCGGCTGTCGTCGGAAGTCGAAACGAACATCCTGCTCCGTTCCACCTGCACGACGACGATGATCGACGGCGGGCATGCGGAGAACGCGCTGCCGCAGCGGGCGCGCGCGACCGTGCAGTGCCGGCTGATTCCCGGCGAAACCCAGGCGTCCGCGCTGGCGGCCGTTCGCGGCGTCATCGCGGATCCGAAGATCGAGATCCGCGTGCAGACCGCCGCGGTGTCAGCTCCCGAGTCGAAGCCGTCGCCCGACATCTTCGGTGTCGTGGAGCGGACAGTCCACGCCATGTGGCCCGGCCTCGTCGTCCTTCCCTATATGAGCGGCGGCGCCAGTGACAGCGTCTACACGCGTGGCGCCGGCATGCCGAGCTACGGCATCGACGCCATGTTCGACGACCTCGACGACTCGAGGGCGCATGGGAAGGACGAACGCATCGGCGTCTCCGTCTTTGCCGAGGACGTCGAGTTCACGTATCGCGTCATGCGCGGCGTGGGCGAGCTTCACTGACGTGTATCCGAAGCGATCGCTCAAAGACCTCGCCAACATCGACGACCTCGTCGGCCGTCTCAGCAGGCTGTCGGCGGACAGCCCGAGGCAGTGGGGCACGATGACGCCACACCAGATGGTCTGTCACCTCGCCGACTCGTTCCAGGCCGTGCTGGGCGAGCGGAAGGTGACGTCGAAAGAGAACCTCCTCTCACGCACGGTCGTGAAATGGATCGCGCTGCACACGGTGCTGCCGTGGCCGCACGGCGTGCCGACGACGCCGGAGGTCGATCAGGCGATCGGCGGCACGAAGCCCATCGAGTTCGAACGCGACCGCCAGAAGACGCTCGACCTGCTGCGCCGCTTCGTCATGCCCGGTACGACGTACGGCCGGCATCCCGGCTTCGGCGCGATGTCGCGCGACGAGTGGATGCTCTGGGGCTACGGCCACGTCGACCACCACCTCCGGCAGTTTGGCGTCTGACACCGTGGACCGGCGGAGGTTTCTCACGTCGACGATGTCCGCCGCCGGAGGACTGTTGATGGCATCGCCGCGATGGCTCGAGGCCGCGCCGAACGTACGCGTCACGGGTGTCGAACTGCTGCCGGTCCGGGCGACGTCGAGGACGGTGTGGCTCATCGTCCGGCTGCGCACGAACGCCGGCCTCACCGGGCTCGGTGAAGCGTCGGACGCCTTCGGCTTCGCCAACACGACCGTCCAGGACGCCGCGCGCATGCAATCCGAACTGCGCGCGTTTTTCGAGCTCGTCGACGGCAAGTCGCCGCTCGAGATCGGCGCGTACCGCCAGCGAGGCGGACCGCTGGCGATGAAGGGCGGCCTCGTGTCGGCGACGGCGTTCAGCGCAATCGAGCAGGCGTTGTGGGATCTCGCGGGGAAGGCGCTCGACGTCCCGACGTATTCCCTCTTCGGCGGCCGGCTGCGCGACACCTTGCCGGTCTACGCGAACATCAACCGCGCGACGACGACGAGGACGCCGCAGGGGTTTGCGGCGACGGCGAAGGCCGCGGTGGCGGACGGCTTTCGCGCGGTGAAGGGCGCGCCGTGGGATGGATTCCCCCAGCCGGGGTCATCGGCAGCGGCGATCGAGGCCGCGGTCGAAAACGGCATCGCCTGCGTGCTGGCGATGCGCGAGGCCGTCGGCGCCGACGTCGAGGTGATGTGCGACTGCCACAGCTTCTTCGACGTCGCGCTGGCCGAGCGGGTGGCGAAGCGCCTCGAGCCGGCGAAGCTGTCGTGGTACGAGGAGCCGGTCGCGCCGGAGCGGATCGAAGAGACGCGCGAGATTCGGCGGCGCATTCAGCAGCCGATGGCCGCCGGCGAAGTGCTCTACGGCGTCGGAGGATTCGCGCCGCTCAGCCGCAATCGGACCGTGAACGTGATCATGCCCGACGTCAAGCACTGCGGCGGCCTGCTCGAGCTCACGAGGATTGCGGCGGCGGCGGAGCAGGACGGCGTCGAGGTGGCGCCGCACAACCCGAGCGGCCCCGTGTCCACGGCCGCGAACGTTCAGGTCTGCGCCGTCCTCGGCAATTTCCGCCTCCTCGAATTCCAGTGGGGCGAGGCGGCGTGGCGCGGCGACGTCGTGCGTCCGCGGGAACAGTTCATCGGCGGGACGCTGCGGGTTCCGGATCGCCCTGGATTCGGCATCGAGCTCGACGACCGTGTCGTTCAGGCGCATGTGATGCGCTAGGATCGAAGGACGTGACGGTCGCCGATCTCATACGGCGTTTCGAATACGGCTACTGGGCCAACCGCAAGCTCTTCGCGGCCGTCGGCCAGCTCACGCCCGACGAATTCACGCGGGATGTCGCCGGCAGCTACGGGTCGGTCCGCAATACGCTCGTGCACATGCTCAGCGCCGAGTGGGGCTGGATCGCGCGCTGCGGCGGGCCGGAGCGCGGGCCGGCGCTGAAGCCGGTCGACTATCCGACGTTCGACTCGCTGATCGAGAAGTGGCTGACGATCGAAGGCTACGTGTACGAGTTCCTCGAGGGCCTGAGCGACGCCGACCTGCACCGTGTCGTCGAGTTCGACTTCGGCCGCGGGCCGATGTCCGGATCCGTCGGCGAACTCCTGGAGCACGCGGCGAACCACGGCGTGCATCACCGCGGGCAGGTCGCGCTGCTCCTGCGCGCGCTCGGCCATGCTCCCGGCAACGTAGACCTGCTCTTCTACGACGGCGAGCAGCGCGCGGCACGCGCGTGACGCACGCGGCGGGCAGGGGCCGCGCACTCGGCGCGCTCGTCCTCGGCGGCATCTTCCTCGGCTGCTCCCCGATTCTCGTCCGCGTCTCGCACATCGGCCCGATCGCCACGGCGTTCTGGCGTCTCGTGCTGGCGCTGGTGCCGCTCACGGCGCTCATCTCGAATGCCGGCCGCACCGGCTCCACGGGCAGAATGCCGGCGACTGCCGCCGATCATCTGACCGCCGCGCTGCCGGGAATCTTCCTCGCCGGGGATCTCGTCGCGTGGCACATCTCGCTGCATCTCACCTCGGTCACCAACTCGACGCTTTTCGCCAACATGGCGCCGGTAATCGTCACGCTGGTGAGCTGGCTGTTCCTGCGCCAGAAGATCAGCGGCGCGTTCATCCTGGGCCTCGCGCTCAGCATCGCGGGCGTCGTCGTCCTGAACGGCGGTACGTTCTCGAGCGGCGGCGCCAGCCACATGCGCGGCGACGCAGTGGCGCTGCTCGCGGCCTGTTTTTACGCCGGCTACTTCGTCATGCTCAGCCGCGCCCGCGCGGAATTTTCGACGTCTGTCGTCATGCTGTGGAGCACGATTGCCGCGGCCGTCTGCATCCTCCCGGTGTCGCTGGTGTTCGAACCCGCGTTCGTGCCGCATGCGATCGCGGGCTGGCTGATCCTGCTCGCTCTCGGCTGGATCGTGCACGCCGGCGGGCAGGGACTGATTACGTTTTCACTGGCGTGGCTGCCGCCTGCCTTTTCCTCGCTGACGCTGCTGATTCAACCCGTCGTCGCGGCCGTCCTCGCGCGGTTCATCCTCGACGAGCCGCTCGGCCTCCAGCAGATCACCGGAGGCGCCATCGTGATTGCCGGCATCCTGCTGGCCAGGAAGACGGCGTGACGGCGTTCGTACTCAAAGGCGTCGCGCTCGGCTTCTCAATCGCCGCGCCGGTCGGACCCATAGGGTTGCTGTGTATCCGCAGGTCGCTTGCGGACGGAAGGACGGCCGGCCTGGCGACGGGACTGGGCGCGGCAACCGCCGATGCGATGTACGGCGCGATCGCGGCGTTCGGACTGACGGCGGTGTCGGCGCTGCTCGTTGCGCAGAAATTCTGGCTGGGACTCGTCGGCGGTCTGTTCCTGTGCGTACTCGGCGTGCGGACATTCATTGCGTTACCTCGCAAAGACGACTTTCAGGGCCAGCGAGTCACTCTGGCGGCCGCCTATGCATCGACGCTGGTCCTGACGCTGACAAATCCGATGACGATCCTTTCGTTCGTCGCCGTTTTCGCCGGCCTCGGTCTTGGCGCGTCCCCGGACTACGGGTCAGCGTCGGCGATGGTGCTCGGTGTCTTCATCGGCTCGGCGCTCTGGTGGCTGCTGCTCAGCAACGGCGTCGCGCTGTTCAGGAATCGCCTGGGTCCCGGCTGGATGCGCCTCGTGAACCACGTCTCCGGCGCGATCATCTTCGCGTTCGGCATCTACGCGATCGTCAGCGCGGTAAAGTCGAAGTCGTAGGCGTCCTTCGCGCCTTCGGCGGTATACCATGTCTCTTTTGATTGGAGGGAGGCGATGAAGATCTCTGCGCTCGCAGCGTTCGTGATCCTGGCGTCTGCGCTGGTGATCGCCGACGGCGTGCCCACGACGGTGACCTACGTGCCGCACGACAAGGCGGCGGAAGTGTTCGCGAAAGGCGGACAAATCATCGGCGACAAAGGACTCGTGATGCTCGCCAATCGACGGGTCGCCGGCGAAGTCGAAGTCCACGAGAAGACGAACCACGTGTTCATCATTACGGAGGGCGAAGCGACGTTCGTCACCGGCGGCACGCTCGTCGAACCGCGGCAGACCGCGCCCGGACAGACCCGCGCGAAGGACATCCGCGGCGGGACGACGTATCACCTGAGCAAAGGCGATGTCATCACGGTGCCGGCGAAGACGCCGCATTGGTTCAAGGAAGTCTCGACGGGTACCATCGCGTACTACGCGATCAATCTCGAACCCTAGGAGGCGGCATGCATCGTGTGACTGGAGCGATAGCACTGGTGTTGCTGGCAGGCGCTCGGCCGTCGGCGGCGCAGGCGACGGATCCGCCACGTCTGTTCATCGAGGGATCGGCGCTGGTGAACATCGATCTGCGCTCTCATGCCGAGAGCCGCAACGGCGGTCTGGTGCTCGGCCCCGATGACATGAGCTCGACGGTGCCGGGTGGCGCGGTTGGTGTCGGGACGTATCTGGCGCGAAATGTCAGCCTTCGTCTGGAGGTCTCCATGCCGGCGAACGCGCATCTGACAGGTTCCGCGTCGACATTACTCTCCGACGATCCGATCTTCATAGCGGCGATCGGCACGACGACAACGTCGCTCGCGTTCACCGACGACCTCCGCTCGTGGACGACGATGGTGCTTGCCGGGTATCACAGTGCGCCCACGCGACGAGTGCGACTCGCGTATCTCGGCGGCGTCGCGTTTGATCGGACTCGCGATCATAATGTCACCACCCAAACGACATCGTCGGTCCCGCCGTTTATCCCGACGCGCGTCCAGACCACGGAATCCACGACCATCCAGTACGCGACGAAGGTCGCTGTCGGGATCGACGCGGAGATAGGGCTGGCGTCGCACCTGGCCGTCGTTCCGCAACTCCGCGTGATTGCGGGCAGCGCGATCAGGATCACGCCCGGTGTCGCGCTTCGCTGGATCCTGTGACGAACGGAGTGTCGAACAGGGCCGAAGATGCCGCCGTTTACAGAGCGGCGTTGCTGCTCGGATTGGTTCGAGGCGACGGCGAAGGCAACTCGGGCCTTGTCGTGCATCGCGTCATGGGGCTCGTCCACCGGGACCTGGCGTCGGGACGCCGGGGGTTTGCGGACACGATGACCGTGCTCAAGCAGCTGCGGGCGTTTCTCAAGCTCGATCGCGAGCTGAATGAGCACCTCAAAGCGCTCGGCGTGGACGTGGCGCTTGGCCGTGACGGCGCCGAGCAGCGGATGCGCGACTGGCTCCGACAACACGAATGATCAAGGCGATCTTCTGGGACAACGACGGCGTCCTCGTCGACACCGAACGTCTCTACTTTCAGGCCACGCAGGAGATCATGGCGGCGGCGGGCCGGCCACTCGCCGAAGCCGATTACATCGAATACTTCCTGAGGCAGGGGACCGGTGCGTGGCATCTGCTCGGCGACATCACCGCGGACGAGGTGACGAGACTCCGGCACGCGAGAAACGATCGGTACAGCGACCTGCTCCGGCAGGAGGCATGCGCCTTCGAGGGCGCCTCCGGCGTGCTTCGCCAGCTGCACGGCAAGTACACGATGGGCATCGTCACCAGCTCGCGGCGGGATCACTTCGAGCTGATCCACGCCCGCTGCGATTTGCTTCGGTACTTCGACTTCGTCCTGACGGCCGACGAGCTCCCGCGCGTCAAGCCGCATCCCGATCCGTACCTGATGGCGGTCGCGCGCAGCGGCCTGCCCCCCGGCGCGTGCATTGCGGTCGAAGACTCCGAGCGCGGGCTCGAAGCGGCGTCGGCGGCGGGCATCCGCTGCGTGATGATCCCGACGCCCCTCACCCGGGGCGGCAACTTCGCGGCGGCCGCGCGCGTCGTTGACCGCATCGACGATGTTCCGGCAGCATTAGAGGACCTATGAGCCACAAATACGAAGCCCGAGTGAGCTGGGCCCGCCCGTCCGACGCGAAGTTCACCGACAACCGCTACAGCCGCGCGCACGAATGGTCGTTCGACGGCGGCATCACCGTCCGCGCCTCCTCGTCGCCGTCGGTCGTGCCGCTGCCGCTGTCGGCCGCCGACGCCGTCGACCCGGAGGAAGCCCTCGTCGCGTCGGCGTCGAGCTGCCACATGCTGTATTTCCTGTTCTTCGCGGCGAAGAAGGGCTTCGTCGTCGATCGGTACGAGGATCAGGCGTTCGGCGTCCTCGAGAAGAACGAGGCCGGCAAGATGTTCATCAAGACGATCACGCTGCGGCCCCAGGTGACGTTCTCCGGCGGCAAGACGCCGTCCACGGATGAGATGAACGCGCTGCACCACAGCGCGCACGAAGAGTGCTTCATCGCGACAACCCTCAGGAGTGAGATCCTGATTGAAGTAAGGTAAGAGGATGGTGCTCGCCGTCCTCTTCTTCGCGATCGCACAAGCCGCCAAAACCCCGGACGTCACGTTGATGAAAGCCAATCTCGGCGGATCGTGTTCGGCCGACTTCACCGTGAAGGACGCGGACGGAAAGGCCGTCTACGCCGCCATGGTGCACGTGAAGATCCGGTACGGCTTTGCCGGCGTGAAGCACGCGGATCTCGAGATTGGCACGAGCTCGGAAGGGAAGGCGCGAGTCGAGGGCCTGCCGGACAAGGCCAGGCCCATGACGTGGGAAGTGAAGAAGGACGACAAGACGACCGAAGTCACGCAGGACGTCGCGGACAAATGCCGCGCGACGTTCGACGTCGTCCTGAAGTAGTGCCCGCCGTCAGGCGGACCTAGAGATTCGGGTCCGCCGCGCCGACCAGCTCGAGGTTCAACCCGTTCGGATCCTTCACGAACACGTTGCGGATCGTCTCGCTCCAGTCGACGAGCGATTCGTCTTTCGACAGCACGCGGCCGCCGCTCGCCTTGATCTTCGCCAGCACGTCGCGGATATGTCCGACGCGGATCGCCATGCCGCAGGCCATCGCGTCGGTGACGCGAAGGTCGAACGGCTTGCGCGCGACGCCTTTGACTTCCGTGAACTCGATGCGCGCGGGGCTGCCGGAGATGACGCCGCTCGACACGCGGTACTCCGCGCCCTTCGGCAGGCCCATCAGGTCGAGCGTCGCCTGATCCTTTTCCCACTTCGTCGCGGCGGGCATCTCCATGCCGAGCACGCCGTTCCAGTACTTCAGCGTCTCGTTCATGTCGCGCACCGTCAGGCCCATGATCGCGCCGACGACCTGGCTCGGGGGCGGAGGCGTCGCGGGCGCGGCGTCTCCCTGGCGGCCGCGGCCGGCCGGCACCGGCAGCGCGTCGGTGGCCGCGATGATCGCCGGTGTGGCCTGAATCGCTTCGACGAAGTACCCGTCGGGGTCGCGCATGATGATCGCGCGCGCGCTGCCGATCGGCGTCGGCGCCGTCACGGGCGTTCCGCCTTTCGTCACGATCGGCGCGGCGACTTTCTTCGCGTTCGAGACCACAGCGTCGAGGTCGCGGACGAGCAGCTTCATCATCGGCGCGCCCGGATCCTGGATGTCCGGCTGCTTGTTGGTCTGCCGCTCGAGATCGCTGAACTGCGTCAGCTCGAAGTTGAACGCGCCGCGCAGCTGCGTCATGGCGACGCGCAGCGTGGCCGTCGGTGAATTGGTCAGGATGCGCGGGCCCTTCGGATCGAAGCCCCCGACGCGCCCGTTGAGCGCGAACACGCTCTGATAGAACGCCAGCGTCTTCTCGACGTCGTTGGTGGAGTGGATGGCGTGCATCAGGCCGATGACGCCGGTCTTGTTTGTCGGGTTCGCCGGGGCCTGTCCCTGCGCCAGCACCGCCGCGCCGAAGAGCGCCGTCATCGTGAGAGTGGTCAACGTTCGCATGAGCGAGCTCCTTGTTTGTTCGAGCCGGGTGAGAATAGCACACGCCTCCGTTTGGCTCACGGTATGATGCGGGTCCATGTATCCTCGCACGGTTGAAAACGGCGGGGGCGAGCGGCTGACCTTCGTCGAGGTGATTCGCGATGGCGACACCGATCGGATGAATGCCTCGATGGTGGCCATGCCGGGCGCGGGCCCGCCGATGCACGTGCACCATCTGCAGGAAGAGGCGATGGTCGTCGTCTCCGGCAAACTCGGGTATCAGCGGCCGGGGCAACCGCCGCAGTACGCCGCGCCAGGCGAGACCGTGGTGTTCGCGCCCGGCGAGGCGCATCGATGGTGGAATGCCGGACAGTCTGAGCTCCACGCGACCGGCTGGGCCAAGCCCGCGCTCAACATCGAGTACTTCCTCACGGCGCTCTTCGAGTCGACGAAACGGAACGGCGGGAAACGCCCGGGACTTTTCGACGCGGTGTTTCTGACGAGGCGATACCGATCGGAATTCGGCTTGCTCGCGATTCCAGCGCCCGTGCAGGCCTTCGTGTTCCCGGTGGTGCTCGCCCTCGGATATCTGCTCGGGAAGTATTCGCGCTACGAAGATGCGCCTCCGCCTGTTGCGTGACGCCCTCGCGATCGCCGTCGCCCTCGCGACGACGATGAGCGCCCAGCAGCTGAGACGTCCGTTCAAATCCGATCCGCCGGTCATGTGCAGCGCGTGTCCCGGGTGGAACACCCCGATGGACCCGGTCAAGGTCTTCGGCAACACCTACTACGTCGGCACGGCCGGTTTGTCGTCGGTGCTCGTCACCTCGGAGCGCGGGCACGTCCTGCTGGACGGCGGGCTGCCGCAGTCGGCGGAGATCATCGACCGCAACATCCGCGTGCTGGGTTTCCGCATCCAGGACGTCGAGCTCATCGTCAGCTCTCACGCGCACTACGACCACGCCGGAGGGATCCACGCGCTTCAGGTCGCGAGCGGCGCGCGAGTCGCCGCCAGCAGGGGCACCGCCGACGCGTTGAACCGCGGCGACGAGACTCCCGACGACCCGCAGTATGGCTTCGGCCGCGCCGCCACTGAATTTCCATCCGTCCGCAAGGTGCGTGTCGTCAAGGACGGCGAGACGCTGCGTGTCGGACCGGTGGCGATCACCGCGCATCTGACACCGGGCCACACGCCGGGCAGCACGACGTGGACGTGGAAGTCCTGCGAAGGCTCCCGGTGTCTCGACATCGTCTACGCCGACAGCTTGAACGCCATCTCCGCGCCGGGGTTCAGGTACTCGGCCGATCCGCCGCGAGTCGCGCTGTTCAAGAAGGCCATCGAGACGGTCGCCTCGCTGCCGTGCGACATCGTGATCTCGGTGCATCCCGACCTGACCGGTTTCCTGGAGAAGCTGGCGGCGAAGAACTTCGTTGCGCCAGGCGGCTGCCGCGACTACGCCGCCAATGCCACGCGGGTGCTGGATGCGCGTCTCGCCGGCGAGTAGACCCGCGGAGATGCCGGCCGCGCCGCTCGAACGACGGCTCGGGTTCGGCAGCAGCACGGCGGTCAACGTGCTCGCGATGATCGGCGTCGGGCCGTTCGTGACGATTCCGCTGCTGCTCAACACGATGGGCGGCCCGCAGGCGATGCTCGGCTGGTTCATCGGCGCCGTCGTCGCGCTCGCCGACGGCCTCGTGTGGGCGGAGCTCGGCGCGGCGATGCCGCGATCGGGCGGCGGCTACGAGTACCTGCTCGAGTCGTACGGCACGCACGGCATCGGCCGCCTCCTGAGTTTTCTGTTCCTGTGGCAGACGGTCGCCGGCATGCCGCTCGTGCTCGCGTCCGGCGCGGTGGGGTTTGCCCACTACGCCGCTTTCCTCGTGCCATCGATGATGTCGACGCCGTGGCAGTCCAAGTCGCTGGCGGTGGCCGGCTGCGTGATTGCGACGGCGTGCATCTACCGGCGCATCGATTCGATCGGCCGCTGGAGCCTCGCGCTCGGCGTGCTGGCGCTCGGCGCCGGCCTGTGGATCATCATCGGCGGCGTGACGCACGGCTCGGTCCGGTCCATCGTATTTCCGGCCGGCGCATGGACGCTCTCCCGTGGATTCTGGATGGGCCTCGGCAGCGCGACGCTCTACGCGGCCTACGACTACATGGGCTACAACACGATCTGCGGCGTCGGCGGCGAAGTCCTGCGCCCGGAGACGACGATACCGCGATCGATTCTGACGGCGATCGTGATCGTGTGCGCGCTGTATTTCGCCATGAACCTGTCGATCATCAGCGTCGTGCCGTGGGCGGACGCCGTCTCGTCGCGCTTCATCGCGTCGGACTTCATCACGCGCGTCCACGGCGCGCGGTTCGGGCTCGTGATGACGCTGCTGATTCTCGTCATCGCGCTCTCAAGCCTCTACGCCAACATGCTGACCTTCTCGCGCGTGCCCTATGCCGCGGCGTCCGACGGCCGGTTCTTCCGCGCGTTCGCCCGTCTCCATCCCACCGGTCACTTCCCGTCGTTCGCGGTCGTGTACATGGGCACCGCCTCGGCCCTCTGCTGCCTGCTCGATCTCGACGCACTGATCAACACGGTAATGATGATGTACCTGATGCTTGCAACCGTGACGATGGTCACGGCAGCGACCAC
>Ga0157378_10005134_pt1 | contig 11498 bp, 11 predicted proteins | sample M65metaG_FD_115309 | JGI IMG/M metagenome (GOLD analysis project Ga0157378, IMG submission 115309) | Miscanthus rhizosphere microbial communities from Kellogg Biological Station, Michigan, USA - M6-5 metaG | ecosystem: Host-associated > Plants > Roots > Rhizosphere > Soil | place: USA: Michigan...
CTCGCCGAACGGGACGATCCGCAACATCCTCGGCGGGGTCATCTTCCGCGAGCCGATCGTGATCGCCAACGTGCCGCGCCTGGTGCCCGGCTGGACGAAGCCGATCGTGATCGGCCGCCACGCCTTCGGCGACCAGTACCGCGCCACCGACCTGGTGGTCCCGGGCGAGGGCACGCTGACCCTTACCTACACGCCGAAGGACGGCTCCGACCCGGTCGAGCTCGACGTCTACGACTTCCCCGGCGGCGGCATCTCGATGGCGATGTACAACCTCGACGAGTCGATCCGCGAGTTCGCTCGCGCCTCGATGCGTTACGGCCTCGACCGCGGCTTCCCCGTCTACATGTCGACCAAGAACACGATCCTCAAGCGCTACGACGGGCGCTTCAAGGACCTCTTCGCCGAGATCTACGAGGCCGAGTTCAAAGAGGAGTTCGAGGCCGCGGGACTCACCTACGAACACCGCCTGATCGACGACATGGTGGCTGCCGCCCTGAAGTGGGAGGGCGGTTACGTGTGGGCGTGCAAAAACTACGACGGCGACGTGCAGTCCGACACCGTCGCCCAGGGCTTCGGCTCGCTGGGGCTGATGACGAGCGTGCTGATGAGCGCCGACGGGAAGACCGTCGAGGCGGAGGCCGCGCACGGCACCGTCACCCGTCACTACCGCCAGCACCAGCAGGGCAACCCCACCTCCACCAACCCGATCGCCTCGATCTTCGCCTGGACTCGCGGCCTCGCCGCCCGCGGCCGCATGGACGACACTCCGGAGGTCTCGCAGTTCGCGGAGACGCTGGAGCGGGTCTGCGTCGAGACGGTCGAAAGCGGGAAGATGACCAAAGACCTGGCGCTGCTGGTCGGCGGCGGGCAGGAGTACCAGACCACGCAGGAGTTCCTCGCCTCGATCGACGAGAACCTCCAGCGGGCGATGGCCTAACGCCGTCCCAAGACTTCCAACCTTCCAACCCCCGACTCGAGGAGAGATTTAGTGAGCACCACCCCCGTCAAGGTCACCGTTACCGGCGCCGCCGGGCAGATCGGCTACGCGCTGCTGTTCCGCATCGCCAGCGGCCAGATGCTTGGCCCCGACACCCCCGTGGGGCTGAGCCTGCTGGAGATCCCGCAAGCGATCCAGGCGGCCGAGGGCACCGCGATGGAGCTCGATGACTGCGCCTTCCCGCTGCTGCGCAAGATCGACATCAGCGACGACCCCAAGCAGGCCTTCGACGGCTGCAACGTCGGCCTCCTGGTCGGCGCCCGTCCGCGCGGCCCCGGCATGGAGCGCTCCGACCTGCTCGAGGCCAACGGTGGCATCTTCAAGCCGCAGGGCGAAGCGATCAACGCCGGCGCCGTCGACGACGTCAAGGTGCTGGTGGTCGGCAACCCGGCCAACACCAACTGCTTGATCGCGATGTCGAACGCACCCGACGTTCCGCGCGAGCGCTTCACCGCGATGATGCGGCTCGACCACAACCGGGCGATCTCACAGGTCGCGAACAAGCTCGGCAAGCAGATCTCCGCGGTCACCAACATGACCGCCTGGGGCAACCACTCGCCGACCCAGTACCCCGACCTCGTCAACGCCAAGATCGAAGGGCAGAGCGCCTGGGACACGGTCGACGACGAGGCCTGGATCGCCGACGAGTACATCCCTCGGGTGGCGAAACGCGGCGCCGAGATCATCGACGCCCGCGGCGCCTCCAGCGCCGCCTCGGCCGCGAACGCGGCGATCGACCACGTCCACGACTGGGTGCTGGGCACCCCGGACGGCGACTGGGTCTCGATGGCCGTCCCCACCGACGGCTCCTACGGGATCGGCGAGGGGATTGTCTGCGGCATGCCCTGCACCTGCAGCGGCGGCGAGTGGAACATCGTCCAGGGGCTCGACGTCCCCGAGTTCTCACGCGAGCGAATCGACCGCAGCGTGATGGAGCTGCAGGAGGAGCGCGACGCCGTCAGCCAGCTCGGCCTGGTCTAGTCGCACCTCTCAGGAACTAAAAAGAGGCCGGCGCGAGCCGGCCTCTTTCAGTTCGGTAACGGTTGGTACCGATCAGTTACCGGTGGGGTGGTACTGGCGCCCGCTCTTTTTCACGCGGCCCTCTTTCTCGAGGTCGCCGAGGACGCGGTACAGGTAGTTCGGCTTGATTTTCATCTGCTTCGCGACGTCCGAAGCGCCGATGCCTGGGTTCTCTTCAATCAGTTTCACCGCCTGGTCGGCACGGGTGCCACCGCGGCGTTTACGACGACGGCGTGGTGCGCCGGAGGAGGCGGAGCTTCCACTCGATTTTCTAGCGCTGCCGCGGGGGCGACCGGGGCCGCGGCGGGTGGCTTTGCCGCCGAGAGCGGCGAGCGCCTGCTCAGCTTGCTTGAGCTGATCCTCGAGCTCTCGTACGGTCCTCTCGAGCGCCTCTCGGGCGACATCGAGGTGATTCGTGGTGGGGGCCATCTAATTCCTTTCCATCCAAAGTTAAGACTTACCCGGGGGCGGAGTCTTTCAGAGTCACACACACTGTGACACTGACATCGAGGAAGTCAAAGGAATATTTCATCGTGGGTGGTCGGCTGGGGCCGCGGCCGGAAAGCGCTCCGGATTGTTGAAGAAGCGCACGCACTGGACCGCGCCGTCGCCGATCTCGATCGCGACGATGCTGAGGAATCCCTGACTCTCGCTGTCCATTCGCACGCCCGGGTCGCCGTTGACCAGGACGCGGGTGAATACGGGATCCTCGGGGTAGGCGTCCTTGCGCTGGACCCCGACCATGAAGCGGGCGATCTTGTCGGCGCCGTAGATCGGCTTGCGGGCGGAGGTGACCACTCCGCCCCCATCCGTGTACATGATCGCGTCGGCGGCGAGCAGCTCCCGGATCCGCTCGACGTCGCCGGAGACGGAGGCGAGGAGGAAGGCGTCGGCGAGGCGCCGGCGCTCCTCCTCGGCGACCGGGCGGCGGCGGGTCGTGTCGCCGGCGTGGTCGCGGGCGCGCTTGGCGATCTGCCGCACGGCCGCCGGCGTGCGCTCGAGGATGTCGGCGATCTCCGCGTACTCGAGGTCGAAGACGTCACGGAGGACGAGGACCGCGCGCTCCAGCGGGTTCAGCCGCTCCAGCGCGCCCAGCAGCGCCAAGCTCAGCTGCTCGGCCTCGATCGCCTTCGTCTCCGGCGTCTCCGGATCGGCGAGGAGCGGCTCCGGCAGCCAGGGGCCGACGTAGACCTCGCGCCGAGCCCGCGCCGAGCGCAGCCGGTCCAGCGCCAGCCGGGTGGTGACGGTGACGAGGAAGGCTTCCGGGTTGCGGACGGCGTCGTCGTCGGCTCCGTTCCAGCGCAGCCACGCGTCCTGGACAACGTCTTCGGCCTCGGTCAGCTCGCCGAGCAGCCCGTAGGCGATTCCCAGCAGGCGCGGCCGGCAGGCGGCGAAGGCTTCTACGTTCATACCGGGACCGGCACCTTGGAGCGCAGCGCGGCCGCCGCCGCGGCGCTCCCGCTGGCGATCGCCGAGTCGACCAGCCATCCCTCCGGCCCAACCCAGTCGCCGGCGATGAAGAGGTCGTCTCCGCGGTCGACTCCCGGCCGCCCGGCGAGGCCGCTGCCCGCCGGCGTCGGGATCGCCGAGACCGCGACCATGCGGGGTAGGAAGCGCTCGAGCACGACCTGCTGGCGCCAGCCCGGCTGCACGGTGTCGGCCAGCTCCTCCAGCGCCGCCCGCGGTTCGCGCGCGTAGCTAGCGAGGCTGAGGAGGACGCCATCCGGATGGTCAGGCGGAGAGTGCCGGGAGAGGTAGGTCGGCCGGTCCACCCCGAGCGCGAAGCGACGCGAGCGGTGGGGCAGCCTCCGCAGGCCGAGGTCGAGCACGCTCAGCTCGGCGGCCGGCCCGGGAGCCGTGGGAGCCTGCTCCCCCAGGAGCTTCGCTGCCCTGTCAGGGCCGCCGGCGGCAAGGACCACGACCTCCGCCTGGAGCGTCTCCCCGTCCAAGGTCAGCTTCCAGCCCTGTGGGCCGCGATCGAGGCCGCGCACGGCGGCATGGGTCCGCAGCGCCGCCCCGGCGGCCTCGGCCTTCGCGGCGAGGGCATCGACCAGCGACTGCCAACCGCCCCGCAGGTAGCGAACCCCCGGCAGCAGCCCGATCTTCAGCTGGGTCGCGGCGACGTCGGCGCTGAGGCTCTCCTGGTCGGCGACGAACGTCGTCACCCGGATCAGGGCCGCTGCGCTCGCCCGTGCCCGCTCCGAGCGCAGGCTCCGCCGCAGCCACTCCGCCGCCGAGATCCCCGCCAGCTCTTCCGGCTCGGTCCGCTGCAGCCCGAGGAACCATCGCCCAAGTTGTGCCTCCCCTCCAAGCATCCGCTTCGCCTTCCCATCCCGGGGGAACACCGAAGCCGCCGAAGTCGGGTTCCACCACTCCAGCTCAATTCCCATCGCCTCCAGCTCCCTCTGCGCCGGCCCACCCACATAAAGCGCATGCGGCCCCTGGTTCAAGACGAACCCGTCCCGCTCCTCAGAAGCAGCCCTCCCCCCAAGGTGAGAGCTCCCCTCCAGCAGCACCGTCTCAAGGCCACCCTCAGCCAACCGCCCCGCCGCCGTCAATCCGGCGGGACCACCACCGACAACCAAAGCTTTCCTCTTTTTCGTCTCCATGCCCCCTAGACGAAACAGCATGACCGTTTGTGACAGGACCCTCCCCAGCCACCTCGAACTACCCCCTGTACTTGCTCCGCTTCCGCGGATAGGTCCGGAAGACGTGGTCCCAGAGCGGTGAGGAGACGCCGTAGCCGTAGCCGTGGTCCTGGAAGTGGTGGCGCATGTGGTGTTCGCGCAGGCGCTTGGCGAAGTCCGTCTTCGGGACGAAGTGGTGCACGTAGTAGTGCGTGTAGTCGTAGAAGAGGTAGCCGAGGATGAAGCCGGCGAAGAGGGGGTAGGCGGCGTCGCCGAGAAGGGCCCGGAAGCCGAGGAAGAAGAGGATCGCCAGCGGGATCGAGACCGAGGGCGGCATCACCAGCCGCATCTTGTCGTTGGGGTGGTCGTGGTGGACGCCGTGGATGATGAAGTGCATGCGGCGGCCGAAGGCGTTGTCCGGCTCCCAGTGGAAGACGAGCCGGTGCAGCCAGTACTCGGTCAGCGTCCAGACGCCGACCCCGGCCAGGGTCAGCAGCCCCAGCTGCCAGGCGGCGTAGCCGCGATCGGCCCCGATCCACTCCATTGCCATCACCACCGGGACGAAGATCATCGCCGGCACCGCGGGGTGGACGCGGGAGAAGAAGTTGAGGAAGTCGCTCTTGAAAAGTGGGGGAGAAGCGGAGAGCTTCTCGGTCCTGGAATGACCCTCCATCGCCTGCGATATTAGCGCCGGGCGCCCGGGTTCCCGCAAGACGCAGGGAAGCTGTGACGAAGCTGTTTCAAAGAGGTGCCGATTTGCGGAAACGGCCCTCGCGATTACCCGGCCCGGATGCAAACATGCCGGCCGTGCCGCGCAAGCCAAAGCCCCCGACCTGCGAAGACTGCTATTTCCGGAAGAATCTGCTTTGCGCGCTGGAGCTGAACGAGGCCTGCACCACCTTCCGGCCGAACCGACCAGAGGGCCTCGTCCCACCACGTCAGCCGGTGCTGCTGATGCGGGCCCCGCGCTGGGCCTCGCGCGCCGCCTGATCGAATCCCTCGCGGCCGGGGTAAGTTTCCCTCGATGCCCCAGCGTGACCTCTTCGCCGACTTCGCCCGCATGCGGCGCGAGATGGACCAGGTGATGGGCGACACCTGGAGCCGCACCCGCTACGTCGCCCGCCGCGCCAGCGGCTTCTCGCCCAACGTCGACGTCTACTACTGCGGCGAGCCGCAGCGGGCGATCGTCAAGGTCGACCTCGCCGGGGTGGAGCTCTCCGAGGTGGGGATCGAGGTCAGCGGCCGGCATCTGGCGATCGTCGGCGAGCGCCACGTGCAGGAGTCCGAAGGCCGCGTCTACCAGCAGATCGAGATCCCCTCCGGCCACTTCCGCCGCGTTGTCGAGCTCCAGGTCGAGGTCGACGCCGAGCGCGCCAGCGCCACCTACGAAGAGGGCATCCTGCGGATCGACCTGCCCCTGCGCGACCCCAACGAGAGCACCCGCCGGGTGCCGATCGACCGCAAGTGATGGAGGGCGCGCCGGTCCTCGAAGTGGTCGACTCGCCGCTCGACGCGGAGGACGCGATCCGAGCCAACCAGCCGCTGCCCGAGGCGCTGCCGGTCCTGCCGCTGCGCGACACCGTCACCTTCCCGGAAACGCTGGCGCCGCTGGCGGTCGGGCAGGAGCGCTCGATCCACCTGATCGACGACGTCCTCGGCACCAACCGGATGCTGGCGATGGTCACGGCCCGCGACCCCGAGAACGAGCTGCCGGGGCCAGAGGACCTCTACGACGTCGGCGTCGTCGGCGCGGTCGCCCGGATGATGAAAGTCCCAGACGGCAGCCTGCGGATCCTCGTCCAGGGGATGCAGCGGGTGAAGCTGGGCGACTTCCTCGCCGAGGAGCCCTACATGGTCGCCCGGATCAGCGCGATGCCGGACGTGATCGAGCCCAGCCCCGAGCTGGAGGCGCTCAGCCGCAACGTCCAGGGCACCTTCTCGGAGATCGTCGAGCAGATCCCCTACCTGCCCGAGGAGCTGCAGATGGCGATCGCCAACATCGACGACCCGGCCGCGCTCGCCCACCTGATCGCCGGGGCGTTGCGGATCGGCACCGAGGAGAAGCAGAAACTGCTGGAGGAGATCGACGTCGCCAAGCGGCTGCGCCACCTCTCGCGGATCCTCGCCCGCGAGCTCGAGGTCGTCCAGCTGGGGACCCAGATCCAGACCCAGGTGCAGTCGGAGATCGACAAAGGCCAGCGCGAGTTCTTCCTCCGCCAGCAGCTGAAAGCGATCCAGGACGAGCTCGGCGAAGGGGACGAGCAGCAGGCTGAAGCAAATGAGCTGCGGGAGAAAATCGCGGCGGCGCAGCTGCCCGAACACGCGCTGAAAGCCGCCGAGCGCGAGCTCTCGCGGCTGGAGAAGCTGCCACCTGCGGCGGCCGAGCACGGGGTCATCCGCACCTACCTGGAGTGGCTGACCGAGCTCCCGTGGGCGAAGGAGACCGAGGACAACCTCGACCTCGGGCACGCCCGCAAGGTTCTTGACGCCGACCACTACGACCTGGAGAAGATCAAGGACCGGATCCTCGAGTACCTGGCGGTGCGCAAGCTGAACCCGGAGTCCCCCGGCCCGATCCTCTGCTTCGTCGGCCCGCCCGGGGTCGGTAAGACCAGCCTCGGCAGATCGATCGCGAAGGCGCTCGGGCGCGAGTTCGAGCGGATCTCGGTCGGCGGCGTCCGCGACGAGGCCGAGATTCGCGGCCACCGCCGCACCTACATCGGTGCCATGCCCGGGACGATCGTCCGCGCCCTGCGCGACGCCGGCTCCCGCAATCCCGTCTTCATGATCGACGAGATCGACAAGATGGGCGCCGACTTCCGCGGCGACCCGGCCTCGGCGATGCTCGAGGTCCTCGACCCGGCCCAGAACGACAGCTTCCGCGACCACTACCTCGACCTCGAGTTCGACCTCTCTGACGTCGTCTTCATCGCCACCGCCAACGTCCTCGACACGATCCCGGGGCCGCTGCTCGACCGCATGGAGACGATCGAGCTCGCCGGCTACACGCTGGAGGAGAAGCGCCACATCGCCCGCCGCTACCTGGTCCGGCGGCAGATCGAGGCGAACGGGCTGAAGCCCTCCCAGATCGAGCTCACCGACGCGGCGCTGACGGCGATCATCGAGGAGTACACGCGCGAGGCCGGCGTCCGCAACCTCGAGCGCCAGATCGGCACCGTCTGCCGCAAAGTCGCCCGCGAGGTCGCCGAGGGGAAGACGAAGCGCAAGGTGACGATCTCCGGCAAGAAGGCGCGTCAGCTGCTGGGCCGCCGCCGCGTCTTCGCCGAGCAGCGGCGGCGGACCAAGGACCCCGGCGTCGCCACCGGGCTCGCCTGGACCCCGACCGGCGGCGACGTCCTCTTCATCGAGGCGACGGCGATGCCGGGCTCGGGCAAGCTGACGATCACCGGCCAGCTCGGCGAGGTGATGAAGGAGTCGGCGCAGGCGGCGCTCTCCTACGTGCGCGGCCACTGCGCCGAGATCGCGCCGAAGGTCGAGGGCGACTGGTTCGCCGGCCACGACGTCCACATCCACGTGCCGGCGGGGGCGGTTCCGAAGGACGGCCCCTCGGCAGGGGTGGCGATGACCGTTGCGCTCTCCTCCCTGGTCAGCGGCCGGCCGGTCCGCAACGACGTCGCGATGACCGGCGAGGTGACGCTGACGGGCCAGGTGCTGCCGATCGGCGGGCTGAAGGAGAAGTCGCTGGCGGCGCAGCGGGCGGGGATCAAGAAGGTGATCGTCCCCGGCCGCAACGAGGGGGACGTGGCCGAGATCCCCGAGCACGAGCTCGGCAGCCTCGAGTTCGTCTACGTCGACGAGGTGCGCCAGGCCCTCGGCGTCGCCCTCTCCTAGATGGAGGCGGCGAGCATCGGCGGCCGCCCGGCCTCGGCCGCGCGCTTCCTCGGGGAGGCGGTGCGGTCGCGCTCCCGCGCCTTCTGGATCGTCGCCGGCCTGACCCTGCTCGGCGCCGTCCTGCGCTTCGCCACCCTCGGAGCCCAGGCCTACCACCACGACGAGATCGTCACCGCCAGCCGGGTGCTGCGGGTCGGCTTCGGCCACGCGATGGACGCGGTCGGGTTCTCGGAGTCAGCGCCGCCGCTCTACTACGCGCTCGCCTGGCTCTGGACGCAGGTGACCGGCAACGGCGAGTGGGGGCTGCGCTTCCTCTCGGCCCTGGCGGGAGTGGCGACGATCCCGGCTGCCTACCTCGTCGGCCGCGAGCTGCGCGGCGCCCGCGCCGGCGTCATCGCTGCGGCGCTGGTCGCGACCAACCCGATGCTTGTCTGGTACTCGCAGGAGGCCCGCGCCTACGCCCTTCTCGGCTTCTTCTGCGCGCTCTCGCTGCTCTACTGCGTGCGGGCGCTGCGGGACGGCAGGCGCCGCGATTTCACCTGGTGGGGCGTCTTCTCCTTCCTCGCCCTCGCCACCCACTACTTCGCCGTCTTCCCGCTCCTCGCTGAGGTGATCCTGCTCGCCCGCCGCCGCGGCCGCGCGATCTTCAGCGGCCTCTGGATCGTCGGTCTCGCGGTAATCCTCCTGGCCCCGCTGGCGATCCACCAGTTGTCCTACGGCCACGCTGAATGGATCGGCAAGTTCACTCTCGGCCACCGCATGGGCGAAGCCGCGATCACCTTCATGGTCGGCGAGACCGGGGACATCACCGGCCGCACCGAGACGGTCTGGCCGGCGCTGCTGCCGTTGCTGCTGGTCGCCGCTGCCTTCGCGCTGCTGCTCTGGCGCGGCACCCGCGCCGAGCGCCGCGCCGCCTTCGTCACCTTCGCCGTCGCCGCGGTGACCGTCGGGATCCCGCTGCTGCTGGCGCTCCTCTCCGCCGGCAAGGACTTCGTCCTCGCCCGCAACCTGCTGCCGGCGCTGGTCCCGCTGCTGGTGGCGGTGGCGGTCGCGCTGAGCGTCGAGCGCGCGCGACGGCTCGGCACCGCGGTCGCGGTCGTCCTCGCCGCCTACTCCCTCGCCTTCTGCATCTGGGCCAGCGCTGATCCGGCCCTGCAGCGGCCCGACTGGCGGGCGGTGGCCGACCACCTCGGCGAGCCGGACGGGCCGCGGGCGACGGTGACCTGGGTCCTCGGCGAGGCGCCGCTGCGCTTCTACCTCTCGACCGGGGCGATCCAGCTGAAAGCGTCCGAAGGCTACGACTGGCTGGTCCGCGAAATCGCCTTCGTCTCGATGGGCGAAGCGCCCCCCCCGCCGCGGCGCCTGCTCGGGCCCGGGTTCCGCGAAACCGGCGCCGAAGACGTTGGCCCGCTGTTCATCCGCCGCTACCGGCTCCACGGCCCCGAGCTGGCGCCGCTGCGCCTGCGCCTGCTGCGCCACGCCCGGACGAACTTCCGAAACAATGGGATTCTCCTCGACGGTGTTGGCCCAGGCTGAGCCGGGGTAGGGTTATTGTGATAGCGGTTACGGAATCCACTGAGGAGAAGGCATGAGCAAGACCAAGGCGGCGCGCGCCGGCGACATCTACGAGACGGCCCGTGAGAACCCCTACGTGCAGCGACTTATCGAAGACGAAGAGCTGCGCGAAAGCTTGAAGGATGCCTTCGAAAGCGCGAAGAGCGCTTACGGTCGCGCGACCGGCAACGGCAAGGGCACCGTGCAGGCGGTGACCAGCGACAAGAAGGTCCAGAAGGACCTGCGCAAGGCCGCCGAGAGCCTGCAGGAAGCTTCCGAGTCGCTGCGCAGCAAGCCGAAGAAGCGCAAGGGCGGCATCGGCCGGCTGCTGCTGATCGCAATCGTCGGCGCCGTGATCGCGCTTGCCGTCAGCGAGGGTGCGCGCAAGGCCGTGCTCGACGCCCTCTTCGGGGCCGAAGAGGAGTTCGAGTACACCTCGACCACCAGCATCAACGGCTCCTAAGACCCGCCTGATGGAGGCGGCCACCAAAGAGCGGCAGCTGAGCGGCGACAAGGCGCAGCGGATCGTCGACGCGATGCGGGACTCCGTAGCCCGGCGCGGCGCCGCCGGCTCCACCTTCGAGCACGTCGCCCGTGAGGCCGGCGTCAGCCGCGGCCTCCTCCACTACTACTTCGGGACCAAGGAGCGGCTCCTGGTCGAGGTTGTTCGCCGCGACTCCGAGCTGCGGGTCGAACGCCTCGACGAGCGGCTGGCGCCGGCAAAGAGCGTCGATGACGTGATCGAGGCCTTGGTCAGCAGCCTGACCGAGGTGATCGACAACGAACCCGGCTTCTTCCTCCTGATCTACGAGCTGTTCAGCGCCGGGCGCCGCAACCCCGACATCCAGCGCGAGGTCGGCCAGCTCTTCGAGCGCACCCGCTCTCACGTCGCGGAGGTGCTCGACAGCAAGAACGAGGAGGGCGTGCTCAGCCTCCGCCACCCGGCCGAGGACGTCGTCTCTTACCTCTTCGCCCTCGGTGACGGCTTTGCCCTGCAGGCGCTCTCGGATCCTTCTCGGGACACCACCGGCGCCTTCGCCGTCGGCGTCACCTCGGCCCGGTATCTGCTCGGCGCCGCCGACTAGCCGCTGCTTCTACAGCCAGCCGGCGCGCTTGAAGCGCCAGTAGAGGAAGAGGCAGACCGAGACGATCAGGACGAGGACGGCGGGATAGCCGAACCTCCATTCGAGCTCGGGCATGTGCTCGAAGTTCATCCCGTAGATGCCGGCGATCATCGTCGGCACGACGGCGATCGCTACCCAGGCGGAGATCTTCCGCATGTCTTCGTTCTGGCGCATCGAGACCTGGGTCAGGTTCGCTTCCAGGGCGCTGTCGAGCAGCTGGCGGAAGTTCTCGATCCGGGTCGAGACGCGGGCCAGATGGTCTTCGACGTCGCGGAAGTACTCGTGCAGGGTCGCCGGGACGACCGGGTAGTTGTTGTTGCAGAG
>Ga0157378_10005135_pt1 | contig 11495 bp, 8 predicted proteins | sample M65metaG_FD_115309 | JGI IMG/M metagenome (GOLD analysis project Ga0157378, IMG submission 115309) | Miscanthus rhizosphere microbial communities from Kellogg Biological Station, Michigan, USA - M6-5 metaG | ecosystem: Host-associated > Plants > Roots > Rhizosphere > Soil | place: USA: Michigan...
AGGACGTGGCCGGGCTCGTGATCGTCGGCCTGATCGGGATCTCGGCCGTCGCTGCCGTGATCGAAGCCCTCGATCGCCTCGTCCACCCCCAGCCGCTCGACGCGGCCGGGTGGGTGCTCACGGCGGGCGTCCTCGGGCTCGCCGGCAACGAGGTGGTGGCGCAGTACCGCATCCGCGTGGGCCGCAGGATCGGCTCGGCCGCCCTGGTCGCGGACGGCCTGCATGCGCGCACCGACGGCCTCACGTCGCTCGGCGTCGTGATCGCGACGCTCGGCGTCCTGGCCGGCTTCGAACGTGCCGACGCGATCGTGGCGCTCGCGATCACGATCCCGATCGGGTTCACGATGGTGGCGGCCGCTCGTGCGGTTCTCCACCGCGCCTTGGACGGGACCGACGAATCGACGCTCGCGCTGATCGAGGCGGTCGCCGGCGCCGTGCCGGGTGTGGCCCACGTGGAAGACGCACGCGCCCGCTGGAGCGGCCACCGACTGATGGCCGACCTCACCGTCGTGGTCGACGGGAGCCTCACCGTCGACGCCGGCCACCGGATCGCCGAGGGGGCGCGCTCGGCGCTGCTCCACGAGGTCCCGCGCCTGGCGGACGTGACGGTGCACGTCGATCCGCACGATCACGCGCACGAACCCCCCGGCCGTCCGTAGCATGGGCGGCATGGACACGTCGCTGCCCCCACCGCCGCCTGCGACCGAGGGACCGGTCGCCTGCAAGCGGCACCCCGACGTCCAGACGGGGCTGCGCTGCGTGCGGTGCGGCGATCCGATCTGCCCGGACTGTATGCGCCCGGCGGCGGTCGGCTACCAATGTCCGGATTGCGCCCGGGGCTCGCGCCAGGAGGTCCACCAGCCCGGCCGCCGGATCGGCTCGTCGGCGGCGGGCCTCAGCATCACGAACGTCCTGATCGCGATCTGCGTCGGCGTCTACGTGATCGGCGTGGCGTTGTCGGGCGCCGGATCGGTGATCGAGGGCGCGACCGAGAAGGTGATGGTCAGGCTCGGCGCCGAGCAGCCGTTCCTCGTCGCGTCCGGCCAGTACTGGCGCCTGTTCACGAGCATCTTCCTGCACTTCGGGATCCTGCATTTGGCGCTCAACATGTACGCGCTGTTCATCATCGGCAACGTGGTCGAATCGGAGCTCGGGCGTATCCGGTACCTGGCGCTGTTCCTCGTGACGGGCTGGTTCTCCTCCGCGATCGCGTACTGGCTCACGCCGCCGCTCGTCGCCGTGCAGGGCGGGCTCACCCTGCAGATCAGCGCCGGCGCGTCGGGCGCGATCTTCGGACTGTTCGGCGTGTTCCTGGCCTACAACTACCGGCGGCGCCACCTCGCGTTCTACGCGAACCGGATGCGCCAGATGCTGATGCTGATCGTGCTGAACATCGTCTTCACGTTCGCGATCCCGGGGATCTCCTGGCAGGCGCACGTCGGAGGCCTCGTCGCAGGGCTGATCGCCGGCTACGCCGCGCTCGACGGGTTCGGTCCCCGCATCTCGCGAACCGTGGCGCTCGTGGCGAGCTTGACGGGACTGCTCGCGGTCTCGATCGTGATCATCGCGATGCGAACGACGGAGCTGCAATCACAGTTCGCGCAGTTCATCGGTCGCGGCGGCTGATCTAGCCACTCGCGGTCGGCGGCGGGGTGCCCTCGTCCGCGATGCCGTAGAGGTACCCGGCTCGCGTCCCGACGTAGAGCCAGCCATGCCACACCGCCGGCGTCGACTCCACGCAGTCGCCGAGATCGAGGTTCCATTCGAGCGTGGGCTGCGCGTTCGGATCGGAGACGTCCCACGCGTAGAGGTGGCCGGAGCAGTCGCCCTGCAGGAGCGTGCCGTCGACGACCACCGGCGACCCGATCGCCGGCGACCCGATCTGCCGTTCCCACATGACGGCGCCGGTCCCGCGGTCGATCGCGAGCACGCGCCCGGCCGCCGTCGTCATGTAGACCGTGTCGCCGTAGATCGCGGGGGTGGACCAGCTCCCGCCGGCACCTTCGAACCCGAGCTCGAGCGCGGGCACCGACCACACGACCGGATCGCTCGGGTTCCGCGGGTCGAGCTTCATCAGCTGGCCGAGCTGCTGCGATGTCTGGTCGAAGCGCTGGTACTCGCTCGCGACGTACAGGTACCCGTCGTCGTCGATCGTCACCGAGGCGTCCGTGTCGTCGCCGGTCCAGAACCGGAAGACCTCGTGCACGTTGCGCCCTCCGTGCAGCACGTCGGAGATGTCCCACCCGGTGACCAGGCCACCGGAGTTCGCGACGTAGACGACGCCGTCGCGGTAGGCGACCGAGCTCTCGATCGAGACGTCGTAGCGGGTGTCGAGCCCATCGGCGTTGATGCCGCCGGGCTGGGCCACCGCCGCGAGCAGCTCGTTGTCGAACCCCGGCACCACGATCGGGCGATCGGGTGCGACGGTCACGAGTCCGCGCGGGTCGTAGCCACGGTGCATCGGGACGACATAGAGGTAGCCGTGCTCGCCGCCCACGATCAACACGTCGTCGACCATGAGCGCGGCTCCGTCCCAGTCGTCGTTCCACATCGGGTGCGGGGCGAGCGAGGTGTCGTGCGCGTCGATCTCCCACAAGACGGTGGGCGTCGAGCGGTCCATCGCCACCACGCGGAAGTGGTTGTCGCGCGAACCCGCGTAGTAGAGCGGATAGCCGTCCGGGTCGCTGGTCGCCGACCCTTTCGCCAGGTCCTGCGTCACCAGATCGGGCATGAGCGGTTCCCCGGTTCCCGCGTCGAGGAAGTGGTAGTGCCCGTCGTAGGCCCCCTCGCGGATCTCCATCGTCCCGTCCTTCAGGGGCACGACGTTCGGCTGGCCGGTCCATCCCGTGCCACACCATTGCTTGACGGGCGACCCGGTGCCGCCCTCCGCGGACATCGAGCACATCTTCGAGCCGTCGTTCGGGTAGGTCCATCGCACCACCGGGTCGGTCGGAACGGGGCCCTGCCCGTACCAGGTTCGGGTCGCGTCCCCGCGGAAGGTCGCCAGGCCCGCGACCGGCTGATCGGGCGGCTGGGCGGGCGTCGTCGCGGCGAGCGCCGGGGGTGCCGGCGCCGACGTGCCGACGACCGCGATCATGCCCGCGAGTGCGATCACCGCGAGCGCCGCGGCCACCCACACCGAGAGGTGATCGCGGGCAGCGGGATCCATGCGCCGCATGGTAGCCCGGGGGTGTCGCGGAACCGTGGCGCCCCGCGAGACCGGACCGATCAGACCGGGTCGGCGGCGGAGCGGTAGCTGCCGAGCACCCGCACCATCGAGGTGTGGCGTTCCACCTCGTGCAGCGCATCCCCGAGCGCGGGGTCGTCCATCCCGGCCATCACGTCGACGTACATCAGGTACTCGAAGGCCTTGCCGCGACGCGGGCGCGATTCCAGCTTGTGGAGGTTGATCCCTCGCTTGGCGAACGGTTCGAGCGAGCCGAGCAGCGATCCCGGCTCGTCGAGCACCGCCCAGACCAGCGAGGTCTTGTCCGGCGCGCCGAGCCCGGGGTCGTCGATCCCCAGGACGGCGAACTTCGTGAAGTTCTCCTTCTCCGTCTGGATCCGCTCGGCGAGCACCTTCAGCCCGAAGTTCTCGGCGGCCGCGACGCTCGCGATCGCGCCCTCGGAGGGGTCGGCCGACGCAGCGATCTGGCGAGCCGCCCCCGCGGTGTCGTGCACCGGGACCGGCTCGATCCGCATCGATGCCAGGAATTCCTCACACTGGGCTAAGGCCTGCCAATGCGACTTGGCGCGACGGATGTCCTCCAGGCGAGCGCCGGCAAGGCCGAGCAGCGCGTGGTCCACGCGGACGACGACCTCGCCCACGATCTTGAGCAACGCCGTGTGCTGCAACAGATCGTAGGTCTCGTTGACCGAGCCAGCCTGAGAGTTCTCCAAGGGGACGACCCCGAACGGCGCCTCGCCGCTCGTGACCCGAGAGAAGACCAGGCGCACGGTGTCGCAGGGCATCGGCTCGGCATCGGGGAACGTCGCCTGCACCGCCCGCTCGCTGTAGGCGCCGGGTTCCCCCTGGTAGGCGACCTTCATGGCCGGCAGAGCGTAGCAGCGGCGTTCGCCACGGCCGGATGCTGCGGGCCCTAGGACGGACGCCTTGCGGGGCCGTCCCCCGACGTCGGATGCCGCCAGAGCGCCTTGGTGAGTAGCCTCACCGGACGATGTCCAGCGGTCCCTCCTCGTCAGGGGCCCCCTCGATCACGGTGTCCGCATGATGCAACAGCAACCACGGCAGCCCGGATGACACGCGACCGGGTGGAGTCGACTTCGCTAGAAGAGCCCCGCGAGCTGACGCGGCCCGCCCACAGGCATACCTGGCGCTGGATCGTCTTCATCGCCATCGTCGTCATCATCCTGATCGTGGCGGTCGCAGCGATCGCGCTCCTCGGCGCACGCGCCGACCTGACCGACGGCCGTGACGCCCTCCAATCGGCGAAACGCGCCGCGCTCGCCGGCGACCTCGAGCAAGCCGGAACATCCTTCGATCGCGCACAGGGGTCATTCGCCTCGGCGGCTGACGGGCTGCACGCGCCCATCGGCACGGCCGCCAGAGCCGTCCCATGGGTCGGGAACAGCGCGGACGCGGCAGCTGCGATGGCCGACGCCGGCCAGCTGCTCGCGGCCGCCGGCGCCGGGCTCGTCGATGGACTCGAGAGGCTCCCGGACGGCGTGAGCTCGCTCGCGCCGCACGCCGGCGTGCTTCCGCTCGGGCGCTACGCGGCGCTCGCCGGCGCCATCGACGCCGCGCACGACGATGCGGCGGAGGCCGCCGCGACGCTCGCCGACGCGCCCGACTCGTTCATGCCTCGCGTCATCGCGAGCGCGCGCTGGGACGCGCAGGCGCAGACCGATCGTCTGAGCGCCGATCTAGGCGGTGTGGCGTCGCTGCTCCACGGGGCACCGGCGTTCGGCGGCGCCGACGGCCCGCGGCGATACCTCGTGCTCGCGCAGAACCCGGCCGAGCTGCGCGGAACCGGCGGACTCTGGGGCGCATACGCGATCTTGACGCTCGATCACGGCCGCGCCACGGTCTCCGGCGCCAAACCCACAAAGACGTTGCAGGATTTCCCGGCGGACAAGGTTCCGGCCCCGAGCCAGGACTATGCGACCAACTACGACCAGTACGGCGGCGCTGGGTCATGGCAGAACATGAACGCGACCCCGGACATGCCGTCGGCCGCTCAGGCGGCGCTCGCCAACTACAGGCTCGGCGAGGGGCGGCAGCTCGACGGCGTCTTCGCCGTCGACCCCTTCGCACTCGAGGAACTGCTGGCGGTGACGGGCCCGATCAACGTCCCGGGTGTCGGCTCGATCACGGCCGACAACGTGGTGGACGTGACGACGAATCGCGCGTACACGAACTTCCCCAACGCGGTGCGACGCAAGGACGTCCTCGGTGATGCCGCGGCGACCGTCTTCGCGCGGTTCCTCGGGATGGACGGACACGGCATCGCGCCCCTCCGCGCGATCTCGACGGCGGTCGCGGATGGCCACCTCCGGATCTACAGCGCCGACCCAACCGTGGAGTCGGGTCTCACCGTGCTCGGCGTCGACGGCGCGCTCGCGGATCCGGGAGGTGACGTGATGGGCGTGACGGTCAACAACGGGTCGGGCAGCAAGGTCGACTACTACGCCGCCCGGACCGTCGACTACGACGTGCAACTCGGCGGTGACGGCGAGGCGATCGGCACCGCGAACGTCACGATCGCCAACGACGCCCCCACCCAGGGGGAACCCTGATACGTGATCGGCCCGTACGTGCACGGTGCACACGCGGGCGACAACATCCCGCTCACGACGGTCTGGTGCCACGCCTCCTGCGAGCTGGAGTCGGCAACCAGTGACGGCGAGCATCAGATAGGGCTCGCGGCCGGATCGGAGAACGGCGTGCCGTGGCTCCGCGACTATCGAACGATCCCGGCGGGCCACACGGGGACGCTGTCGCTCGTCTGGCGGTCGAGCGGGGTGTGGGAAGGCAACTCGAGCGGCGGCTCGTACGAGCTCACCCTCCTCGGTCAGCCCACGATCCGTCCGACCGACGTCACCGCGACGATCCATGCCCCCGCAGGGACGGACATCGTGTGGACCAGTACGCCGATGGCGGTGGACGGTGGGACGGCAACCTGGCACGGGGCACCGTCCAGTACGACCACACTGGAGGTGCGTTTCCAGGCACCGCTTCCACTGAGGCTGGTCCGCGACGTTACGCGGCCGGTGTTCGGCTGATCAGCCGGCGAAGCGAGCGGCCCGGCGACGGGCCACGAAGAGCGCCGCCACACCGGCCACCACGAGCACGACGATCATCAGCGTCCCGAATGGGATCTGCGACGAGCCGGTGAAGGCCGTGCCACCGCCCCTGGTTCCGCTGGCGCCCTTGACCATCGTGGTCGGACTTGGCGTGACGGGGTAGCTGGACGTCTGAGCCATCGCGGCACCGGCGGTCACGAGCAGCGAAGCGAAGGTGAGCGTTACCACCGCGGATATGCGTCGCATCATTGGGGGTTCCTCCCTTTTACCCTGAGTGATGCATCGTAGGCCCTTCGGGCTACTCCGCGCAAGTGGCCGAACGGCCCAATTCTGCCGCCAGCCGATGCGGTGCAATCGTCTCCAGCGCCCGTGGCCAACATCAGGTCTATGGGTACCCTTCGCCCGACGACCCGAAACCCCAGCCCGCTGCTACGTCACGCCACAGACGGTCGTGGTTGCGCCACCACGGCTCGAGGCGGTGGAGTTGCGCGAGATCGCCCCCGAGAGCAGACGAGCGCGACCTTCATCAGTACGCTCCGCGCCGTGACAGCAACACCGGGATCGTCTTACCCAGGATGAAGAGCTCATACGTGAGCGACCAGTTCTCGATGTAGAACAGGTCAAGCTGCACGCACTCGTCGAACGACAGGTCTGCGCGACCGCTGATCTGCCACAGCCCGGTGATACCGGGCGGTACCTCGAGACGGTCCAAGTGCCAGTCCTCGTACTTGGCCACCTCTTCGGGCAGCGCCGGACGCGGACCGACCAGGCTCATGTCGCCTCGCACGACGTTGAACAGCTGCGGGAGCTCGTCGAGGCTGAACCGCCGCAAGATCTTGCCGACCGCCGTCACGCGGGGGTCGTCCTTCAGCTTGAACATCACGTCGTCGACCTGATGCCGCTGGCGAAGCTCCGCGACGTCGCGGTCGGAACCGGCGCGCATCGTGCGGAACTTGAGCATCGTGAACGGACGCCCTCGGAGGCCGACCCGGGTTTGCCGATACACGGTCGATCCGGACGAAGTGACCCTCACCGCGATCGCGATCACCGCCAGCAACGGGGAGAGCAGGATGAGCAGGCAGCTCGCCAGCAGGATGTCGAACGTGAACTTCGCGACGACTTGTCCGCCGGAGAGGCGGACCGGCTGGAGCGAAAGCGCGGTGAGGCCTCCAAGGGGTTGCACAGTGAGACGACTCGCGAGGACCTGGGGCAACGTCGCGGTGATGCGCACCTCCACGCCGGCGAGCCGAACCGCCTTCGCGATCGACTTCATATCGTCTGGGTCGACCGCCGATGCGGCCACGAAGACGCACTCCGCGCCCGACGCGGTAAGGATCTGCGGCAGGTCGTCGATCGATCCGAGGACGGGAAGGCCGAGGTCGACGCCGACGTCCATCGTGGTGACGACCCCGATCGGCCGGAACCCTCTGGCCGGCTTCGCCATGGTGGCGAGCAGCCGGCTCGCCTCTTCGTTCTCCCCCACGATCACCGTTGGGAAGGTGAGGACGCCGCGCTCGCGCAGGCGCCCGAAGTACGCATGCCACAGCCGCCGGACGGCGAGGGAAAAGAACAGGGCGAGCGCCCAGGAGGTAGCGACCCATGCGCGCGATAGGTTGGCCTGCAGCCAGAACGAGTCGAGCATGATCACGCCGAGCGAGGCCGAGACGGCGAAGACGATGCGACGGAATTCCTCAGCTGGGGCGAGGCGGAAGGCCTGGTAGAGCCTGGCCGCCCCGAATATCGCGAGGACGAAGATCGGTGCAGCGGCGAGCAACAGGATGAAGTCGTCGGTCGGCACGCGGACACCGAAGCGGATCCAGTAGGCGCCGAGGAGGGCCAGCTCCACGCCGATGACGTCGGTGAGGGCGACCCACCGGTACAGGCGCCGGTAGGCGGCCCTGGCGGACGGCCATCGGATCGACGGTAGGGAACCGTCGATCCCGATGGAACCTTCGAGTTCGCGGGGCTGCGCCATCCCTCTCCATCCCTCTGGCGCAACAGACCGGGGGGGCGCCAGACCTCGACGCTACATCGAACGGCGCGTAGGGTCATCCGTCCGAGGTACCGCAGCTGCAGGGTTACCCCCCGCCTTCGGACCTAGGCCCGTGGCGAACGCCGTCCTAGATCTGGGTGAAGCTCTGGAAGATCTGGATCGCGCCCGGCCCGATGATGACCACGAACAGGGCCGGCAGCACGCACAGGATCAAGGGGAAGACGATCTTGACCGGGGTCTGCGCCGCCTTGGCCTCGATCGACTGCCGCCGCTTGATCCGCAGCTGCGCCGCTTGGGTTCGAAGGACGCTCGCGATGGAGACACCGAAGACGTCGGCCTGGACCATGGCGAGAGCGAACGCGTTCAGCTCCTCCACGTCGGTCCGCTCCGACAGATGCCGGAAGGCGTCGGAGCGCGGGACGCCGAGCTGGATCTCCTGCAGCATCCGAGCGAACTCGGAAGAAAGAACGCCGGGGACGTTGCGGACGACCATCGCGATCGCGGCGTTCAGCGACAGCCCTGCCTCGACGCTGATGGTCAAGAGGTCGAGGGTGTCGGACAACGTCCGCAATATCTCCTTCTTCCGGTCCTCGACCTGCCCGTTCAAGATCGAGTCGGGTGCGATGAACCCCACGAAGGTCAACAGCGCCGTGACGATGATCTGGAGGAACGGCGACATCGAGACGAGCTGGAACAGGACGAGCGACAGGATGAATCCCCCGACTGCCCCGATGATCTTGAACGCGAGGACACGCTCAGCGTCCCAGCCGGCTGGGCTCCCTGCAAGCAGGAGCTTCTTGTCGATACGGTCCCGAGCGTCGATCGGTGTGACCCGTCGCGCGATCTGACCGGCCCGGGATACGACCGGAACGATCACCCGGCTGCCGAAGTTGTCCTTGAGGGTTTCCTCGCGCAGGTTCGGAGAAGGCGCGGCCACACCGCTTGGCCCGACCACCTGTGTCTCGAGCAAGCGAACGGCGCGCTGCTTCTCCGCTCGACCCTGGTCGATGTAGACGCCGACCAGGACGATCGACAGGGCAAGGGATAGAACCGAAAGGATCAGCCAGATCTCAGACATCGATATCCACGATCTTCTTCATCCAGAGGATGCCCGCGACGAGCAGGGCTCCTGCGACGATCAACATGATGATGCCGTACGTGTTATGGAACAGCAGCCCGATGTAGTCCGGGTTGACGGCGAACATGTACAGGGCGATCCCGAACGGCAACAGGCCCAGGACCCAGGCAGAGAGCCGACCCTCGGCCGTCAGCACCTTGATCTGGCGTCTCAACATCGCCCGCTCCCGAAGCGTGTCGGCAACGGTATCGAGGATCTCGGCGAGGTTTCCGCCGACCTCTCGCTGGATGTTCACGGCAAGCACCGCCCACTTGAAGTCGGGGCTTCCCACCCGCTCGGCGAGGCTTTCGAGCGCATCCTCGGCCGGGCGGCCCAGCCTGATCTCCGCCACAACACGCTGGAACTCGGACGCGGCCGGCTGTGCGATCTCCTTGGCGACCGTGTCGAGCGATTGCAGGAAACTGTGGCCTGCCCGGAGCGACGACGCCATGATCGTCAACACATCGGGCAGCTGTTCGCGCAGACGGTCTGCGCGCTTCGAGAGCGCCGACCGCAACAGGACCGTCGGAAACGCGGCCCCGACCCCGGCCAACACGAGCGCGAGCACCCAGCTGCGCAGAAGCGCCGCCGCCAGGATGCCGAACACGAGGCACGCGACCGCGGACGCAACAACGAACTCCCCGGAGCGCAGCGACACTCCGGCGGCCTCGAGCTCGGCATCCAGCCGCTCGCTGAAACCCCGAGATTCCGCGAACCGGGTTCCGAACTTCGACACGTTGTCCGGGATCCAGCCGCCGGCCGGGGCCGTCACCGCCGTGGGTTGTCCCGTCTGCTGGCCGGGCTGGATCACCGCACGCATCCGCGCCTCGCGGTCCCGATCCTGCCTCTGCCGGGCCGCGGTTCCCAACAGGAACCAGGCGAGTATGAAGGCCACGAGGCCAACACCGATCCCGATGAGGATCTGCGCCGGCTCGACGCTGAGTGCGAGCATCAGACCCCCTTCGGCTCCAGAGCGAAGAGCTCGGGCTCCACGTACACGCCCCGCTCCGCGAGCTTGTCCAGAAACTTCGGCCGCAGGCCGGTCGACTTCAGACGGCCCTTGAACCTGCCCTCCTCGTCGACACCGGGGGAGAAGTCGAAGAGGAAGATGTCTTGCAGAGTGATGACCTCGCCTTCCATCCCGGCGACCTCGGTCACGTGGGTGAATCGACGCGTTCCATCCTTCAACCGCGCTTGGTAGACGATCAGTTGGAGCGCGGACGCGATCTGCTCCCTGATCGCCTTGTTCGACAGCTCCATGCCGGCCATCATCGTGATCGTCTCGAGCCGCGAGAGCGCGTCTCGTGGGCTGTTGCAGTGGATCGTCGAGATCGAGCCGTCGTGTCCGGTGTTCATCGCCTGGAGCATGTCCAGTGCCTCGGAGCCACGGACCTCACCGACGACGATGCGGTCCGGCCGCATACGCAGCGAGTTCCGTACGAGGTCGCGGATCGTGACCTGCCCCTTGCCCTCGATGTTCGGTGGGCGCGACTCCAGCCGCACCACGTGCGGCTGCTGCAACCGGAGCTCTGCGGCGTCCTCGATCGTCAGGATCCGTTCGTCGTCCGGGATGAACGACGACACCACGTTGAGTGTCGTCGTCTTCCCGGCACCGGTACCGCCGGCGACCAGGATGTTGATCCGGCCGCGGACACAGGCCTCCAAGAACTTCGCGACCGGTGAGGTCATCGTGCCGAACTCGATCAGGTCGTCGGCCTGGTATGGGTCCGCGGCGAACTTCCGGATCGTGAGCGCCGGGCCGTCGATCGAGAGCGGCGGGATCACCGCGTTCACACGCGAACCGTCGGGCAGACGCGCGTCGACGTACGGCGAGGCCTCATCGACGCGGCGGCCAACCTTCCCGACGATCTTGTCGATCGTACGGCGGAGCTGCTGGTCGTCATGGAACTTCGTGCCGGTCCAATAGAGCTTGCCCGCGCGCTCGACGTAGATCGTGTCCCAGTTGTTGACCATGATCTCGGTGACTTCCGGGTCACGGACGAACGGCTCGAGCGGTCCGAGACCGAGGACGCTGTCGCCGATCTGCCGGACGATCAGCAGCTTCTCTTGCGCGGAGAGCGGGCCCTCCTCCTCATCGAGGAGCTCACGCAGACGCTGGTG
>Ga0157378_10005137_pt1 | contig 11492 bp, 7 predicted proteins | sample M65metaG_FD_115309 | JGI IMG/M metagenome (GOLD analysis project Ga0157378, IMG submission 115309) | Miscanthus rhizosphere microbial communities from Kellogg Biological Station, Michigan, USA - M6-5 metaG | ecosystem: Host-associated > Plants > Roots > Rhizosphere > Soil | place: USA: Michigan...
CGCTGGAGTGTGATCAAACCCGCCTACCGCGTCAGTCTGGAGGATGGCACGCAGTTGGTTGCTGGGCCCGATCATCGGTTGCTAACCGAACGAGGTTGGAAATTTACTACCGGCACGCAATGCGGTAGGTCGCGACGGCCGCATCTCACGACCCGCAACAAGCTTATGGGCACCGGCTCGTTCGCTGCGCCCGTAGACCAGGACTCGGACTATCGGTCCGGCTACCTCTGCGGACTGATTCGCGGAGACGGAACGATCTGGACCCAAAGTCGTTTGCGCGCCAATGGTGAATTGGCGCAACGCGGAACCTTTCGATTGGCGCTGTGCGACTTGGAAGCACTAGAGCGCGCGAAAAAGTGGTTGTCGTCCGGGTACGTGGAGACCCGTCAGTCTGCTTTCTCGGCCGCCTCGGTTTGGCCGCTGCAAGCCATGAACACTGGGGTCCGCGCGAGCGTGAGCGAGATGCGCGAGTTGATCGCGTGGCCGGATGCGCCGGTGCGCTCCTGGCAAGCGGGGTTCCTTGGGGGAATATTCGACGCGGAGGGGAGCTACCGCCATGGAATTCTGCGCATCTCAAATGCCGACCGCGAGATCACCAATCGGATCTGCGATGCGCTGCGGTGCTTCGGGTTTAGATTCGTCGTTGAGCAGGCAGCGGATGAGGCGCGGAGGCCCATGGACGTGGTGCGCTTGCCGGGTGGAGTGCGCGAGCATCTGCGCTTCTTTCACACTGTGGGTCCTGCGATTTCACGCAAGCGCGACATAGAAGGTCAAGCGGTAAAGAGCGAGAGCAAGCTCCGGGTCGCTAGCATCGAGCCGATGGGCAAGACGATGCGCCTCTATGACATCACAACGGGGACTGAGGATTTCATCGCCAACGGCGTGGTGAGTCACAACTGTTACGCCCGCCCCAGCCATGCGTACATGGGGCTCTCGCCGGGTCTGGACTTTGAGACCCGGCTTTTTTACAAGCAAGATGCGGCCGCGCTCTTGGAGAAGCAGCTGGCACGCAAGAGTTATGTCTGCAAGTCCATTACGCTCGGTGCTAACACCGATCCGTATCAGCCGGTGGAGCGCCGCATGAAGGTCACGCGCTCGATCCTCGAAGTACTGGCCCGCACGCGCCACCCGGTGAGCATCATCACCAAGAGTGCGCTCGTGCTGCGCGATCTTGACCTGCTGACCGAGCTCGCCCGCCAGGGACTCACCAGCGTCGCGGTGAGCATCACCACGCAGGATGTGGAGCTGAAGCGCACGCTTGAGCCGCGCGCGGCCTCGCCGCAGGCGCGCCTGCGCACGGTCGCCGCCCTGAGCGCCGCGGGCGTTCCCTGCGCCGTGATGGTGGCCCCGGTAATCCCGGTGCTCACCGATCACGAGATGGAGGCGATCCTCGAGGCCAGCGCGCAGGCCGGTGCGAGCTGGGCGGGATACGTGCTGCTGCGCCTGCCGTACGAAATCAAGGACCTGTTCCGCGAGTGGCTCGCGGAGCACTACCCCCTGAGGGCGGCGCACGTGATGTCGGTCATCCAGGACATGCGCGGCGGCCGAGACAATGACCCGCGGTTCGGCAGCCGCATGCGCGGTACCGGGCCTTATGCAGAATTGCTCCGCAACCGCTTCCGCAACGCCTGCCGGCGCTTCAACCTCAATGTCGCGCCGCGAAATTCCCTAAGTACAACATTGTTTTGCCCACCCACCCCGCCCCTGGCGCAGCTGCGCCTCGGGCTGTAGCACGTCCCCCCAAAGCGGGAGCCGCAGCCAAAGAGCTCCGGTTCCACCAGCCGGGCGATGGCATACTAGAAAGCGGTTTGTGCGGTCCGCCCGGCCCGCCGCCGAGACGACATATTTTGTCAGCGAGTGCGCCCGCTGGGTGGGCGGCACGGATGGGTTATGAGCGAAGCGGCCACGGCCAACAACGAACACGCCCTCAAGTCACGCTACCAGCTGCGCGAGCGCCTGGGCATCGGTGGGCAGGGCGAGGTATGGCGCGCGTTTGATCCGCAGGCCGGCACCGATGTGGCCCTCAAGATCCTGCATCCCGCGGCCGGACGCAGCGCGGCGGCCTGGGTGGCGCTGGTGCACGAGCACGAGAGCGCGAGCCGTCTCGAGCATCCCGGGATCCTCAGGGTGTTTCCGCCCGAGCGCGACGGCACGACCTTCCTCTTGCCGATGGAGCTGGCGACCGGCGGGGACCTCAAGCGCCTGCGTGGCGCCGGTTACCTCACCATCGTGCCGGTGCTCATCGAAGTGGCCCGGGCCCTCGAGCACGCGCACGAGCGTGGCGTGATTCATCGTGACCTTAAGCCTGGCAATGTGCTCTTTGACGAGCGCGGCCGCGTGAAGCTCGCCGACTTCGGCGTTTCGGGCAACTCGCTGGATCCGGGCACCGACTCGATGGTGCGCGGGCTGTCGCCGTTCACCGCGAGCCCCGAGCAGCTGCGCGGCGAGCCGCCGCGCCCGTCCGATGACATCTACGGCCTCGGCGCGCTCGCCTACGAGCTGCTGTCCCGCTATCCGCCGCACTACCCGCACTTCGACGCCCAGCGCGTGCAGCAGGAGCCGGTGCCGCCGCTCGTGCCCGCGCAGCAGATCCCGCCGCAGCTCGCGGCACTGGTGAGCGCCATGCTCGCCAAGGATCCGGCGCTGCGCCCGGCGAACATGCGCGACGTGATCGACGAGCTCGACGCTTCGCTCAACGACACCCTCACGTTTGATTTCGAGACCGACGAGCCGCCGCGCGAGGGCGCGGCCAACGAGACCGTGCCGCCGCAGGCACACGCCGCCCTGCCGCCGATCTCCGCGCAGGCCGCACCGCCCCTGGCGGTGGAGTCCTGGGAACCCGTGCCGCCGGAGCCCGTCGCCCTGCAGCCGGTGCGTGCGGTCGGCAGCGTGGACGGGGAGGCGCTGTGGCAGGAAGTCCGCGAGGCGCCGCTGCCGCGCTCGCGCCTGGAGCCGATGCGCAGCGGGCTGCCGCTCGCGCTGGTCGTGGTCGCCGCGCTTGCAGCGCTCGCGGTCGGCGCCTACCTGTGGCTGCCGCCGTTTCTGCCAGGAGCCAGCACGCAGTCCCGCCCGGTGGCCCCGGGCGCCGCCGGCGTGCCAGCTCCGGATGCTGCCACCACCGTGAACGCGGCGGCGGGTGCGCGGCTGCAGGCGGACCGGATTCTGCTCGAGCAGCGCATCACGGCGCTCGATGCGCGCGGCGCCGCCATCTGGGGCGGGGCGGATTTCGCCGCCGCCAAGGCCCGCGTCGCCGAGTCCCAGGGCGCGCACGATGCCGCCGGCCTGAGCGCGGCGCAGCAGGGACTCATCCAGGCGAACCAGCTGCTCGACAACGTCGAGCAGGCGGCTTCCGCGGCGCTCGCCTCCGAACTTGCCGCGGGCGAGCGCGCGCTGGCCGCGGGTCAGCAGGGGCTGGCCGTGCAGGCCTACGACCTGGCGGCGCGCATCGCGCCCCAGGATGAGCGGGCGCTGGCAGGGCAGGCCCGGGCGCGCGAGCTGGCCTCGACGCAGGGACCGCCGGCAGCGTCGGCGGCGCCGCCCGCTGCGGCCACGGCCCCGCAACCGGCGCCGCAGCCTGCGGCGAAAGCCGCCGCCACCACACCCGCCGCCGCCGATGCCGCCTTCGGCGAAGACCGCTATGCGAAGGCCGCCGGCGAGGGCTTTGCCGCGCTCGGCGCCGGTCGTCTCGATGAGGCACGCGCCGCGTTCGAGCGCGCCCGGGCCGCGCGCCCGGACGGAGCCGAGGCCGCCGACGGCCTCAAGCGCGTCGAGGCGGCGACCCACGCCCGTGGCTTCGGCACCCTGCGCACGCGCGCCGAGGATGCCGAGGCGGATGAGCGCTGGGACGACGCGCTCGCCGCCTACACCTCGATACTGCGCAGCAGTCCCACCCAGGAGTTCGCGCAGGAGGGCCGCGACCGCAGCAAGTCGCGCCTGGAGATGAACGATGCCCTGCAGGCCCTGATTGACCGCCCGGACCGCCTCGCCACCCCCGAGGCACGCGAGCAGGCGGCGGCGCTGCTGCAGAACGCCCAGCAGGTGGGTTCACCGGGCCCCGTGCTGCGCCTGCAGATGGCGCGCGTCTCCGCGCTGCTGCCCGAGTTCGAGAAGCCGGTGCACATGTCGATGGTGTCCGATGGTTTCACGCAGGTGACGATCCAGGGCGTGGGCGGATTCGGCGCCTTCACCCGGCGCGACATCGAACTCAAGCCCGGCCGCTATACGTTCGTCGGCTCGCGCGAGGGCTACCGCGACGTGCGCCGCGATATCAGCGTGAGTCCCGGCCAGACGCAGACCATCAACGTGAGCTGCTACGACCCGCTCTGAGCCCGGCATCCGGAACCGCACTTTTCGTAACAGCACCGGCGCCACAGTCCGCGCCACCGCAGGCACCAGCTGCAGCAGTCGTCCTTGCCGCCGGAGCGGGGCGCTCCTAAGCTGCGTAAAACAACAGCTGTGCGGGCGGTGCGGCGATGGGCGATGACGCCAAAATCATTCTGCTGGCAGGCGCGAGCGGGCTCACCGGCGGGCACACGCTCGATGCCCTGCTCGAAGCCCCCGACGTCAGCCGCGTGCTCGCGGTGTCGCGCCGGCCGCTCGGGCGCGAGCATCCGCGTCTCGCCAACCGCATCGTGCAGTTCAAGAACCTCGAGGCGCAGCTGAAGGGCATCAGCTGCGACGCCGCGTTGTGCTGCCTCGGCACCACGATCCGTCAGGCCGGCTCACAGGAGGCCTTCCGCGCAGTCGACGTGGATGCGGTGCTGAGTTTCGCGCGCGCGGCGCGCGCCGGTGAGACGCGGCGCTTCGTCGTGATCTCGAGCATCGGGGCCAACCCCACCTCGCGCAACTTCTACCTGCGCACCAAGGGCGAGATGGAGGAAGAACTCGAGGGCCTGGGCTTCGAGTCGCTGGACATCCTGCAGCCCTCGCTGCTGCTCGGGATGCGCGCCGGCATGCGTCCCCTGGAGCTGCTCGCGAGCACGCTCATGCCGGCGGTGAATCCGCTGCTCAGCGGCAAGTACGTGAACTATCGCGGCATCCCGGCGCGCACCGTGGGGGCGGCGATGTTGGGCGCGACCCGCTCCGGGCGCCGCGGCGTGCAGCGCTACACTTATGCCGGCATCGAGGCTCTCGCGCGCCTCACCTTCACGCGTGCGCGCGTACTGCCCCAGCCGAAGGCGCCGGCGCGCGCCCGCTGAGCGCGCCGCGCGCATGCGGCGCACGGCGCTCCCGGCCGCGCTCGCGCTTGCTCTGGCCACCCTGCTGAGCGCCTGCAGTCTCTTTGGCGCCCGCGCGCCGGCGCCGGTCGCCTTGAACCCCGCGGCACCGGAACCGGCGAACGGCCAGGGCGCCGCGATTGCCGCGCTCGCTGCCTCCCTCATCGGCACCCGCTACGAGTTCGGCGGCGCGGACCAGAGCGGCTTTGACTGCAGCGGCCTGGCGCTGTACGTGTACGAGCGCGTCGGCATCAGCATCCCGCGCACCGCGGCCGCGCAGCAGCGTGCCGCGCTGCCGGTTGCGGTTGCCCAGCTCGCGCCCGGCGACCTGGTGTTCTTCCACCTGCGCGGACACCGCGTCGATCACGTTGGCGTTTACGCCGGCGCCGGGCGCTTCATCCACGCGCCGCACTCGGGTGTTGCGGTGGCGTCCGCGGACTTGAGCGACGCTTACTTCGCGCAACATTTCGCGGCGGCGGGGCGCTTCGGCGGCGGCGCGCTGTCGTCACCTTGAGACATAAGACGGCGCGGGGCGCGCATCCTGCCCGCGCATCACAGCACTTGAGAGGCTTCGCACATTTCAGTACTTGACTCCAAACCGCGACGCTTTGACACTCTGAGTTCTGTACAAGGGCAAACCCGTTGAAAGACGGGGACGCAAAGCCACCGGTCTAAAGGACAGGTTCCTATGACGGCGGGGCTGCCACGATCGCGCACCAGGCGCGAACGCTCGCACTCCCATCCCCGTCACTCGAACCTCGAGCCATGAACACCGTGGCCGTTGAAGGTTTCGTTTCGGGGAAGTTATGACAGCAACGCCCAACTTCGCTTCCGAGGCGCTCACAGGCGCCGGAGCAGGAGATGCGGCACCCGCACCCAACGCGGGGCCGTTCGTTCTCAATCTGTGTTCTTCCACCACGCCGATGGCGCTGGCGCAGACCGATCTGCCGGAGCTGAAGCGTTTCACGTTCTTCGTGAGCCGACGCTTCGAGGAAGGTCGCGAGCGCTTCCGCCTGCACATGGGTTATTTCGCGACGCTCGCCGAGGCCGAGGAATGGCTCAACGTCGTGCGCGAGATCTATCCGGGCGCCTGGGCCGGCGAGGCGCCAGGGCGCAAGCTGCGCGAGCGCGCCGCCGCCGCCGCCGCCGCCCAGGTGCAGCACGCCGCGGGGCCGCAGCCCCAGGTGGGCGCACCGCGCGCAGCGGCCCCGAGCGCGCCGCCGCCGGCCGCGCCCGCCGTATCGCTCTCGATGCGCGTGCCGGTGCTGCAGGCAGCCCCGGCGATCGCGCGCGCTCCAGCGCCGCCGCCGCCGCGGCCCGCCGCCGCTCCCCCTGTTGGCCGGGCCGTCCCCGCGCCGCCACCGCCGCGCACTGCCACCGGTGTCGCCCCGCCCAGGAGCAGCGCCCCGCCCCGTCCGGCTGCACCGGCCGCCGCTGCCGCGGCGCGCCCGTCAGCGGCCGCGCGCGCCGGCGCCGCTCCGGCAATGACGGCGTCCCCGCAGCACGCCGAGAAGGGCGTCAAGAGTGCCAGGGGCGCGTTCGGCGACTCGAACGTGCGCGAGGTTCTCAAGGCGCTCGGCGATGCGAGCGCCACCGGCCAGACCCGCCAGATGCGCGCGCCCCCGGCGCCGCGGGAGGCGCCACCGCCCCCGGCCAAGAATTCACTCAGCGATACGCAGGTGCTGAAGCTGCTCGAGACGCGTCGCCAGGAGGGCAGCGAGCCGCCGGCGTCCGATCCGGCGCACGGCGCCATCCCGTTGCTCAAGCCCGATGACACCGGCACGCGCGAGGCACTGAAGTACGCCGTCACGACCAACGCGCCGGTGCTGTTCGCGGTGCAGCTGCAGTGGTCGGTGCAGGCCGTGGAACTGGACAAGGTGCCGCCGCTGGCGATTTTCAGTGCCTACACCCTCTACACCGTCGAGGGCAGCCGCGACGGCCGCAAGTGGTATGGACTGCGCCTGGGGTTCTTCAGCGACGCCATCTCCGCCAAGCAGGTCGCCCACTACGTGCGCTCGGAGTTCACCTCCGTCGCCGTCGTGCCGGTGAGCCCGCAGGAGAAGTCGCGCGCGACCGAACAGGACAAGCAGGCCGCCACACTGGGCGCGCCGGCGGCCTCGCCCTCAGGTCCGGTGGACGAGTTCAAACTCCTTGACGACGACAGCGCCGCCGAGGAAGTCGCCAAGCTGGCGCGCGGGCCGGTGCCCGCGCCCAAACCGGCTGCGGGTGCCGCGCCCAAGAAGATTCCCGGCCGGCCGGTGCCGCGGGTCGCCGTCGGGCGCGCCGTCATTCAGGCGGGCGCACCGGGCGTGGCTCCCCCCGCGGCCGCCAAGCCTAACGTGCGCGCTGCCGGCAAGGTGGGCGCGCGCGACAAGCGCGGCGTGCAGTCGCTCGAGGAGACGCTCGAGATTCTCGGCGCGGGCGAGCTCACCATCGACACCGGCAACGGCGAGACGCTCAACGCGAGCGGCGTGCGCCACCTGCGCGTCGAGGTGCAGAAGAACTCGCCGTTCTCCAAGCTCCTCGAACGTCTCAGTGAGCGGATGAAGAAGCCGTAGCGTCGGTGGCGAACTCCGCCAGCATCCAGCCGCGGTAGGCGTCCAGGTTGGTGTCGCGGCCGAGGAAGTCGCGCACCAGCTGCTCGGCGGGCTTCGAGCCCCCGGGCGCCAGCACCGCCTGCCGGTAACGCATGCCGGCGGGACCGTCCAGCAGGTTCTTCGCATCGAACTGCGCAAAGAAATCCAGCGCGATCACCTTGTCGAGCACGTAGGTGTAGTAGTTGGAGCTGTAGCCGGTCAGGTGCGTCATCGCTGCCCAGAAGTGATCCCCGGGCAGGTAGGCGGCGCTGCTGTAGTGCTCGAAGTCCTTGCGCCACAGCGCATCAAAGTCGATGCCCGCGGCCTCAAGCCGGTGGGTGTCGAGCGACATCGCGGTGTAGATGAGCTGGCGCTGCTGATCGCTCGCGCGCCCGTAGGTGTCGGCCCGCGTCATGCGCAGGTAGAGCTCCTGCGGCAGCACCGCCCCGCTCTGATAGTGGTGCGCGAACGGGGCGAGCACGCCGTAGTCGTGGAAGAACTCCTCCAGCATCTGCGAGGGCGCTTCGATGAAGTCCCCCTCGATGTTGAAGCTGCCCTGGCCGGCGTAGCGGTTCTGGCCGCCGATCAGATGGTGCATCAGGTGGCCGAACTCGTGCAGGAACACGACCACGTCCCCGTACTGCATCAGGCCCGGGTCCCCCGGCGCGCCGCCCGGGAAATTGCACACCAGCGCGCCGTCGGGCAGCTCGCGTCCGCGCGCGCCGGCGGTGAGCGGCTGCGTCGAGAACCACTTGTCCTTGCCCTCGCGCGGGTGCATGTCGAGGTAGATGGTGCCGAGCTTGGTGCTGCCGTCGAAGACCTCGTAGGTGGTGACCGAGGGGTGCCAGGTGCGCAGGCCCGCCACCGGCCTGATCTGCACGTGGAACAGCTTCGAGGCGGTGTCGAGCACGCCCTTCTCGACCGCGGCGTAGGGGAAGTAGGGGCGCACGCTCTGCGAGTCGAAGTTGAACTTGGCGCGGCGGTACTGCTCCTGCCAGTAGCGCGCATCCTGCGCCGAGATCTTCTGCAGCGCCGGCTCACGCTCCCTGGCGAAGGCGAGCAGCGCGGCGTCCTCGCGCGCGCCCGGCTCGCGCGACGCCTCATCGACCTTTGCCACGAACGCGGCGAGCTTCGCCGGCGAACCCATCATCTGGTCGGCCATCGCGTAGTCCGCCCAGGTGGCGTAGCCGAGCAGGTGCGCCAGCTGCTCGCGCGCCGTGAGCAGGCCGCGCAGCACCTCGGTGTTGGCGGGGAAGGCCACCGCGTGCGCCGCCAGGAACAGCTGCTTGCGCAGCGGCGCGCTGTTGGCGAACTTCAGCACCGCGGAGGTGTCGGGCGGATCGCTGGTGATCGTGACCTGCCCCTTGGCGTCGGGCTTGTGGGAGGCCAGGAAATCCGGCGGCAGGCCCTCGAGCTGTGCCTGGTCCACCACCACCTTGCGCACGTCGTCGTGCACGTTGCGGTTGAATACCAGCGAGCGCTCGGTGATCTTGTCCTGCAGCTGCTTGATCTTGGCGCGCGTGGCGTCGTCTTTGTCGACCCCGGCGAGCCGGTATTCGAGCAGCGTGCGCTCCAGGTAGTGGCGCACGCCCGGATCTGCCGGCGCCGGGATCGCGCTCAGCGCCTTGTAAACCGGCTGGTTAAGATTCAGGGCGGTGAGGGCGGACTGCGTGGTCTCGCTGAGCGCCTGTGCCTTGTCGCGCAGCTCCTTGCTCGCGCCCACCCCGTACAGCACCTGCGACTGGCAGATGGCGTCGACGATGGCGCCGAAGGCCTCATCGTAGGGCTGCAGGGTGTTCTCGATGCTGCGCGGGCCCTTGGCGGCCAGCAGGCGCGCGAGCGCCGCATCGGCGCCCTGCAGCCGCTGCTGCACCCAGGCGTCCAGCTCCGCGGGCGTGCCGGTCCCGTCCCAGGCGTGCGCGCCGGCGGCCGGGGCGGCGGCCGCCAGGGCGGGAAGCCATGCGGCCAGCGCCAGGAGTGCCACGAGGCCGGGCGCGCGCTGTGGCGTGGATCGGTGACGCATGCAAACCTCCTGCGGCCGCGCGCACCGCAGGAGGCGGGCGAGTCGGCGCGTGATTCTGCAGCGAGTTTAACGTGAACGCGGCGGCCGATGCGCCGGCCCGAGGGCGGCCTGCGGCGGAGTGAGCGTCTCAGCCCTTGCCGAACAGCTTCTCGAGTTCCGATTTCGCCTTGTCGATCTCGGCGGTGTTGGCGGGGACGTAGGCCGCACTGCGGGGCTTGAAGTGACCGCAGAAGTTCGCGTGCGTCTTGTCGCTCACTTCCTCGGCGGTCGGCTCGCGGCAGTGCTTGGCGACGCGCGTGTCGTAGTCCACGCACATGCGGCACACGTGCAGCTCCGCGCGGCACTGCGGACACTCGTCGCGCCGCAGCAGCGGCAGGCTCAACTGCGCCAGGGAGACGCCACACTTCCAGCACACGAGGTCATGAGCCATGGCGGCAAGCGTACTACCGGGCGCTGTGTGTTGCCCGCGCCGGTGCGCGACGCTTCATCTGGTAGGAAGCGAACGTCGACCAGCTGCCGTCGGTCTTTTGCGCTTCCAGCAGCAGGCTGCCGCTGGCTCCGTCGGGGGCAAGGCTCAGGGTGTCGCGAAACGCCCCTTCCGCGTACGGAAACAGCAGCACCAGGGTGCCATCCTGGCCGCTGCCCGTGGCCGTGACCCGCGCCCCGGCGGCGCCGAAACGGTCGAGCCAGTGCGCGACGTAGTCCCCGGCCTTGGCGTCGTAGCCGATGAAGACCCGCGCTTCGTAGCCCGGTGGCGTGGCGAGATCGACCATCGAGAACTCGAGCCAGCCGCCGTGCAATACCCAGCGCCCCTGGGCGCGGTAGTGGGCGGGCTTGCCGAGCACCGTGCCCGCGAGGTCCCAGTCGCCGGCGAGTGTTGCCAGCAGGTGCGTGGGCTCGGGGGCGGCGGCGGCGGCCGGCAGCCACACCGCGAGCAGCAAGGCGGGCAATCCGCTCTTCATGGCTGACACTCCTGCACCAGGGCGCCGTGAAGTCTAGCCCGCCGCCGCCACCGCCAGCGTGCGCGTGCGCAGGAACTCCGCCAGCACCCGTCCGGTGTGCGACTGGGCCGCTCGCCGCGCGATCAGCGCCGGTGTTCCCTGCGCCACGATGCGCCCGCCGCCGTCGCCGGCCTCCGGCCCCAGGTCGATGATCCAGTCCGCCTCGGCCATGACATCTAGGTTGTGCTCGACCACTACCGCGGTGTTGCCGGCGGCCACCAGGCGATGCAGCACGTGGGTGAGTTTCTCGACGTCGGCCATGTGCAGGCCGACCGTGGGCTCATCGAGGACGTAGAGCGTGCGCCGCGCCTTCTGGCGCGGCCCGTGCGCGACCTGATCACGCACCTTGGACAACTCGGTGACCAGCTTGATGCGCTGCGCCTCGCCGCCGGAGAGCGTTGGGCTCGGCTGTCCGAGTGTCAGGTAGCCGAGGCCGACATCCTGCAGCAGCTTGAGCGCGTGGTGCACGCGCGGGTGCGCGGCAAAGAATCCGACCGCGTCATCGACGTCCATCCCCAGCACGTCGCCGATGCTGCGCCCGCGCCACAGCACTGCGAGGGTCTCGGAGTTGAAACGCTTGCCGGCGCAGACGTCGCACAGCACCTTCACGTCCGGCAGGAAGCTCATCTCCACCGTCTTCATGCCCTGGCCCTCGCAGGCCTCGCAGCGCCCGCCG
>Ga0157378_10005141_pt1 | contig 11487 bp, 7 predicted proteins | sample M65metaG_FD_115309 | JGI IMG/M metagenome (GOLD analysis project Ga0157378, IMG submission 115309) | Miscanthus rhizosphere microbial communities from Kellogg Biological Station, Michigan, USA - M6-5 metaG | ecosystem: Host-associated > Plants > Roots > Rhizosphere > Soil | place: USA: Michigan...
AGTTCGTGAGGCTGACCTTTCGGCTTTGTGCATTCGTATCGTTGGCGTTCGCGTTAAGAACCTACAAGTGGTTCAAACTCGGTGTGCTCTCAATTCTGCTGGCGATGCATGGGCGTGCAGCGTTTGCGACCACACCAACGGCGACCGAGTTCATCGCGGCGTTGTCGAGCGGCAGTCTGCAGTCCTTCGGCCCGATTTCAGAAGACAGCCGTCAGCTTCGCGAACGCAGCTGGCTCTCCGTTGCTCGTGCCATGGATCGCTTTCATTGCGTCGATGCGGGCACCACGAGCATTCAGGTAATTCAAAGCTCTCCCTCGTCGATCGAATATCGCGTGGACCTGCTGGTCGCGGATCCCATTCCCGGTATCTGGTACATAAATGCAGTACTCACGCCGGCGGGCTGGCGAATCCGCTCGGCTGACGACGAGGCAACCCATGTAGCCAGAAGTGTCATCGATGCAGTCACGGAGACCGAGCGACGGACAATCCTCGACAGCACGACAGTTCCATTCCGCTCCGTAATGGAGGCGACGGCTGCTTTGCCGGTCTACTCTGCAGCGGACCGACGACAGGCGGAGCTGGCCATCGAGACACTCCTGCAGGTGGCTTCCGAAAAGGGCGAATACGCGTCGACCACAACTCTGCTCTCGAGTTACGCATCGATGAAAGCGCTCGACGGGGAAAGAGAGGCTTCTGAGTCGCTTGCTCGCTACGCCATTGCGCTGGCGTCGACGGAGAGCAGTCGGGACGCGGCTCGTTTCGCCTTAGGCAAGATCCTCATACTCCGAGACCGAGCTGCCGGAACGTGCATCCTCGAGGATGTTGCTGCATCTGCCGATCCTGAGATTGCCAGCCTTGCGACGACCGAAATCGCAAACGTTGATGACGAGCATTACAACTTCGATCTCGACCGTGCAGTTCGACTCTCGAACGCAACCGCGGCCTTCGCCGTGCGGTCCGATTCCAGCGAGATCGGGTACCGCGCATTCCTGAATCTCGGCCTCCTTCACCGTACTTTGCACTCGGACTCCGCATCGGTCGATGCTCTGCAGCGAGCCATCCGCTACGCGCGTGAACGCTCCGACTCGGCGGAAGAAGCTCTGGCCACGCTCTGGCTTGCCAATGAGCGGGAGCGAATTCCGAGAAACGGCTTCTATGCGCCGTCCGAGACAATCCCCGAATTGCGCGCAGCACTTGCGCTCGTCCCGCCACAACGGATCGACTTGCGAGCCTTCATCATCGCCTACCTCGGAATTCAGCTGGGCAATGCCGGAATGACGCACGACTGTGAGGTATTGGGCGTGGAAGCTCAACTCCTTGTGGAGGAAACGAGCAGTCCTCTCGTGAGAAGTGCCCTGTTGTTTTATCTAGAGCAGCTCAGACAGAGTCAGGGACGCTACCAGGAAGCGATCGAGCTCTCAGAGCAGTCGGTTCGCGAAGGGTCGCCCTGGCCCCTCTGGCGTGAGTGGGTTACACAGACGCACATCGGCGATTCCCTTGTGAAAGTGGGACGCGCCCGTGATGCGTTGCCGCACTACGCCCGGGCGATCGATTTGATCGAGGCGCGAAAGGCACTCATTCCAACGTCGATGGACGGCACCTTCCGCTACATGTCGGACAAATCCTTCACGTACTTTCGCTACTCGGACACCTTGATTACGCTGGGTCGTGTCCGGGAGGCGCCGTTGATTTGTGAGCGCCTGCACGCGCTGGTGTTTTCTGAAGCCACGGGCAACCGTTCGCTGGCGCCCGGGACTGATGCACTTGCTCGCCGCCGCGACCTGGAACTGCAGCTGGCTGGCCTCAATCGGATGCGCTACACCCAAAGGAAAACGGGCCGGTCCATCGAGGACCAACGTCATGCGATTCAGATGGCGCTGGACAGGCTCGAATCGGAGAGCCTGCTCCGGGACAAACAAGTGGCCACGAGCGACGTGTGGAAGCACGCGCTAGATCCCGAGGGACTTCTCAGTGATCCGCACACTCTCATCGTGGAATACGAGATCGCCTACGCAGGAGTGACTGTCTTTCTCGTAAGCAAACCAGGCAGTACGGTGCATGTCGAAAGTTTCCGGCTCACCCCCAATCGCGAATTGCTGCTGAGAACGATCGAGGATCTTAGAAATCGACTGGCTCAGCGCGGGCTGCGATATCAGGCTGATACCAGGCTCCTGTATCAGATGCTGGTCGCGCCGTTCGAACATCGTCTCGCCGGGTTCTCCACGGTTTACTTCATTCCCGATGACGAGCTATGGCAGGTTCCCTTTCACATTCTCTCCGATGCCTCGGGGCATATGTTGATCGACCGGCATGCGATCGCATACGCGTCTTCCATCGTCGCTCTTCGTGCCGCCTCCGCGGTCTCGCGCAGCCACCGCCATGCGCCTGGACAGCTGCTCGCATTTGGCAATCCTGCCATCAGCCCGAAAGAGGCGCGCCAGATTCGTTTTCGGTATCGCGACGCCCGGCTCGGCGATCTCCCGGAAGCAGCGGCAGAAGTGCGAACTCTCCTCACGATGTACGGTGCCGGAGCGAGGGCATTCATCGGAGCGACGGCGGATGAAACGACCGCCAAGCGGCTGGCACCCAACTACCGCATCCTTCACTTTGCCTCGCACGGAGTCACCGACAATACTCGCTCAATGTATTCCGCTCTCCTGCTTTCCCCATCGTTACCAGGTGGGGACGATGGCGTTCTCGAGGCACGAGAGATCGCGGAGTTGCATCTCAACGCCGACCTCGCAGTACTCTCCGCCTGCGATACGGCCTCTGGCAGTTTCTATGAACATCAGGGCATTGTGGGCCTGGCCTGGGCATTTCTCATCGCAAATTGTCCGACCACCGTGGCCAGCCAATGGAACACCGAGTCGACGTCGACCGAACAGTTGATGATCGCCTTTCACCGCGGACTCCTGTCCGGCAAGTCGAAGCCTCAAGCTTTGCGTGCGGCAATGCTCTCCTTAAGAAAGCAACGACGATACACACACCCCTTTTACTGGGCACCATTCGTAGTGATCGGACCTCCGTAGTAGCCCGAATCCTTACGTAAGGCGATGCTGGCCCCTCGGAAACACTCACGCTATCAGCACCCTTTCTACTGGTCGCATAATCGCGGACTCGAAACCACTTGACCGTCTCTCGCGCACGTTCTGAAGAACCAGCACATAGAACCGTGAGATGGGACTGCTCCTCCTGACGCATCGCACGATCCACAACGGCAGACCACTCATAAGTACGACTTTCAGCGTCGCCTATCGCGACATTCGCCCGTTGGTTAGCATCCGGGCCTCTGGATAGCCGAGTGTCGTAATTCCGCTGGCTTGAACAGTCAGGACTGACACCTGTCGCAATGAGTACGGCGAGGTCGACAGCCTGACTGATGAGGCGCAGAGGACCGACGTCAATCATCCAGATCCGACGCCAGCGGTACGGACCTATGACTGCTCATGACGACACAGTCTGTGACGACTCAGCAGCTATGAGCATCGCTTCTGCCCACCTGCACCCGGGAATTCCTGAACCCGGCGTAATGCCTGTCGACCGAGGGGCATGGCGGCGGGAATTGAACTTGTCGAATTTTGTCAACACGTACTACCAGTACCGTGACGTCGAGTCGCTCAACTGCAACAAGCGCCTCCTGATCGTAGGACCGGGCCAGGGGCTCGACCGCCAGTTCTTCCAATGGGCACACTACGACGTCGTTTCATTCGACATCGATGCTGCCTTCGAGCCTGATCACATCGGATCCGTTCATGACCTGTCGATCTTCAGGGATGGTCAGTTCGATGTGGCCATTGCCTCACACGTTCTCGAGCATATGGCGGTTCCCTACCTGGATAGCGCGCTGACGGAACTTGCCCGTGTCGCGCGGTACGTTCTGATCTACCTGCCCGTTGGCGGCCGATTTCTCCATTGTCGTCTCGTTCCGCCCTGTAGCAGTTATCGGCTGTCTGTAGTCATCGACTTCATCAATCCGTTTGACAGATCGGATGGGGTTACCCCGCGGTACTGCGCACAACAGCACTTCTGGGAATTAGGTCGACCCGGTTTCTCCGTGCGAGCGATGCGTCGTCGCTTCTCCTCACATTTCGAGGTTCTCCAATCGTATCGAAACCATGATTGGCCGCAGAGCCACAACTTCGTCCTCCGATCGAAACACCGCTTCGAGGGTGGCCCATGACTGTCGCGGAGAGCCAGCTCTTCTGCTGCAGCCGCTGGTGGTGGACTACGACAACGACACTCTTCGCCATAAGCGTTTCCGCTGCAGGGCTGGCGATCCTGCCAGCAGACCTGAGACCGATTCTCGCACCCGCTGCCGCGCTGGTCACACTCCAGGTGTTCTTCATAATGGTCTTATGGGCACGCGAATCAATTTTTCCGCTGTTCGATGCCGGCGCGATCGCCGTACTGGCGACTACCGTATACGGCGTGATCCCTCTCGCCGGATTCGCCACGATGAACGGCGTCTGGGACAGATACGCGGACGGCCGGCTGCAAGCCTATGACTTCCGACCCTCCACGATAGGACATGTGGGCTGGATGTACGTTCTCTACGACGCCACGTTCATCACTGTCTATCTCGCCGTCCGCCGCACCTCGGTGCAGCAGTCTCCGCCGGTGCGCATGCCCAGCCTCGCGACCGTTCTGGCGCTTGCCGGGCTTCTCATTTTCGGCGAGCTGACAAAGTTCACCCTCGGAATCGCGTATGGATTCGGCACCGACTCCGTATACACGCAAGCCGCCGGCGTACCGGCTATACCTGCCCCAATGCCAGGCGTGATCAGGCAACTGGCAAGTCCCATCTTCACGGCGGTCCTGCTCGTCAAGCAGGCGCTTCTCGCGCTCCTGCTCATCAATTGGCGACTCAGAGCGTGCCGGATCGCGCTATTCGCATGGCTCATTGCAGAGATTGCGTGGTTCGCGCACCGCGTCGGATCGCGCGCGCCACTTCTGCTGCTTGTCATAAGCGCCGCGCTTCTCTATCACCGACTGGTAAGACCCCTGCGGATTCGATTTGTCGTTGCTGGCGGCGCCGCTTTGCTTGCCGCATTTCTTGGCGCGGGTGTCCTCAGGACGTTTCATGCGCAGCCCGCCCGCGAGCATCTCAATTACCTCGCAACGATGAACGAATTCCAATCGATCTACACGAATGCATTCGATTTGTACATGCGAAAGGAAGCCGGCGGTCTCGCCGCAGTGCCCTGGCAGATCCACGCAGTAGACCTCTACTTGCTGATTCCGCATCAACTACTCCCTTTTGAGAAGCTCGATCCGGCAATTTGGTATCTCGGGGTGATCGGACAGGGCGATGCGCCAGTCGGCTATGTGTTCGGCGTGATCGCGCAAGCGATTGTGGGTCTCGAATCGGCGGAGATTGTCGCTCGTGCTTCGCTTCTGGCCATCGTCCTTGCCCTCCTCCATCGGTGGTACCGGCGTCACGACGACGGATTCTGGGCGACGCTGTTCTATCTCTTCATCGCTGTGTGGACCTATTACTCGTTTCGGGCGACGACCTTCTGGTTCCTCCACTTCATCCTCTATGAGTTTGTTCCCGTAATGCTCTGCGCAAAGCTGGCCGACTTTGCGCTTACGTCGCTGTCTGAAACCGGAGCCGTTCGTTGCGAGTAGCGCATTGCATCGGGTCGCTTCGCAGCGGATGTGCAGAGAGTCAGGCCTGCGCATCCCTCACCGACTTCGTTCAGCCCTATCAAGACGCATCGGCATCGCGAAAGCAGAGGTGCGTCGCTTGAAGCAATCGCTCCTTGGATCGCTCATATGCACCGAGTGCGGTGGCGACCTTACAACCGTCTCCGAGAGCGACTCCCTGGATATCGCTGCGGGTAACCTGAGGTGCATCCAGTGCGGCTGCCTTTATCCGATCGTCAATCACGTTCCTCGCTTCTCGACACCGGCCCACTATGCAGACAGTTTTGGCTTCGAGTGGAGCCGGTTCAGGCGGACGCAGCTCGATAGTTTCAGCGGTACTGCGATCTCCCACGACCGCTTCTTTCGTTGCACCGGCTGGACCGTGGCGGAGCTCAAGGACCGGCGCGTGCTCGACGCGGGTTGCGGTGCGGGGCGATTCGCAGAAGTCGCGCTGAAAGCTGGCGCCGAGGTATTTGCACTGGACTCTTCATCGGCCGTAGATGCCACATGGTCAAACCTGTCCAGTCACGAACGGTTACATGTCGTACAGGGCGACATCTACAACATGCCTTTCCGCCAGGGCATTTTTGATTTCGTTTACTGCTTTGGCGTCTTACAGCACACGCCGAACGTTGAACTGGCGTTCTCCAGGCTCGTCCCTCTCTTACGCCTCGGCGGTCGTCTGGCTGTCGACGCCTACCCGCGGTCGCTCCTGAATCTATTGTGGCCAAAGTATTGGCTGCGGCCATTTACGAAGCGACTGGCGTCAGAACGGCTTCTTCGCTGGATCGCAATGTTGTTACCAATTCTATTTCCACTGAGCGACCTGTGCTCACGAGCGCCGTTCATCGGGCGCAAGCTTCGTCACATCGTCCCGGTAGCGAACTATCGCCTGGACTTTCCGCAACTTACAAACGAACAGCTCTACGAGTGGGCTCTGCTCGACACTTTTGACATGTTCTCGCCTCGATTCGACAAGCCGGTGTCGGCCAGGATGCTGGCTCGGTGGTTCACAAAGGCAAACCTCCGCGACGTTCAAATATTCAATCCCGGCCTGCTCGTCGGTCGAGGAGAGCGTCAGCAGTGAGCGGCCGGTTCGGCGTGGCGGGAGCAACCGGCGGGCTTGCCCCGAGCATCGTGCGCCGCGCCGCAGAGATCATGCTCCTACGCGACCGGATTGGAGGCTTCATGCGAGACATCCACACTTCTTCCAGACAGTCGTTCGCGGATCAATCACCTTCCGTCGGCGAAGAACGCGTTGTCTTAACGAGGCTCGAGCTCTGTCGCCTCGAATGCGGTGCCTCGGTCTGAGTATGCGAATCCTTTACGCAACTCCCGGCTATAAGCCCGCCTATCGGATTGGCGGCCCGGTCGTCTCCGTTTCGGCCACGGCAGAAAGGCTCGTCAAGCGCGGCCACGAGGTTACCGTCGTAACGACAAACGGCAACCTCGATCAAGATATCGACGTACCGCTGGGGCGACCCGTGGACGTCGACGGCGTCACCGTCTGGTACTTCCGAAGGACGGAACCGTTTCGAACGTGGCTGCCGTTCATTCCATATTTTTCACAATCCGCGGGATATCTCTATGCACCGGAAATGCGCCCGGTGCTCGAGCGCATCATGCCCGCTCACGATCTCGTTGATACGCAGTTGCCGTTCATCTATCCGAGCTACATCGCGGCGCGACTCGCACTCCGCTATAAGAAGCCGCTCTTTTATCACCAGCGAGGCAATTATCTCGATGACCATCTCAGCCGGCGCCGTATCAAGAAGGAAATTTTCATGGCCGTCTATGAGAAACCGATCATGCGCCTCGTCGACTCTCTCATTGCACTGACGACCGAGGAAAAGGAAGCCTTTGCGTCAGTGTCACCCGGCACTCCATGTTCGGTTGTACCAAACGGTGTCGATCTGCCTGCGGTTGACATGGAGGCCGCGGCGCGCGTCCAGGCACAGTTCGGAATACCGCAAGATGCCATAGTCATCCTCTATCTAGCGCGCCTTGAACCGTGGAAGGGCGCAGAGGAGCTCATTGAGGCTTTCAGCGAGATCCAGGCGAAGTTTCCTCACGCCTGGCTGGTCATGGCTGGTCCTGACGAACACCATACAGACGAACGCTGGCGCTCTCGGGCCGAATCCGCAGGATTCGGCTCTCGGCTTCTCTTTCCCGGGGTGATTACGGGAGTTGTAAAGTCAGATTTTCTTCAACGTGCGGACCTCTTCTGCTTGCCATCTTCGGGCGAGGCACTGTCAATGGCTATCCTCGAGGCCCTTGCCCATCGCACAGCGGCATTGCTGTCGCCCGGTTGCCGGTTCGCTGAGGCCGTTGATGCGGGAGCGGCGACGATCGCTGGCAAGGGCGCGAGATCGATCGCCGCCGAATTGTGCGAGCTCCTCCCAGACCGTCACCGCCTCGCCAGAATGGGGCGGGCGGGACGCGCCCTTGTCGAGCAGAAATACTCATGGGACTCGGTACTCGATCGACTGATCGCAGTCTACCAGCGCGGCGCCGGCTATCGACAGCCTGACTCTGATGCCGAATGTATGCGCCGCTCGGTTCCATTACGCACGAACAGTGTTGCGGCTATTCCGCCAGCTTTCGCTCCTGAGGAGGGGTGACGACTATGGTGGTGTCCTCAAAACTTCAGGAGCCAGACTTCACACCCCCGCTGTCGGTAGCGCACTTCATCGCGGTCCTTCGGGGATACGCGTCGACGATCGCCCTGTCTTTGCTCGCATTGGGGATTGGCTACTGCATTTGCGCGATGGCTTACTACCTGCTCACGCCGTCGGAGATCGTAACGAAACAGGCATTTCGCCTCGAGTTTCCCGGTGCTGTCGACGGTACATATTCCAATGGCACCAGGTTTTCCGCGCGGGACATCGTCAGTACGCCCGTCCTGCTCCGCGTTTACAAGGACGACGCCCTTGAGCGATTCCTGACGTTTCACGACTTCAGCGCGGCTGTATTCGCCCTCGAATCGAGCACTGCGTATGAACGTCTCCTGTCGGCATATCAGACACAATTATCCGACACACGACTCTTACCGACCGACCGTGAGCGAATCCAGAAAGAGCTCGATCAGCGCACAAGAGCGTTGCCGAAGAACGAGTACTCAATCAATCTGCTGAGGAGCGGTTCGGCTCGTCATCTCCCTGAGAGTCTGGCCCGCAAGGTGTTGTCCGATGTGCTGCGCACCTGGGCGGAACAAGCCGTTACCGAACATCGCGTCCTCGACTACGAGGTGTCGATTGTTTCGCCCGAAGCATTTCTTCACGGGCTCGAGCGGAGTGGAGACGCCATTGTCACGACGCAGATTTTCCGCTCCAAAGTAACCCGCGTAATCTCGGACATCGACGCGCTCCTTGTAATACCTGGAGCGGAGCTCGTCCGCACGAAGCAGGACCGAGCCTCTCTTTCCGAGATCAGAATGCGGCTCGAGGAGATGCTCCGTTTTCGCGTTGAGCCACTGATCGCGGTCGTCCGATCGGCCGGCGATCACACACAGCCAGGAACCCTTCGCTTCCTGGAAGCACAGCTGGCCTATGACCAGCTCGTATTGAAACAGAAGCAACAGTATCGGGATGCCGTTCGCGACGCGCTGACAGCTTACTCGATGGATCAGAACGGCTCGACCGCGCGGGATACGGCCATCGCCGGCGCAGGCCGAACGACAGTGACATTGCCTGGTACGTCCGGGACGGTGATGCCCCAACTGAATGAGTCCTTCATCGATCGTCTCGTGGCATTGACGACCCAGGCGTCGGACGCTCAATACAGGCAGCGCCTGGTTCAGGACTTCCGACACGCTCAGGAGGCGACCGTCCCAGTACAGATCGCAGTCCTATACGACGTTCAGATTCTCGACGACATCCGCCGCGGTCATAGTGGACCCGCATCTCCGGAGTCGACCCAGAGCGTTCAGCAGGAGCTCACCGATCTCGCAGGCGAGGGTCGCAGTCTGGTCGCCGACGTAAACGAGATCTACAAGGCGCTGTCCGAACACCTCAATCCGTCCCGCACACTCTATTCGCTGACAACACCGGCTGTCACTACGACCGAACGCTCACAGGACCTGTCGAAGCTTCTCGTCACGGGCACGCTGCTGCTGTTGATCTCTCTTCCTGTAGTTCTCATCGCCTGCCTGGTGCATGCCCGCGTGCGTGAGGAGCGGTGGATGAAAGATCTCCAGAGTAATGACGCCCAGGTACCGGCATCGCTCGCGACTGCGAAATCTTCCGAAGAGCTATGAAGAATTGAGGATGAGTACGTCTTGACCTGGTCCCTTAAACCGCTACGAACACGACAGGCGTCAGCAAGCGCTCTCGGTCAGCCGTTCGCTCGCGCGCTGACGATCGTCGTATGGTCGTCGTTGCTGGTATTGCCTCTTATCTTCGATCCGCATGGGAATGATGTGTTCCGCTATCCAAAGGAGCTTGCTCTCCGTGTGACCGTTCTGCTGTCGCTGGGGATCTTCGCCACGGCCCTGTCTATTGGCCGGTTACACATGGCGCGAGCCGGCCTGCCTCGATCCGTAACGTTGGTTTGTATCTTGATCGTGGTTTGGGGCGTCACAACAACGTTGTTATCGACAAACCGGCCCCTGAGTGCAAGAGCACTCGAATATACGCTGGAAGCGCTGCTCTTCTTTCTTGCTGCGTGGATGGCCTTGAGTGACGTGACGCTCAATCAATGCATCGCCGCCCCTTTGATTAGCGGGCTGTTCAACGCTGTGATCGGCACGCTGCAGGCCTTCAATATCTGGAATCCATTTCCACTCCAGGCAGACCTTTCACCGCATTTACGGACCACCGCATTCCTGGGCAATCCAAATGACGTCGGCGCGTACCTCATGCCATTGACGCTGGTCACGGCTGCGATTGCCCTCATGCGACGACGGTGGCTCTGGATCGGGATGGCCATTGTCATGGCAACCGGCCTTGCGGCATCACAGGCATTGACTGCGATCATCGCGACCTCCGCCGCAATCGCAGTCCTAATGTTCATCGCGCTGCGTCGGGTGATCCCGCTGTACGGAGCAGCGGCGGCACTTCTGATCTGCTGCGTGGCATTTCCACCGATCAGGGAGCGGCTTACACGATTCTCGGAGGCAGCGCAACGACACGATCTCGGCGGGGCAACGTCCTACCGCATCTACCCATTAGCAGCAGCCTGGGACATGTTTCGCGATCATCCAGTTTCTGGTGCTGGCCCGGGGACGTTCAAGTTTCACTTCCTCGAGTACATGCTCCGCCGCACGCTCGCCGATCCCGGGCACTTTCCATGGATGGCGCAGAACTTTGGGGAGGCGCATAGCGATCACGCACAGATACTCGCAGAGGAGGGACTTCCAGGCTGGCTGCTCCTGATGGTTTCTTTGATTGTCATTTCGAGATCAACAGTGTCACCGCCGGCCAACGGAACCGACGAAAGGGCCCAGTTTGCACGGCTGCTTGCTGCCCCTCTTAGTGTCGGGCTGTTCACAGTCATGATCGCCGCATTCCCTCTGGAATTGCCGGCCGTGTTGCACCTCGATCTGTACGTGATCGCAGCTGTCCTGCGATGGAGTCAACATTGAAGGCGGCCCGTCTTATCGCGGCCGGCGCCGTCTGGGCAGCCCTCGCCGTCGCCACGAAGAGCACGGTGGTCGACCCATGGCGATGCAACCGGGCGGACGCTCGTGCGCTCAGCGTCACGGATACGATCGAGACTCTTCCGGCGGGCACGCCCGAAATTGCACTGTATGCGCGTCGCAATCTCGAGCTTCTGGCTTCGTGTAATTGCGCATTCGCCACGCAGCGAACAGTTCTGATCGCGACCAGTATGGCCAACCTTCAC
>Ga0157378_10005147_pt1 | contig 11483 bp, 10 predicted proteins | sample M65metaG_FD_115309 | JGI IMG/M metagenome (GOLD analysis project Ga0157378, IMG submission 115309) | Miscanthus rhizosphere microbial communities from Kellogg Biological Station, Michigan, USA - M6-5 metaG | ecosystem: Host-associated > Plants > Roots > Rhizosphere > Soil | place: USA: Michigan...
TCGCCGCTCCTTAATTCTCCTAAAAAACCAAAACACCAAATTAAAACTAGCACGTAAATTGATATTCTTTTCATATTAATAGGCCTCACTTTAAATGTATAAAATATCACTATTTCAAAAATTAAAGAGATTATATTTTGCCTGGTCATGCATAAAATAAAGATCAAAAAAATCGATCCAATGTGAAATAAAAATTTCTTATTCTTTGTTTCTAAATATAAATAATAGCAAAGTAGTCCAAATGCGTTGCTGTAAGCATAAAACAATCCGTTTATGCCCTTTATTCCATAATCCATATAATTACTATCGCCAGTCTTAACTAATTGAATTAATGGAAGGTAACCGCTATAAATTAAGTTAGCTAAAAACAAGGCATAACATATCAATGATGCATATTTGAATGATGAGAAGTTAAAAAAGAAGTCGTTACTTTTAGCTTTTAAATTAATTTTAAAAAATTCTGGTGCTAATATGGATGAAAGCAAAACTGGAACTGAGATGAGTTTCCAGGTTAAAAAATCCATATCTCTGGCATATATGGTTATGTTAATCTTCTGAAAAAGATACAACACAACCCAAGGCAAAACAAAAGAAACGGTAGGTTTATAATAGCTTATTCCATCTAATACTATTATTTTAAAGAGCGAAATAATAAATATTAAATCAACAATGATTTTACTATCTATAAAAAACAGTAAAATCATTAATAATAACATTATTAATGAAATTAATATGGTCAAATTTTCTCTAAATTTCATTTAATGCCCACTGCTTATTAATACTATTTATACTTTCTTTAATAATCTCCTTTATTAAAAAAGACAATTTTAATTGCTGGTTTCTATCATTGAGTAAACTAAGTATGTCGTTAACCGATTTTTTCAAATTCTTTCTTTCGAAAACTATGGTCTTTAATCCTGTTAAATAATCAATTCCATTTAAAGATTCTTCAGTACATAATACGGGTGTAGCATAACTTAACGCTGTTAAAACCTTTACTTTTATACCTGAACCTAAAATTACTGGGGAAATAAAAAGATTTGAGGAACAATAGAGATTTTCAAGTTCCCTATCTTCTATTCTTCCAGAGAAAAACACATTGGGGGACAGGTGCTTATATTTATAATTCTTTGAGTCGCCAACTATCGTACAGGTAATGTTGTTATCCATTTTATTTAATGCGGGCATCAACACTTTTACAATCCAATCAACAGCTTCATAATTGGGATAATAGTCAGTTCCGCCAACAAAAAGTATATTCTTTGCCTGTGAAAAGGACCATAATTTCTCTTTAAGAGGAATAATCTCCGGTATATTTTTCAATTTAAAATTACCATAAAAATCAGATAACTCATTTTTATCTGTGGATGATATTGTAATTGTTCTATATATTTTTTTTAAAATTTGTTTTTCAATGTGCTTCGTTTTGCAATATTCTATATAATAAACTAATTTCAAAATCGGATTAGTGAAGCTTTTAAACTCATCGGCGATAACTTTAGCCTCAAAATTGTGAGCAATATAAATTGAGTTAAATGATTTTAAAATCTCAAAGTCATCAATAAACGATAATGAAGTGAAATGGTCGAATATAACATAGTCATACTTTAAACTCATAATCTCATTCCGTACAAATTCTTGAAGTTCCGGGTTATATCTTGCAATAAATGCTCTTGGTTTTATATTAGAAGCAAAATAATATAAGGATTTTATAATCGAAGTTAAACCCTTAATTCTTGGTACTTCCCTTGAAAAAACATTAATGCTTGCAAAGCCTTTGTTTTCAAGATACGTTTTGGCAACATCTTGATATCCACTATCAACATCTAAAAATACCGCATGAATATCAAAACCATTATTCTTTAAGAAATCAATATGATTATTAAATGCAACCTTTCCGCCATTATCAGCGGGATAAGGAATAGATGGACATAAATACAATATTGGTTTGGACATTTGATCTATAAAAGAGAGTAATTAAAGAATACAATATTAGCGGTTGAGTTTTCTAATAATATAATTTTTATATCCAAATGGACTAATTGCAACTTTAATTATAGGCATAAGTTTATTAAATTGTTTACGTCTTACTCTATTAAGAAGCATCCAGATAATAGTAAGATAAACTATTGGTAAAGCCCTTTTAAAATATTTGATTGTAAAAATTAATTTGCTGGACAAGAAAGAAGCTTCAAAAAGTATACTCTTTTCGGCTTCCGGTGAAATAGAAGCCGATTCTTTGTGATATAAAATTGATTTTGGCGCAAACGCTAACCTCCAATTCTTCATTTTGCTTCTTTGAACCCAGTCTATTTCTTCGAAAAACAAAAAATAATCTTCACTTAACATACCTACGTCAGTTAAAAAAGCCTTTGAAACGAACATGGATGCTCCAATCACATATTGGACGCTTTTGTCGTAATTTATATTATCATACTGACCAAAATCGATTTCAGATTCGCCCACGTGATTCGCTATCCCCAACCATTTATTATATATTCCACCTATGCCATTTAATTTTTTTTCGTTATGATAATAGAATAGTTTACTACCTATAATCCCTGGCTTTATCTCCGAATTATCATAGCAAGCAACTAATTGGCTTAAACTGTCGGCTTTAACAACTGTATCATTATTAAGCAACCAAATAAAACAATTGTCTTTAATATTGTTTATTGCTCGCAGAGCAATATTATTACCTGCAGCAAAGCCTTTGTTTTTGTTAGCTTTAATCAAGACAAGTTTTTCGGCATAATTGAGTGTTAAATCTAAGTTGTCTTCATTAACATATATGTACGAAATCGGCTTTGATACAAAAGGTTTAAGAAGCTTGGGAAATAATGAATCTTCCACTGATAACCTACCATTAGCCCAATCGACTATAGCATTTATAGACAATTGCGTCAAAGAATTATCGATTAATAAAATTTGAAAATTTGAATACTCAAGCTTATATACACTTTCTAAACATTCAATAGAATGTTGATGGCCGTTGTGACTCAATATTACTATAAAAACCTTTGTAGAATTCATTATTCAATTAAAATCTTTTTTTATCCAACTAATTTGTCATTTAATTAAAAAGGGGTATTACCCCCATTTGTAAAACCAAGTTTTAATTATCAACAATATTAACTGTTTAAATTTTTATAGTTTTGTTCTGTTGTTTTAATTTCCCAAACTTACACATGAAAAAATGGAAAAAACCCAATGAGATATATTTAAAATACTTAGATTTTTCAGGATAATAAATAATGACATGACGCACGCTTTTTAAAAGCACGATGAACCTGTTAAAGGCTAAGGTAAAATCAGTTAAAATATACTTCTTAATTATAAAAAGTATATTCCTCGTCATATAATAGTGCCTGATAGGCGCATGTGTCTGAATAGGACGACCTATTTTAATGTCAATTCCAATCTTATGATTTAACAAGACTCGTTTACTTGTCAAGACTTTATATCCGTTCAATCTTAATTTCACGCAAAAATCATGATCCACTTCGTCTATAAATAGTTTCTCTTCAAATCCATGTACCTGAGCCCATGCCGCTAAATTAACAATATTGCCAGAGGTAATAACGAAATGAATTTCGTCAAATTCATTATTATAAGTTTTCACCCATCTGTCATATTCATTGGTAAATGATGCAGCATAAATTCCTATCTCAGGCTCAAGATTTTTATTTACCAATTCAAAAAAATCAGCTCCAACAAATTTAGAATCCTGATCCATTGTCAGTATATAACAAAACCCATCTTTGCGTGCCATATCGCACGCTATATTAAGCGCTTTGGCTATCCCCAAATTATCGGTAAAACTATAATAACTAACTTTTGCGTTTAACTTAATTAAGGTTGTTAATTCATAATTAGGAATTTCAGAATTATCAATGACGTATAAACGACCCAAATTATCATTATACGAAGCAATATTACCAATTACATTTTCGTCGGGATTATACAAAACAATTACTCCACATAAACTATCTTTTATCGTCATTTTTTCCATTAAGTAGTTTTAATTATGCAATTAATATTTTACGGAACCTATGGGTGATTCCATACAATTATTCTAACAATAATGAGGCTAAATGACTTCATCAATTACTTTTTCAAGCTGTTGGCCAATAATATTAATATCATAATCATTAACTAAATTAGCAGCTTCTTTTCCTTTTTTAATCCTTATTTCTGGATTGTCATATAAATAAAGTATGGCTGAAGCCATTTCTTCAATATTACCAAATGGTACTTGTACGCCTCCCTTATCATTGGTAAATAATTCAGGAATTCCGCCTGCATTTTCGAAAAAAACAATGGGTTTTTCCATTGAAGCTACCTCTAAAGCAACTAACGGAAAGGGATCTTCCCTTGATGTTAATGCAAACACATCGTATGCCTGGAAATAATTTTGAGGAAGAACTTGTGGGCCGGTAAAAATAATTTTATCTGATATTTTTAGTTTTTTCAATTCATATTTATACTGACATTCAAATTCGTAAGTAAAACGACCAACCCAAACAAGCTTAATGATATTATCAGGGCGCAGTTTATTTAGTATTACTGCAAGTTGAATAAACAAATCGGTCCCTTTTCGCCAATTACAATCACCGGCTCCTCCAACAATGAAACTATTTTCTAAATTCAATTCATGAATAACTTCAGATTTAGGTCTGCTTATAGTAACCATATCATCAATCGGAATAAATTCGTATATGATACTTATTTTGTTCTCAGAAACTTTATGATTATCAACTAAATTATTTTTTGTGCTTTGAGATACGGCAATAAAACGATCAACGGCATTTATATTATCTTCTTGTATTCCATTTGGATTTAAAAAGTTAGTAGCAAATTCATTTTCGTGAATATGGCAGATAATAGGACATTTAAACTTCTTTCTTAACTCAGCTGCCATATCTAACGATAAAACGGTATTCAGATAAATCAAATCATATTTTTTTCTTTTTAATAAATTGGGTAGCTTCAATTTATTTTTTTTTTCTTTTTTTGTTATTAATTGAATAATCTTATTTATACCCTTTTTTAATAAACTGTTTCTAAGAACAAAAGTTGAAGATATTTTCTCAAATTGACTTGTTAGATCACCTCCGGTTATAAATAATACAAAAAGCTTATATTTATCTTTTTTGGTTAACCACTTCAAAAAGTTCAACAAAATTATTGGGGCTCCCGTTCGGCTTGCTTCGTGTGAGACAAATAAGATATTTTTTTTTTGCATGTTTTATTTTAACGGCATAATTAATTATAAAGGATAATCTATTATTACCCAAGATTCAGGAACGATATCCTTTATACTAAAAAAATTGGAGTTTGGCAAATACCAGTGTTGAGGGGCCAAATTAATTCCGCCTCGTTGAGATAACCAAGCCCCCCACCAGCTAAAACTACTGTTTGCGATAATATGATGTTGACAAGAAGCCATAAGGCACATATCTTTCCATCCATTTTCTGAATTGTTTTCACCCATAAAATTAATATTAAGACTATCTGACTTAAAGTTCGTTTTTGCCCATTCAATATCGTCTGTAAATAAATAAGCTTCTAACTTCCTCAGTCCTAATTGCTGCTGTAAATATTTTATTGAATTATTGTAATAATTAAGATTTACGGATGTAAATATATTTTTATTTGATAAAGAATGATAGTCTCCCCTTCTAACGTGGATTGACAAAGCGTTCGGAGTGTTTAAAATTTTTTTTTTTATATATTGATTTTTCGAATCCAAATCAGGAAAACAAAAATCGCACATAAGTTCTTTTCTGATATCTTTGAAGTATAATTCTGACTGAAAGTCTCCTATAAAAAAAATGTTTCTTTTATTTGTAACATCGACTTTAATCGGAGTCATACCGTTCTGTACCACATATGCAGTATTCAGGATAAAAAACAACTTTTTTATCCTGTTGAAAATATCTTTACCTGTTAAAATTGTATTCAACTTATCATTTAAAGGTTCAGCTTTTAACTCTTTAAAAATATGTAAGTAATATGGACGTTGAACAATTTTTTCTATATCCGTTTCCAATTCTTTTAACAAGCGAGTATCGAGAATTATTTTTTCGGAAGAACTTCGTAGATGTCGTCTTGCTATTGCATAATGAAACATCTGATTCCCCAATCCACCAGCTAGCCTAGTGATAATCATTAGCTTATATTTATAAAATGTATTTTTTGTTTATAGAATTATCTTGCGCTTTTAATCATTAAACTCTTAACGCAAATTGTAGTTATTTTATGTAAATTTTACTTGAATACATATATACTAATTTTTGGAATATGCGTCGAAACATAGAAAGATGCATTTTTTTTATTGAGTTTTTTGCACTAATAATATTAGAAACAAAAATGGGTACTTCATTATGCCATCCCGAATTTTTTAATTCATTTACCGTATAAATGTTTAATAAATCAAATAAATTCCAAAATGCCTTAAAACACCAAATAAAGCTCTGTTTCGTAATATTTAATTTCTTAAATGTATAAGAATATTCAAAAACTAATAGATTTTTATTTTTCAGAAAAATATTTGTTACCTGGTGTGGACTATGACCTATATTTACCAATGCATCCGTAGTATATGAAAATTTGTTTTTTTTGTTTAACAGTTGGATGTAAAATTCAAGATCAACCAGATATTTGATGTTTTCATCGAATATCAAATCGCTCCTTTTAAAAATGGTTACACTTGGGGCTCCAATTTTATTTTCAAAAAAAAGAAACTCAGGGCACGTTTTAAGAATTGATGCTTCCTTCTTAGTTATTGAATGGTGAAATAAATTATCTCCATCAATTGAAATATTATTACAACCGCAAAATGCGATGCTATTATCATCAGATTCTAATAATTTTACCAGTTTTTCCAATGATGTATCGGTACTAAACCAATCATCATGATGGAGTATTTTGATATAATCGCCAACGGCTTTACTAAGACAATAGTTCCAGTTTTTGGGAGAGCCCATAGCCGGTTCGTTTCTATAGTAAGATAATTTCCCATTAAAATCATATTTGGCAATTAATTCCTTTACATCGTTATTATCTGAATCATCTGTGACAATAATTTCATAGTCCTTGTATGATTGTGACAATATTGATTCCAATCCAAACTTCAGGAATGAAACCTGGTTATAGGTTGGAATACAAATAGATACTTTTGGCATAATTAAAATTTGAAAGGATTATATGACATAATATCCTTCAGTTTTTTGGCTGATAAAAGCTATTTTAGCGTAATACGATCAAACCGGTTATTATATATCCGGGTCCACATTTATTTGATACTTAAACACACCTTTCTTCTAATATTTTTAATTAATTATTTTTTTTATAAGGCGCCTTTTGTCTAATAAAAACAAAACATTTCCTTAAATAAAAATTAAAAATTTCTATTGCACTTAGATATAGTAAAACCACTATATTAAAATGAGGGCTTCTTTTAGCATGACCAAAAATGGTTCTTATTAATTTTTTTGATTTATCTGTTCCAGTACTTAATAATACAAAACGAAGAACTTCACGAAAATTTACATAACTAGGCTTATACACTTCATCAAAACGTCGCTTTGCACTTTCAAAATCTTTTTGTAGGATATCAATTACACAATCAATTACATAATCCTTGTTATTTATCGTAACTTCGATTACATTTGATGTTGATATATTCCATAATTCAAAATCATACTTTATACCACTATATAAAACATTATTTCTATTTAATAATTGCAACATATCTATCTTTTTTGCCCACTCTGATGTTGCGAGCCAAGTAATACCGCTTGAGCATCCTATTAATAAAGTGCAGTATTTTAGCAATTCAGCATTTTCCCTATAAGTTAACTCGCTGGCATCTAATATCTGAGGGCTAGGATGATTTAAAGGAAAAGGACTCGATAATATTATGCAAACATCATTATTCCTTGCGACAACGGCCTCTGCAACAGCTAACGAAAAAGAAAAATCCACAAATGATTGTCCTGAACCCGGAGAACATTCAAATAAGACTCTTTTTTTATAGTTAAACAATTTATACTTTTCAGAAAAAATTCTTACGCGCTCAATCTCGCTAATACTTAATTGGATTACCGGATGTACAGGGACAGTAATCGGACGTGGATATCCATTTAATATTGAAGAGCGAATGGTGCCATCATAATTTCCCCAATTAGGTTGTATTTGTGTAAAAAAAACTTCATCATACTCTCCACAATTCTGTCTTCTTTTAGCCTCAGCTTCAAACTCCGTCCAACCGTTACCAAAATAATCATTATTTACAATTTCTATTTCCCATATTTTATCTACATAACGATTTAATAATAGAATAGATTTGTACTTGCTAGCTATTGCCCAAGTAATATGACTATCTGGGAAGTCCGATTTAATTTGTTTGGCTACTGTAGTTGCATACAGGCAATCACCAAAATAAGCTAACTGACCAATTAAAAACTTTTTACTCATTTCTTAATCAAGGCAGTGAAGTTAGTATCTATACTATCAATGCATTTATTTCTTTCTAAGTTTAATATTGCTAATTTTTTAACTACCAAATCTTTTTCCGCAGGCAAAACGGTTTCAAATTCATATACTTTTTCTTGCTCATGCAGTAGTTCAAAATTCACTTGTGCTAACTTGGCAAATACCTCTCCAATACTACCCTTAACATCGTGCACAGTATTCCCCTCCTCTTTAAAGACCTTGTTGGCTTTAAAAGTGAGTCTATTTAAAGGTATTAAACCATTTACAGCATCAGAAATAAAATCGTTCATTTCGCTTATCAACTGGGTTTCTTGCGTTTCCAAGCTTTCAAGTCGAATTTTGTCGACTGAATGATATTGTTTTAACTTTACTATTGTGAGTTTATCACATAAAGATCCAAGGGTTTCTGCCATAATTAAAAATTTTCCATCATCATATCAGCCAACTGATAAAAATTTGTGTGAGGTGACCATCCTAAGCTTTTTATTAAAGTGGGGTCGCTTATTAATATTTTATACTCGGGGACGAAAAAATCCTTTTGAAAAACAAATTCTCTCCAATCACGATTTATCTTTTCAAAGCAATATATAATCCAGTCTTTTATACTAAAAGTAATTCCCGATCCTATCACGGCTTCAAAGATCACTTCCTGATTAACTAACGTCCAAATCGCTTCTACAACATCCCCGGCAAAATTAAACTCTTTTTGTACTTCTATATTACCTAATTCTAATTTCTCTAAACTTCCCTTGTTAATTCTTTGAACAGTCCTTACAATTTTTTGATTCACATGCTTTTCCGTCCGCAATGGGCTATCATGATTAAAGAAATAACCTATGTAAACTCTTAATCCAAATTTTTCTCTGTAGTAACGCCCAGCATATACCGAATGAATTCGTGATACTGAATATGCACTCCCTGCATCAAACGGTGTCTGTTCGTCTATTGGTTTACCGACATTTTTGAATTGCATGGCGCTTCCCGATAAAAAAACAACAGCATGAGGGCAATACATTTTAACGCTTTCTAATATATTCAGCGTACCCGTACTTATCGCTTCATGATTGTTAAATAATGCTGAATGATGCGTTGTAGAATCTGCGGCTAAATGAAAAATATAATCAGGCAGCTGAGTTTTCACAACTGATTCTACAAGGTAAAAGTCGCCGACAGTTCCCACTATTTCTTTCCCGTTTCTTGAAATATCAATCACTTCTATTTCATGACTTTTCAACAGAATCTTTAAATAGTGACCATCTTGCCCCCTTGCTCCAAATATAATTGCTTTAGACATTATTCGGTTTTCTTTATGAATTTAGCCGGATTGCCTCCCACTACGGAAAATGGTTCAGTGGATTTAGTAACTACACTTCCCGAAGCTACAATTGAACCTCTTCCTAAAGTTACCCCCTTTGAAATAATAGAATCAAAACCTATCCAGCAATCAGATTCAATTACAATTTTATCTTTTTTTACTACACTCCAGTTTTTATATTCTGCACCTTTCATCCAATCTACAACATCTGTTTTGCGTTCAGTTGACTTTAATGAATGGGTGTTATTATCAATTAAGGTACAACCCCATGATATTAAAGTATGACTATTTATTTCAATGTTTTCGTAACAAAAAATCTTGCTGCCGCTTATATATACTTCGTCACCAATTACAACTTTGGCATCTGGATTTAATAAAACAATTATGCATTGAATCTGGCAATTATTCCCTATAATTATGTTACAATTATTTTTTTTTAAGGGCTCGGTCAATGTAACTTGAAAGTCCTCAAACCTACAATTTTCTCCATGTACCAAATTACCGCTTGCTACTAATTCAGAAACTATATTCACAGGTTTTTCCCGGGTTGCATTTAAAATCCTTTTCAATAGTTTGACAATTAGACGCAGCATTTTCTTTAAATAATTTCAATTTCAGGTAAAGGAAAAATCAATTTTCCACCTTGAGTTAAAAATTCCTTTTCGCGTTCAAGTATATTATGTTTAAAATGCCATGGGAGAACAAAGAAATAATCGGGCCTCATTGCCCGTGCTTCCTTTTCCGAAATAATGGGAATGTTAGTTCCTGGCGTAAAACATCCAAATTTCTCTTCATTAACTTCAGCTATGTAAGGGATGTGTTTGGCTGTTAATCCACAAAATTGTAGTAATACGTTGCCCTTTGTTGAAGCCCCATAGCCAATAATAGTTTTCCCATCTGCAACTAACGCTTCAATTAATTCTAATAGGTTTTTACGATGTTTAAATACTCGTTCTTCGAAATCACGATAAGGCTTTGGAGTATCAAGCCCCATATCATCTTCTTGCCGTAGCATCCAATTAATAATAGCACTATTGCTTATATATGAAGCATTACTTTTACAGGCTGTCACAGCAAAACTACCACCGTTTATCGCATTCATCTGCACGTCAACTACCCGCATTCCGCATTTTTCAAGTAATTTTTTTACTACTTTAAACGAATAAAACTCAAGGTGTTCGTGGCAAATTGTGTCATATGAGTTAGTTCGTAGCATTGATGGCATGTAACTTTGCTCAAAATGCCATATACCCTCGTCATCAAGCACATCTTCAATATGTTCCACAAAAGCTACCGGATTTTCAAGATCATAAAACATAGCAATTGACGTAACGATTTTAGCCTTGTCATCAGGAAAACCAGCACGGAAAGCAGCAGCCGAAAAAAAATCAGGTATTAATTTAATGTCATTGGTATAATGTTCTTTAAATTTTAATCCTGTCGGATCTATACCTACTTTCCTGTGATTTCCAGAATAAGCCTTTAGCGATGTAGCATCATTGCTGCCAATATCGATAACTAAATCCGAGTCATTCAATTTAACTAACCTTTCAAGTGTCCTGATTTTATTGGTCAAATGTGATACCATTGACGCATTCAGTCCTGAACGGTAACAATAGTTGTCTCCATACATTTCATCAAGACTATATGATTGTTTCATTTGAAGTAA
>Ga0157378_10005151_pt1 | contig 11477 bp, 7 predicted proteins | sample M65metaG_FD_115309 | JGI IMG/M metagenome (GOLD analysis project Ga0157378, IMG submission 115309) | Miscanthus rhizosphere microbial communities from Kellogg Biological Station, Michigan, USA - M6-5 metaG | ecosystem: Host-associated > Plants > Roots > Rhizosphere > Soil | place: USA: Michigan...
AACCGATACCGCCGGGAGAAGAGATGTTGCGCACATGGAACTAACTATTCCCAAAACCCTTATCCGGTATGTTGGCAACAGCCTGCATGCAACTGATTATACGAGGATCGATGCCTGGGTTCAAAGAATGAAATATTGGTTGGATAACGGCTTGCAGGAACTATATTTTTTTATGCATATGCATGATGAAGCTTTTTCACCGGAGTTGTCCGTTTACCTGGTAGACAAAATGAATGAGACTTGTGGTTTGAATCTGCAGAAACCACAATTTGTACAAGGCGGACTATTTGATCAGTTTGCCAGGGTGAACAAGCGCTGATGCCATTGAATTTGGTCACAAACTGCCAATTGCACAATATTCAAACTAAAGAAAAAAAAGATTGCACATGAAAAAGAACGATGTTCAAAGCCGCCGCAAATTTATACGCAATGCAGCCTTGGCTTCCGCCGGTTTTTATATTATACCCCGTCAGGTATTGGGCCGTGGGTTTACGGCACCGAGCGATAAACTGAATATTGCCGGCATTGGCGCCGGTGGCAAAGCAGAAGTGAATTTGCCCTATGCATTTAACAACGGCAGTGATAATATAGTGGCGCTCTGCGATGTTGACGATCGCATGGCGGTGAATGCCCGGAAAAAATGGCCCGATGCACCGTACTACAAAGATTTCAGGGTGCTTCTGGAAAAAGAGAATAAAAACATTGATGCGGTTATTGTCACCACACCAGATCACATGCACGCTACAATTGCATTGGCCGCGATGCAGCTTGGCAAACATGTTTACTGCGAAAAGCCGCTGACGCACGATATCTACGAAGCAAGAATACTTACCCAGGCCGCTGAACATTATAAGGTAGTAACACAGATGGGCAACCAGGGCAGCAGCGGTCCGGATACCAGGAATGTGGAAACCTGGATACAGGCTGGTGTGATAGGAGATGTGCATACCGTGCATGTTTGGACAAACCGGCCGGTTTGGCCACAGGGTATACCTACGCCGACCGGTAAGTTTGACATACCAAAAGAACTTGATTGGGATTTATGGTTGGGTACCGCACCCGCGCGTGACTTTAATCCTACCTATCTGCCGGCAACCTGGCGCGGGTGGAGCGATTTTGGAACGGGATCGCTCGGCGACATGGGTTGTCATTTCATAGATGTGCCGTATCGGGCATTGCAATTGAAATATCCAATTTCTGTTGAATGCAGCGTGGGTTCGGTTTATTCCGGATTTTTTAAAGAAGAAGTGTATACAGACAGCTACCCTCCGTCATCCGTTACTTATATACAATTCCCCGCGCGGGGAAACATGGGGCCGGTACAATTGGTTTGGTACGATGGGGGTATTAAACCGCAGCGACCAGCTGAACTATTGCCCGATGAACCATTGGCGGAATGGGATGGAGGAATGATCTTTGAAGGCAGCAAGGGGAAATTAATGGCCGGGTTATTTGGCCGCAACCCAACCTTGTTACCTACCGCAAAGATGAAGACCGCCAACCTTCCAAAGAGCAAATTTGCCTTTGTAGAAAACGGATCGGAAGGGCACCAGCAGCAATGGGTAAAAGCATGCAAACAAGGCTATGGCGCCTATACCAGTTCTTCGTTCGATAAAAGCGGACCGCTGGCTGAAACTGTATTGATGGGCAACCTGGCCGTGCGCAGTTATAATTACCGCGAAAAAGACAGCAAGGGCAATTTTGTTTATCCTGGCAGAAAGAAATTATTGTGGGATGGACCCAATATGAAGATCACCAATTTTGATCCTGCCAATGAATTTGTAAAAAGAACATATCGTGCGGGATGGCCGGCACTTAAAGTATAGTGACTTACCTAACGGTTGTCTTCAAACGCAACCGTTATGCAAACAGGAAAGATCATTTCAATTCAAAATCCCAAATAGGTTTTACCCCAAGTAAGTTTTCAACAAAATAGTTCCATTTCTTCTTGGTAAAGTAATCATTGTATTTGCCGGTGTATCCGTGATGCTGGCTTGGCAGGATCAGCATGTCAAATTCCTTATCTGCTTTTACCAATGCTTCCGCTAATTTAAAAGTGGCAGAAGGGTTTACGTTTTCATCGATACCGCCATGCACCAATAGCAATTTGCCTTTTAAATTGCCGGCCATGGTAATATTGGAAACCTGGTTGTAGGTTGAATCAACGGGCCAGCCCATATACATTTCTGGCCACCAGTCTTTTTCCATCCGAAAATCATGATCGCCGGAGCTGGCTACCGCCACTTTATAAAAGTCCGGGAATTCCAGCACTGCATGGCCGGCATCGTATCCACCCGCAGAATGCCCGAATATGCCCACACGGCCGGTGTCAATCCAGTTATATTTTTTACCGAGCTCACGAATGGCCAGTACATGGTCCAACAAATTCTTCCCCATGTTTTTGTACGACACATTGTGAAAAGCTTTGGATCGGTTGGCTGTTCCCATACCGTCAACTGCAATAACAATAAAGCCCAATTCTGCCAATGCCTGGTTAGAACGTGCAACGGCGGAAACAAAATTTTTGGGGAACATATAAGTATGCGGACCGGTATAGGTTTGATCAATAACCGGGTATTTTTTAGTTGAATCAAAATTGGTTGGCTTCCAGATAGCACCAAAAATAGTTGTGCCTCCATCGCGACCGGTAGCTGTAAATGCTTCGGGAAAACGGAAACGCATCGCCATCAACCCGTCAATATCTGCTTTTGCAAGTTCCATTAAAACCTTACCAGTCTTACCGTTTCTCAACACCGATACTGTGGGCTGATCAAGTGTTGAAATATTATCGGTAAAATATTTCCCATCGGGTGCTATCGAAATATCGTGATTGGCATTTTCGGGGGTTAAGAGCGTCAGCCCCGTTCCATCCAATTTAATTTTATAAAAATGCAGGTAATAGGGGTTCCGGCCCTGTTCTTTTCCGGAAGCAGTAAAGAAAACAGTTTTTGTTTTATCATCCACCAGCAAAACATCGTTTACATAATAATTACCATTGGTAATGGGCGTTGTTGTTTTATCGTTTGGGTTCAGTAAATACAATTGTTTCCAGCCGTCTTTTTCCGAGGTGATAATTATTTTATCAGCATCTGCGGTTACCCGCGAATCATAATTATCAATATTGGTATTACTACTTTCCGTATACAATAGATCCTGCTTGTTGGTGTTGCAGTCATACAAGTATAACTGCGTTTTTTGGTAACCGCGTTGCCTGTTTTCTATGTAAATGAGCCCCGGCTTTTTTGTCCATTCAAAACTGGCCGCATTTACATTGCGAAATTCGTCTTTGCGGATTTCTTCGCCGGTTTCCACATTAAAGAAAACAGGAATCATGTACACCATATCCGTATCGCCGGGTGATCCACGGTAATACGATAACAATTTTGGTTTGTACAAGCTGTCGATACTCCAGTTGAGCAGGTACATTTTTTGCCCCTTGCGCAGATCACAGATATAAGTTTGTATCCATTTGCTATCGGGAGACCAACTGGCCGCAAGATGATTCGGCCGGTCCCCGTTTTCGCCCTCCATGATATCGCCCCAGCCATACCAGCTGGCATATTCGTAATTTTTTATTCCGGTACGACTGAGTTGTTTGATCTCTCCTGTGGTGGCTGATCTAATAAAAAGATTGTAATCATGGTTATAAGCAATCCATTTTCCATCAGGAGATTTTTCTTCGAGCGGATTAAGCAGCTCCTTGTTTTTGGGTGCCAGGTTGTATGTATTTACATCGAGCGAGTAGTCTTTCCCTTCTGCGGTAAATTCAATATGCGATTTGTTGATATATTTAACGGCATTAATAGGCAGTTCCGACGGTTTGATTTCCTTCTTCAACAAATCCGTCAATAAGTTCGCGAGCCGGTTTTGATCGAACATCCGCTCTATCTTCATTTTCTTCCATTCCAGTTTATTGAAAACTTTTTCAGTGAGATTTTGGGTGGTAAAAGAAACACCGGTACTGTCTGCAAACCAGCTGTATTGGGGATTGATATTAAAGATCTTTTTATTAAACAGATTAGAAGAGATAAAAGAAACGGCTCTTGCATAATCCTGTCTTGTCAATTGCTGCGCTGATGATGATAAAAGCGCAAGCAGGCAGAAAAAAAGTAGGCCATATTTTCTCATAGTATAGATTTGGGTTAGCGGTTCTGGCGGTTTCAAAGTTAAGCCCGTCATTGTCATTTTTTGTGGCCTAAAATTACTAACTTTAAGAGCCTGCCTTTGTATCTTAATAAACTTTGCTAATTGAGAAAGCTATCCCGAAGACAATTTTTGTCCCAATCAGGTATGCTGGCGGGCGGCACCTACCCAGCGATGCTGGCTTTGGGAATGCTGCGCCCGGCGCCGGTGAAACCAATACCGCATGAACAAAGCGGTGCAGGCAAACATATCATTATCCTGGGGGCTGGTTTGGCGGGTATGACTGCTGCATATGAGCTCATGAAACTGGGATATCAATGCACTATACTGGAAGCAAGAGATCGTACGGGCGGACGTTGCTGGAGCGTACGCAACAATTCAACCAATACCGAAACGGGAAATATAACGCAGACGGCAACTTTTGATCCCGGACTTTATTACAACGCCGGTCCATCAAGAATTCCGCACCACCACCAGTTGACGCTGCATTATTGTAAAGAATTAAATGTGCCGCTGCAGGTGTATAATAATGTAAACGAGTCGGCTTATTATTTCAGCGAAGGTAAGGGAACACTTTCCAACAGGAAGCTACGTGGCCGTGAGATCCACAATGATGTGCGGGGATACATGACAGAAATGCTCGCGAAAGCCATCGATCAAAAACAATTAGACCTGGCCATGACCAGGGAGGATGCAGAAAAGATAATTGAATACCTGCGGGCGGAAGGCGGATTGGATATTGACAAAGCCTACCGGGCATCAGCACGCCGCGGGTACAGTGCTGCACCCGGCGCCGGTGATAAGCCCGGAGTAATTGCCGATGCCTATGCGCTTTCTGATATACTTGGCTCCGGCCTGATGGACCCAGATTTTTATAATGTTGCTGAATATACATACGAGCTGCAAATGACCATGTTTCAGGCCGTGGGCGGTATGGATATGTTAGCTAAGGCATTTGAAAAGCAGGTCGGAAAACGGATCCGCTTTAATGCTGTAGTGACGGCTGTTAAAAATACTACTGCCGGTGTTACCATTGTCTTCAAAAGCAAAGAAGGTGAACAAACGATACAAGGCGATCTTTGTATCTGCACTATACCATTGCCGGTGCTCAGCAATATCGATCATAATTTTTCTTCTGATGCCAGTCGCGCCATTGATTACATTTCCTACATCGCTACCGGAAAAATTGGATTACAGTTCAAACGCCGATTTTGGGAAGAAGATGAACAGGTATATGGCGGTATTACACATACGAATAATGAACTGACACAGATATTTTATCCGTCTTATGATTATCAGTCCAACAAAGGCATACTGGTAGGATATTATAATTTTAACGAAAAGGCGAGAAGGACCGGGGATCTTTCACCCAAAGAAAGGGAGCAACTTGCGTTAAGCAAAGGCGCCCTGATTCATCCGCAATACAGTAAAGAATTCGAAAGCTCCTTTTCGGTGAGCTGGCATAAAACGCATTATAGCCTTGGCGGATGGGCACTGTATTCAAGCGAAGAAAGACAAACGTATTACAAGGCATTGCTACAGCCCGATAAGCAGGTTTATTTTGCAGGTGAACACATGACTTACCTGAATGCGTGGATGGCAGGGGCATTTGAATCAGCAAGATCGGTGGTGTTAGCGGTGCACAGCAGAACGATGCAGCAATAAATTATCTTTTTCAGGAACGATTGGCCAGACACAATATTAATTTATAACCAAAACTCTATTGTATGTCAAACAAAATGGATCGCCGCAAAATGCTGAAGACCGGCATGTTGATGGCAGGTGGCTTGTCTGTTGCGCCAGCACTGTTCAATAAACTGGGTGCGCGGCCGGTTAATACCTGTTATAATTATGAACATATTTCAGATGAATATGCGATTGTAAACGGCCCGGAAGAGCTGAAGGCAAGGCTGTTTGCCAATGAAAACCCTTTCGGCCCCTCTGCAAAAGCCAAACAGGCAATAGAAGAAGCGCTTTCACAGAGTTACCAATATCCTTTTATGTTTGCAAGGGAGTTAATGGAAAAAATTGCCGGCTTTGAAGGGTTGAAATCAGAGAACCTTTTGCTGGGTGCCGGCTCTTCCGAAATATTACTCGCAGCCGCCATCTGCTTTAGCCAGCAACCCAATAGCAATATAATAACGGGCGATCCTTCATACGAAGATCTGCCAGCCAAAGCAACGTTGTTAAATACAAAGTGGGTAAAAGTGCCGCTCACTGCGGAGTATAAATTGGATTTGGACGCTATGGAAAAAGCCATTGATGGCAAAACCAGCCTGGTATATGTATGCAATCCCAACAACCCAACAGCAACCGTACTCGATATAGAAAAGCTGAAAGCGTTTGTTGATCGCGTGTCAACCCGTGTAACCGTGTTTATTGACGAGGCGTATATTGATTACCTGGATGATCCGAAGGCAAATACCATGATTGGTACTATCAAAACCGGCAAGAATATTATTGTAGCACGCACTTTTTCGAAACTCCACGGCTTTGCAGGCCTACGGGTTGGTTATGCGTTTGCACAGCCGGAGATGATTAAAAAATTGTCTTTATATACAACAGGCTTCGCAGCTTTGTCTACCACCTCGCTGCACGCCGCCATGGCCAGTTACCAGGATACAGTCTTTTTGAAAGAGGCCCTGCAAAAAACAATTGCATCCAAAACGTTCCTGTACGATGTGCTGAAAAAAGAAGGGTATGATTATATTCCTTCGTTCACCAACTTTGTGCTGTTTCCGGTAAAAATGGACAGTAAAAAATTTGTGATGGAAATGGGTAAGCGTGGTGTAGGCGTCCGTTTCTGGCAGTTCAATAACAAAGAATGGTGCCGGGTCAGCATAGGAAGGATGGACGAAATGGAGGCGTTTGCTGCAGCGTTCAGAGAAATTTCTTAAAAATGATGAACCGCAGAAGTGTAAAAGCCGGATGCAAAGCCGGCCAACTAAAATAATAATATTGTTATTCAACACGCATGAAAAAGTTTCTTGTTCTTCTTTTGGTATCGTCTGTTTTCTGTACAGCAAAGGCGCAGGATACAGCCAGGGCGCATGTTTTCAGTATAGATGAATACGAGAAAGCCAAAACATTTAAGGTAAAGGACCTCGATAACGACAGCTATGTTAAATTCGAAAATGCGTATGTGCTGGACCGTTACGAAGGAAGAAAGCCCTATTTTATAACAGGCGACGACGGCCAGAAAAAAAGAGTAGATATGTACCGGCTCCTGCTCAGGGAAAACAAACAGGAATTGGGCACACTTATTTTCTATACCAACGAGAAAGGAACACAGTACCAGGCTTGTCTGCCCAATTTCAGGGCCGGTGCCAAAGTATGGGAAAAGTATTTTGAAGACATTCATGCCATTGACAAGCTGGAACCGAATTTTGTGCTGAAGCTATCGTATGTGCTTTCAAAAGAATTTGGTTTTCAGTTGTACAAGGCTGCCAACCAGGGAAAAGACATCTCCCGGGAAGCGGGAACCTATGGAATGGATATTTGTTTTCCCGGAGAAGCGGAAATTTCTATGTGGGATGGCAGGAAAAAAATGCTGAAAGAAATACAAAAAGGAGATCGGATACTAACAGTTGATCCCGCTACAAACCAGACAACCATAACGCAGGTAACCGCACTTGCAGCGCATGAAGAAAAAAATTATGCCATTACCCATTTGTTATTGTTGAGAGCCGACGAAGAGAAACTAATCGGAGGAACCGAAGTAAGGCTATCAACAAAGGAACTGCAGGCAACGCCCAATCATCCCGTACTTACGTCAAACGGTGAAAAACAAATAGGCAACATACAGGAAGGGGAGAAAATAGCATGCCCCGACAGGCAAACGGGTTTGAACATTAACTATACTGTATGGACGAAAACCGAGCAGGCAGGCGGCGTGCAAAAAGTGTATAATATTGAAACAAAAGAAAGCAATACATTTATAGTAAACGGGGTAATGGTATTGCAGAAGCAACCGGTACACTAGCAGCAGGGCCGTTATTATATTCTTGTTTAGCAGTGGCCCCCGAATCAGGCGAACGTAAACACAAATTTTATTGCCCGGTAAGCTTATTGTAATTTATGCTGAGGAATATTTTTTACGTGCTGGGCGGTTTAACGCTTGCACTGGCGGCAGCGCTATTGTTTAACACCATCCGTGCAAGGCCCTGGCCTGTATACAAAGCAACCGTTCCAGAACCACTTCCGGCGGATGCCATTCTGCACATGAGCAGCGCTATACAAATTGCTACTATATCGCCCGAAGATACTTTACGTATTGACAGTGCCGTTTTCAATAAGTTCAGGGTATTCCTTGAGCAATCTTACCCGCTTGTTCATCAACAACTCAGCCGTACAATAATAAAAGGCTATAGCTATGTATTTGAATGGAAGGGATCAGATAGCAGTCTTCAACCCATTATTTTAATGGGGCATTATGATGTTGTGCCCGTAGAACCGTCAGCTATAAAATTATGGACGGTGCAGCCCTTTGGAGGAGAAATAAAAGACAGCATCATCTGGGGCAGAGGAGCGGTTGACGATAAAGTGGCTGTGATATCTATACTGGAAGCAGTTGAGAATTTGCTCGGGAAGCATTTTAAACCGGTACGTACCATGCTGCTTTGTTTTGGCCACAATGAAGAATCTACCGGTACCGGGGCAATATCTATTGTTGACTACCTGCAGAAAAAGCATATATGGGCAGAGATGGTAATTGATGAAGGAGGGGAAATTACTACCGGGAAAATGAAAGATGTGCAAAGACCGGTTGCCATGATTGGAATTGGAGAAAAAGGATATGTGACATTTGAGCTGGCTGTAGAGAAACCGGGTGGACATTCTTCTAAACCGGAAAAAGAAACCGCTATTGACATACTGACCAGTGCACTGCATAATCTAAGAAGCGTTCAGATGCCCGTAAAGCTAACGCCCCCGGTAAAAGAATATTTTGCCCGGATAGGCGGCGTTTCCGGCAGCTTTTTTAATAAGCTGGCACTTAACAATCTTTGGCTTTTTAAAAGCACAGTACAAAACACACTTTCTTCCACCCCGGAAGGCGACGCCATGCAAAGAACAACGATAGTACCCACCATGCTTGAAAGTGGAATCCGGGAAAACGTTATTCCCACCAATGCAACAGCCGTTGTGAACAGCCGGATCCTTACCGGGGAGACAACAATGGAGGTAAAAAGTTTTATAAAACAAGCCATTCACGACGATCGCGTGACCATTACGATTAAAGGTGATTTTAATACAGAACCCTCTGCTTTAACGGATGTTCATTCCGCCGCTTTTAAAACAATGGAACAGGCGGTGTACCAAACGATAGATGATGTAATACCCGTACCCTATGTAATGCTGGGCGCAAGTGATTCAAGAAATTACAGATCCATCAGCAATGGCGTTGTTAATTTTACCCCGCTGGTTAATAGCAAGGGATTTCATGGAATCGACGAGCGGCTGCCCATTAAAGACTTCAGCAGAACGTTTAATTTTTTTAGCAATATCATCAGGCAGGCAGGCGCAGAGCGCCATTAACTTCAACTGGTGCGCGGTATTAAGTAAATAGAAAGTAGTAACTTTCTTCTTGATATCTACTTCAACATTAAAGCTGGACCAATGAAACTAGTTCTCTGGAGTTTGCTAGCATTGTTTCTTATAGGAGATGCTTTTTTTGTTTTTCCATTCCATTTGTCGGGCGATACCGTAACCAGCCATTACTACATCAACTATAAAAAAGATTCATTGTTGCTGAAAAACGTTTTCCCGGATCGGAACATCCGGCTAAAATTAAACATGCCTGCAGGTTATGAAAGCCTGTACGGAACGAACAACAGAAAGGAAAACGATAGTTCCGGCCTGTTGCTGGTAAATGTTTCTGTTTTTCACAATCTTGATTTTACAGCACTTTCATTCCCGTTTTATAAATTGACAACATTTAACGGCGTTATCCCATTTTACAGCATTATCAAAGCGTCTAATGAACCCGATAGGGATAGCACGGCCCTCGCCGGCAATATCATCATAAATGGGAAAATTTCCGTGAAAGGTATTTGCACACCCATGTATGCGCGCATGCTGGTAGAGAAAGACCTGGTGAGAATACTAAAGACCGAAATAAGTAAAATAGAGGCAGACATTAATCGCCCGCCCGATACCAGCAACGTAATCATCCCTGAACCTGCCCCAGCTCCTGTTCACACCCGGGTTATAAAGCCGGTAAAAAGAAGAAAATAGTTTGTGCGGTTTGTTCAACGCGTTATCTCCTGATTATAGAGAAAGTTTCAGCAACCCCGGTTTGCGTATTACTCACCCTCATTAATATTACACCACGCAACCCTGTTTTGGTAAGATCTATTTTTATTTCCTGCGAGCCGCTGTTTAATTGTATTGTGTTGTTGGCCATCAACTGGCCGCCAATAGCGGAAATGCTGTAATTATACCTGCCGGCATCTGCATTATTCATTTTAATAACCAGGTAGTCTGTGGCGGGATTGGGATAAACAGATACCTGAGGCTTAATATCAGCGGCATAATTAACCAGCTTTACAGCAGAATAACTGAAACTCCCATCAGCATTCAGCATTTTGACGCGGTAATAGCAGATGGGAGAAAAAGGAACGCTGTCGGTATATTGATAGTGATTAACAGCGTTGTAAACATTGGCTGCGTGAATAGATTTAACAGGCGCGAAGCTGCTTCCATTGCTGGATTTTTCAATTACAAAAGAATTTACATTTATTTCTTGTGTTGTTGTAAAATCAATTACTGCATATTTATTTTTTGAATATGTTGTAAACGACAACAGACGAAGCGGCAATAATGCAGTACTGTATTCCTGCACAACAAGATTGTCTAAAACCGCTACATTTCTGCCCGTTGCATCCATGTCTTTACCAATGATTACATTGCCTGCACCCGTCCAGTATAATGGAATACCCGCTGTTCCGTTGTAAGTATAAACAACAACGGCATCTACCAGGATTTTAGCAGTGCCTGTATTATTATCATAGATAAAACGATAGCTGTGAAAATGATGGTCGTCGGGAACTGTATAGATATTGCCGGAAGCGATTGAGGTAAAACTGGCGCCGCTGGTCAGCGCAAAATTAACAGACAGCTTTCCGCCGTTCATACCGAAATTAAAATTGCTGCCCCGATAAAAAAAGGAGGCTACTGATTCTTCACGCCGGAAGTCAACGCTGATATCGATTGCGGGAACGTTAAAACTGGCACCATCTAAAACCAGGTTGATATCGTATTGCCCGTTACCCGGGTTTAAACCATTGGTTTCATTAGTTTCCCGCGAACTGACTGTTGCATAACTGCTTGCCGAA
>Ga0157378_10005152_pt1 | contig 11475 bp, 8 predicted proteins | sample M65metaG_FD_115309 | JGI IMG/M metagenome (GOLD analysis project Ga0157378, IMG submission 115309) | Miscanthus rhizosphere microbial communities from Kellogg Biological Station, Michigan, USA - M6-5 metaG | ecosystem: Host-associated > Plants > Roots > Rhizosphere > Soil | place: USA: Michigan...
AGCTCGGCGGTGTGAAGATCCCGTTAGAATCGAGCTTGCGAAATGCCTCCAGCATCGCGGTGTGGGCCGCCGGCGTCCGTGTCGTAAGCATCCCTTCGGTGAGGCCTTGCCTCGCGAACGCCGGCGGCTTCACCGGAAACGGCTGCGTCGGCGAATACCACTCGCCGGGGACGTCGCCCTTCGGCACCGGGCGCTCCTCGACGCCGAAGACCGGCTTGCCGGTCGTGCGATCGAGGATGAACATGTAGCCGCCCTTGCCGACCGTCGCGAGCGCGGGAATCGTGCGGCCGCCAACCTTGACGTCGACGAGCCCGGGCGCCGACGACATGTCGATGTCCCAGATGTCGTGATGCACGGTCTGGAAGTGCCACTTGTACTGGCCGGTGAGGACGTCCACGGCAACCACCGAGTTGCCGAAAAGATTGTTCCCGGGGCGATCGCCGCCGTAGTAGTTGCTCGCGGGACCGGCGATCGGCAGATACGCAATCCCGCGCGCCTCGTCGACGGTCTCGGAAAATCCCCACGTGTTCGTACCCGAGCGTTCCTTCCAGCCGTCATCGAGCCACGTCTCGTGGCCGGCCTCGCCGGGCCTCGGCACGGTATGGAATTCCCACAGCTTCCTGCCGGTGACGGCGTCGAACGCGCGCGTGTCTCCGGGCGGGCCCTGCGGGACTTCGTTCACGTTGGCCCCGAGCATGATCACGTTCTTATAAATCGTCGGCGTGCCGTTGTAGCCGACGCCCATGTCGACTTCGCCGTTGGTGCCGAAACCCTCCGAAGGTTTGCCGGTGGCCGCATCGAACGAGAGCAGCTTCGCACCGGCCGTGACGATGATCCGCTCGGGCGTATTGCGATCGCCGGGGAAGAAGCCGACGCCCCGGCGTGAAAGCTGGCCGCCGCGCCCGCCCGGCACGTCCCGCTCCCAGATCACTTTGCCGGTGTCGGCCTCGAGCGCGACGAGGCTGTTGCCGGCAGGCACATACATCACGCCGCCGACGACGATGGGCACGGCTTCGGACTGGACGCCTCCACCGCCGCCGCGGCCCCCGCGGCCGCCAGGAGGCGCCGGCGGCGCCGGGAACTTGTAACTCCAGGCCGTTGCGAGCCTCGTAACGTTGCCGGTGTTGATCTCCGTCAGCGGCGAGAACCGCGTGCCCGCGAGGTCGTGGTTGTAGGTCTGCCACTCCTGTGCGGGCGTGGCGGCTTTCTTCTGCTGGGCTTTAATCACAAAGTGCGGACCAGCTATGGCGCACACGGATATCCATAGGACGATCGTGATGAGTTTTCTCATGGTGTCGTTACCTGGGCCAGCAGGGTGTTGGATCCCAACCTGTCGCATCCGCCACCTTCTTGAAGGTGTACGTCCGGATGAATTGTCCGGTGAGATAGGCCGGGTCGTCAACAAAGGCCGTGAGCGTGATGTAGCTGTCGTTCTGCTGGCCGGGCAGCAGGGCGAAATATTCCGTGAGGACAGCCTTGTCGCTGTAAGGCACGCCGTTCTTCCGGATATAGCCCGGCTTCATGTTCGTCGTGGTGACCTTGAGCTGGCCGCCGCGGGTCGCGCCTTGCACGCGGTTGATAGGCACGAAACCCGTCCCGCCGGTGTCGATGAGCGGCCGGCCGTTCACCTGCCACACGGCCTGTGAGTGGCCCTGCCATGAGGGCGCTCCGGGCGCCGCCGGTGCCGGACCAAACGTCAGCGCCCGGGTCTGCGTGCCGGCGTCGGTCTCGATCTTCAACGCGTTGTCGCCGTCCCACGTGATGTGCAGACGCCCGGGACGCTGCATGACACCGATCGCGCCGTACGCCTTGCACGCGTTGCCGTCGGCCTGGTCCTTGTCCGGGTCCCACGCGTTGGCGATCTGCCGCGCCTGCGCGTTCAGCGGAAGATAGAGAATGTCGCCCTTCTGCGGCGTGACGCGGAAGCGCCACTCATCCACGATGAGCGAGACCCAGTAGCCGGTGAGATCGATCGGCGCCTGCTGGCGCGCCGTCTGCGGCGGCGCGGCCGGAGCACCGCCGCCCCGCTGAGCACGCAGAGACGGATTCAACACAGAGATCACAGAGATCGCAAAGACAAAAAAGAAAACCGGTAAGGATCTTCTCTGCGATCTTTGCGATCTCTGTGTTGAAACCCGTCTCTGCGTGCTCACTTCTTGCTCAATCCCGTGTAGATCGCCTCGACGAACATGTCCGGCGTCCACGACTTGTCCTTCCCGAGACGGCCGTCCCAGTCCTCGGTCGGCTTCGCCGCCTTGATCTGATCGAGCGTGCGGCCCTTCTTCATCAGATCCTGGATGCGATCGCGGATGATCGTGACCATGTCGCGGTAGTACGTCATGTCGGCGATGTCGCCGACGCGGCCGTGCGCGGGGATGAACAGCGTGCCCCCTTCCGATCGGAATTCTGGCACCGCCATCTCAACCATCCGATTCAGTCCACCGAGAAGACCCTGGATGCTGCCGCCCTTCGCCATGTCGATCAGCGGGTAGCGCGTGAAGTCGAACAGCTCACCCGTCGAGACGATGTCCGAGCCGCGGAAGTGGACGATCGAATCGCCGTCGGTGACGGCCGACGGGACACTCAGCAGCTCGACGCCTTCGCCGTTGAAGAAGTACGCGAGCTTGAGCGTGCGGCCGAAATACGTGTCGGTCGGCAGGCCGGCCGACGCGATCTTCAGGTCGCCGAGCCGCGACAGGACGTTTTCGTGCGAGAGGATCGCGGCCTTCTCGCCTTCGCCGCCGATTTCGCCGGTGACGTTGCCGCCGGTGTAGGTCTTCCCCGCCAGCGCGATCTTCTCGTTGCCGCCGACGTGATCGACGAGCGCGCTCGTGTTGGCGATATAGCGGATCGGTTTGGGCGGCGTCAGCGTCCGGTAGAACGGCTCGAGGTTGGTGGCCACCGTCGTCTCGGCGCCCGAGCGCGGCGCCGCCGGCAACGCGAGCTGCAACCGCGCCTGCAGCGCCTTGATCGCCGCCAGCACCTTGTCGGCGTTCGCGGCCGTGCCGGTGTCGACGAGAAACACGCCGTCCGGTCCAGCGGAGACGGTGATGTTGCTGCCCGCCCCGCCGATCAGAAAGATGTGCCCGCGAACCGGGATCGCTTCGAGAGCCTGCTGAGCACGCAGAGACGGACTAAACGCAGAGATCGCAAAGATCGCAGAGACGAACACCAACCAAAGTCTTCTCAGCGATCTCTGCGATCTCTGTGTTGAAAACCGCCTCCGCGTTCTCACTTGACTCCATTGACCTGCCGCTCGAGTTTTCTCGCGGCTTCGGGATACATGCTCTGCGGGCCGCCGAGCGTGACCTCGGTCGGCAGGCGGTACTTCTCGCCGAACTCCTTCAGGAACGGATTCTGCCCCGGCAGGTAATGCGGGACGACGCCGTTCGGGCGGTCGATCTCTTCGACGGGCGTGCACGGGTACGGCGGAATCTGCTGGTTGGGAGACCAGCGGTACTCGCTCGCGCGGATCATCGGCTCGGCGAGGTAGAGCGGGTCATACGCGATCGTCACCCACGTGAGGATGTCGCCGCGGCGGATCCAGTACTGCGTCAGCGTCGCTTCATCCGAGGACGGCACGCCGTTGCGCCGGTAATAGTCCTCTTTCAGATGCGTCGTCTGAATCCTGAGCGTGTCGCCGAGGAACTCGGCCGTCGAGAAACCGCCCCATGTGTGGGGCGCGAGCGCCGGCGGACGGCCGCGGCCGTCCATGTAGTACGGGTTGTCGACCGACCGCAGCCACTCGGCGTGATAGGCCGTGATCTGCCGAGAGTTGGGATCGATTTCCTTCCAGATGCGGACCTGCGACGGCCCGCGCGAGATGTACATCGCGCCGTGCGGCCGGCACTGCCACTCGGGCAGCGTGTAAAGCGACGCGTTCCACGCCTGCGCGCGCAGCGAGCCTGCCCGGGACATCGGGATCCCGAGAAACTCGCCGACGTACGGGTTGCCGGTGTTGTCTTCGTCCTGCACCGGCGCCCAGTCGCCGGAGAAGTCCATCTGGGCGAAGCTCGGTCTGCCGACGAGCAGCGTCAGCAGACCGACGATCAGGATCGCACGGGCACGTGTACCCATGGTTTTTCTAGCCCCGAGCCCCGAGTCCCGAGCCTCTAGAAGTTAAATTTCACCGCCAGCTGGAGCACGCGCGGCGAGAGCGCCGACGTGATCTGTCCGAAGGTCGCCGCCGAGAAGTTCGTGTTGGGGTTGCCCCACTCGAACCAGTTGAAGAGGTTGAACGCCTCGATGCGCGCCTCGAGCGACTTCGTCCCGCCGAGGTTGAAGTTGCGCGAGAGCGCCGCGTCGATGTTCTTGAAGCCCGGACCGCGGACGACGTTGCGCTGCATGTTGCCGAACGTGCCGAGCGCCGGCTGGGCGAACGAGGTCGGATCGAGGAACCGGATGCCGCCGTTGGCCGGGTTGATCGACTGGTCGGCGTAGTAGTTGGTCGACAGCTCGTTCACCCGCTGCGTGCCAGCCTGGCCGTTGAACAGGCGATCCGCGCCCGTTGCAATCGTCAGCCACGCGCCGGTGGTCGCGCGGAAGCTGGGCGCGAGGCGCCAGCCGCTCGCGACGACGCGCAGGCCGGGATTCTCGAACTCCGGCGTCGAGAGGCTCGCCGTGATCGAGAAGTTGTGACGGCGATCGTTGCTGCAGTTGCCGTCGTCGTAGCCCGGGTTGCCCGGGATGTTGTAGCCGACCGACACGTTCGTCGTGCCGCCGCCGTTGCCGTCCGGCGATCCGAAGCACTTCGACAGCGCGTAGTTGGCCGTCAACGACGCCCGCGCCGAGATGCGGCGCAGCGTGAGGATCATGCCCTTGTAGTTCTGCGTGCCGTCGGTGACATACAGGTCGACCGGGCCGTAGAACTGCCCCTGCGACGGATTCGCCAGGGTGAACGGACGGCGCGCGTTGATGTTGGCCGCGCTCGCCACGACACCCGGCACCGCGACCGCGTTGTTGAGCGGCTTCGATTCCCAGATATTGCTCGTCTTGCTGCCGAGATAGCCCGCCGACGCGAACCAGGCCGGCGTGAACTGCCGCTCGACGGTGACGTTCCACTGATCCACGTGCGTCGACGCCATGTCGTTGCTCAGGCTCAGGAACGGCCCGTTCAGCGAGAACGGCGCGTTCTGGTCGAACGTCACGGGGAAGATGTTCGTCTGGCCGGCGCTGTTGATGAACGGGTTGTCGAGGCCGCCCGACGGGCTGTTGATGCGGATTTCCGATCCCCACGGCGGCGCGACCGACGTGTTCAGGTGGAACTGCGCGTTCACGAACTCATAGGCGCGTCCGTACGACGCGCGCACCGAGGTGCGGCCGTCCCCGTTGGGATCCCACGTCACGCCGACGCGCGGACCGACGTTGCCCCACTGCGTGAGCATGCCGGCCTGGCTCGGGAAGCCCGCGTCGCCGGGGAAATAGAGACCGGCGGGCGCCTTCGGGAACACCGTGCTGCGGATGCCCTGGCTGAAGCGCGTCTGATCGAACTGGTACACGGCGCCGTTCAGCAGCTGCTGCGGGAAGAACGGCTCCCAGCGCACGCCGAGGTTCAGCGTCACCCTCGAGCCCAGGCGCCACGTGTCCTGCGCGTAGAGACCGAGATAGGTCTGCGCCATGTCGAGCGTGTTCGGCGCGGCCTGGACGAGCGCGTTGACGCCCATGCGGCCCGTGAGGAAGTCGGAGAGGCCCGTGCCCGTCTGCGTGCCGTCGATGCTCAGCTGACCCGGCGATCGGACGTTCGCCGACGAGAGCGACTTCCAGTGCGCGATGTTGCCGCCGAAGGCGAGCTGATGCGCGCCGCGGACGATCGTGAGGTCGTCGCTGAACTGGTACTCGTTCGTGGTGAACTGCGAGAGGCTCTCCGTGCCGCCGCCGAGCGAGAAGCCGTTGGTCACGCCGAGCAGCATGTAGTGCGGCATGTAGCTGTAGATGTTGATGCCGACTTCAGGCGCGGAGAAGAAGTCCGTGCTCGTACGGGTGATGTTGGTGCGGTTGAACGCGACGCGGACGCTGTTGAGCGTCGACGAGCTGATCACGTAGTCCTCGCCCACCGTGAACGTGCTGGCGAGCTGATCGCGGCCGCCGATGGTCGTCACCAGCAGGTTCGCGTTGGCCTCCGGCAGGCTGAACGGCGGAGGACGGAAGAAGCTCGTCCCGATGTAGCGGCCGAACACGCGGTGCTTGTCGTTCAGCTGGTAGTCCACCTTGACCGGAATCTGCCACTCGTCGCTTGCCGTCGGCAGGCCGTACTGCACCAGGCCGCACGGGTCGCTCGTCGTCGGCAGCTTCGCCGAAATATTCAGGGCGGCCCTGCTGAACAGCGCCGGGTTGATCCGGTTGCCTACGAACGGCGCGCCAAGATTGACCTGGCGGCCCGCGTTGCAGGCCGGCGACGCGAACGCCGTGAAGTCGCCCGCCAGCATCGCCGCCGTCGGCACGAACGCGCGGTTGTCAGTCGGCACCTGGCGGATGTTCGTGCCCTGGTAGGCAAGGAAGAAGAACAGCCGGTCCTTCGCAATCGGGCCGCCGAGCGTGGCGCCGTACTGATTACGCTTCAGGCCGTCGTCCTTGCGGACGCCGTTGGCGTCCTTGACCGCGAACGGGTCGGTCGCGTTCATGGCGTGGTGGCGGAAGAACTCGAACATGTCGCCGCGAAACGCATTGCTGCCCGACTTGGTGACGACGTTGACCGCGCCGCCGGAGTGCATGCCGTTCTGCGCCGTCATGGCGCTCGTCTCGGCCTTGAACTCACCCGTCGCGTCCGGGAACGGCAGCGGGAAGTTCAGGTTGTCGTACGGGTTGTTGTGCGTGGCGCCGTCGAGCACGTACGAGACGCCGAAGTTCAATCCGCCGGCGAGCGAGTACGCGATGCCGCCGTTGCTACCCTGCATGCTGCGGCTCGTCGCATTGCCGGCAGCCGTCGGCACCGAGGCCGGAAGCAGCGCGAGGAGGTCGGCGGTGTTGCGCCCGTTGAGCGGCAGCTCGACGACCTGCTTGTTGGTCATGACCTGGCCGATCCCGAGGTTCTTGGTCTCAACGAGCGACGCATTCGCCTGGACGGTGATGGTCTCGGCAACCGCGCCGACGGCGAGTGACACGTTGATGACCGGCGAGGCGCCGACCTGCAGCGTGATGCCCGTCTGCTGGAAGCTGCGGAAGCCCTGGAGCATTGCTTCGAGGCGATAGGACCCCGGCGGCAGATTCAGGAGCGAGAACGACCCGTCAGCTTCCGTCGTCGCCTCGCGTTTGAGCCCCGTATCGGTTTGGGTGGCCGTCACACTCACGCCCGGCAGCACGCCGCCGCTCGAGTCTTTTACGACACCGCTGATCTGCGCGGTGGCACCCGCCTGCGCAAAAGCGTTCGCGCTGGCAAGAAGAAGGAATAAAACGCCACAGACGAAGCCCCACACCCGCTTCATTCAAGCCTCCGATGAAATGTCAGTCCGCGGCGGAGTATAACAGGGGGACGGTCCAAGTCAACATTCTGAAAGCACGGAAGTTAGGGCTCGATCCAATTTGTCGTGTTATCGTGTCTGCCGCTATGCGCTACGCCACGTTTTCGCTCAAATCCGACCCCACCGAACGGCTCGGTGCGGTGCTCGGCGGCAAGACCGATTTGATCTATGACATCCAGGTGTTGCTCGGCGCGCCGACCGGGTCGCTGCCGCGGACATTGCCCGAATTGATACGCGAAGGCCGGGACGCCTGGACGCGTCTGGCGGCGCGCATCACGAAGGCCGCGGCCGGCGACGTGCCGGCGCCGGCGCGCTTTGCCGCCGACGTCGTCCGCTGGCATGCGCCGATCAGCCATCCGGCGAAGAACATCGTCTGCCTCGGGCTCAACTACTCCGATCACGTCAAGGAAAGCGCGCAGGCGCGTGGACGCGAAGTCAAGATTCCCGAGCATCCGGTCTTTTTCACCAAGTCGCCGACGTCGGTGAATGGCCCGTTCGATCCCATCCCCTGGAATGCGCAGGTCACGCAGCAGGTGGACTACGAGGTCGAGCTCGGCGTCGTCATCGGCGTGGGCGGGCGGAACATCACGCGGGCCAGGGCGCTCGATCACGTCTTCGGCTACACGATCATCAACGACGTCTCGGCGCGCGACCTGCAGATGCGGCATCTGCAGTGGTTCAAGGGCAAGAGTCTCGACGGCTTCTGCCCGATGGGCCCCGTGGTCGTCACCGCGGACGAGTTCGGGAACCCGCAGACGAAGAAGATCGGCACGCGCGTCAACGGCGTGCAGAAACAGAACTCGACGACCGCCAGCATGATCTTCCCTGTCGACGTCATCATCGAGGTGCTCTCGCAGGGCATGACGCTCGAGCCCGGTGACGTCATCGCGACCGGCACGCCCGAAGGCGTCGGCCTCGGGCGGACTCCGCAGGAGTGGCTGCAGGACGGCGACATGGTCGAGACCGAAGTCGAAGGCATCGGCGTCCTGCGCAATCAAGTCATGAAAATATGAACGTCGAGACCCGGGCCGCGAGCCCCGCGGCTCTCCAGATCCGGCAGTGCGTCGAGAACTGGGTGGTCTGGCGCGACGCCGGCGACTGGGAGCGCTTCGCGACCGTCTGGCATTCGAACGGCTGGATGACGGCGACGTGGTTCCAGGGACCGGCGACCGAGTTCATCCGCGTCAGCAAGGAAGGCTTCGAGCGCGGCGTCAACATCCTGCACGCGCTCAACGGCTGGTCGGGTGACATCCGGGGCGACCGCGCGATCTCGCAGGCGAAGATGAACATCTTCCAGCGCGCGAAGCTCGACGGCATCGACGTCGACGTCACGTGCTGGGGCCGCTTCTACGACTTCTTCGAATACCGCAGCGGCCGGTGGGCGATCGTCCGCCGCCAGCCGATCTACGAGAAAGATCGCCTGGACGTCGTCGTCCCGTCAGCGACCCTGAAGCTGGACGAAGCGCTGCTCGCGAAGTTTCCCGAGGGCTACAAGCACCTCGCGTATCTCCAGACGAAGAACGGCTTCACCGTGAAGCTCGGCCTGCCCGGTCTGCGCGGACGGGAAGTCGAGACGGTGTACGCCGAAGGCAAAGCCTGGCTCAACGGCGCCCCCACCGCCGGCGACACGTATCGTTCGTAACGTCGTTCGTAGCGTCCGGCTTCAGCCGGACGTTATCCAGGACGTTGGCGCGGCCTATGCACTTACACTGATGAACGACGGAGGTTCGGCATGCGTACGTCCTTTCCGCTCATCGGTATCGTCCTATTTACAGCACTGACCATGACCTCGGCCGTTTACGCCCAGCGGGCGCCGGCCATTCCCGGCGTGACCGGCACACTCGTCACTGAGGAAACGGCCAAGCAGGAAAAGAAGGCCGAAGACAAGGCGGGCGCCGCCATCAAGGACGCGGTGACGCCGGCCGACAACAAGGGCCCGCTCGCGGACCTGCGGCCGGGCACGACGGTCGTCATCAAGCACGGATCGGAGGTCACCGAGGGCATCGTGTCGAAAATCGACCGCGGCGCCAACGAGATCACCGTGCGCTACGACAACAAGAAGGTGGAAAAGTACGTGCTGGCGGATCGCGCGTCGGCCGACACGCGGACAGTCGAATACTCGGACGGGACGCAGCGCAAGGTGACGCGCTATTTCAGATTGAAGAGCTGAGCGGCCGTCGTCCGGCCGATCATCTCTTTCTCGGCCGCGCCGATGTCGCAGTTGTCGAACCACGATGCGGCGTCGGCGCACTCTTCGAACGGATAATCCACCGAAAACATCACGCGGCCTGCGCCGAGCTCCTCGATCGCGCACTTCAGCGTCGTCGTGTGGTAGTTCCCGCTCGTGGTGACGTAGAAGTTGTTGCGGAGGTACTCCGTGAACGTCTTCTGCGCCGGAATGTCGCGCGGACGTTTTCCGACGCGGTGGTCGAACCGCCAGATGCAGTACGGCAGCATCTCGCCGAGATGGCCGAGGATGCCGGTGAGTGCCGGGTGGCGGTCGAACATCCCGCTCGCGATCAGCCGCAGGGCGTGCGTCGCGGTCTCGACGCCGAAGGCCCACGATGCGCCGCGCAGCCACGGGTGACCGTCGTAGAACGTGACGCGCTCCGGCAGCGGATCGCGCGGGTGCAGATAGAACGGCACGCCGAGGCCGGCCAGCGTCGCCCAGAACGGCCGGTAGCGCGGGTCGTCGTAATAGACGATCGTCTTCTCGTCGCCGATCTGCGAGAAGCCATTCAACATCACGCCCTTGAACTTCAGCTCTTTGATGGCGCGCGTCAGCTCCATGCACGCGGCGTCGGGATCCTGCATCGCGACGGCGGCGAAGGCGGCGTACCGCGCCGGGTGCCTCTGGACCGCGGCGGCCAGCGTGTCGTTCGCGCGCCTCGCGTAGCCCACGGCCTTCTTCGCGTCGAACATCGACTGCACGCCGGGCGCGTTGAGCGACAGGATCGCGAACGCGATGCCGTTCCTGTCCATTTCCTCGAGCCGCTCGCCGTCGACGTCCAGCATGCGGCGCTCGAGCAGGTTGCCCTGTCCCGGCACCGCGTACTCCAGCGACTCGCCCACCGAGTCCGCGATGGCGAAGTGCTCCTCCAGCGCGATCTTGTTCTGCATCTGGGAATGAGTTTATACGAGCACGCGGAGACGAATTAACACAGAGATCACAGAGATCGCCGAGACGACGAATCTCGAAGTCATCCCCACAGACAGAGCGTTCATCCTGCTTGCCCAGCGACCGGGCCAGTTCGCCAAATCACAACGGCGTTTTTCATTGGTAATTCGCGTTGCATATCACCAGTTCGCTCGCAAAACGCGCTCTGTCCTTCATCGTCGGCAGATTGCCACTCCCATTCGTTCCCAACCAGACGTGGATGACATGACTTGCTCTATTAGCTAATGAGCTAACGATGTAATATACCTGCCCGCCATGACGCTCAAGGCGACGACCGTCAAAGGGCAAGCCTTTAATCCGCTCGGCCTTAAGGTCGGTATCTGCTTGCTGGTGCTCGCGTTCAGCGGCTGCATCAATCGACCAGGCATGAACCTGGAGTGCCGCTGGCCGCAGGAATCGGTCTTTCAGATCGATCTGCAAAATCCAGCCGATGTACAGCACCTCCTTGCGGACATCGCCGTCGCCGATGAACTCACGATCCGCTACCGGGACGAGAAAGGCGGCCGGAGGCCCCGACAACACTTCGGTATTCAATTCCGCACGCGTGCCAGCCCGCGTCCGAGCAATGCGTGGGCGGAGGATTGTCGGCAATCACTAATTCAGGCGATTGTTGACCACCATGGGATCCGACCGGCAGAAATCGAGGCTGTGCGACCTCGGCTCGGACAGCGCGGTCTCGACTTGCCCGTCACGATTCCCGTCCTGCTCCTGTATGGTGTCTTGGCGTCTTGGGCTCTCCGCCGCGTTCGTTCCCGATTTGCGGAGGATGGGCGCGTGGCTCGTAGCGTGGCGCTGATCGTCGTATCAATCGCGGTCGCAGCCGCTGTTGTGATCGCTGGC
>Ga0157378_10005159_pt1 | contig 11467 bp, 10 predicted proteins | sample M65metaG_FD_115309 | JGI IMG/M metagenome (GOLD analysis project Ga0157378, IMG submission 115309) | Miscanthus rhizosphere microbial communities from Kellogg Biological Station, Michigan, USA - M6-5 metaG | ecosystem: Host-associated > Plants > Roots > Rhizosphere > Soil | place: USA: Michigan...
CTGCTCTACGGCCATTACGACGTGCAACCGGTGGAACCGATCGAGCTCTGGTCCACTCCGCCGTTCGAGCCCGCGATGCGCAATGGCTTCCTCTTCGCACGCGGTGCCACGGACAACAAGGGCCAGACCTTTTCGCATCTTATCGGGCTGCGCCGCATGCTCGCGGAGGGTCCGCTGCCGGTGAACCTCACGATTTTCCTCGAGGGCGAGGAGGAAGTGGGCAGCCCTCATCTCGCCACCTTCGTGCGCGAGCACCGCGAGGCGCTGGCCTGCGACGTCGCGCTGATCTCGGACACGAGCATGATCGAGGCCGGCTGGCCCGCGCTCACCCTCGGCCTGCGCGGCATTACCTGCCACGAGATCGTGCTGCATGGGCCCCGCGCGGACCTGCATTCCGGCATGTTCGGCGGCGCGACGCCCAATCCCGCGCTCGCACTCGCGCGCATCCTCGCACGCCTCCACGACGAAACCGGGCGCATCACGATCCCCGGCTTTTACGACGACGTGTTGCCCGTGCCCGAGGCGGAACTCGCGTCATGGCGCGAACTGCCGTGGACCGAGGACTGGTTCGCGCAAACGACCGGCGCCCCCGCCACGGCGGGCGAGACTGAATTTTCCGTTCTCGAGCGCGTCTGGGCCCGGCCCACCGCTGAAATCAACGGCCTCACCAGCGGCCATCAGGGCAACGGCTCGAAAACCATCATTCCCTCGACGGCGAGCGCGAAACTCAGCTTCCGTCTCGCTCCGAACCAGGATCCCGACCGCATTGCCGCGCTCGTCAACGCGTGGTTCGAGGCCGCCTTCGCCGCCGAAGGCGTCACAGGCGAAGCGACCTACGACCATGGCGGACTGCCCTTCTACACGCCGCCCGACAACGCCTTTATCCAGGCCGCAAGCCGAGCCCTGGCCGAGGTTTTCGGCCGCGAACCTTCGCTCACCCGCGAAGGCCTCAGCATTCCGGTCGCCGCGCTGCTCCAACGCGAGCTCGGCATCCCCGTCGTTCTGGCCGGCCTCGGTCTGCCCGACTGCAACGCCCATTCGCCCAACGAATCCTACCCCCTCGCGCACCTCGAACTCGGCGCCCACGCCTTCGCCGCGGTGATGCGCCACTTCGCCGCGGTGCGTTGACCGCAAAGAAGTGGAATCCCAACCGGAAATTTTCCATTGTGCGTCCCACCATGAGCCTTCCCACGATTTTCCGTGACCGCATGCAGCAAGCCGGCGTGAGCGAGCCGGCCATCCGTGCCTTCGAGCGCGCCTACGGCCAGCTCGTTGCCAGGGAGACCGCCATGCTCCCCGAGGGCGCAATCTCCCCGGTCGAATCCCTGCCCAACGCAGAGCAACTCGCCGAGCCTACACCCGCCGAAGCCGGCGCGCTCCTCGCCCAATGCGCCGTGCTCAAGCTCAACGGCGGCCTCGGCACGAGCATGGGACTCGACCGCGCCAAATCCCTGCTCGAAGTGCGGCCCGGCGTCACGTTCCTCGACCTCATCGCCCGGCAGGTCGCGCATTTCCGCGAAACGACCGGCGCGAACGTCCGCTTCCTGCTGATGAACAGCTTCAGCACCAGCGCCGACACCCGTGCCTTCCTCGCGCGCCATCCCGAGCTGGGCGATCCCGACGCGATCGAACTCCTCCAAAACAAGACGCCGAAAATCGACGCCGCCACGCTCGCGCCCGCCGAATGGCCCGCGAACCCCGACCACGAATGGTGTCCCCCCGGTCACGGCGACCTCTACCCCGTGCTCGCCGGCTCCGGCGCCCTCGACCGCCTGCTTGCCGAAGGCGTTCGTTACCTCTTCGTCTCGAATTCCGACAACCTCGGCGCCACGCTCGATCCGAAATTGCTGAAATGGTTCGCGGACTCCGGCGCGCCCTTCGCGATGGAAGTCACCGCCCGCACGCCCTCGGACCGCAAGGGCGGCCATCTCGCCCGCAGCGCCGAGGGCAAGCTGCTCCTGCGCGAGTCCGCCCAGTGTCCCGACGCCGATCTCGACGCCTTTCAGGACATCACGCGCCACCGCTTCTTCAACACGAACAACCTCTGGCTTCGCCTTGAGCCCCTGCGTGACGCGCTCGCCGCGGCCGGCGGCTTCCTGCCCCTGCCTGTCATCCAGAACAAGAAGACCGTCGATCCTCGCGACAAAAAATCCCCCGCCGTCTTCCAGCTCGAGACCGCCATGGGTGCGGCCATCGAATGCTTCGACGACTCCGCCGCCATCGTCGTCCCCCGCACCCGTTTCGCTCCCGTAAAGACGACGGGCGACCTGCTCACGCTGCGTTCCGACGCCTACGTCATCGCCGACAATGGCACCGTGCAGCTCGCGCCCGAGCGCGGCGGCGTGCCGCCGAAGGTCGATCTCGACGACAACTACAAACTCGTCGATCAGCTCGAGGCCGCCCTCGCCGGTGGCGCCCCGTCGTTGAAAAACTGCGCGAGCCTCAAGGTGAGCGGACCGTTCGCCTTTTCCTCGAGCCTCGTGCTCGCGGGCAACGCGGTCATCGACAACGGAGCGATCCGCGAAGCCTAGAGAATCGTCTTCGGGAAGCTGCCGAGGATCTTCACCGCGCGGCAGCGGCGGGAAAGCTCGCGCAAAACGTCGCTGAAATTTTCGTGTCGGGCGTGCCCGTCCACTTCGACGAAGAAAAATACGTCCTCACTGCCCTTGGAGGCCGGCCGGCTGGCGAGGTGGCTGAGATTCAGCTCCGCGTCACGAAAGGGCTCCAACGCTTCGACGAGCGAGCCCGGCTTGTTCTCCACGCGCAGCAGCAGCGTCGTCCGATCGCTGCCGGTGATCGCCGTCGAGGTGCGCGCCATCACGAAGTAACGCGAGCTGTTTTCGCTCTCGCCGGGCGTGCCGTCGGGCGTCGAGGTGATCTCCGCGCAAATCATCAGGTCCGTCGCGGTGAGCGCGTCGAGCGTCTGGTTCACCGCCCCGTGGCCGGCATCCTCGATCGGCACCACGCCGCAATCGCTCTCGCCCTTGCCCACGGCGGCGAAAAGATCGCTCACATCCGGAAAAAACGCATAGCTCACGCTCGAGCCGAAGCGCGCCTTCGCGGCCTGGTGGCAGGCGCCGCCCTCGGGGCCGAAACAGGCGATCACCACGTCCTTCTCCAGCGCCAGCGCGGCGGACATGATCTCGCGGTAAATCGCGCGAATGGCCGTGGGCGAAAGCGGACCGTCGCTTTTCTCGATCAGCCCGCGCAGCAAGGCCATCTCGCGATCCGGCGCGTAGATCGGCAATCCGTCGCGGTTCTTCACCTTGCCCACCTCACGCGCCAGCGAGGCGCGTTCGTTCAGCAGCTTGAGCAGCTGCGTGTCGATGGCATCAATTTTTTCCCGGTAGTCGGAAAGCTCACTCATGGTCTTGCGGATTGATTTCTGGTTCCGGGGAGGACTCGGAAATCTCGGCGGACCGCGATTCCTCGACAGTCTCGGGAGTCGGCGCCTCGGCGATAGGAGGTTCGATCGGGGCGCTCTCGGCCGCGGGTTCCGCGGCGGGAGCTTCCTCCACGGGCTTCGCGTTGGCCGCGGCGATGGCGGCCGCGGCGCGGCGGAGTTCGCTGGCGTTGGGCAATTCCCCGAGATCGCGCAGGCCGAAGTGCTCCATGAAATGGCTGGTCGTCTCGTAAAGCAGCGGGCGGCCGGGCACGTCGGCACGTCCGGCGATGCAGATGAGCTGACGGTCGAGCAACGTCTGCATCACGCCATCGACAGCAACGCCGCGCACGGCCTCGAGGTCAGCGCGCGTGGCCGGCTGCCGGTAGGCAATGATCGCGAGCGTCTCGAGCGCGGGCGCGCTCAGCCGGGCGGGCTTGCTCTCGGGGAAAAGCTGCCGCAGCCACGGCGCGAACGCCGGTGCGGTGACAAGTTGCCAGCCCGCGACGCTTTCGCGAATTTCAAATGCGTGACCCGCGGCGGCGTAGTCGGCCGAAAGCGCATCGATCGCCTCGACGATCTCGTTCTCTTTCGTCTTCGCGAAGGCGCCGATGAGCGGATTCTCCTTCGCGGCCTCGCTCGCTCCACGCAGGGCGGCGGCGATTTCCTTCGCGGAAATCGGCTTTTGCGACGCGAAGACGAGCGCCTCGACGATGTGCTTGAGCGCCGGGCCCTCGTGAACTTCGACGGCGGGCGTGTCCGGAATCAGCGGCTCGCCGCTCGGAAGGGATGGATCGGGATCGCTCATGATTCCGCGGTGGCGGGCGCAAAGAGTGGCGCCATTCCGTCGTTGCGCTCGATCCAGATTTCGCCGAAATGCTGATCCTGCCGCACGCGCAGCTGCTTCATACGGATCAATTCCAGCATCGCGAGGAAGGTGACGACAATCTCCGTGCGGGAGGCCTGGTCGGGGAACATTTCCTCGAACTTGAGCGACACTCCGGAATTAATGAGCCGCAGCACGTGGTCGATCTTGTCGGCCACCGTGAAGTTCTCCTCGAAGATTTCGCGCAGATCCTCCTCCTTGGGCGTCCGGCGCTTGAGGACGTTCTGAAAGGCGCGAATGAGATCGAAAATGCCGACCTCCTCGACGAGGAGATTCTCGGCGTCGGGGGCCAGATCGGGCGCGGCCGGCACGCGGGCGTAGAGGTTTTCCTGCGCTGCTTCGCGTTCGCGCAGATGCCCGGCGGCCTCCTTGAATTTCTTGTATTCGATGAGCTGGCGGATGAGTTCCCAGCGGGGATCGTCCTCCTCGGCGTCCTCCTCGGCCATTTGCTGATCGGCGGGCAGCAGCATCCGGCTCTTGATGTAGAGCAGGTTCGCCGCCATCACGATGAACTCGCCGGCGAGTTCGATGTTCAGCAGTCGGAATGCGTCGAGAAACTCGAGATACTGGCGCGTGATGCGTTCGATCGAGATTTCGTAGATGTCCACCTCATCGCGTTTGATGAGATACAGCAGCAGATCGAGCGGACCTTCGAAGACGTCCAACTTGACTTTATAATCACCCTCCATGCGCGGATTCGCGGAGCCCCGTGACAACCATTGACGCCCCGCCCTAGCGGCGGGCGTAACCGCGCTTCACCTTCTCGGTGGCAAGCTGCGCCTTGTGCTTCTTCGTCGAGGTGAGCTTCGTCTTCCGCTTGCGAAGCTGCTGCGCGAGCTTGGCGCAGACCTTGTCGATGGCGGCGTAGAGATCGGGCTCGGCATCCTCCGCGTGAATGTCGGGGCCGGGCACCGCGAGGTGGACCTTCACGCCGTAGCGCTTGGTCTTCGTCTCGTCGTGAAACAGGACGACATGCGCTGCAATGATGCAGTCGGTGATCGATTCCAGATGCTCCACTTTTTCGGCGACATACGAATGAATGGCGGCCGTGAGGACGAGATGCCGGGGACTGAGGTGAATTTGCATGGCGTTAATTTGGACCCGCTTGCGCGCGGGCGCTAGGAAAATGCGGAGCCGCCCTATCGCGGCAAAATCGCGAGGAAATTGCGGACTGTGGCGAACTCACGGAGGTAGAATGGCTTTGGCGCCGTCGCCACCCAGAGCGCGCTCGAGGAACCACCGTCGAGATTCAAGGCCAGCTCGGGCCGAAAATCTGGCCAGACTTTTGGCGCGGCGAGGATTTTCGCGGCATCCGCCAGCGTGACCGGCGAGAAAAGCAGGAGCGCCCATCCGCCGGCGCCGTCGGTCGTGACGACGGTGCGCCGGGCGAGCCGAATGGCATTCAATCCCGGAATGGCCCCGCCGCCCTCCAGAAGAAACGGACCGGCCTGGAGCGCTTCCGTGTCCCCAGCCGAGGCGGTGAACTTCCCCGAGCGGACGATGCGCGGCCGGCCTTTCGTCACGACGAAGACACCGCTCAGCAGCTTCGCGCGCTCAAAGCCGTGGACTCTTTTGCCGTCAGCAATCATCAGGCCGACCGGCGTGGCATCCGCGTGAAAATACGCGCCATTCGTGCCAGCGAGCGCGCCATTCGCGGCCATCGCGTCGCCGAGAGATCCGCGGGCGGCGTTATCAAGCACCGCAAATTTTGCCTGCCTATCGCGAAAAAAAACTCCCTGCACGCGCACCGCACGCCCGTCCTGCCGGACCTCCCGTTCGATGAACCGCGCGCCGCCCGGCAGCGCGGCGAGTTCATTGCGAAAGGCCGGTTCCCAATCGGCCCGCGCCATCGAGACCGCACCCCACAACATCATCGTCAGCAACAATCGCATGCAGCATTTCATCCGGACCCGAGCCCCGGGGCGAGCGGTCTTTCTCCGGAGCCGCACGTATGGTCAAGAAAAGCGGCCAAAGCCGCGGCGAGCGCCTGTCCGCCGGGGCCGTGGAGATTGTAGTCGAAGGCATGCCGGGCCCATGGCAGCGAAAGCAGCACGTGGGGGACGCCCAGTTCCACAAGTCGCTCCGCGAACCGGGCGCTCTGAGGAAACCACACCAGCTCGTCCCCAGGTCCATGCAGGAGCAGGAACGGCGGCGCGCCCGCCCGAATGGTGAAATAGGCGGAGGCTTCGCGGTAATGCGCCGGCTTCTGCACGGGCGTGCCGCCAAGATAGCAACGCAGCAGCCAGCGCGAACGCAGCACATCCTCATCGCTGCCGTGCTCGTAGGCGAATTCCATGTCGAACGGCGCGTAAAGGCACACGCAACCACGCAGCCAGGGATGCCCGCCGGTCGCCGCGATGGCGCTGGCGATCTGACCTCCCGCCGAGCGGCCGAAGAGCACGATGCGATCGGGATCGATGCCGAATCGATCCGCATTCGCGCGAAGATGGGCAATGACCGCCAGCACATCATCGCGCTGCGCGGGCCAGACGCCCGTGGGAACCAGCCGGTAATCCACGACGGCCACGGCGTAGCCGCGCGTCGCCAGCCAGGTATTCCACCCCGTCAGTTCCCGCGAATCGCCCGCCATCCAGCCTCCCCCATGCACGAGGAGAACCACCGGCGCACGCGCCGCCGACCGCATGGCGTAAAATTCCATCGCGAGCGGCCCGCCCGGCCCCTCGATGACGACCCGTTCGCCGCGCGCCCGATGCCAGATCGGCCAGCGGAATAAATCCCGCCAGCGAAATATCGGATCACTGCTTCCAAATGCGTCCCGCAGCTTTTGCCGCAGCGCGGGAGCGGCCCGCCACGCGCGAATCGCCGGCGTGAGGAACAACGCCGCCGCCGCCAGCGCGACGATCGAAACCATCAGCGAATGCGCGCCGAGTGCCAGCCCCACCGCCAGCAGAGCAAACCAGTGCCCCAATTCCGTCGCGCCAACGGCCACAAAAACGAGCGGCAGCGTCGGCGCCCGCACGACTGCCAGCAGGCTCAAGGCGAGCAACCCCGCCGCAACAGCCAGCTCGAGCCCGCTCACGCGGAGGCCAGCAGTTTGATGAGGTGATAGCCGACAAACAGGGCGCCGATGGAAATGGCCATCGTCACGGCCAGCACGCCCGCAATGAGCGCACCGACAAAAATCCAGTCCGCCGTCGTCGAGGTGCCGGTCGCGTTGCGCCCACCGTGGCGCTGGAGCAGTTCGTAGTTGCGCCGGTTGGATTTGAAAAAGGCGGAAAATACGTCACCCGCGCCGGGGACCGCCCCGCCGAGGGAATTGATCAGCACGTTGAGCGCCATCCGCACGAGCACGATGCGCGGCACGCCCGCACGCAACCCATTCAGCAGAATCATCGACGAAATCACCGCCGTCGAACCGTCGCCGAAGCCGGGAATCAGGCCGATGATCGGGTCGAGCCCGATTCGGAATTTCGTGCCGGGGATGGGAATCAAGTCGTCGAGCAGCCAGGCGATGAGCCGCGAGAGATCGGGAACGTCGCGCCCGTCGCGCGGAGGCAGCACCTCGAAATCGATCGGCTTGGAGTTGGCCATGCGGGAAAGTAGCGCGTCCCGCGAACTATTCCAGCACCGCGCGCACCTCGGCCGCCGCCCGCCAGCCGGTCTCCATCGCGCCATGCACCGTGCCGCTCGCGCCGAGCGTGTTCGTCGCCTCGCCGGCGAAGAAGATCCGGCCCGCGAGCGGACGGGCCAGCGCCTCGCGCACGGCCTCGGTGGTCTGCACGGTCGGGTAACTGTAGAGACCGCGAATCCATGGGTCCGCGCCCCAGTCGGCAATCAGGCCGCGCTCGAACGAACGCGACGCGATCTTCGCGCCAAAGACTTCGTCGAGTTCCTCGATGGCGAAGCGCACGGGATCCACGCCCATATCGTCGAGAGCCTCTGCCCGCGCACCTCCAACGAAGGACGTGAGCACATGGGCGGAGTCGGACTTGCCTTTGCACGAGGTCCAGAACTGCGGCAGGAACCCGTCGGTGTGCAGAAAATACATGCTGTCGTCCCAGAAGCGGTGCTTGAACTTGAGGATGATTTTCATGCCCGTGTCCATGCCGATGGAGTCAGCGGCGGCGACTTTCTCGGGCGGGAGTTGCGGCGAAAAATGGAGCAGGCGCTCGCGCAGGATCGTGAGCGGCACGGTGACCACGACGGCATCCGCGACATGCTCCTCGCTATTCTGCAGACGCACGCGCGGGGTCGCGTCCCATTCGATGGCAGCGACGGGCGTATTCAGGCGGATGCGGTCCACGAGCCGTGCGATGAGGGGCGCGAACAGATCGAGGTAGCGGCCGCGCAAGGTGTAGTTCGTCTCGCGCGCCTCCCAGCCGCGCTGGTAGGTGGCAAAGCCGCGCATGGCCAGCCGGTCGAGCGTGGTGCCGTGTTCGACGCCGAGTCGTGAGTCGAGGTAATGCCAGGCGCGACGGGGAAAGTGCGCACGGATGAGGAACTCCCGCGCGCTCCAGTTCTCGCCGCGGTATTCGCCGAGACCGTCGATCACGTCGAAGGCGCGCTTCACGTCGGGATCGGCCTGCGCCTGGTCGAGCGAGAGCAATTCCCCGTCGAGCCGCAACACGTCGTCCATTGTGACGTGATGCACCGTCTCCATGCCGAGCGCCTGCGCGGCGGCGGCCACCGCATTGTCAGGCCCGTGAATTTCCTCCGCGCCGAGTTCGATTGGCACGTCGGCAAAACCCTCGAGCGAACGCACCCGGCCGCCAATGTGATCCGACGCCTCGAAGATCACTGCGTCGTGCCCGGCGGCGACGAGAGCATCCGCCGCGCACAGCCCCGCCGCGCCCGCTCCGATGACGATCACGCGCATAGGCTTGAAAAATCAGGTATCCACCGCGTGCGCGGTGAGGTCTTCCAACGTGACGAACTCCAGCGCCGAGGCGTGAGTCGCGTGCAGGCGCACGGGCGGAGCGACGCCGGCCTCGAGCGCTTCGGCCCAGCGTTCGACGCACAGGCACCATTGGTCGCCAGGCTGCAGGCCGGGGAATTGGAATTCCTCCCGCGGCGTGACGAGGTCGTTGCCGCGTTCGTAGGAGAACCGCAAAAATTCCTCGGTGACCTGCACGCAGACGGTGTGGAGGCCGTGGTCACCAGGGCCAGTGTGGCAGTAACCATCGCGATAGAAGCCCGTCGCGGGATCGGCGCAACAGCATTCGAGAGCGGAACCGAGGACGTTGTTGGCCATGGAAAGTTATTGTGAGGCAGGCGGAGGAAAAACGTCGAGCGGCTTGCCGCCGTGCTCTTCGACGAGGGCGGCGAGCGCACCGGTGAAGCCGGCGTTGTAGTCGAGCGCGACTTCGTTGGTGATGTAGTTGCTGCGGTCGTCCACATAGGCGTGGGCGTCGGGTGCGCCGGGGCCGCCGACGAGCGCGCCGTAGAGGACATGGCGATTCGGACCGGGATCGGCAACATCCGTCACGCCGGAGGCGGCACGGTGGTGCGGACGCTGCGGCGGATTGCTGCCAAAGCCGACGACGTAGCTGCTGCGGCGGGGATTGTCGCCGAGGATGTAGCGAATCTGCCGATTGGCGAATTCGCGATCCCGGTCGGCGTTCTTCGCGCCGGGCGTCCGCGCGTAGATGAGTGCGAGGAACGAAGTGTTCGCCGCATAGCGTAGGGAGCCCCATTGGTCGAGCCAGGCCAGACCGCCGGACGTCGTCGACACGCGACGGCCATTCTCGCCCACGGTCCAGAAATTCAGCCAGCGATTGACGGCGTCGAAGTATTCGCGCTTGCCCGTGAGCTGCGCAAGCAGGATGGCGACGCCGTATTTTTTGTCGTCCCACGACTGCGTGCCGTGCCAGTCCGCCGGCGCGAGGTTGTCGTGAAAAATCGTCTCGGCGCGGGCGAGGTAGGCGCGTTCACCGGTCGCCTTCGCCAGCCATGCCGCGGCCCAGGCGAGTTCGTCCTGATAGCCGCTGAAGGAATTGTAATAGGCGCGGGCATCCTCAATCGATGCGCTGTAAACGCCGCGATGCACATCGGCGAACGCGAAGAGCTGGCGCGCGTGCTCGAGGCAGCGGGCGGCGTAGTCGGGATCGGATTTCTTGAACAGGATCGAGCCCGCGGCGAGCGCGGCGGAGGCTTCGCCGGCGAGGTCGGATCCCGGATGGTCGGCGTCGATTTTGTAAGCCGGGCGCGGCATTTGCATCGCCTCGGGCGGTCCCCAGAAGGCGTGATCAAGATCGCCGCGGCCGACCTGGCCGTAAAACACGTCCGGCGCGGCGTGCGCCTTCATCAGCCAGTCGTCACCCCAGCGCACGGCGTCGAGCAGACAGTCCCACTGCCCGCTTTTTTGGTAGCCGGCCGGAAATTCGATGCCGCCCCACGCGAGCAACGTCATCGCCCCGGCCATCGGCAGGCCAAATTTCACGCCGTCGCCCGCGTCGTAATAGCCGCCGGTGAGATCGACGCCGACGTCGCCGCCATCCTGCAACGCGGAATCACCGCGCCACGGCACGCGAAAGTTTTGCGGCAGCGGACCGGAACGTTGCGCGTCGTAGAAGTAGAGCGATTTCTGCAGAGCCTCCGCGTAATTGAAGGCGCGCGGAACGGACGGCAGCGGGGTCGGCGTGGAGCGTGGTGTCTCGCCCGGAGCAGGTGGCGGGGGCGGCGGAGTCATGGTCGGAAGAGGAGCCGTGGGCGCGGCGGATTCGTTGAAGGCGAGATTTTTCGGTCCGCCGACGATGCCGCCCGGTGCGCCAAGGAAGCCAAAACGCACTTCGCCGCCGGGCGGGATGGTCTGGTTGTAATCGGCGGCGTTGATGACATAGGTTTCGCCGGAGATCGAGGCGATGCGGGCATCCCACATGCCGGTGATGCGCCCGGGAAGCGAGAATTCCAGCGACCACGCAGGAATCGGCTTGTCGCCGGTGTTGCGAATCGCGACTTCGGCCTGATAGCCGCTGCCCCAGTCGGACACGATGCGGAATTGGACGTCCGCACCGGCGGCACTGGCCTTCACATTCGGCGAGCCGGCGTAGATCGGTTTTTGGGTGACGTCACCTTCCTTCGTCACGGTCGACCCGGCGGGGGCTTCGCCCGCGATGAGGGGCTGGAAGAGCACGTCACGCGGGCCTTCGCTATTGCCCGGCACGGCCTGGAAGCCAAAGACGACGTTGCCGCCGGCGCGAATCTGGCGCGCGTAATCCTCGGGCTCGAGGATGTAGGTA